>Ga0256405_10001116_pt1 | contig 77910 bp, 71 predicted proteins | sample RumenRJG_02DNA_FD_189096 | JGI IMG/M metagenome (GOLD analysis project Ga0256405, IMG submission 189096) | Bovine rumen microbial communities from Lethbridge, Alberta, Canada - RJG_02 | ecosystem: Host-associated > Mammals > Digestive system > Stomach > Rumen | place: Canada: Alberta... | reverse complement strand
CATTGCTTCGCAAAGCGACAATATGTAGAAAGTCAGCAAAAGCTGACTTTCTCTGAAGAGAAGCCAATCGATTCGCATAGCTCATCGCGGGTCGCATTGCTTCGCAAAGCGACAATATGTAGAAAGTTAGCAAAAGCTGACTTTCTCTGAAGAGAAGCCGATCGATTCGCATAGCTCATCGCGGGTCGCATTGCTTCGCAAAGCGACAATATGCCATTATAAGTTTGCTTTTAAGAAATCCTCGATTTCCTTTGCGGCCGCGGCTTCGTCATCACCCTCAACCTCAACCGTGATGGTGTCGCCCTGCTTGATGCCCAAGCCCATGAGGGCGAGCAGCTTCTTCATCTCGGCCTGCTTGTCGCCAAACTTAACCACTACCTTGCTTCCGTGAGCCTTAACGAGCTTAACGAGCTCTCCTGCCGGACGCGCGTGGATACCATTTTCATCCTTAATAGTGTAGTCAAAACTTGTCATTAACGTATACCTCCGAATTATTCTAAATATTAATTACTATTCTATCACAATTATTTCCCGATTTCTACCTTAAAATCTTCAAAATCGTCACTATTTGTCAACAATACCGCGACAGTGTCAGAATATCCGGCATTTTTAATAGCCTCACGATCAAAGGTCATGAGCTTTTGCCCCTTGGTAATGGTATCGCCTTCCTTTACAAAGAGGGTAAATGGTCCGCCGTTAAGCTTAACTGTATCTACGCCTACGTGAATCAGAAGCTCCATATCGGCGGGACCCATGATTCCGAGCGCGTGATGGGCATCGGCAATTGATGAAATCTCTCCATCAAAAGGAGCGTATACAATGCCCTCTGAAGGCTCAATACCGACACCTCCGCCAAGAACTCCCTGGGCAAATGTCTCGTCAGGAATTTTCTCTTCAGGTATAACATTTCCGGTTACAGGAGCGTATACATTTGCGCCACCCGCTGTCATAACTACCTTCTGTTCAAACGGAGCAGTAGTCGCGCCATTTGCCTCTAAAGCCTTATTTTCGGTCTTTGAAGGTGTACTTGCTGCCGCATTTGCAGATATTGCCGCACCGCCCTTTTTATCCGTGCCTTCAACAACCGCCTCAGGCTCTTCTTCCTTGAATACGACCATTGTGAGACCAAATGATATTGCAAATGAAACAGCGAGAAGTATGCAGTAAAGGAGTGGATTATTTATGGTAAGGAAGCCCGGAATACCGGTAACACCGTAAGCAGTCGCGCCTATTCCCATAAAGGCTCCAACAAGAGCTCCGACACCGCCACCTATCATAGCGCATACAAACGGCTTCATGAAGCGGAGGTTGACACCGAAGATAGCCGGTTCCGTAATTCCGAGTGAGGCTGAGAGAGCTGATGGAACAGCAACCGACTTGGTCTTAGCGTTCTTGCTCTTGACAGCGACAGCGAGGCAGGCGCCAAACTGGGCAAAGTTAGCGGCGCTCGCTATAGGCATCCAGGTATTTAAAGCACCCTCTGCCAGCATTCCGGCCTCGATTACGTTATACATATGGTGCAAGCCCATGACAACGGTTACAGGGTAGATTACACCTATCGCAAAGGCTCCGAAAGGATTCTGAACGAGGAACTTAGCTCCCGCGAGAACGCCTGTCTCAAGCCATGCGAATACAGGTCCTATTACCGTAAATGTGAGGAGTGCCGTGCAGAGAACAGTTACAAGTGGAGTAACAAAGAGGTCGAGCATCTCTATTACGTGCTTGTGGAGCCAGTTCTCGAGCTTACTCATAAAGTAAACAGAAATCATGACAGGAATTACATGTCCCTGGTAGCCGTGACGGCTTATAGACAGGAAGGTATAATCACCTATCTTAAGGTTGCCAAAGAGGTGCCATTCCGGGATTTCGCCGTTCGTGACACCAAAGAAGCTGTTTATCGCGTCAGCGCTGCCGACATCCCAACCGTTTAAGAGGGATGTGTGGACCATCATAAGGCCGATAACAGCGCCGAGAAAAATATTTCCACCGAATACCCTTGCTGCGGAAACTGCTACAATTACAGGGAGAAAGGCAAAGGCGGTATTCGATACCATATCGAGGAACTGGTACCAGTCGCTGTCCGAGAAGCCCGGAATTGCCTTACCGAGTGCCTCTACGATACCCATCATGAGGCCGGAAGCAACGATGGCAGGAAGGATAGGGACAAATACATCGCCTAATGACTTTATCATCCTGTACCATACCGGCTTCTTCGCTGCGGCTGCTGCCTTCACTTCATCCTTAGTAGCCTCAGAGACACCGGTATACTTGAGGAATTCATCGTAAACCTTATTTACGGTTCCGGTACCGATAATAATCTGAAGCTGGCCGTTGCTCTCAAATACGCCCTTGACTCCGTCGACATTTTCAAGCTTCTTCTTGTCCACCTTGCTGTTGTCGACTGTCACGAGCCTGAGTCTCGTGGCGCAGTGAGCGGCACTCACTACATTTGCTCCGCCGCCGATAATGTCGGCGATCTCCTTAGCGCACTTAGTGTAATCCAATGCCATAGGTCTCCTCCTTATGAATTGAGATTAATATATTCTGTAAACGCCTAGCTACGCTATGCGTTTACTTAGCCACAGAGAACTTTCCCACTGATTACATCAGTGGGTCCCTCTCTGTGACAACAGCCAGGCAAAGTCATGAGCCGGTATATTTACACCTCTCGCCGGCCTTATCTGGCCTGTTATCATGTCATGGTACTCTTCAGGTTCATTTACCCAGGCCGTCTCATCATTATCACTGAAATTGAAGAGGGCTATGAGCTTCTCACCCTTATAATATCTTCCGATTCCAAGGATATGATCGTTGTATGTCTCCACAATCCACATGTCAGCGGCGCTGGAAAAGACCATATGCTCACTTCTAAGCTTCATTATCTTCTTGAGGCCTGTAAATACCATGCCCTGCCTTGTGTACCTGTCTGTCCGCTTATCGGCGTCGTCCCAGTTGAAGTCACCCCTGTGAAGGTAGCGGCTGTCGGCCTTCTTGAGCGGATCATCATGATACGTGTAGTCATTTAACTGGGCTATCTCATCTCCCGAGTATAGAACCGGCAGGCCGCTCTGGGTAAAGAGAAATGCGTGAAGCATGAGGTCAAGCTTGACAGCCCGGCGCATTTTCCACATATCATCCTCATACTCGGCAGCCTCTATACCACAGAGTGAAGCAGTCGTGCCGCAGAGTCTCGCGTCACCAAGCTTCGGGTCATCGTTGTAAAGTTCGCCTCTCGCTTCGCTTCCGTAGTATTTTCCCGTGAGGCAGTCATTTAAATACTTCTTATGAGGCACCTCGCTCATGCCGAACTGACTTAAGAACGGGTAGTCGAGGCCCCAGCCTATGTCATCATGACACCTCAGGTAGTTTAAAAATGTGTACTCGCGCGGAAGGGCGAAAACTGTCTCAAGCTGGTGCTTAAGAAGCCTTACGTCATGGGTCGCCACAGTGTGCCAGGTGCTTGCCATCGTAGTGACATTGTAGAGCATATGACACTCAGGCTTCTCAACGGTTCCAAAATACGGAACAACCTTAGAAGGCTCCATTACCACTTCGCCAAGAAGGAGGACAGACGGGCAGACAACCTCACTCGCCATCCGCATTATGCGGACCATAGTGTGAACCTCAGGAAGGTTCCTGCAGTTGGTGCCGAGCCGCTTCCAGATATAAGGAACCGCGTCGAGCCTTATGACATCTATTCCCTGATTTGTAAGGAAGAGCATATTGTCGACCATATCGTTAAAGACGGCGGGATTAGAATAATTTAGGTCCCACTGATATGGGTAAAATGTGGTCATGACGATTTTACCCGTATCCTTTAACTCAGTGAAATTACCGGGTGCGGTCTGCGGAAATACCTCAGGTACTGTCTGCTCGAACTGATTCGGGATTTCCCAGTCATCGAAGAAGAAATACCTGTCCTGGTATTCCCTCTCGCCTGCCCTCGCCCGTTTGGCCCACTCGTGGTCCTCGCTCGTATGGTTCATGACAAAATCGAGGCAGAGATTTATATTCTGCTTGTGGCAGTCCTCCGAGAGCTTGGCAAGGTCTGCCATAGTACCAAGCTTTGGATCAACCTTTCTGAAGTTGCTGACCGCGTAGCCGCCGTCGCTCCTCCCCTCAGGGCTTTCAAGAAGGGGCATCAGGTGTAAATAGTTGACTCCGCACTCTTCAACGTATGAGAGCTTCTCATCCACGCCCTTTAAGGTCTTAGCGAAGCAGTTCACATACATGAGCATGCCGGTAAGGCCATCCTTATACCAGGAATTGTCACCCTCGCGCTTTTCATCAAGCTCCTTAAGCCAGTCTGCCCTTTCATCGTAGTTCCTACGGAGCATCTCAGTGAACTTGTCGTAATCGCTCTCGTTGTGGTAGAGCTCCTTGTAGAGCCACTTCATCTCATCATTCACACGGGCCAGACGTCTTGTAAATGTATCGCCTGCCGCCTTTGTGGAAGTTTTCTTTCTCATATTACCTCCGTTTTTAGAAAGCACATAATTTATTCTTCGAAATATTATATATCATTATTCTTAAAAAATCTACAGATTTCGGTGGTGAACGCCAAAAAAATCCACTTAATTCCCGTGCCCTTAGTCGTAGCCAACTCTCCCGCAACATTGTTGCGGGTCCCTCTCTACGACAATAGGTACCATAAAATTTTTATAAACTACTTTGTAGTTTATAAAAATTTTACGGGACCAGGCACTGGTAAAAGAATAGTGACAGGTACCTATGGTACCTGTCACTTTATTATAGTCACTTTAATATGCTATCTATGCTTTCTATGCACGCATTGCGGAAGCCGTCTCTTTCAAGGGTCGTAACTCCTCTTATGGTAGTGCCTCCCGGTGAGCACACCTCATCCTTAAGCACTCCCGGATGCTTTCCCGTAGCAAGCTGCAGGGAAGCCGACCCCTTAATCATAGCTGAGACCAGCCTGTAGGCCTGGTCTCGTTGCAGACCATATTTTACCCCCGCGTCAGCATAAGCCTCTATGAAGAGGTCAACGAAGGCAGGGCCGCAGCCTGTAAGGGTTCCCGCTATCCCCATCAGGTTCCCGGGAACGGTCTCTACGAGTCCCGTCGACTCAAAATATTTCCTTACTGTCTTAAGTTCATCCTCCGTGAGAGTGTTCTTCTCTTCAAAGAGCACAACTCCCTCGCCGACAGCTACGGGAGTATTCGGCATTACGGTCTGAATCCTTGTGTCCGGAATCAGGGCTTCATATTTGTCAAAGCCCCACCCGGCAGCGATAGAGACTATTGCCTTCCCCTTCAGAGGGTCCTTGCATTTTTTCAGCACATCCTCTATCTGATATGGCTTGCAGGCAATGAAAACGAGGTCGCTCTTTTCACAGACCTCCTCATCACTTGCGCATGCGATAAATCCTATATTCACAGCATTATGCATGAGCTTCTCACGGCTCGGCGCGTAGGCGAAAACATTTTCCTTCTTGACGCATTTATTGGAAAGGAAACCGCGCAGGATAGCCTGCGCCATATTCCCCATGCCTATAAATCCTATTTTCACTCTTCCACTTCCTTTAAGCATAGTACTTTTCAAGATGACGTCTTACGGCCTTGATAAATTCCTCGGTATTGCAGGTCTTGACGTTCTTGGCGGTTGTGATAAGGGCGAGGTCCTTAGTCATCTCTCCGCCTTCAACCGTCTCAATCGTAGCCTTCTTAAGGTTGGTTCCGAATTTACTAAGCTCAGGAAGGTTATCGAGCTCGCCCCTCTTCTCGAAGGCGCCGGCCCAGGCAAAAATCGTAGCTATTGAGTTAGTGCTCGTCTCCTCACCCTTCTGATACTTGTAATAATGTCTCTGAACAGTGCCGTGAGCCGCCTCATACTCATAGACACCCTTTGGCGAGACGAGGACACTTGTCATCATCGAAAGTGAACCGAAGGCAGTGGCGAGCATATCGCTCATTACATCGCCGTCATAGTTCTTGCATGCCCAAATGAAGCCGCCTTCAGAGCGGATTACACGCGCAACCGCGTCATCTATAAGGGTATAGAAATATGTGATTCCCGCCTGCTCATATTTCTCCTTATATTCCCTATCATAGATATCCTGGAAAATATCCTTGAATGTATGGTCATATTTCTTGGAAATGGTATCCTTGCTTGCGAACCACAGGTCCTGCTTAAGCTCAAGAGCGTAGTTAAAGCAGGCATGAGCAAAATTATCAATAGAGTCATTTAAGTTGTGCATGCCCTGAAGTATGCCCGGCCCCTTGAACTCATGGATAGGCTCACGGCTAACTGTACCGTCGTCCGCTGTGAAGACAAGCTCAGCCTTACCCGGGCCGGGAACCTTCATTTCAACCGACTTATATACATCGCCGTAAGCGTGACGGGCGATAGTGATAGGCTTCTTCCATGTTTTTACATATGGTTCTACACCCTTAACGAGGATAGGAGCACGGAAAACAGTTCCGTCGAGGATTGCCCTGATCGTGCCGTTAGGGCTCTTCCACATTTCATGAAGATTGTATTCCTTGATACGGGCGGCGTTAGGGGTAATCGTAGCGCATTTTACAGCGACACCGTACTTAAGGGTAGCGTTAGCGCTGTCGACTGTTACCTGATCATTCGTCTCATCCCTGTGAGGAAGGCCAAGGTCATAGTACTCGCTCTTAAGGTCTACGAAGGGGTTGATGAGCTCGTCCTTTATCATCTTCCAAAGGACTCTCGTCATCTCGTCTCCGTCCATTTCAACAAGTGGTGTGGTCATCTGAATCTTAGACATAGGTTCTCTCCTTTATCATCGAGATTGATTTTTACTTGCCTACGTCATTATAACATAACGTGTACAGGAATTCCATTGCATAGATAACTTTTTATAACAGGTATAACTAAAAAAAGGCAGACCGAGGTCTGCCCTTGTAATTACTTTATCTTAATTTTTATCGTTGCTTTTTTGCCTGAGCCGTCAGTAGCATAGGCTCTTATAGTAACAGTCTTGCCCTTTCCGGCTTTCTTTGTCGTGACAACCCCATTTGAGTTTACCGTGGCATAGGTCTTATTGCCGCTCTTATATAAAAGCTTTTTATTGACTGAAGCCTTCGAAGGAAGTACTTTTGCCGTAAGCTTGACCTTCTTTCCTGCTGTAACAGAGGTCTTATCTGTCTTTAAGGTGATCTTCGTTACGGCATACTTCATTATGTTAATTTTATACGAAGCAATCCTTCCATCTTCCGATGTCGCTTTTATTGTAACGGTCTTTCCAATACCTGCTTTCTTAAGAGTAACTTCACCCTTAGTATTTACCGTAGCGTACTTTTTATTACTGCTCTTCCAGGTAATCTTAGCCTTCTTATCACTTACCGAAAGCTTTATCTTCTTCCCTGCCGCGATTTTATGGCTGATTCCCGTTATTTTTAACGTTAAAGCTGATGCTGAGGTCACATTTTCTTCTGTATCGTCAGAAGTATTATCAGTGTTCGCGGTTGAAGCAGGAGTCTTGCCGTCATCAGTAATATTTATTTCTTCAGGGGCAGATACTGTCGCAACAGGCTCCGATGGAACCGTAACTACAGTATTATCACCTGTAGAAGGACTCGTAACTTCGCCTGAAGGTTCCGAAGCAGGTGGAATCGATGGGCCTGATGGCTGAGTTGGTCTTGCCGGTTCAGTAGGATTCACAGGTTCTGAAGGTTTCTCCGGTTCAGTCGGCTTTTCAGGCTCCGACGGCTTTTCAGGCTCTGTCGGCTTTTCAGGTTCTATAGGTGTCTCAGGCTCTGAAGGCTTATCCGGTTCTGCCGGCGTCTCAGGTTTCTCAGGCTCTGAAGGCTTCTCCGGTTCTACCGGTGTCTCAGGCTCGTCCGGGTAATTATTTGTTGCCTTCGCTCCCGTAACATCAGGCGCATAATTTTCATTTACATTACCGGAAATTAATGTATCGCTTATTTCCTTTTCAGGTCTTGAAACGCTGTCGCTGTCTGCGTATTCGCCTTCAAGGTCATATACACGTACATAGTCAACATACATCTTAGCCTTATCAAGATCAGACGATAATCTTCCGTTGTCATAATTTCCGCCGACAGCAAGATTTAAGAGAATATAGAAATCCTCGTCAAAAGGCGCCGGATATGTATACTCGGAAGCTATGTCGGTTGATGTTGAATACCAGTCGCTTGTCTTATAATACGGCTTATCATCTACATACCATATTATCTGACCCGGAGTCCACTCAACCGCATAGGTGTGGAAATCGGCGGTAGAAAAATCAGGCCATGAATCTTTTCCATCTATAGAATTATCAGTATTTAAGCTTCCGCCGTTTGATTTATTATTTGGCCAGGTAGCTCCATAGTGAATTGTTCCGTCCACGCTGTTTGTATTACGGCCTCTCGCCTCGATAATATCTATTTCTCCGGAGCTTGCCCAGGTTCCGTATACATCATGGGCAGGCATCATCCAAAAGGCAGGCCACAGGCCGTCTCCGCCGCCCGTGCCGTTATCTACCTTTATTCTTGCTTCAATTCTTCCGTAGGTCTTTGCAAATTTAACGGATTTATTGCCGTTTTTCCCATCGTCAGCCATAGTCCAGAGGCGGGCTGAGGTATAGGCCTTATTGCCGTATTTCGTCTTATTTTCATCAGTTGTTTTATTCGCGCTTATAACAAGACAATTACTGTTATCTTCTTTATCAAAAGAAATATTCTCTCCGTCTGTGTAATATTCCTGCTCGTTATTACCCCAGCCGTCACCGGAATATCCGGCTCCTGTGCCGACCATCGAACTCCACTTGGTGGAATCAAGCGATTTTCCGTTAAATTCGTCGCTCCAGACTATGTCCCACCTGTGGCTTTCCTTCGTGTCATCGGTAGTGGTAATTACCCGGTCATCTTCCGGAGTATCCTTATAGTCTCCATCATTTACCGCGGCCTTCGACCTTACCGGTGGTTTCGCGAGACCCGCAAGCATGGAAAGTGATAATAAAATCACTCCTGCCCGCTTTAAGTTAGTGCTTTGCTTTCCCATAAAAGCCTCCATATATTGTAAACATTTTCCGGCAAAAAAAATTACCGGAACCCAACGTCTTAATAATACAGGTTCCGGTAATTTAAAATAAGTAATAAATTTTTATATGGGTGGCTTTTTTAATTATCCAACCTTGAAGAATTTTAGTTCATTGTCGAGCTGCTCGGACAGGCTCTGTAATTCGTCCGCAGCCTTTTTAATAACATTAAATGTTCCCGCAAGCTCATCCATCGAAGCGCTGGTCTCTTCCGCCGCGGCAGCGTTTTCTTCCGAGATAGCTGACAGACTCTCAGTCTCAGATACAAGGCTGTTCTTAGCCTCATCCATCGAAAGCGAGAGCTTTGATGTCTTATCGGCAGCTTCAGCGACAACCTCAGCTCCCTCCGTAATCGCCGACAGATGGCTCTTAACTTCATTGATACCATCGTTCTGAGCATTGAAGGCTTCTTTGAGTTTTGTCATATTTTCACTTGACTCCGAGCTTGATTCAGTAAGTCTCGCTACTATCTCATTAATACTGTTCGCAGCCTGCTTGCTCTGGCCGGCAAGCTCCTGAATCTCATTCGCTACGACGGCGAACCCTCTGCCCGCTTCGCCTGCTCTCGCTGCCTCTATACTTGCGTTAAGTGACAGGAGATTTGTCTGGGCGGCTATAGCTTCAATAGCCGATGTGCTCTCTTCTATCTGCTTTACGCTCGCCGCTGTTTCGTCAATAACCTCCGCTATGCTGTTAATGGAGCCGGTAACTGCCGCGTTCTGCTTAAGGAGGTCAGCCATACCCTTATCAGCCTTCTTGCAGGCATCACTCATCTGAGAAGCGGATTCCGAGAGGCTGCCTATGCTGGTATTTAAGTCATTAAGTCCCGAACCGATATTGGCGGCGTTATCGGCGCTCTTTTGTACGCTCTCAGCCTGATCCTGGGCGCCGCGGGCTATATCCTCAACCGCCTGAGATACCTGTCCGGTGGCAGCGCTCGCCTTTGCGGTAGAGTTATTGAGCTCGGTTCCGGCGTCTCTCACATTTCCTGACAATTCAGATATATTTGAAATGACATCAGTGAGCTTCTTAGATATCGACATCATCGAACGGCTTATATCACCGAACTCATCTTTTCTGTCAATAACCCTTTCGTCAGGCTCGATATGTATATTTCCTTCTGAAATGCTCATTATAGAGCCATTCATTTTGTCAAGAACTTTTCTGAGCCTCTTCGCGAGTACTGCGCTCACCAGGGCAATAAGGACTATAATGAGTGCTACAATTACCGATACCTTCCAGATTATGCTGTTAATAGAGCCGTGTATATCGGCGGCCCGTCTTCCAACAAATATCATACCGATGTTATCGGAACCATTTTGCATAGGCAGATAATATCCATAATATGTCTCTGACCCTATTTTAATATTCTGATTAAAATAGGCGTTTCCGCCAAGAACGGTCTCCGCAACCTTGTCAGATACATCCGCTCCTATCTGGTCCTTCATGGTTGACACAATTCCCGTCTTCCCATAGATAATCGAATATTCAAGCTTAGTCTGTGTCTTTATGGCTTCGACATCACCCTGATATGATTCGGTCACTTCATCGTCGCCCTTATAGAGCTTTCCGTCCTTATAGGACCAGTCGCCATCATACTCGTTTATGGCCTGGCTAAGGAACTGGTAGGCAGCCACTGACAGCTCTTCCTCCGCCATGCGGTTCAAGCTGACTTTGGTGTTATGGATGCTCACGATATTGACGGCGAGACACGAACACGTGACCACGACGATAACAAGTAAAGCGATTTTCGTAATGATACTGCTCTTCTTTTTCTTCATAGCCTTTTTCCCTTTCTTATAAAATAAACAGGCCCTCAAGTATGAAAGCCTGTTTGTGTCCGAGTATTATGCAATGTATGAGGCCTTTTGTGTACAAATACCGCAAGACTTCCTGATATTTGTACTTTCCTTCACGTTCTTACAATATTATCGCACACTTATTTCATTTCGTCAATACCGGATTTTAAAAAAATCATGTGGTAGGATTAATAGGCTACAACTCTATTCTGAAGAATAGATTGTTCTTAAATCATCCAGTTCTCTATCTGCGTTACTATATCATTGTAAAGACAACGCAGACTGCTTAAAAGACTTTTAATTATCTGTTTTAATGTGTGTCACTATAAAGTTATCATCCGCCTCAGGACAATATATTATATATAGATCATCATCCTCCCAGTCAAAGAGATAATAATGATAATCGTTACCATACTTGTGATTCTCAGACAAATGTGCCAATATTTTGTAATTTCCATTGCGTTCTTTATTGAATCAGCCATACTTGGATCTATGCCCGTATTAATAAAATCAATATCCGTGGTATTAGCACTAATGCTATCGTTGACTCTGTCTATATCTCTATTGATAACCTTCGGTACACTATTTGGCAGTTCAATATTGACCTTGTTCTGATTTAAATCTTTTATTAGTTTACCTAGCGCATAAATAGAGCCCTTTACATCGTTACAGTCTTTTATATGGTTAAACTCATAATCGATAATATTATCATCCAGATTATCAGCGTAAGCTTTTGCTGCTTTGATATCGGATGTAAAGCTGTCACTTGAAGGTGTAGTAAGGCTAATTATATTCAATATAGATCTTATGATGTCTGATGTTGTATCAAGCACCTTATCTTCCATTTCCTTCTTATAGCTATCTGTATAATTCTCACCTTTTTCTATGGAACTATGAGAAATAAACGCATTATCATTACCATCTAATTAGTCTGTTAAGCCTTTATCTTACTGCGAAGTGTGATAAATTATCTTTGGCGCTGTAGGATTACCAGATCCCAAAAGTTGCATCATAGGGTATAATAAATCATCCCGAGTCAGGCACCGCATAAGGTGCGTTGCCTGACTCGGGATGGCCTTCTATGCCTTACCTGCTCGCCTTCTTTAATTCTGTCGCTATTTCTTCTTCAACCGACTCATCGAAGCCGTCTACGTGGTTAACACGCTCGTGGCTGATGCCGTCAACGCTTCCAATCTTTACGGTTTTTTCGATAAATAAAGCTATTTCACTATAATCGGGGAAAATATCTTTACCGGTGATTTTCGCAAGATAAGCGGTAATTCCATAAGCTCCCCAGTTTGATACCGTAGCGATTACAAGTTTGTCGCACTTTACTGTACATGGCACTAGGGAAAGCTTTGATTCAATAATTTCCTTCACATTTCCCATGCCGATCTCATTGCCGCCATCGCCCACACCGACTGTTGGAATTTCCCCGGAATAAAGTGTAAACAGCCTGTCTATCGGAGATGTATTTTCCTTTATTGAAATGTTCCGCATATTGGCATAATCATTGTTAGCGTTAATGCCACACCGTTCTATGGAAATCATACCCGACGGCTTATATTTGTCAACCAATTCCCTAAAATATGAATCATCAGCGTCAAGTGGGGCTAATACAGTCTCAAAATCTTCATCGTCAAAGAACCGGTCACAAAACTTATCCGTTACAATCACCGGTTCAAAACCGAGTTCTTTCATGGCTCTCGCAAGGGTAACCGTTCCCACAGGCCCGTCTGTCTCCGCAAATCCCGCCACGTAGAAACCTGTCGTAAGGAATACATTTTTCTTTTCCCACGAGAGAATATATTTCGCCGCATCCTCAGCGTAATTACCGGGCATTTCCTCACGGAGAATATTCATTCCCCTCTTTGAATGCCGTAAAATAATATCTTCTATTGTCATAGTTAATCCTCTAAGATCCCTGACTCTTTTATAGCTTTAATCGCCTCGGCGATTTTTTTCGGTGGAAGGACAAGGGCGAAACGGACGTACCCTTCGCCAAGAGGTCCAAAGCTGTTACCCGGAGTGCAGATAACTCCGGTCTTTTCCATAAGTTCCATACAAAATTCCGTGCTTGAGACTCCTTCCTTCGGAACCTTTGCCCATACAAACATAGTCCCGTGGCTGTCATTTACATTCCAGCCTATTTCTCGCAACCCCTTGCATAAGGCATTCCTCCTCTCTTCATAGTCGGCACACTGCTTTCTTACACCGTCAAGAGGACCTGTCAGGGCAGCAATCGCTGCCTTCTGAATAGGTATAAACATACCGAAATCTATCTGACTTCTTAGCTTCTTAAATGCCGCCACAATATCACTTCTGCCGACAAGATAGCTTATTCTTGCCCCGGTCACGTCAAAGCTTTTCGAGAGAGAGAAAAATTCGCAACCAACATCCATGGCACCGGGATAAGAAAGAAAGCTTCCTCCCTTAACGCCGTCATAGATTATATCAGAATAAGCGTTATCATGGAGAATAATTATATCGTGTTTCTTAGCAAATGCTATGAGCTCCTCATAGGTCTCAGACCCCGCTACACTTCCGGTAGGGTTTGAAGGAAGAGAAACAACCATATATTTTGCCCTGTCAGCTACATCATCAGGGATATCGGAGAGTCTTGGCAGGTAATTTGTCTCTTCATTCATCGGATAATAAAAGGGCTTGGCGCCAGCCATTTTCGCTCCCGCAATAAAAACAGGATAGCAAGGAGTCGGAAGAATCACGGTATCACCCTCGTTACAGAGAACCATGCCTATATGGCCCATGCCCTCCTCGGTGCCATAACAGCTCTGAACATTTGAAGGAGTGATTGTAACGCCGAACCGCCTCTTATAGTAGGCACATACTGCTTCTGACATCTCAGACAGATCGTGAAGAGAATATTTCCAGTTTGCCGGATCTGCTGCCGCGTCAATTAACGCCTTCCTTATGTATTCCGGAGTCTCGAAATCCGGTGTGCCGACGGAAAGGTTGTAAACCTTCCTTCCGGCCGCTATCATCTCCTGCTTTTTAGTATCAAGCGCCGCAAATATCTCATCGCCGAACCTTGACAAAGTTCTTGAAAATTCCATTTTTACTAAATTACCCCCATTGTCGCATTGCTTCGTAAGACGACATTACTTACAGTACACCTTCAATAAGTTTAATATAAGATCCACGCTCCCGTCAATACCATATTTTGACGTATCGATAGCGACATCATAATTGCTTGCGTCTCTCCACTGATCACCGGTATAATAACGGTAATACTCACTCCTTCTCTTATCGCAGGAATTAATTTTCTTCGTGATTTCCTTTTCGGTCCAGGTGAGATTCATTTCAGCCATACGGGCCTTCCTCGCCTCCATAGGAGCGTATAAAAAGAGACGCAGCACATTTTCGTGGTCCTTAAGCAGGTAGTTCGCGCACTTCCCAATGATTATGCAGCTCTCGTGCTCAGCCATCTCCTTGATAACCTTCGCCTGGAAGCTGAAGAGATTCTTCGTGCTCACGTAATCATTTGAATCAGGCGGCAATACTTCACCCGTATACACCTTCTTCGCCGCGCTCATCATTTCACGAAAACCCAGACGCTCGTCCTCACCGTTCGCGGCGTATAATTTCTCATTAATTCCAGAAACATCTGACGCACGGCGCATGATATCTCTGTCATAATATGGTATAAAAAGGCGGTTTGAGAGCTCTTCGGCTATGAGAAGGCCGCCTGCGCATTTCTCCCTTGCGATCGTAATAACAAAATGTTCCATCATAATCACTTCCTTATAATGCGGCATAAAATAAAAATGCTAGGCTGTGCGGTAGGCCTTTAACGAGAATTTTTATTTTATGCTCCGAGATATGCCTTTTTCACTCTTTCATCTGCTTCAAGGTCGCTGGCCTTTCCTTCCATCGTTATCTTCCCTGTCTCAAGTACATATGCCCTGTCGGAAATGGACAGCGCAACCTTCGCGTTCTGTTCAACCAAAAGAATCGTTATCCCCGATTCCTTCAGCTTTTCAATAATTGAAAATATTTCCTTCACAAGAAGAGGCGAAAGGCCCATGGAAGGCTCATCCATGAGAATAATTTTCGGATTGGTCATAAGGGCTCTTCCGGTCGCAAGCATCTGCTGCTCGCCACCCGAAAGAGTTCCAGCAAGCTGTTTTTTACGTTCGAAGAGCCTTGGGAAATGCCCATAGACCATATCAAGATTATCGCGAACCTTTGCCCTGTCCTTCATGATATAAGCGCCCATCAGAAGATTTTCCTCTACAGTCATCCTCTGAAATACATGCCGTCCCTCAGGGACATGGGCCATTCCCATATTAATAATGGTATTAGCGGGAGACTTCAAGAGATCCTTGCCATCAAGCTTTATCTCACCACTTTCGGCTCCGATAAGTCCTGATATAGTATGAAGAGTTGTTGTCTTTCCCGCTCCGTTCGCGCCTATAAGCGAAACAAGCTCCCCATCATTTACGGTGAGCGAAATTCCTCGTAAGGCATGGACTGCTCCGTAAAATACATTCAAATCTTTTATCTCAAGCATACCTGCCTCCTTAAGTTCCGAGATAAGCCTTGATGACATCCGGGTTGTTCGCTATTTCGTCCGGAAGTCCTTCAGCTATAGTCTGACCGTAATCAATAACCTTAATTCTTTCGCACACATTCATGACAAGCGACATATCATGTTCGATAAGAAGAATCGCTATACCAAACTTGTCTCTGATGGTATTTATACACTCCATAAGCTCTGAAGTCTCGGTCGGATTCATACCCGCCGCAGGCTCGTCAAGAAGAAGGAGCTTCATATCAGTTCCAAGGGCTCTGGCTATCTCAAGCTTTCTCTGGGCTCCGTACGGGAGGTTCGCCGCAAGGTAATTTTCCTTATCTGACAAGCCTACTATCTCAAGCAGCTTCCTAGCCTTATCTATAGCCGCCTCTTCAGCTTCCCAGTACTTCTTCGTGCGAAATGTAGCGTCAAATAAATTGTACTTTATATCCTTTGTAAATGCCGCCTTGACGTTGTCGAGAACCGTCATCTCCTTAAAGAGCCTGATATTCTGAAATGTTCTCGCTATTCCCGCTTCCACGAACTGGTAGGTCTTCCTGCCATTAAGCGGAACTCCGTTAAGAATAACCGTACCCTCTGTCGGCTCATATACGCCGGTAAGCATGTTAAATACAGTCGTCTTCCCTGCTCCGTTAGGTCCGATGAGGCCTACAAGTTCCTTCTTGTAAATTTTAATGTTAAAATCCTGCACAGCCTTGAGACCACCGAAGGTAATTCCCAGATTCCTGGTCTCAAGCACAGGTGTCTCAGTTTTTTCCATTACGCACTCTCCTTTTCCGCCTTAGCCGCGGCACGCTTTGCTCTGGCCTTAGCTATATCGCTCTTTAGATTTACCAGGGAGAACTCGTATGTTCCAAAAATTCCATGAGGCCTGAAAATAATAATTACTATAAGGATAAAGGCGTACACAAGCATAGGGTAGGTAAATATTCCCTTCAAAAATCCCGGCAAATAATTTACCCATGCGCCGTTTTTAATCTGATAATTCAAGAAAAACATGATAATCGCGGCGAATATAGATCCTGTAAGTGAACCCATGCCACCTAATACTACCATTACAACTACGAAGGTAGAGTTAAGGATACCTCCGTTCGTAAAGGCGAAGGATGAGGTCGACAAGGTCGAATTTGTACAGGAATAGAGTGCCCCTGCGATACCCGCGAAAAAAGCAGAATAGGTAAAAGTCATTACCTTATAGTGGCTTGTGTTTATTCCTGAAGCGGACGCGGCTATTTCATCATCGCGAATCGCCATTATTGCCCGTCCATACTTACTTCTAACGAACATAAACATGGCCGTAACGCATAAAATCGTCACAATAAGCGCAAACCATAGATATGTGACCTTTGCCTTCGAGCCGAAGCCCAGTCCATTTTTATAGAGGGATGCCGAGGCGCTTCCTTCGGCTAGTCCGTTCTGGCCCGCGAATGGAAGGTTATTTATGATATTTACGATAATCATACCGAAGCCAAGGGTTATAATCGCAAGGTAATCTCCCTTAAGACGAAGGGCAGGAATACCTACAAGGAAGCCTATAATAGCTGACAGGAGCCCCGCAAGAAGAACGGAAAGAATAAGAACAAGCATGAAGGCCGCTCCCTTATGGGCTTTATAAACTCCTGCCCTTTCAAAGGCAAGACTCACAAGAGCCGCAGTGTAGGCTCCTATCGCCATAAAACCGCAGTGGCCGAGTGAAAGCTGGCCTAAGAAGCCAAGCACAAGGTTAAGCGAAGCCGCAAGGATTACCAGATAACAGCACTGCCAGAGGCTCGGTGTCAGAACCTGTTTGTAGAAGCCTCCCTTACCGACACCGGAATTAGAGAGGACGAGCATCAGGATAAAAATTCCCGCTGTCACAAGGGTATTCACGAGATATCCTTTTGCGTTCATTTTTCTTAAATTCATACAAGCCTCCCTTATACTTTCTCGCCGGTATTCTTACCTAAGAGACCGGCCGGTTTAATTATAAGAACTATAATAAGAATCAGAAATACGAAGGTATCGGTAAGACTTGAGCTTACGTATGTCGTTGTAAATGATTCAACGATTCCTATTACAATTCCTCCAAGCATAGCTCCAGGAAGTATTCCGATACCACCAAGAACCGCTGCTATGAAGGCCTTGAGACCTAAAAGGGTACCCATTGTCGTATATATTTTCGGGTACTGGCTCATATACATAAGGGCCGCAACAGCGGAAAGTCCCGAGCCGATAGCGAAGGTTACAAGAATAGTTTTATTTACATTAATGCCCATCAGCGTCGCGGCCTCCTTATCCTCGGAGACACACCGCATAGCGCGTCCAAGCTTTGTTTTCTGAGTAAATTCATATAAGAAAAACATGCAGGCAGCACCTATTATAATTGTTAGCAGTGTCGCCCATTCCATAGTTACACTTCCGATTTTAATTCCGCTTGGTGGAAATATCTGGTTAGAAACCTTAGGGTTAGGTCCGATAGCAGGGATGGCCTGCGCCACATTTTCAAGAAAAAGGCTCATAGCGATGGCTGTAATAAGGGCCGTCATAGGTGTTCCGTTCTTACGGACAGGCCTGTAGGCTACGAGCTCGGTCATCATACCGACAAGAGCGCATATGATAATAGCCGGAATTACGGCGACCCAGAGAGGGAGGCCTAGCATTTTCATTACCGGTGTCAGAAATATTATGGAATATCCACCGACCATAATGAAATCGCCGTGAGCGAAGTTTATGAGTCGGATGATACCATAGACCATAGTGTAGCCGAGAGCGACCAGGGCGTAGATACTGCCTAGTCGCAGGCCTACTATAAGGGTCTGGATAAATGTTGTCATATAGTCACACCCCTTCTTAGCACAATATTTTCATGTATATCTTAATTAGTAAGGCAAGCCTTAATGAGGCTTGCCTTAGCATTATGTTCTCCGAATTATCAGATCATTAATCCGGAAGCTTAGTTACAACGTCTACAAGCTTTGTATCAACCTTTGAACCATCGGATGTAAAGGCGATGATTGAAGCGCCCTTTACAGGAGTTCCTGACTCATCAAGGTTAAATGAACCTGTTACACAGTCATAGGTTACGCTCGTATCAGCAAGAGCATCTCTTACAGCTGAGGAATCAGCGCTTCCCGCGCGCTCAATAGCGTTCTTGTACATGTATACGCAGTCATAGGCGAGAGCAGCGAATGAACTTGGAGTAGCGTTATATTCAGCTTCGTAAGCCTTAACGAAGCTCTGAACCTTCTCTGAAGTATCGGCAGGGTCATAGTGGTTTGTCCAATATACGTCATTGAAGGCTGTAAGATCAGCACCATCTACAGTATATCCCGCTGCGCCATCGTAACCGTCCGCACCCATTATGATTCCCTTATATCCTGCTGCCCTTGCCTGTGTTACAAGGTACGGGCCGATAACATCATAGTAATATGGGCAGTAAACAAGCTCTACACCGGCCTTAACCATAGATGTGAACTGGTTTGTATAATCCTGGACATCCATTGAAGCTGTTGACTCTACAGCGTCAATGCTTACGCCATACTTCTGGCAGGCAGCTGAGAATGAGTCATAGAGACCCTTTGAATATGTATCAGCCGCGCAATAAACAACGCCGACGCTCTTATAGCCTGACTGACTTGCGTAAGCCGCAGCTATAGCGCCCTGGAAGGAATCGGCGTAGCAGGCTCTGAAAATGTAGTCATCCTCAGTCGTAATTGTATCAGCTGTAGCCGAAGGAGTGATAAGGCAAACCTCCTCTTCATTTGCGGAATCGGTAATCGCACTCGTACAGCCACTCGTTACGGAACCTACTATAAGGTTAATACCGCTCGAGACGAGTGAGTTAAAGGCGTTCAGACACTCGGTAGGGTCTGATTGGTCATCCTTGTTTGTCACCTCTATCTGCATGCCGTTAATACCGCCGGCCGCATTTATTTCCTTTACCGCAAGGTTCGCGCCATTTGTAGCGGACTCACCGAACGAAGCAAGTGAACCGGTATTAGGAGCTATGGTACCGATCTTAATTACATCACCGCTTGAGGCAGCTCCCGCGCTTCCTGATGAAGCAGAACTTGTACTACCCGCAGAAGCAGAACTTGCGCTTCCCGCTGAAGATGCTCCGGCTGATCCGCTGCCTGTAGTTGTCGCGGAAGAACTGCTGCCGCAGGCTGTAAGCGCTAAGGCTACCGCAGCGGCTGTTAAGACGCTCATTACTTTCTTTCTCATTTGTGTTCCCTCCTTAAATTCTGTTTTTTATGTATGTATTGATACCGATGACAGGATATAGGCCACCGAATACCATAGATACCAAGGTTAACGCATTGCTTTTACTTCTATTCCTTCACTCGTGAGAGCCTCCCGAATTTTCTTAGCGAAGAGAAGGGCCTTTTCATTGTCCCCGTGAAGGCAGACACTGCCGGGCTCTACGTGGACTTCCTTTCCGGAATAAGCCGTAACGCTGTGCTCTTTTATCATTTTTATGACTCTCTTTATCGCTTCAGCTTCGTCAGTTATAACGGCCCCGGGAAGGCTCCTCGCCCTGAGACTTCCGTCATCCTCATAGGCCCTGTCGGCGAAAACCTCACTCACAAACATAAGACCGGTCCTTTCGGCGGCTTCAGCGAAGCAGGAGCCCGACAGGCCTAATATAATCAGTTCCTTATCTACCTCTGCGATTCCTTCGCATATAGGAATTGCCATATTTATATCTCTCGCCGCCATATTATACATGGCTCCGTGAGGCTTTACATGCTGAAGCTTAAGGCCTTCAGCCTCAGCGAATGCTTTAAGGGCTCCTACCTGGTAAATGATCATCGCCTTGAGCTCGTCCGCCTTTACCTCCATTTTCCGTCTGCCGAAGCCGACCAGGTCGGGAAATCCGGGATGGGCGCCAACGGCGACTCCCTTCTCCTTACACATCCTTACCGTCTTCATCATTACAAGCGGGTCGGAAGCGTGGAAGCCGCAGGCGATGTTCGCTGATGTGACGAAGTCCGCGACTTCGCTGTCCATACCGATTTTGTAGTTACCGAAGCTCTCGCCGCAGTCACAGTTTAAATCAATAGAATACATTTTCCCCTCGATTACTAATATTTCAGATTTACATTCTTGACATCACTTATAAACATATGCCCCGGTGAATGAGTTATTACGAAATCAGGCTTAGAGGCCATAATCACGTTCTGTGGAGTGACCCCGCAAGGCCAAAAGACAGGTACCTCTCCGGGCTTTATGGTAACCATGTCGCCGTAATCAGGCTTGTTTATATCCTTAATTCCTATCGCTTCCGGAGCCCCTATGTGAACCGGCGCCCCGTGAACCTTTGGCATAGCCCCCGTTATAAGGACAGCCTTTGGAACAAGCTCATATGGGATTGGTCTCATGGAAACAACCATGTTTCCATGGAAAATGCCTGCGCTCTTACAAGGGATGTTCGTGTTATACATCGGAACATTTTTACCCTCTTCTATCTGCCGTACCGGCACATCCGCCGCAAGCAGATCTCCTTCAAATGAGAAGCTGCAGCCGATTAAGAAAAATACAAGATCAGGTCGCCAGAGACCTGTTACATTTTCATACTCACCTGTGCATACGCCCTTTTCGTATACCCTGTACTTAGGGATGTCAGTAGTTATATCAGCTTCATCAGCTATGAAGTGAACCTTAGTATCGCCCGGTTCACTCACCTCGAGAATTGGGCATGGCCTCGGATTTCTTGTCGCAAACAGGAGGAAATCAAAGGCGATATCCTTTGGAAGGGCTACCAGATTCGCCTGGGCAAATCCATCGCACATACCGCTAGTCTGGCCCCTTATTTTCCCTTCCCTGATAAATCTTCTTACATCCGAGGGCTTAGCCTTGGCGTATTCATTTATCTCTTCCATCCGTGACGCTCCTTAAATCTCTTTTTTTCGTGTCTCACAGGAATTATTACTGTTTCACGAAGCTTAGGGTCAAAATACATTTTCTCCGCATCCTCTATGGATGTCCTTATAAATCTCACCGTGCTTCCCGGCCTCGCCTGTCCTAAGAGGGGCAGGTCAAAGGAGCAAACCGTCGCGATCTTCGCGTAGCCTCCTGTAGTCTGGTGGTCAGCCATCATTATGACAGGCTTTCCGTTACCGGGAATCTGAATCGATCCAAAGACAATGCCGTCGCTTACTATATCGCTTCCATTCAGGGTTTCAATCTCAATCCCATCAAGCCTCAGCCCCATCCGGTCGCTCTTATCGGTAACCGAATAGGTATGGCTGTAGAAATCATTAATTCCCTTTTCTGTAAAATATTCCTCCTGCGGCCCCGGAACGACATGGACCGCTATATCTCTCTCAAATACCGCAGGTGAGAAACTTTCTTTACTCTCTTCTTCAACAAAATCAGTTCCGGTCTCAAGCACGTCTCCGCTCTTAAGGGCCCTTCCCTCTATTCCCCCGAGGTGGGCCTTAATATCAGTCGAACGGCTGCCTAAAACCATCGGAACATTTATACCGCCGTGAAAGGCTATATAGCTTCTAATTCCCTTGCCGGCGGCGTCACTCATATCTAATACTGAGCCTGCCTTTACGTTAAGCTTCTCATAGGTCTTTACAGGCTCTCCGTCAATTTTCGGGTTCATGTCAGCTCCCGTAATCGCCATAAGGCATTCACTTGTAAATGTGAGGACAGGCCCGGTGTAGGTACACTCAAGAACAGCGGCGTTTTCGGAATTACCCGCCAATATGTTCGCCTTACTGTATGCGTCAGTATCCATAACGCCACTCTGACCGATGCCATCGGCAAGATACCCAAATCTTCCCCTATCCTGAACAGTTGTATATATTCCGGGACTCTCTACATTTATTCTCATGAAAATGTCACTTCCACCTTATAACGTTTTGCCTCTGTGTCTCTTTCTATCGCCTTATATTCTTCCTCACTCACCGGTTCAAATTTTACGAACTCTCCTGCATGGCAGAGAATCGGTTTCTCGGCTTCCGGGTCGTAGAACATTACCGGAGTCCTTCCTATGAGACGCCATCCTCCGGGCGCTTCAACAGGATATACACCTGTCTGGGCTCCTCCTATAGCGACGCTTCCCTTAGGGATTTTCACCCTTGGACTTGCTAGCCTCGCCGCATGGATTCTCTCATCAAGGCCTCCAAGATATACAAATCCGGGTAAGAAGCCTAACATATATATCCTGTACTCAGGTCCCGAATGAATATCTATAATATCCTTCTTGCTGAGACCTGTGAGCTTTTCCATATCGCCTAAGTCTTCACCATAGTCGTTACCATAGCATACCGGGATGTGAAGAACCTTCTTCTTTTCATCAGCGTCCCGGCCACTTTCATGTTCCGAAAGGCTCCTTACCTTCGTTGAAAGCTCTTCATAGGTAACCATAGACGGCTCATAGTAAATGAGGAGCGACCGGTATGTTGGAACCATGGTTATGATTCCCGGAAGATCGGATTTTCTTAATGAATCTGACAGTCTTTTTACCGATTCATTATTTTCCGGTCCTATCTCATTTCCAAAGTCCGCGACAAGAGCCATATCACCGGCGGGAAGTATCTTAAGCTGTTGCTTCATAGAATTCATCTAAGAGGTGAGCTCTTATATCTTCAAGCATCTCAGGCGCCTTGCCTCCGCAGGTTTTACCATCGAGTTCATTTGCGTAGAGACAGAGATTAGAAGAGCTTGTAACCAGAACCTCATCAGCATCTCGAAGATCTTCAAGATAATAAGGCGTCTCACTTACAGCGTATCCCAGCTTCTTACACATTTTTATGAGATGAGCCCTTGCGATTCCCGGTAAGATAAGTTCATCTGTCGGTGCCGTATAGAGCTTGCCATCCTTAATGATATGGCAGTTGCTGTGGGCGCACTCTGTAATTCTTCCACCCGGCCTGTAGAGAATCGTCTCATCGGCTCCGGCCTTATGAGCCTTCTCAGCGTACATTACGGAAGGCAGCAGGTTCAATGTCTTAATGTTGCAATGATAAAATCTCGTATCCTTCGCTGTAATAACCTTTATTGGCGTCTTGCCATCTTTTATTTCCGCGCTCTTAAATGTAATCCAGAGGTTTCCCGGAACCCCGTCCTGCCATACATGATCTCTGACATCGTACCCGCCTCTTGTTACCTGATAATATACGAACAGATTGCCAGTATCAAGCTTCTTAACGAGCTCGTAGAGCTTATCCTTTAGTTCATCCTTAGTTACCGGCATTATGATATCCGCAAGAGCGGCGCTGTTAAAGAACCTGTCTATATGCTCATCAAGAGCGAATATTTTATAATTCCGGCACGGTCCCGCGTCATACACTCCATCGCCAAACCAGTGAACTCTGTCATTCATCGGTATCATCATCTCATCAAGCTCTCCGTATTTTCCGTTGTAGTAGCCTAACGTTTTCATTTTACCCCTTCTTTCTACCTATAAATTCTGTAAAATAAAACAGAGCAAAGTTCCTTTTACAGTAACTTTGCTCCGTTGCAAATCTGATTCATATTAAGTTTAGGCGACAGACTCGCCTTCAAGCTTTTCACTCTTGTTTTTTTTACTCTTGTAAGCCCTTCTCTCAGCGTCTACAGTAGGCTGGAATCTCTCAACCTCCTGCTTGATTACTCCTGAAAGGGCAATCATGGTAATAAGGTTAGGAATAGCCATCAGGGCGTTCATAACATCCGAGAAGTTCCATACAACCTCAAGAGTCTGTGTGCAGCCTACATACACAATAAGTGAAAATGCTATTCTGTAAATGAGAACAGCCTTTGGACTTTTTACAAGATATTCGAAAGCCTTCTCTCCATGATATTCCCAACCGATTATGGTTGAAAACGCGAAGAGAAGAATTCCGATAGCGACTATAGCAGCACCAACAGCACCTAAAGCACTTGAAAAAGCAGCCATTGTAAGCTGAACGCCCTTAAGTGGCGTTCCGTCGGAAGCAGTATTTCCAAGCACTCCCGATGAAGCGATTACAAGACCTGTTATAGTGCAGACACATATGGTATCAAAGAAGGTACCTGTCATGTTGATATAGCCCTGACGTACAGGATCATCCGTAACGGCTGCAGCTGCCGTTATTGCCGCAGAACCCATACCGGCTTCATTTGAGAAGCATCCGCGGGCTACGCCGTAACGCATGGCGTTCATGACTGAAGCTGTAATAGCGCCAAGCACGCCGCCACCGAGAGCCTTAGGATTGAAGGCCATGATAAATATCTGGGCTAAGCCTGTCGGAACATTTCTATAATTGATTACTATGCAGACGACTCCGGCTATAACGTATAGGATAGCCATTGCCGGAACTACAACCGACGATACCTTTGATATGCTCTTGATACCGCCTACAATTATAAGAAACGCAAGAACAGTTATCACGATGCCTGTAACTCTCGGGTCTACATTGAATGTAGTCTGCATTGCGCTTGATATTGAGTTGCCCTGCGTCATATTTCCGATTCCGAATGAGGCAAGAACGGCAAATAATGCGAAGAGGAAGCCCATGACAACGCCAAACTTATTCTTGAAGGCGTTCTTCATGGTATACATTGGTCCGCCGCACATCTCGCCTTTTTCGTTCTTCTCACGGTATTTGACTGCGAGCATACACTCCGAAAACTTAGATGTGAGTCCGAAGAGAGCCGCAATCTCCATCCACACGAGGGCTCCCGGACCGCCTGAGAACATTGCGGTAGCGACACCGACTATATTACCGGTTCCTATTGTAGCGGCAAGCGCTGTCATAAGTGTCGCGAAGGGACTTACGTCACCACTGCCTCTTGTAGTCTTCCTTGAATCCTTGCCAAGAACAGAATGAAGCGCGTAACCTAGGTTACGCCAGGTCCGAAACTTAAGCTTCACTGTAAGGAATACACCTGTTCCGACAAGAAGTATGAGCATCACGGGGCCCCATACGATGTCATCGACCTTTGCTATAAAATCTCCTATCATGCCTTTTCCTCCTTCATTGAGAGAAATTTCCCTTTTTAACGAGAAAGAGGTGGCAATAACTTGTCACCTCTTTGTGATAAATACAATATAAACTATTGGTAAACATTTGTAAAGAGACTATTACGGAATGTTTGGTATAACTGTAGGTTATAGTTACTGTTCACGCCCACAAATTCGAGATGCTAACGCATCTCTCATGTAGTGGGCTCAAGGGGCTAGCGCCCCTCATAACCCAACAAATATATGAAGCAATTACAACAAGCTGTATTGCTTCACAATTTGTTGGGTCTGAACAGTAACAGGTTATAGTGCCTCACCAAGCAGGTAGAATCCCTTGTTTTCGGTGACCCTTACAGATACGAGTTTTCCTATGTAATCAGCCGGTTTACGACTTCCCGGCACTGTAAAATGTATAAGTATGTTGTTCTTAAGCCTGCCCGTAACGAGATTCTCATCATCCTTATCGATTTCTTCGGCAAGAGCCTCAACGCAAGAACCCGGAAGATCCGAGAGACCCGCGTCAGAGCACTCCGCCACGCAGTCCATAAGGCGCTTAAATCTATCCTTCACTACATCAGGCCTTACCTGGTCAGGCATAGAGGCGGCCTTAGTTCCGGTTCGCTTAGAGTATTCAAACATGTAGGCTGCCTGATATTTAACCTTCTTGATGACATCCAGTGTATCGAGGAAATCCTCTTCCGTCTCACCCGGAAAGCCCACAATTATGTCGGTCGTAAGGGCGACATCCGGAATTTTCTCCTTAATTTTATCCGCGAGAGCAAGATATTTTTCCTTGGTATAACGCCTGTTCATAGCGGTTAGGACCCTTGTACTTCCTGACTGGAGGGGCAGATGGATGTGATGGCAGATTTTATCTGAAGCCGCGATTACATCTATAACCTCATCTGAAAAATCCTTGGGATGTGGAGTCATAAACCTGATACGCTTTATGCCATCTACCTCTTCCACAAGCTTCAAGAGCTTAGCGAATGTGGCGGGACTGCCATCAGGCATAGAAATTCCCTTCCCGTAAGAATTTACGTTCTGTCCTAAGAGCATTACCTCTATTACACCGTCATCCGCCAGCTTCTTAACCTCATTTACGATGTCCATTGGCGCACGGCTTCTCTCACGTCCGCGGACATAAGGCACTATGCAGTAGGAGCAGAAGTTGTCACAGCCGTAGGTTATATTTACGCTAGCCTTAAATGGAAACTTCCTGTCATCGGGAAGGTTTTCAACAATTTTATCAGAATCCTTCCAGATATCGATAAGCATAGTGTGCTTTATCTTTAATTTCTTGTTCTTCTTAATCGGATGACTGGCATTGTAGGCCTTGTCAGCGAAAAGCTCGAATATAAGCTCCCCTAGCTTGTAAATGTTGTGAGTGCCATAAATCAGATCAATAAAAGGGTAGCTTGCCTTAAGCTTCTCTACATTAGTAGCCTCCTGCATCATGCAGCCGCAGAGGGCCACAAGTAAATCAGGGTTAGTCTCCTTTCTCTTCTTCAGGTATCCAAGATTACCGAATACCCTGTCGTCAGCGTTTTCGCGAACTGTACATGTATTTATTATTACAAAATCAGCATCGCTTTCGGCCTTTACAAAACCAATTTTCTCAAGGATTCCCGCGATTTTTTCGGAATCCCTCGCGTTCATCTGACAGCCGAAAGTTATGCACTGAAAAGTGAGCTTCCTTCCATAATTTTCCGCTATTTTATTAAGAGCCTCTCCGGCCCTCTCGCAGAACCAGAGCTGCCTTGCGGGCTCTTCTGTCGGGGCCTCGGGCCTTGCGCTTTCAAAATTATAATCAATATTGTAAATCGTATGTAATTCACTGCTTTCCATAAAAAATCCTAACTGTAATTATTATTGAACAGGTTCAGTCATTGATAAATATGTTACCTTCAAAATACCTTCAAGGTGAGAGAGCCATTTTACCGACTCGGGCGGAACCTCCTGGTCGCACTCAATAACCATGACAGCCTTTCCGCCGCGATTGCTCCTATATAACTGCATGGTAGCTATATTTACAGACTTATGCTCAAGCATCGTGGTAACCTCAGCCACATGGCCAGGCTGGTCGAGGTTCTGCACTATAAGTGTCGGGTGATCACCTGAAAAGTTCGCCGTAAGGCCATCTATCTTATCTATCATAATCCGGCCACCGCCTATTGAAGACGCGATAATCTCCATACTGCGGCCGCTCTTCCCTGAGATGTTTAGCTTCGCCGAATTAGGGTGGGCATCGTCTCCAAGGTCAACCGTATAGAAATGAAACTTAAGTCCTTCCTTCTCCGCCCAGGAAAATGAATCGGGAATCCTCGTATCATCGACAGCCATATTTAAGAGACCGGCAATTATAGCCCTGTCAGTCCCATGGCCGCGACCTGTGGTCGCGAATGAGCCGTGCAGGCCTATCTCGGCCTCGACAGGGGCTTCTCCCAAAAGCTTACGGCTTACTTCACCGATTTTTACAGCTCCGGCCGTATGGGAGCTCGAAGGGCCAACCATGACGGGGCCGATAATATCACTTAGAGTCATCTCTCTTTACCTTTCTTTAGTTCATCCCTTATGCGGCAACCTGAGAGCGTGCCCGCGAGACCACCTTTTCCTGTCTCCTTTAGCTCCGGCACCATGCAGCGGCCGACAGCCCTCATGGCGTCAATCACTTCATCAGGTGGAATCTTACTTTCAATTCCCGCAAGAGTCATATCGGTACAGGTCACTGCGTTTACAGCGCCTATCACATTTCTCTTGACACAGGGAACCTCCACAAGACCGGCGACAGGGTCGCAGACAAGCCCCATAAGTCCCTTAAGAGCGAGCGCCGCTGAATTAGCTATTTTCCTAGCGTCATTATCAAATAAAAATGTTAAGGCTCCGGCTGCCATCGCGGACGCTGACCCTATCTCAGCCTGGCAGCCTCCTGTAGCTCCGGCAAGGCTTGCCCGACACGCTATAACGCCGCCTATGCCGCCTGCCACAAAGAGAGCCTCGACCATTTTATCTTCGTCAAAGTCGTAGGTCTCTTCAGCTGTAACGAGTACAGCCGGCATGACTCCGCATGAACCTGCCGTAGGCGCCGCCACTATCCTCTTCATACAGGCGTTAGACTCGGCTACCATAAGGGCACGCTCCATGACCTTAGAAATGAGTGGACCGCAAATCATTTTCCCCTCTGTGATACGCTTGGTGATTTTAGCGCCGTCTGTCCCTGTCATGCCGCTGTGAGACTTAAGTTCCGGGTTATAATTAAATATGGAATCCTTCATGGCCCGGTACATGTCCCTCATATCAGAGAAAGACTCATCACGGGATTTTCCTGTCTCCTTCATATCTTCTTCGATAACAATATCAAAGAAATCCCGTCCGCTTCTCTCCGATTCGGAAATTATATAAGATAATGAATCTGTCATGTAAACCTCGTATTATAAAAAGCTCATCAAAATCGCAACGCTCTAATTATACAATCACAGAAGAATTTTGTCAATTGTCGTGCTGCGAAGCAGTACGACCCGCGATGAGCGAAGCGAATATTGTCGCTTTGCGAAGCAATGCGACCCACGGCTTCTCTTCAAAGAAAATCAGCTAGCTGATTTTCTTCTATAAAAAAAGAAGGGCAGCTTCTGCCGCCCTCCCTTATAATTTTTACAGCTTAAATGTCTTAACTATCTCATCAAGCTCTCCGGTAGCCGTCTTGCAATCCTCTGCCTTCTCGGTCGCTCCGCTTGTCTCACCAACCATATCGGTTGTCTTCTGTGCTATATCGGTAACGCCCTTAGCTGACTCATTGATAGTCGTGGAGATTCCATCAACAGCCTCAGATACCTGACCGACGCTCTCATTCAGGCTGTCCATGCTGTTCTGGATATTCGTAAGGCTCTCCTTAAAATGCATAGTATCAGAATTATACTGGTCCATAACCTCTGAGAAGTGAGCGTAATCAGGCTTAATTTTCTTCTCAAGGAAGTCGCTCGTGGTTGAAATGCAGTCAGTCATTTCGGCAACTGCCTTATCTACTTCACCGATGATATCCTCAATCTTGCTAACAGTATCACCTGTCTGGCTTGCGAGCTTACTGATCTCATCAGCGACAACCGCGAAACCGCGTCCTGCTTCACCGGCCCTTGCCGCCTCGATACTTGCGTTAAGTGAAAGAAGACTTGTCTGGCTCGCGATCTCCTTAATGGAATTAGTGAGCTCATTAATCTTGCTTACTGCCTTAGAATCCTCTATAGCCTTGTCAGAACGCTTTCTTACCTCAACGAGCATCTTGTCCGTCTCGGCAGCCGACTTGTCAGTGCCTGCCTTGAGATCAACCACACGGGTCATAATCTCATCACTTGCGGCAGTGCCTCTTCCGGCAAGCTCGCTGACATTTGTAGCGTCCTCACGCATCTGCTTAATCTGCTCATTTATGTTCTCGGTGGTAGCGCTCGTCTCCTCCATCTCAGCAGCAAGCTCCTCGCTCGTAGCTGAATTGTCGGTACACATAACGTTTACCTTGTTAGTAGCCTCGGTAAGAGAATCGATACCGTTGTTGATATTTATAGAGTTCACGTTGATCTTGTTTACAATATCTGTAAGAGACCTTCTCATGCTCATTACTGACTTAACTATGGCCGCAATCTCATCATTTCTCTTCTCAAGTCTCCTAGCCTCTGACATTGTAGCCTGATCGGATGAGAAGTCAAATCTCGCGGTCTTATCAATAGCCGCGGCAACACCGGTAAGAGGCTTGATGCTTCTATACATAACAAATGCAAGAATAGCAGCCGCTATAAGTGTGATAACTATGCCGATAATAATCATTGCGGTAGCCGCGTGCTGTACAGGTGCCATAGTCTTATCGTAGTCAGCTCCTACAATTACGATATTTCCCGCGCTTGTAAAGGCGTAGCCTGCGTACTTCTTCGCTCCGTTAAAGGTATAAATAACAGCCCCGGAACCTATCTGTTCAGGAGTCTCACCTGCCTTAAGCCTTGCCACAAGGTTAAGGACAGCTTCATTTTCAACATGCTCACCTATCTTCTCTGTAGTAGGGTGATAGAGCATCGTGCCATCACTTGCTACCAGGTAAGCGTAAGAGCCATCGACACCACTAAGTGTGACATCACCAAGTGTCTTTGAAAATGTATCTGCCTGCGCCTGTCTCGCTTCATCTTCAGTCGCATCCGCCTTGCCTGTAAGCTGCTCCGCAAGAGCCTCGGCAGTATTTCCTTTGCCACCATCAGGCGGTGCCTGGAATCGCCTCATCTCAGCGTCAACTGCCCTCGCCGCCGCCTGAGCTACATCCTGAACGTATGACTTATAGGTACTGCCTATCTGTCCCTTCATACGTTCAACACCAACAGTTACAAGAATTGTAGCTGTAGCCAGGACAAAAGCTACAGTAATCAGAAGCAGTTTCACAATAAGCGAGTGCTGCTTTGATGGTTTAGTTCCTTCTTTGGTTTCCATACTACCTCCTTCTATGCGCGGAAAAACGCTAAGTCTCTCCGTCCATGCTTAAAAAAGTTTTATGTACATATTATATCATATATATAACAAAAAAGAAAGAGTAATTGGCTAATTTCGCAAAAAAAATAGTACTTTCATTTAGCGCAAAGAAATATGAAAGTACCATTTTTTTGATGAAGTGTCATTTGTATAGAGTCAAATTCGGTTAGAAGCCAAAATAGTCATCTATTCCGTCAGCGATACCCGCAGCCATTGTCTTACGGTTTGCCTTCTGATTCATGTAGCTGTCATCACTATAATTTGTCATGAATCCCATCTCTATCAATGTGGACGGAACGCTGCACCAGTTGAGGCCTGTCATGGTATCCGTATAGATGGTTCCCCGCTTAGAGATTCCTGTCTTATCGCAATAAGCGCTAAGGACACACTGTGAAAGGTTATTGCTCTTCTTATAGAGTTCTGAGTGATATGGATTCCCGGACGTTATGCAGAGGACGCTAGCCCCATTGGCAGATGAGCTTTCAGATCCGTCACAATGAAGACGAACCATGATGTCAGCGCCCTTCTTGCTTGCGTACTGAGCCCGCTCCTTGTTGCTGATATCGACCTTATTTTTGGTTCTTGTCATTACGACATTGTAGTCTCGGCGCTCGAGCTCCTTCTTAAGATACTTGCCTACGGATAGAGTCACCTTATATTCCGGATACTTTGACCCATGCGTACCGCCGCTCACCTTCATTTTCATGGTGGAGCTTCCCGGACCGTTCGGTTCCTTGTTGGAATTCGCATACTGCTGGTGGCCAGGGTCTATGCAGATCGTGTACCGGCTTCTCTTATTAGCGGCCTTCGCCTCACGAGCATCTACGCCTGCGAAGCAAAGCAAGGTTAGTGCTATCGTAAGAATTATAGCTAATACTTTCTTAGATCTTATTAATTTCATGATATAACTAACTTCCTTTTTGATTATTTCCTGCTGTCACGTTCCTTTTCCATACGTGATATATTCGTCTGCTCAGTGCTGTTAAATGAGTCCTTCACTGCCTGCTGGTCGCTCTCTGTCGGTTCATACCAGTCATATTTGCTATAATACTCAAGCAAGTCCTTGTTGTTGAACTTATAGCCGTGACGGGCATAGATTTCATTTATAGCCTTGCGAAGCTTGCTGTCTGAGAGAGCGGCAATCTTCTTCTTGCTGATAACCTTCGTAGAGCTTGTCGGGAAAATGATTCCCTTCTCTTTGGTTGTAGTGCCTGACGAATCAGAGACTGAAGTCGAATCGTGATCGGTATCATCCGTGTGATCAGAATCTTCATCGTGATGGGTTACGTCTGTAGTGGTTTCAGTGTTATCTGCGGTATTGTCGCCGTTATCAGCGACATTGTCTTCGTGGTTAAAGCGATCTATATACTGAGTAACACAGGTGCTGTACAGGTCCGAAAGGTCCTCAAATCCATAGTAGTACCAGCTCTTATAGACACCATCTTCATCTATAGTCGAATAGAATGTATTCGACGGTGTTGAATAATTGGTGGTATCTACGTAAACGCTGCCATCCCCGTCCGCTATGATATTTCTGAACATGCAATACCAATAATAGGTTACGGTCTTTTTCTTTGTAACGGTATTATCGTAGTTAGAAGCCGTCTCTTTTGACTTTACCTGATAAACAAGATATATATCGTTACTATCATACCCGGCATCGGAGGACTTAGGAGTCAGCATATATTCGCCAAGATAGGTCATGCCCTTGAATTCTACATCGCTGTCAAAATATTGAGCGACATGAGCATTAAGGGCGTCTTCCGCCTGCTGCTTCATAACGCTAAGGGTATCATCAGGTATTTCACTTAATTTCTCTACGTAATTAGCCAGTCCCGATACAGTGAATTCCTTTGTTTCGGAGGAAGGAACCTTACCATAATTCTGTATGCAGTAGTCACTCAGCTCACTGCCGTCGTAAGACCTGACAGTAACTGTAACGGTATTTCCGTTTGACAGACCGTCATACTTGTCTAATTCGAATGAAAGGCTGTCTGCCCACGAAGCATTGCTTGTATCCAGCTCGGCAGTTCCGTTTGGCGCTATCCCGCTGAAATTAACCTCAAGTCCTTCAAACGGGTCAAAGCTTTCAACCTTCTCAAGTCCTTCTACTTTGAATTCCTTATCCTCGTGCAGAAGCTTTATACCCGTAATTTTCTCAAAATCGTCATCGACGATCCATGTTACGGTAACTGTGTCACCGCTATTAAGCCCTTCTGTCTTGTCAAACGAATAGTCTATTGATCCCGATACAAGCTCTCTAACGCCCTCATTGCCAAGACCCGCTAAGAGCTTCATCTCGTAGTCATCTGAATTGGCATACTTCTTAAGCCTCTTCGTCACCTGTTTCATGTTGTCAGAGATAAACCTATCACTGTCAAATGACGACTCCGCCTTCCCATAACCCTCATAGCCGCTGAAGGTGACAGTCATATAGTCATTGAGATCAACCCTCTTCGCAAGCATTCCCGGGAAAAAGGTCTTCATAATCAAATATATTATAAGAACAGCCACCAGGCCACAGGCTACCCCGATTCCTACCTTCGCGCCGGTTGAAAGAGGCTTCCTTGGAGGCTTTGTGGCATAAGCCTTGGGCATACCATTAAACTGTGCCTGACCCTGATGCTGATAGCCATAGCCTCCCTGAGGTCCTTGTGGTGGAGGTGTCATACCCTGATTATTACCCTGTTCATTAGCAGATTCACTGTTAAGCTTCGTCCCGCAGTATTTGCAGAACTTAGCTCCCTCCGCGTTTTCCTTGCCGCAATTTGGACAAATCATATATTTTCTCCCTTCTGATTTAATAACCATTCAATTCCCTTGGCGCACCTCTTGTCACTGTCTACAAAGTGATTTCCCTCATTCCATTCAAGAATGCAGTTCTTTCCGTGCTCCTTTAAAATGTCATACTGGGTTCTTATACAGTCTCCCACGGCCGCCATAATTTTATTCCTCGCCTTCTCTTCCTTCCTGCCAAGGCTAAGGTAAACATTATCGCACATGAGAGGCTTCTCCTTAGCGTAATCTATCCACCCCGGATACCAGACGGATGGCGATACGGCGGCGATTCCCGCGAATATATCACATTTTCCCGCCATCCATAGAGCAAAAAGACCCGCAAGAGAATATCCGATCAGATATATCTTTTTATTAGCTGCGCGGAAATTCTTCGGAATTTCATTAAGGATTGAGATAACCTCATCATATGCCACATCGATATGACCGGCTAAGTTTTCCTTGCCGAATACCGGCTCCGTATACCATGGCGATAAGTCAGAAAACCAGTCATTTACGCAATAGGCTATAAGGCAGAAGTCATCCGCGGCATTTTTCCTCGCTTCAGAAACCTCGTCCTCCATAAGCTCAAGATCATGCTCGTCGACCGGCTGAATGAAGATATTCCTCGACTCTCTGTTTCCAAAAATCAGTCTGTCCTCTGTCAATGTCCCGCTCCCTCTATTTATTATTAAAACCTAATCAATGATAATTCATAAAACTCACTTTGTCAAGGCAAATATGCCAAAGACGCCCCAAAGAGAAAACATGGTATCAGTATGATCAGAGTAATTATTCTTCTTCTGATTCTATTTTTATGGAGTACCTTCGGGTCGACAACCTTCTTCTCAGGTAAATCCATTAGATATAATATTATCTCTGAAGAACCGAAAATGAAATAGGAATTAATCAGGAAGAGATATGCCGCTCCTCCAAGCATGCGCCAGTTTCCACTCGCAAGCGAATATCCGCATGTGCAGAGCGGCGGCATAAGGGCTGTCGCAATAGCAACCCCCGGTATTACATTATTTGCCTTATCCCTACGTGTGTTTCCTATAATTCCCGCAACGCCACCGAAAATAGCTATCAGCACATCATAAAAGGACGGCGAAGTCCTCGCAAGCAGCTCGCTCGTGGGAGTCTTAATCGGCGCCAGCAGGAAAAATATTGTTGATGTCAGAAGGCTAATAATTATCTGCACCGCGAAGCCTATGCCATGAATAACAAGCATATCTTTATTTCCGGTAACCGTGCCATAGGCAAGAGCCAGGATACTTCCCATAAGTGGGCTTATAAGCATCGCTCCGATTATAACTGCCGTTGAGTTATTTAAGAGTCCGATTGAAGCTATCATAATCGCGCATACAAGGATTACAGCGTTAGTACCGGTCACCCTGCCTCCGTCGGCTATGCGCTGCTTTATATCCTCAGGGTCCGCCTGGTCACCCTTAATGGAAAATATTATTTCAAAAGCCCTCCGTGCCCGGCTTTTCTTCTTGCTAAGATTTTCCTTCTCTTCCTTTAAGTCTGTCATTTCTTTATACCTCCATCCCGACCATTCTATCACAACGAATACCCTGTTGCAAGCAAAAGAGAGCATACATTGTATGCTCTCTTTATATTATTGTTACCGATAAACATTCTCAAGACTATAGAGCCCGCATCTCTTCCACACTAAATTCGTGTTGCTCGATCCGCTTGCGAAACCTCCGGTCTAGTTTTCTGATATAGATTGTTGTCATAAAATCCCCCTTGTTTTGTAAATTCTTTTACAGTTTAGCGCACGATTTGCGATATGTCAAGTTTATTTTCTAATCGTTTGTCAGATCCCCGGGTGTACGCCAATTTTCGACATGAAGCCTGTCAACATCTTCGAAATCCTTAATATTATCAGTCACTAATGTGAATCCATATGCTCGAGCATGAGCTGCTATCATCCTGTCACGATCATGAGTGGGCTGATAACTGCCTTTTTTCTTAAGTTCAGCTAAAAGAAGTCCAAATTCATTGGCGACAGCCATATCGAAATCATAGATACGGATACCTGATAAGAAAAGTTGTATAGCTATTCGATTTCCTGCAGGATTTGTACTGTTTTCTATACCATAAGCAAGTTCTGCATATGTAACTACCGATATGCAGATGTTCTTTCCTACATGATCGGCCACTCTCATGGCACATGCTGAATTTGGATGTCTTATGCAAAATATAATGATGTTTGTGTCGAGCATATACATGGTCAGAGATCTATCCTTTCGTTTGGCAATTCCTCCGGTCTGCCATCAACCATAAAATCCTCGGTAAACATGTTAAGTCCCCGCAAATAAGAATCCTTGAGTGAATCGACCGGAGTAATAATTAATGTATTGCCGATTTTGTTAATATAAAGCTTATCGTCCATATCGGGGAAGCGATATTCTTTTGGTATCCTTACAGCCTGGCTTCTGCCTGACATAAAAGGTTTCGTTAGTGTAATTTCACTCATAATCTGTACCTCCTGTAAAAATAATATATCATGATATATCTCGTCTGTCAATACCTCATAACTTTCGACCTAATAATATATTTTTAAAAAAATGCTTGCATTTTGGAAACATTTGTGTTAGAATAAACACAATTAATGGTAGTCGCAGAGAGAATCGAGACAAAAGTTTCGGTTCTCTCTTTTTGCGTTTTGAAAGGAGTTTTATATGCCAAAGACAAAATTAGAGAACCTCGTATTTACTGCCGTTATGGCCTTTGTAATGGTCTATGGAATGATATGCTATAACATTTCCATAGACAGAGGAGCATGCACAAATGATGTATTCCTCTTGGCTTTTCATGAACTAATCATCATGTGGCCAATAGCGATTTTCTTAGAACTGTTTGTAGTCGGGAAAATCGCTCCAAAGCTCGCCTTCTCTTTTATGAGACCTTCAGACAGGCCGGAATTGATTACATATGCTGTATCATTCTGCATCTGCGCCCTTATGTGTCCTATGATGAGTCTCATTGCGACAATTCTTTTTAAGGAACCTAGCCTTGGAGCTTACGCTGAAACCTGGGCTATGAACCTGCCTGCCGCCTACGCCATGCAGTTCATTATAGCCGGCCCGCTTGTGCGCTTCCTCTTCAGAGCAATATTCAGACGTAATGAAGCGAGACCTGAAGCGTAAGTAAAGGCTCCCTCTTTGTGGGAGCCTTAATATTCCGTGTCCGGCTCCACGTCAGTGGTGCCTGACTCAAAATAGAAAAGAACAAAGATAAGATTAGATTTTTGTCGTAGCCAACTATAGTAAGCGTCTTTACAGACGCTTACAGTTCCCACGGAATAGCCGTGGGTCCCTCTCTACGACTATCTTTTATCTTAGCCAACTTTCCCACTGCCCGTTGGGCAGCGGGCCCCTCTCTAAGATTATCCGTGTAATCCCTCTGACTGTCTTTCCATGTCTTCTACGACTATATCGTAGATCTCACCGAGGGTCCTGCAGTAGGCGAGGGTATCCCAAGGCTCGTTTGTGTGGTAGTGAAGCTTAATCGTCGCCTTTGCGCCACCCACCTCATCTTCAGCGGTATCACCGGCTACAATCAGGCTGTCACCGTGAAATGTTCCGATAATGTGATCTCTTATCTCATCTACGAGATCATCACACTCATCCTCGTCAGCTCCGTAGACATCAAGCAAGAGCTGGGTGTCGTACCTGAATTCGATTTTCTGTTCTCTCTGTATCATATATTTTCCCCTTTCATGAAGCCCACGCAGGTAGACATAATCCGCGAAAGGCTAAAATCTACTTTGTAATAAGGTGTTCGTATTCTTCTCTTAGCGGCGCTCCGCATTCCTCTACAGAACGCTTCGCAAGGACCTCCATTGCATCAAGGAATCCCGGACCGGTCATTTTATTTCTCTTGAGTATGGAAAGCTCTGTGCAACCAAGGATTATTACTTCACATCCCTTTTCCTTAAGCTCGCTTCTAACCCTGTTAAAAGGCTCAGTCTCAGGATCCTTTCCAACCTTCACATCTTCGTAAATGATATGCATGACATCCTTCTGACGGTCAGGCGAAGGAATTTCCGACTCTATTCCTTCAGCGCTTAATGCCTTCTGGAAGAGGCCGCTTTCTATCGTTCCGTCAGTAGCCATAATTCCTGCCTTCTTGATTCCCTCGCTTTTAAGGTATTTCGCCACCTCGACCGGGAGATTCAGTATAGGCACCGGAATAATAGTATCAAGGTCATGGTGAAAGAAATGAGCCGTAATACAAGGAATAGCGATAAGCTCAGCTCCGTTAACAGCAAGCTCCTTGCCGATTTCAGCCATCCTAGGGAGCGGATTCTCATCGCTTTTTCCCAAAATATAGGCGGTTCTGTCAGGTATAGAAGGCGCTGAGTGAATCAGTATTTCGAGATGGTCCTGATCCCTCGCAACCTCGGTCATATTGGTTATAAGTTCATAAAAGTAGGCGGTGGCAAGTGGCCCCAGGCCGCCTATTATTCCTAAAGTCTTGTACAAAAAAGAATCCTTCTTCCGTTAAATTTTAAATTCTTCCTTAACTCCGTGAATCAAAGAAAATAGCTTTATTTCGCCCTTGCCGTCAAAATGAAAATGATGCTCATTCTCACGAGGGAATAGGCGGCTAGTGAATACCTCGTCGCCATCATTTACAAATATCTCAACGCTGCTTCTGTCAATAAATACGCGAAGTCTCGTAACAGCGCTGACAGCAGTGTGAGTTCTTACGTTTCCGTATTGCTCATTTAACTTCTGACTTAATCCTGAACGGTCAAATGTAAGGGATTTCTTTCTCGCGTCGTAGGTAAATAAAATACCACCCTTTCCATCCTCATCAGATAAAAGTCTCAACGCAAAATCTTTGCCATCCGTATCTATGACAAGCTCCGCGCCATCAGGCAAGGTTTCCTTCGTCGCGTCAACCGCATGGTGGCGGAGACCGGCTAGCTCTACCACAGGAGCCTGAGTGAGGCGGCTTCCCTTAACGTGAAGTTCGCGAGGAAGGGTGAGACAGCCTGACCAGTCCTCATCATCGGTCGGATATTCGCTGTCAGGCAATCCCATCCAGGCCGAAAGAATCTTCCTGTCAGAATTCGCGGCGCACTGGGCGGCGTAAAAATCAAATCCCTCGTCAAGCACGTGAAAATGTCCCGCCGGTTTAAATGTAAGCATCTCGTAATCGAGATCGCCGACTATATAGCCGTTGTGATCCTTGGCGTCTCCGCTATTAGGAAGGTGGATATTCTGTGGGCAGAATATAAGGACATCCTTCCCATCAATTCTCTCAACAGAAGGACATTCCCACATTTCCCCGAAATCCTCATAGCCTTCTACCTTAAGCTCACCGGCGAAATCATATTTTCCAAGAATATCCTTCGAAGAATAAGCTATAATCCTTCCCTTTTTATCCTTAGTTTGCGCGCCAAGGAAAATGAAATATTTCTTTAATTCCTCGTTATAGACAATCTTCGGGTCACGCACATTATCGGTGTAGTCGGGATTTGGCTTGATAAGCGGCTTGTCAAGTTTCCTCGCCGTATTTGCCATAGTAATCTCGGCAGCGCATGTATATGGTCGCCTCGTCCAGTCCTCGTCACGGTGGTTTCCTGTGTAGAATATATAATACCTGTCATCGTAGGCAAAGCCCGAACCTGAGTAAACGCCCTTATTGTCATAATCAGTATCAGGCTTTACACAGAGCCCTACATTTTCCCAATGGGCAAGGTCGGTGCTCACAAGGTGATACCAGTGCTTCAGGCCATGTACAGCTCCCCACGGACACCACTGGTAAAAGAGGTGCCAGAGGCCTCCCATGTAAATGAAGCCGTTTGGATCATTTAGAAGCCCTGTAACAGGCATGATGTGATATTTCTGCCTGTAAGGGCTATCTTTTATCTTATCATAAAGAGGGGCGATCTCGGATTCATCCGTGAAGACCTTATATCGCTCTTCCTTAGTCCACTCTCTGCTCATTTTTCGCCTTTCTTTTATGTAAAAGATTCACTCAAATCTGAGTACTATCTTAGTGTAGCAGATAAGAGGGTAGATTTCAAGCAAAAAAACAGGGGCTATAGCCCCTGTTCCATTATTAACCGGTATACTTTACTTCCGCATTGCCGAGGTCCCTGCCCTCGTTGAAGTTTCTCGCGTTCTCCATGGTTACAACCGCTATAGCCTGCATTGCCTCTCTCGTAAAGAAAGCCTGGTGAGAAGTAAGAATCAGATTCGGGAACATGGTGAGCCTTGCGGTTACACTGTGAGGAAGCGGGTCGCTTGAATGGTCCGTATATACGTTCGGGTCCTCGCCCTCGTATACGTCAAGCGCTACAGCATGGAATTTGCCTGCCTTAAGGGCATCTATAAGAGCTTCGGTATCAATAAGGGGACCACGGGCTGTATTTACAAGCATCGCGTCATCCTTCATAAGGTCAATCGCCGCTTTATCTATAAGGTGATAGGTACCGCCCTCTCCCATTATAAGCGGAGCGTGAAGGGAAATGAGGTCTGCCTTAGAAAGTACCTCCTCCTTCGTTCCGTATGTAAGAAGTCCTTCATCCACAAGCTTCTGGTTAGGGTACGCATCCCACCCTATAACAGTCATACCGTAGCCCTTGCAGATTCTCGCCATGCACTGACCAATCTTGCCTGTGCCCATTATTCCGGCTACCTTGTTGTGAAGATCTACACCCATAAGACCACTCAGGGCGAAATTATTATCTCTTACCTTGTTGTATGCCTTGTGGATATGCCTGTTAGCCGCCTGGATAAGAGCCATGGCGTGCTCAGCTACAGCGTACGGAGAATAAGCCGGCACTCTGAGTACTGTAATTCCGCACTCCTTTGCCGCCTTGAGGTCGACATTATTAAATCCGGCGCAACGAAGGAGGATAAGCCTTACTCCATTATCCTTGAGAGCCCTTACTATAGAGCCATCGCAGTCATCATTTACGAAAATGCAAACTGCGTCATAGCCCTTCGCGAGAGCTACTGTCTCATCGGTAAGCCTTGCGGCGAAATAATGGATATCGCAGTTATATGTATTCTCTCCCACCTCCTGGCTCAACTGGTCAAAGAAGGTACGGTCGTAATCCTTGGTTCCGAAGAAAGCTATCTTAAGGACGCTGACTGCGGCATGCTCTTCGAATTTCTCATGCAGGACCTTATCTACGGCTTCAAGAGCGTCATCCTCGTCCGGGCCTTCAACCGTGACCTTTATATTGTCACCGTTCTTGGCGTGAAGTCCTAAGATGTCAAGGACATTTCCGACACTTGCGGTCTTACCATTGCAGGTGAGAGTAACCTGTGATTTAAATGATACACAGGTCTGCGCCAACTGGGCTGCCGGGCGGGCATGAACGCCAAGCGGATTAGTGATGACATAATCAAGTTCTCTCATGATAAATATACCTCCAATCAAAATTTTACTGTTACATCTGTGAATATTGTATCACATATTTCACCCTTTGTATATTCTTTTTCTCTTTTTGAGATTTTTTCTCCTGTGTTGTCCATGCTCGACACGATATTTATTTATTCTTTCACCTATCGTGCTGTAATCACGTTCAAAGAGCTCATCTGTCATCTCACTATAGAGTCTCTCAGGTTCAACCGAATCTATCACATAATCGCGGACATATTCCTTACTCTTGCCTGCGTATTTGTGAAGACCGTTCAACTCCTGGATATGGGCTAATTCCGGCCTCCAGAGAATGGTAAGCTTCTTTGATGGTATTACATTAGGATTATCGGAAGGCTCACGTAGAACATAAAAATCAAGCGACTCAGCTTCGTTATCATCACCCGAAACCGGCTCGACGGTAATTATGCCCCAGTATGGCGGCACATGCTCCTCTATATGGCCGGCATGCCTCGTTCCCACCACGACATAATTTCTGTCATAATATTTGTCGTAATTTTCCACCTGTCCCGAAAGCCTTGTATATGTGTCAGCGTCGCTTTTTATCTCTATGCCGTATAGGACTGAGTCGGTTATCATAACCGCGTCAGCCCTCGCTTCACCGGTCCGCTTTTCCTCCAATATCCTGACCTTGCCGTATTTCTCTTCGAGAAATTCAAAGAGAGGTTCCCTTATATCCCTGTCATATATCTTCTTGTTCATTTAAATAATCACAAAATCCTTCTGTCAGTATTTCTGAATTTTTTCATATCATCATCCGCGTTCTTATAAAATTCGAGTTTATCATCATACATCTTTCTGTCAGCGTCAAGCATCATATTGTCAAATGAATTGCCTTCTTTTATTATTCCTGTTTTTATGCCTATACTTACAGAAACATTATATGGCTTCTCTGACATGGAATTATAAACCTCAAGGTTCTTCTTTATGTTATCTGCTATTTCTTTTGCCCTATCATTTCCGATATTATACGCAGCAATAACAAATACATCACCGCCGAATCTCGCGCCTACAATATCCGTGTCACATACAGATATAATTGCGTCAGCAGCTGTTTTGATAGCGCTGTCACCTTCATTATAACCATAATTGTCGTTAATATATTTTAAACCATTTAAATCAAGTGAAAATACAGAAAGCTCGACCTTGTTCTCCCTGCTGCTAGCTATAAGCGGAGATATCTGCTCCATAAAACCACTTCTGTTGCATAAGCCTGTAAGGAAATCCTCACCGGTCATATTCTGAAGACGTTCAATAAGCGAATTCTGAATAATCCTAAGACGCACCGTATCAAGTATAGTCCCCATGTTTGAAGTAAAGAGGTAGAACCTGTTGAAATTCCTGTAGGGAATTTTAGGAGCGTAAGCTAAAAAGGCTGTCAGACCCTCAGCTCCTGTAATAGGCGAAATTACTATTGAACCATATTTTTCAAGGGCATCATCGAGATCAGGTATAACCTCACTCCTATCATATTCCATAACATTATGGGTTTCAACCTTTACCTCATCAGGATTCGCCACACCCATGATCCTAGGGTTATCGGACTCTAAGAATTTCTCCTTATCTCCCTCATATTCTCTGTATGGAATCTTGTAGGTCCTGATATTAGCCGCAAGGAGCTCAAGCTTATCCTCATCCGGGACCGTATCCATAAAGAGGGAGCTATCACCATTTTTCATAAACTGCTCGGAGAAAAATCCCTTCTTCATAGAGAGCATAATCATAGGATCATTTAAATTGCCTATGTATTTATCTAATTTTTCACACATTGTCTCAAGGTCATCGACCCCGATAAACGCTGATGACATGTCATTTAAAAATTCAAAAAATCCCCTGTTAAAAGCCTCCCTCTCAAGTACATCCTGAATATCCTTATTTGAAATGACCCTCTCTGTCTCGTGACACCCACAAGAGCCGTTTATCAAAATGTCAAGCGGAACAAGGCTGTCATCGTTGTCACAGCCATCTGTCATATTTATTATTTTATCAATTAATAATTTGCCTGTCTCTTTATAATTCCTCTTTGCGGTAGTTAAGAGAGGCTTATGAGAATAAATGCTGTCAACGCCATCTATTCCTGTAACAATAATATCCTCAGGGCATTTGATGCCATGCTCTTCAAGTACCTCAAATGTCGCGAAGGCCATTTCATCATTCGCGCAGATAATAGCGTCAATCTCTTTCCCCGATTCAAGGAAATTCTCAACCGCCTTCTTAGCCGGAATGCGCCAATAGTCACCATACGCGACCCTTTCCTCATCATAGGGAAGGCCGTGCCTTATCATTTCCTCCCTGTAGATAGCAAGACGTTCCTCTGAATTCGGTTCATCATGCATACCGGTAAGAAAATTAATATTCCTTTTTCCATGATGCTCGATGACATGCCTGATTATCGTCCTTAAGGCGCCGGAGTAGTCCATAGTGACATTCGCGCAGCCATCCTCTTTCCTGTCAAATGAAATCACAGGTATACCGACTGCCTTAGCGTTCGTGACGAGCTCAGAAATCACTTCTTCATCCTTGATGGATTCCGCGCACATTATTAAACCGTCTATTTTATCATAGGGTATATATGAAAATATCTCGACACCGTTATGCCAGGTCCTCCAGTTAGAAGACCCCTTCTCCCCATAGGAGTAGCTGAGCACTTCAAAAAAGAGAAGCCTCGCGTCCTTCTTCTCAGCTTCCACTCTCATGCTCTCCATGAGCTCGATGTTCTCGTACTCGTCTATTCCGGACATACATACTGCAAATGTCATGGGCATACTCCTTCTGAAGCGTAAACTTCACCTTAAAAAAATTTTATCACAACACTTGTCAAAATACAATGATAAAATAAATAAAAAATTGTGATTTCTCACAAAGTTCACATTTACTAAAAGTCTTCATATCTCACTCTTTGGTTGACAAATCGTTTCGAAGCGCTTACAATAGTAACCGTTGTTTATGAATATTGATTGTAATTTATTGTAAATAAGGAGCCAATATGATACTCCAGGTCAGTAACCTTTCAAAGGAATTTGTCACGGGACCTGTCTTAAAGCAGGTCTCTTTTCATGTAGAAGAGCATGAGAAGGCGGCTATAGTCGGCATTAACGGGGCCGGCAAGTCTACCCTTCTTAAGATAATTATGGGCGAGGAAGGAGCCGATGAGGGCCAGGTCACCTTCGCGAAGGATACCAGTATAGGGTATCTCGCTCAAAATCCGGACCTCTCAAGCACCGAATCCATATGGGATGTACTTCTTGACAGTAAGAAGGATGTCATAGAGCTTGGCGACCGCATGCGGGACCTTGAAGCGAACATGAAGACCGCCTCAGGGGATGAGTTAAAGAAGCTATATGATGAATACTCAAGAGTTACCCACCAATATGAGCAGGCTAACGGCTACGCCCTAAAGAGTCAGATAACCGGTATCCTTAAGGGCTTAGGCTTCACCGAAGAGGAATTCGCTACCCCTGTAAACACCCTGTCCGGAGGCCAGAAAACCCGTGTCTATTTAGGTCGTATCCTCCTCACCGAGCCTGACATCATTTTCCTCGATGAGCCGACGAACCACCTCGATATGAACTCTATCACCTGGCTTGAGGGATTTCTCCGCTCCTATAAGGGAGCCGTTGTAATCGTCGCCCACGACAGATATTTCCTCGACAGGGTCGTAACTAAGGTTGTCGAGCTTGATAACGGAAACGCTACGACCTACAGGGGTAATTATAGCGATTACGCCGAGAAGAAAAAGGCCCTTCGCGACGCAGAGCTTAAGGCATATTTAAACCAGCAGAGGGAAATAGCCCACGAGGAAGCAGTAATAGATAAGCTAAAGTCATTCAATCGGGAGAAGTCCATTAGACGTGCTGAAAGTCGCAAGAAAAAGCTTGATAAGATAGAACGCCTCGACAAGCCTATGGAGATAGATGACAAGATGCGCATAGCCCTTACGCCTCATATCGAAAGCGGAAATGATGTGCTCACGGTTAAGGGGCTCACGAAGGGCTTTGATGGCAAGGAGCTTTTTAACGATGTTGACTTCGAGATAAAGAAGGGCGAGAGGGTCGCAATTATCGGAAATAATGGTACAGGGAAGACCACCATTTTAAAAATGATTAACGGTCTTCTTAAACCCGACAGCGGTTCTATAGAGCTTGGCGTTAAGGTTCAGATAGGCTACTATGATCAGGAGCACCAGGTACTCGATTATTCTAAGACATTATTTGACGAACTTCAGAGCACTTATCCGTATTTAAATAATACGGAGGTAAGGAACGCTCTCGCCGCGTTTTTATTTACGGGTGATGATGTATTTAAGTTAATTGGCAGCCTGTCGGGTGGCGAGCGAGGTCGAGTATCTCTTGCTAAATTAATGCTCTCAGAAGCGAATTTCTTAATCCTCGATGAGCCGACTAACCACCTTGATATAACGTCAAAGGAAATACTTGAGGAGGCGCTTAATAATTATACCGGAACAGTTCTCTACGTAAGCCACGACAGGTATTTTATAAATAAAACAGCCACAAGAATTCTTGATCTTACTAATGGGAAGTTACTTAATTACATTGGAAATTACGACTATTACCTTGAGAAAAAGGGTGATATCGAAGCGGCTGCGGGAATTATCAATACTGATAATGCGCAGGGAAATAATCCATGGACTAATAACGCTTCGAATTCAGCGAACGTAAATTCTTCGCCTTCTACCGAGAGTTCAACTAACGCCGGTAACGCAAGTTCAGGCAAGCTCTCCTATGAAGAGCAGAAGGCTATAGAGCGTGAAAAGCGTAAGAAGGAAAATGCCCTAAAGTCAGTCGAAGAAAAGATAAATAAGCTCGATGAGCGCATGGCAGAGATTGATAAGATGCTCTCCGACCCTGCCCTGGGTACTGACCTGGCCAAATTAACCTCGCTTACAAAGGAAAAGGCGGAAATTGAAGAAAAGCTATCGCCTCTTATGGAGCAGTGGGAAGAATTATCAGAATGAGCATGGAATTAACAGTCACAGAGCAGCATGAATTCGATGAAATGATGAATTACTGCCGCTTGGTAAAAACCAATGCTGATGTTGAGACTCTGTTAGAGACTGCGAAGCATTCGGTTAATGAAAAGCATCCATTAAAGCTTCGCCGCAGGGAATTCTTAGATTCTCTGCGGGAGCTTATTTACACTGAAGCACTGCCAAATACTGACCTTAACATTAATTATGATTCGGATTATTCGGCAACTTTTAGTGAGATCTATATAGAAAATAAGGTATGCGACAATGAGATGGCAAAAAATATATTATCTCATTTTAATAAGGCGGAAATTAAATATATAAATCACTATAAGGATATATTCACTCCCGCGGGTCAGGATATAATTAGTCAGAAGAAAAATCCGGCTCTGATTCTCGCTTCGAAGGAAGGGCGTCTTATATATAAAGGTTCAAGGCAGTGCGAGGATTTTGGTAATGACTATTTCTATTATACCTCATCAGTCATGAACTGCTGCTATGACTGCGAATACTGCTATCTCTTAGGCATGTATCCGAGCGGAAATGTAGTTGTTTTCGTAAACCTTGACGATATTTTTTCTGAGCTTGAGGAAATGCTTAATGACCACCCTGTATATCTCTGTATATCCTACGATACAGACCTCCTCGCCCTCGAAGGAATTACGGGATACGTAAAGCGGTGGATAGAATTTACGAACGTCCATAATAATCTCACCGTAGAATGCAGGACCAAGTCAGCTAATATAGGAATAATAGAGAAATATTTAGACGAGGGACTATGCATTCCTGACCGATTTATTTTCGCCTGGACCCTGTCGCCGGACGAAATTTCAAGACGGTTCGAGCATAAAGCTCCGGCATTTTCTTCAAGACTGGGCGCGCTTAAAAGGGCCTGCGAGCTTGATCTATCTACAAGAATCTGCCTTGATCCTGTTCTCTTGGTCGATAATTATGAGACATTATATTCTGACATGATTAAGAGTATATTTACTGAGATTGATAGCAGAAAAATATCAGATGTCTCCCTTGGAGGCTTCCGCATACCCAAGAATTACCTAACTAAGATGAGAAAAGCAAGGACAGGTTCACTGGCCCTTTTTCCTTACATTAACACTAATAATTCATGCTCCTACGGTCCGACAAAGGACAAGCGCCTTACGGAATTTGTCTTCAATGAATTGCTAAATTATATACCAAAAGAAAAAATTTTTGTCTGGAAAGAAAGCTCGTAATAAAAAAAGCCGTGGAATATTCCACGGCTTTTACTAAAGCTGTTGATTCACATCAGTTTCAGCCTCTTGGCGAAATTGACGATAAACTGGCCCTTTGGAGTACTTATAAGTTCATGTTCAGTTACGCCCCTTAGCTTTATCTCGCAGACAAAGTAGACAAACATGCCAAGGAGAATGGAAGCTATAACTCCTATAGCGTACTGTCCGGTAAGGGCGTCTATCAGGAAATACGTGAGCGCAACCACTATGCTCATAATAATAGACGATATCAAGGGTATTATTACCGATGTCCTTAGTTCAAACCTCATCCCGAGGGTCTTCACAAGGATTTTTCCATCAAGGATAATTACAACAGCCGGAAGAATAAGATTCCCTATTACCAAGGCATAAATTCCCATATTTAAGAACTTCAGCATGATAAATAACGCTACGACATCAATAATAATAGCAATCGCGGAATTCCTTACCGGAAGCATCATCTTATATATACTCTGAATTATCGTGTTAAATAATACTGACAAGGTATATAATAATGCCGCCGAAGCGCCGATCAGCATAACATTTTTAACTACAGGCTCATTCTCACCGAAAAGAAGTCTTATAACAGGGGCACCGACTACCGCTAAACCGAATGAAGCGGGAATCGCTATCATCAGATTAAACTTTAAGCACATGTTCGCCTTGTGCTCTACCTCCTCAAATGTCCCCGCCTCATTTGCCGAAACAATCGAAGGAATCATAGCCATGGTAATAGCGCTCGTAATGCCGATGATAATATTCTCAAGTACCAGGTACATACTGCTGTAAATACCGTACATGGATGTATAATCTTCGCTGCTGACTCCCTTTCCTGCCATTACATTATTATATAAAGCTATAGCTATAAGGCCGTTGCTTCTTGTAAGAATCTGGCTTAGCATGACAGGAATGACAGTGACAAGGAGGAGCTTAATCAGGTCAGTCATACCCTCGTCGGCATGCTCATCATTTCTCATCTGCCTGCTGAACATAGGTAAATTTATGACAAATATAAATACCAATAAAGCAAGGCCGAATATTCCACCTACAAGAGTTCCCGTAACTCCACCCTTAGCGCCAAATGCCGCTATATTCTTAGAAGCGCTGTGTGAAACCTCAAGAGCATAGGCAGCCGCGACACTTACGATAGCATTTACAATCTGCTCGACAAGCTGTGACATCGCTGTTGGCACCATGGTTCCCTTACCCTGGAAAAATCCTCTCACAACTCCTAGCAGTGAGCAGATAAGTATCGTAGGAGCAACCACCTTAAGCGGTATAGCAATAGCGCTGTTAGCAAGGAGCCTGGTCGCGATTACGTCAGCTCCAAAGTATACTAACAGGCATAGTGTAAGTCCAATGACAGTAGCAACTATAAGGCCACCTATAAATGTCTTAAAGGCGCTCTTATACTCCTTCTTAGCTGTATACCCGGCTACAAGCTTGCTAACAGCCATCGGCATACCATAGGATGAAATGATAAAGCAAAAGTTATAGACCTCGAAGGCATAGTCATAATAACCCATGCCCTCCTTGCCTATAAGTCTCGTCATCGGAATTCTGTAAATGAGTCCGATAATTCTTACTAAGATTGAAGCGACAGCAAGTATGCTGCCCTGAACAAGAAAGTTCTTAGAGTCCTTTCTCCTTCTATTTTGTGTATCCGGCATATCCCTTTCTCTCTTATACATATATTTAAACATACAGATTCATTATACTATATTATTCCATGTAATTCAATCAGTTTTTCAAAATTGTCTCACCTAATACCGTTTACGGCCTTGAAATTTTCGTGATTAAGCCTTATACTTAAGAGGTAATTTTGCAGTATACGATAATATTTTTACAGGAGATATAATATGTGCGGTTTTGCGGGATTCATACCTGATGACGAGAAGCGTGATAACGCTAAGATTGTCCGTGCCATGGGAAAGCGTATAGCCCATCGAGGCCCGGACGATGACCAGATATACGTAGATGACGATATAGCCCTCTGCTTCAGACGTCTATCAATAATCGACCTTAAGGGCGGCGTCCAGCCTATGTGGAACGAGGACAATACCGTTGTCGTCATATTTAACGGTGAAATATACAATTTTATGGAGCTCCGAGATGATCTTATCGCGAAGGGACATGTGTTTAAGACAAAGGCCGATACAGAGGTTCTCGTCCACGGCTATGAGGAATGGGGCAAGGACATGCTAAATAAGCTCCGCGGCATGTTCGCCTTCGTTATTTTTGATAAGAAGACAAATAAGCTCTTCGGGGCGAGAGACATTTTCGGTATCAAGCCATTTTATTATTACAGGAAAAATGGGGAATTCATGTTCGGTTCCGAGATCAAGTCATTTCTCGAGCATCCGGCCTTCGAGAAGGAAGTGAACTTTGAACGTATTCCTGACTATATGAGCTTTGAGTATGTGCCTTGCGATGAGACAGTATTTAAGTATGTCTATAAGCTTCCGGCGGCGCATTTCTTCGAATATGAAAATGGAACGCTCAAGATCCAGCGCTACTATAAGATTCACTACAGTCCTGACGAGTCAAAATCTCTCGCTGACTGGGAAGAAATGATTCAGAGCGAATTCGAGGAGTCGGTACATGTTCACCAGATAGCTGATGTTAAGGTCGGGTGCTTCCTCTCTTCGGGAGTTGACAGCTCCTATACCCTCAAGGAAGTAAGCAAGGTCATGAAGGATGTGAACAGCTTCTCTGTCGGCTATGAAGAGAAGAAATACAGCGAGCTTCCTTTTGCCCAGGAATTTTCCGAGCACATAGGTGTTAAGAATATTTCCAACCTTGTGAGCGCCGACGATTATTTCAACTACGCCGCGAAAATTCAGTATTATATGGATGAGCCTCTGCCGAATCCATCAGAGGTACCTCTCTTCTTCCTCGCCAAGAACGCGAGACAGTATGTGAAGGTTGTGCTTTCGGGTGAAGGCGCTGATGAGCTTTTCGGCGGCTATCCTATGTACCTTCAGGGCGGCCATTTCATGAAATACTGTAAAATTCCTCTTCCACTCCGTAAGGCGGCAGCGAACTTCGCTAAGAGCCATCCGGGTGTAAAGGGCCACAATTTCATGATTCACGGCGCTATGAAGCCTTACGAGCGCTATATGAGGAATAATTATGTCTTCCCATATGGTGAGAGGGATAATTATTTACTTGATGATATTAAGTCATGCAATCCTGCCGACTACACAAAAATTTATTTCGATGAGACGGCTGACCTCGATGAGGTTACAAGTCTTCAGTACGCTGATATAAATACCTGGATGCAATATGATATTCTTCAGAAGGCTGACAGGATGAGTATGGCGAACTCGCTCGAGCTCCGTGTTCCATTCCTTGACAGAAAAATGCTTGAGCTTGCCGTAACCATTCCTACAAAATACAGGATAGATGGTGATACGACGAAGGTCGCCTTACGAGCTACCGCTATGAAGCAGCTGCCTGAGAAAAATGCCGAGAGAAAGAAGTTAGGCTTCCCTGTTCCGCTCTCAGACTGGCTCTGCGAAGATAAATATTATAACATGGTTAAGGAAGCATTTAACACTGATACGGCTGGTTTATTCTTTAAAAAGGATGCTATAAATAAGCTCCTTGATGACCACAAGAATGGGGTGCATAAGGACATGACTAAGGTATGGACTGTGTACAGCCTTATACTCTGGTATGATGAGTTCTTTAAGAATGAGGCGGCATCTGTTGCCGAGTAAACCAAGAGGGTCAGGAACCCCATAAAGTTTTTTATCAGGTGCTTCGCATCCTGATAAAAATTTTATGAAGACTGACCCTCTGCTTACTTATTAATTTCTTCTAGGAGATTATCTCTCTCTGTTGTGGCGCCATCTACCTTGAGGTAAGGGTCGGTGAGAAAGTTGTATCTGAATACACTGAACCCTGTCACCTTACCCTTAGTCCTCATGCTCGCCACCATCCTCGCGAGCACATCCTTATTTTCCTTCCACTCAGCCGTAGGCACCGCCTGGGCATTATGCATAGGAAGGGTGATATAAAGCTTGACATTTGGATTCGTTATTTCATTAATCCACCTGTCAACCGTTTCCTCAAAAGGACATATTTCATGGTCAAATCCCCAATATAACTGCGGCGCTATAAAATCTATATACCCATCCTCAGAGCACCACCTGTCAATATCTACATAGTACTTGGAATTACTGGTAAGATTATCAATATTTCCGGCAGGACTTATTCCGAACCGGATATTATTCCCGTATGACTTAACAGTGCTATAAACCTCACTCACGAGGAGATTTACATTATTGCGTCTCCAGTCGGCTATGTTGTCAAATTCAGGAACTATACCATTTTCTTCGCATTCCGATACATAATTATCGTATTCTTCTGAATCGAATGTCGTCTTATATTTTGTTCCCAATGCAGGATAGAAATAATCATCAAAAATTATTCCATCCACATCATAATTATCAAGAATTTCCCTTACACCATTTACAATTAATTCACGGACCTCAGGAACAGCAGGGTTATAAAAATAAACTCCGCTCATTTTAAGTACGTTCCTATCATTTTCAGTATCATCGTCATTTAACCAGTTATAGGCGGGATTCGCCGGATTTATCGCAGTACCCGAAAGCACTCCCGTATATTCGCTGTAGGCTCCGTCGTATATGCTCTTAAAATCAGCTGACTTGCAAACCCTGTAAGGATTAATATAAGCATAAAATTTTAAGCCACGGACCTTAGCAGCATTTATCATATAGGCAAGAGGATCGAAGCCCGGATCGGTTCCTTCGCTTCCCGATACATACTTAGACCAAGGATAATACCTGGATGGATAAAAGGCATCTGAAAATGGCCTTACTATCTGATAAACCGTATTAAATCCGTCAGCCTTTATAGTATCGTACATCTCATCGATATGGGCATCAAAGGGGGCTTCATCATAGCCCTTATCCGTAAATTCGAGGTAGCTCACCCAGACTGCCCGCTCTTCCGCCACCATATTCGTAATTTTTATGGTCTTAACAACAGCACTACCATTTACATCCTTTGCGTAAAATGTATATGTAGCGTTCTTTCTGATCTTAAAATTACGGCTCGTAATATATGAGTCCTTTATTGTGATTGTTTTAATTCTTGCGGCGTATTTTTCGCCGGTAAAATACCCTTTTTTATGCTTACCGGTCGTGTACTTAAATTCTGTAATTCCGACATTTGATGTCGCTGTCGCCTTTAGCTTAATAGGCTGCGTGCTCGCCTCTTCAGTCGAAAGAGTCAGTGTAATTACAGGCTTTTCGGCGGCCTTAACTTCCCTCTTCATAGTAGGTAGCACACTTACAATAAGAGTTAAAAACAATACAAGGGCTGTTAATTTTTTTATATATTTCATTCCTTACCTTCCTGTCGGATACTCATTGAATATCTGCTCTATCGAATCATAAATAACCTGGGCCGCATTTAACCGGTAATCCGGATCCTTTAATTTCTTCAGATCGCTGCTGTTAGATACAAAGCCTAATTCGATAAGAACAGCCGGAACAGTATTTGTCTTTGTTACAACAAATATATTATTCTTAACGCCACGGTTATAATTGCCAAGCTTGCTCGTAAGATTCTCGCAGAGCGTCTGGGCTAACTTATAACTCGTGAGACCACTTGAAGTCGGGTCATTATTTGTCTTAGAATACCATACCTCGGTACCCTTTGCGGAAGAGGTTGCCGAATTCATATGGAGACTTATAAAGAAATCAGCTCCAACCTTGCTTGCGTAAGCCGCCCTGTCCTTGAGTTCAATGAAGGTATCATCCTCACGAGTGTAATAAATCTTGAGATTAGGATCGTTCCTTACCTCCTCCATACAGTCATGAAGTATTGTGAGATTAAGATCCTTTTCCAAGGTACTGCCATGGCTTGTGCCATTATCCTTTCCACCGTGGCCTGCGTCAAGCACTACTATCTTCGAATATACATCCTGAGGATTGCCTATTTGAAGACTGAGCTTTCCGGTCCCATATTTAATTTTATAGGCCTGAAGCTTGTGAGTATTAAATGTAATAGCAGTCTTACCATTATTTGTGAGACTGACATTTACAGACGATACAGCGCTGCTGTGTTCAATTGTATTCGAATTATAAAAGGCTGTATGGTCACCGTTTATATAAATAGTAAATTTCTTATTGCTGTACTCATCATCCACATCGCTGATATCGGACTCTGTTACACCGTCAGGGAGCGGAATAATATTGTTAGGAGATAATTCTATATTCCCGGTATCAGGCATTATCACAATACTGGTAATATTTCCTGAGGCAGTAACATAGTACTGATTTGTTGCGCTCTTTTCAATATTAACCTGAGCAGTACCATCTCCATTCGCTTTATAGGAGACAGATTTAACAAGTCCATAGCTGTCACTTATATGATAATTTTGTTCGCCGATTGTATCAGCTACATTATGTACGGTAAATGATAAGCTGCTATTATTTGAGCTTACGTCTGTAACACTAACACCTTTTATCCCCGCAAGATTTATATAGGCGCTTCCATTCTTATATTCACCATATATTCCAGTAAGACCGTTCGTATATATTTTTACCGTCAGTGTCTTGGCATCAGCCGACAGATAACAATTATAGCCGGAAATATCTTTAGTATTAAACTTAACAGTGCTTGTCATTGTCGACGCATCATAGCTTATAAGAGCAGAATCCGCAATACCACCATCAAAATATTTAACACTGTCATTTGATATCATATTCGATAAGCGAATATTGATGCTTCCACTTACAAATGATCCGCTAACTCCGTAAAATCCCGATGAGCTGGTAAAGGTATATGTGTCATAAAGGCCATTAACATTAGAGCTTTCCAGCTGAGATACATCATCAAGAGACGAGTAAGCTGTAGTACCATCAGTTGACGTCAATCCGGTCAATTCATAATTTCCCGGCATTCCGGCGTTTGCTTCCGCAATATAATTGCCTCCGGCTACGGAAGGAACAAGCGTAAACAACGAACCGTCCGGAGTCGTAATTATATTGTCACCCGAATTACTTTCACCCGGCTTTTGATCAATGGCTGTTTGAGTAGTCGTTTCCGAGGTCGGAGAATCTATTGCGCTCTGGGTAGCATTTTCCGAAGGTTTGGTGTCTATAGCCGGCGATGAGGCTGTAGTGCTACTGCCTGTATTCTTTTTTGGATAAACAATGGTACATATATTACCTTTGACACCGGTACTAAGCCCCAGATAAGAGGAAACCTCTTCCACAGGAACCAGTATATTATTTTTCTTACTATCCACATAATTAACCAATATAGGAGCCTGAGATAATGTTACCGTCTTATTTCCAAGCTTTGCCTTTTTACTTCCCAATGTCATAACAAGCTTTTTCTTATCACATGTAAGCGTGACAGTTTTCTTAGACTTATTATAACTATATTTCGTTCCCAGCTCAGCTTGCGAAAAAACATACTTAGCCGGAGCCATCAGGGTCTGAAAAATATATACAGCCGGATTCTCTTCGGAATTAACGTTATTACCATTGACAGAGCAAAGCAATCTGCTGCCGGTATAGCCGTAGGTTTTTCCATTATATTTTAATTTTGTGCTGTCATTTACAGCTCCACTGATAACAACCTTATCAGTATCGGAATAATAGTTGTATGAATAGCCGAATGTGCTGGCTACAAATCTTGCAGGTACACAGATTTTACTTGTGCCATTTGGAAATTTAATTAATGTAGCCGGACAACCAATTGTCTTCTTTACTCCATTCACGTAGGCATAATTTTTCCCCAATGTAAATGATATTCTGTCCCTGTCATGATAAAGAATTAATTTCTTGTTTTTGGATGAATATTTGTATGTAATTCCCATTCCTGACTTCACAAAAATGTCATTTGCGGAAGCAACAGAAACTCCATTATCCATAATAATTCCCGGGTAATTACTGTTTATCTTATCGTTATTAAGATAATAAGAAACTGTGGAATTTTCCTTATCCTGAGTAATACCATTATATGAAACCAAATACGACGCAGCATATGATTTATCGGCAGGCATAGTAAAAATAAAGGAAGCGCTTATAGCAAAAAGCGCTAACGATTTCTTTAATTTCAACTTCGTGTAACTCCTTTCACAAAAACTAAAACAACACTTGGCCTTAGTATAAACATATTAATTGTTAAAACTGTGTCAAAAAAGAGACGGCTCGGGACTTTTCGCCCCTGGTGCCGTCTCTCACAAGATTGAATTGCCAATATTTTACTCTTCTATTTGAACCTTGGCAGCATCGCTCCAAAGTCTTCCGAGATCATAAAACTGTCTTGATTTATCTGAAAAAATATGAACTATAAAGTCCGTAAAATCAAGCAATATCCATGACTCGCTTCTAGTGCCCTCAGTTCTCGCCGGAGCGTGGCCCGCCTTAACGACAGCCTCTTCGCAGGCGTCGGCAAGGGCTTCCATCTGGGTCGTACTTGCTCCGTCCGTGATAATAAAATAATCAGTCACCGGAGTAAGCTTACTGATATCAAGAACATCGATATTATTTCCAAGGTGATTGGAAAGCGCCTTAACGGCAACCTTTACATAATCAAAAGTATTTTCCAAATTTATCTCCTTTATTCTGAGAGAATTAATTTTTTATAGTAGTCCCTGGTCTCAAGAGTCGCAGGATCGGTATTCGCGTCCTTATCCTTCAGGTAGTTAATGGTATTCTCAAGCTCGCCTAAGGTCGCCCTGTGAATATCTATGAAGGCGTCCTTTCTGATTCCCGGTAAGCACTTAAGTTCCTTCCTGCCCGGTTCTATAAAATCAGCGACAAAAACAATTTCCTCAAGCAGGCTCATCCCCGGCCTTCCCGTCGTATGAAACCTGATAGCGGAAAGAATTTCCTCATCGTCCACGCCGTAAGTATGCTCCGCAAGGTAAGCTCCCACCTTAGCGTGAAGGAGTCCGGGATTCGCTCTCTCATATTTACTTACCGGAAGGTTATATCTTTCGGCACTTAAGAGAAGCTCGTCGCCCTTCATATACTTCGCGCAGTCATGAAGCAATCCCGCAAGCCTTGCCTTCTTAATATCGTATTCATACCGCATAGCAAGGCTTGCGCTCGTGAAGCTGACGCCCAACGTATGCTCAAACCTGTGGGGATTAAGAACCTCCCTTAACCTGCTCTCTATCTCTTCTGTTTCCATTTTTACGCCTTATAAAGTCCATGTGAAAATATATAATCACATACATTTTTATTTAAATGAAGCTCGTCCGGATCAGTAATTCCCATCCTTATCTTTTCCCTGATTTCGGTAGCGCTGACAGGGCTTTCAGGGATATGGACAGGAAACATATTTACATTAGAGAATTCTTCCTTCAACATCGAAATATGCTCCTCTGTCTCACTCGCGCTGTTACCCGGTCTCACGATATAAAGAATGGAGCAATTATCAAATATCACCTGAGGTTCATGCCATTTTTCAATATACATGACCGAATCTCCGCCGATAATAAAATAAATATCCCAGTCTGGATGAATCCTTTTTAATTCTGAAACCGTGTCACTTGTGTAAGTAGGGCCTTCCCTCTTAAGCTCAAAGTCTGAGGCGGCAAGACCGTCTATTCCCATAACTGACAGCTTCACCATAGCGAGCCTGTCATTGGCGCTTGCGGCGGCTGCCTGCCTGTAGGTAGGGAGGCTGTCCGGCATGACGTAGACTTTGGCAAGGTCATAATCACGCATGGCGCCTAAGGCAAGCTCTATGTGTCTCAGATGAATCGGGTCAAATGTTCCGCCAAGAATTCCTATTCTCATGGAAGCTTAATTTTCCTGTCCTTCATCTCTTTTGCCGGTTTATAGAGAACTATTTTCTTTCCTATAACCTGCACAAGCTCTGAATGGGTACGCTCTGAAATAATATTTCCTATTTCTCTCGCGTCATCGTCACAGTTTTTAAGAACTGATATTTTTAGCAGCTCATTTTTAGAAAAATGCTCTAAAACCGCTTCGGTAAACTCAGGCGTGAGCCCGGATTTACCAATATTGAAAGCAGGGTCAATATTCATCGCAAGGCCGCGAAGATAAGCCCTCTGTTTGCTTGTCATATATTTTTTCCTTACTTATAATAGTCAAATACGATATCACCGAGGTTGACAGTGTCGCCCTCTTCGATACCAAGATTTTCAAGTTCTTTTATGATGCCCTCATCGCGGAGGAATTTCTGGAAGAAGGCAAATCCCTTCTCATCCTCAAGATTCGTATATCCGAGCATCTTATCTATCTTCTCGCCTTCGACAAGGAACTCATGATCCTTTACCTTGCTAACAGAAAGCGGGATTACCTTATGAGTGAGCTCATCCGTATCGAATTCACTCTCATACACGAGAGGCTTCTTGCCGATTTTCTTTAAAATGTCACTCACTGCGTACATAAGCTCCTTCACGCCGCGGCCTGACACTGCTGAAATCGGATAGATAGGAATATTCTTCCCATCGAACTCCTCATGGAGCCTCTTAAGGACCTCGCTTTCCTCCTCGTTCATGAAGAGGTCAATCTTATTAGCCGCTATAACCTGAGGAGTATTCAATAACTCAGGGTTATATTTACGAAGCTCTTCATTAATTTTATTTATATCGTCAACAGGGTCACGACCTTCGGAGCCGCTCGCGTCAACGACATGAATAAGAACTCTGGTACGTTCTACGTGCTTAAGGAATTCATGGCCAAGTCCTATGCCCTCTGAGGCTCCCTCGATAAGACCCGGGATATCAGCCATAACAAAGCCTGCCCCACCACCCAGATCTACAACACCGAGATTCGGGATAAGGGTCGTGAAGTGGTAATTCGCTATCTTCGGTCTTGCGTTAGATACTCTTGAAAGAAGGGTTGATTTTCCTACGTTCGGAAAACCTACGAGACCTACATCGGCTATCACCTTAAGCTCCAGGACAAGATTAAGCTCAGGGCCCTTACGTCCGGGCTGGGCAAATGTCGGAACCTGCATGGTAGGGGTCGCGTAGTTCATGTTTCCCTTACCACCGCGGCCGCCCTTAAGGATAACAAAGCGGTCGTTACCCTCAGACATATCTGTGATAACCTTGCCTGATTCCTCTTCCTTGATGACGGTTCCCTCCGGCACCTTAAGGATGATATCCTCACCCTTCTTGCCGTGGCACTTCTTGGCTCCGCCCTCTTCGCCGTTCTCAGCGCAATATTTGTGGCGGTGTCTGAAATCCTCGAGGGTATTAAGTCCCTTATCAACTACGAAAATGACACTGCCGCCGTCTCCGCCGTCTCCACCGTCAGGACCTCCTGCCGCTACAAAGAGCTCGCGACGGAAACTTACATGGCCGTTGCCACCATTTCCTGCTTTAATATATATTTTAGCGGTATCACAAAACACCGTAATTCTCCTTAATTAAAAACCCCTGAATCAGCCATCGGGGAGAATCAGGGGTAAACAATTATTTGTTCCAGTCTTATTAATATCAGTCGTCAGAAGCTACAGGATAAACACTAACCTGCTTCTTATCCTTGCCAAGTCTCTCATATCTTACGGTACCATCAACCTTAGCGAATAATGTATCATCGCCGCCGATACCTACGTTAAGACCGGGATGGATATGTGTTCCACGCTGTCTGTAAAGGATATTACCTGCTAAAACAAACTGTCCGTCCGCTCTCTTAGCGCCAAGTCTCTTGGCCTCTGAGTCTCTGCCGTTCTTGGTAGAACCGACACCCTTTTTATGAGCGAAGAACTGAAGGTTCAGTCTGAACATAATTACACCTCCTGCCTTTTTCTTATTACCAAATAAGTACTGCCATACTGTTCTGAAATATCAGTCAAACCGAGCATAAGGGAATCCATCAGAAGTTTCGCTCCATCCGAAAGATCATCAACAAACTCTATCGCAAGAATCCCCTTCTCAGGGTCTTCATATGACTTGAAATTATCTTCGCAAAATAACTCGATAGAATTGAACGTATTAAGCGCAAGCACTGACACTGCTGCGCACACAATATCTTTACCGTATTCATCGAACAGAGCGTGTCCGGTGAACTTTATGCTCTTATATCCTGTATTATCAGAAACGACATCAACTTTAATCATGCGTTGATCTTGTCAATCTTAACCTTTGTAAAAAGCTGTCTGTGGCCATTCTTCTTGTGATAGCCTGTCTTTGGCTTATACTTGTAAACAGTAACCTTGCGTCCCTTGCCCTGAGCTTCAACCGTAGCTGAAACTGTAGCGCCTGAAACGGTAGGTGTACCGATAACAAGCTTGTCACCGCCAACAGCAAGCACCTGGTCAAAAGTATAGCTCTCGCCTTCAGCGACATCAAGCTTCTCAACTCTGATCTCGTCGCCTTCTGATACCTTGTACTGCTTGCCACCTGTTGCAATGATAGCGTACATCGTGGTTCCTCCTTAAATAAAACTCGCCCGCTTCGGTGCTGATAACAGACTTCTACCTCGCAGAGCGGCACTTATAATAGTCTAACACGTCGGTTGCTGTTTGTCAAGTAGAAAATTGAAATTCTTATTCCGAGTCAGGCACCCGCTACGCGTGAGCCAGACACGGAATGTTCCTGCTCCCAAAGCGGCGGGGCTGTCCTCTTTCTCGTTATCTCCATGAGACCTAGCTTTGTGATATCGATGGCTATAGGCTTAAGCGGATCATTTTTAAGCTCTGCCCGCATTATATTAAGAAGCTCAGGCTCCAAGCCCTTCTTCATATTTATAAAGTCAATAAGAATCATTCCGGAAATGTTACGAAGCCTTATCTCGGCAGCCGCCTTCTTAGCCGCCTCGATGTTCACCCTTAGCGGGTCCTTACTCTTAATATCATTTCCCGAATTCACATCAATCACTGTCAGAGCCTCCGTGCGCTCTATAACGAGATACCCGCCATTCTTTATCCAGACCTTTTTCTTAAGGGCATCCTCAAGCGTTGTTGATACCGAATAGAGGTTATCCAGCTTCATCACCTCATCCTCGTAGAATTTTAGTTCCGGTCTCATAGAGAGGTCTCTGCCTTGTAAATATGCTTCTATCTCATTATAGGCATCCATATTATCCGTTTGGATCCGCTCGACATTTCCGTAGGTAAGAGGAAGCAGATAATCCGGAGTCCCCTTATATACGCGCTCGTATGAGATTCCGTGCATTCCCCTGTCTACGATATCATATGAATCAGCCTCTTCCGGAAGATTGCAAACGACCGAGTACCCCTTCGTCTTCTCAGGAAGCTTATTTATGCGGACGAGGAGAAGGTCGCCCTGGATTGGCATACCGCCCTGCTTGCCATTTACATAGATAGGCTTCATATTTTCTTTAAGGGCAAGGTAGGCGCTGATTCCCGGAAATATTTCGACAAAGGCGTAATTCTGATCCTTTATCACCCGGGTCACCTTGCCTATAATGACATCATCTATATTAAAGGTCACGTCGTCCTTCTTAGTGGCTGAGATTGCGAATTCGAGGATATCGAAATCGGAAGCCAGGGCGGAAATGAAGTGATTGTTTTTATTTATTACTATTAGTTGGTTCATAATTCCCCTTCTTCCCGTGCCAGGTACACAAAAATTTTTATAAACTTCGTTTCACTCGTTTATAGAAATTTTTGTGGACCAGGCACTGTTTTGTCACTTTTTTTTCATATATTTTTGATATAATGATAAAGCAGTAAAATTTTACCTATAAGGAGAGAATACCATGTATTGTCCAAAATGTAAAGATGAATATAAAGACGGAATCACCGTCTGCCCTGTATGCGGGAGCGAGCTGGTCGATGAGCTTCCCCGTGAAGAGCCTGTCTCGGTCGCGAAATGCATAGGTGAGGACCAGGCTAACAGGTTAGCGGATTTCCTTGAAAATGAGGGTCTTAAGGACGTCAACCTCGTAGACGGCGGAGAAGCTCCCCTCGAGGACGGCGAGGCAGTCACCGAGCGTGAAGAATACGTAACCGAAGGAGAAGCTGAAGCTTCCGAAGATGCCGCAAGCGATAAAGCTCCTATAAAGAGGGAACATATTATAGAAGTTTACGTCGATGCCGATAAGGAAGAAGAAGCGAAAAAAATCGTTAAGGCCTTCTTCGCGGTAGAGAAGCGCCATGACTACGATTCACTCTCAGAAGAGGAAAAGCAGAAGAAGCTTGCCGAGGAACTGAAAGAAAAGGAAAATGATAAGAGCAGCGGCATATACACATCCGCTCTTGAAAAATATAAGGACAACCAGTCCAGCGGATACACATTTACCGTTTTCGGTATAGCAGGCCTTGTATTTACAGGCCTAAATATGGCGAAGGTATTCAGTCTCTATACCACTACCTTCCAGTTCGTAGTAAGCGGAGCCATGTTCGCCGCCTTTATAGTAGTCGGAATTGTGTCCTTTATAAAGGCCGCTAATTATAAGAAAATGATCAGCTCCGAAGAGGACGCGAAGGATAAATGTAAGGCCTGGCTTCGTGACACCATTACCTTATCTTCTCTTGAAGAAATAAGTGATCCAAACGCCGCCTCTGAAGCAAACGATATAGCAAAGACAAACCACATCAAAGAAAAAATCATGGAGCATTTTTCCGAAATAAAGGAAGACGAGGCGGACGCCCTCGCCGAAGAATATTATACTGAGCTTCTTGAAAATAAAGATATCTGATACTTAGGCCGCCTTATAAGGCGGCCTTTTGTTTTGCCCTTGCAAAGCAATGCAATTCTTATCGTATATATTCTATAACAAACTGGATTGTCCGAATATCCCTGTACTCATTTATAGACGGATAATAAATTATATCCATCTTCAGAGGGTTAGCGAAGTCACCTATACGGCCATTCTGCTCTAATAAAGTATCTATAATTCCATCGCCGAATTTCTCACGTAATTCATCAAGAAAATCGTCAGCCGGGCCAAAGTGGATACCTTCGTAAATAATTTCCCCTCCGTCGCATAAATTCATTTTTACGGCGTTCCTGTTTTTGCCAAGAACCCGCAGGCTCTTTAGGGTGACGCTGCGCTTCGCAAACATAGGTTTGTCGTTACCCGTTCCAAAAGGCTCAAGGATATTCCACTCATTAATTAATTTTTCCGATACGTATTTAAATGGCAGCTCCATATCAAACCTTATCTTAGGCATGAGATCTTCTTCGGTTAAGGTGGTATTGGCATTTAACCTTGTCCTAAGCTCCATAAGATTTTCTTCCTGCTCTTTGAGTGTATCCCCTACAATAGATAATCCTGCCGCCATAGGATGGCCCCCAAATTTAGAAAATAAATCCTTACATTTAGATAATTCGAGGAACATATTGTAAGCTTCTATGGACCGTCCCGACCCCTTAATTCCACTCTCGGCATTTGTAAGAATTATGGTCGGTTTATTATATTTTTCCTTGATTCTTCCCGCAACAATTCCGACTATGCTTTCGCTGCAATCCTTCACGTATAATACAAGTACCTTGTCTTGTAAATATTCCTCCGAATCCGCTATCTCTGAGGCCCTGTTAAAGCCCTCCTCAGTATCAGCCTTCCTTTCTTCGTTGAGATCTCTCATTTTCTCCGCAATGGTTTTAGCCTCGTCCATACTCTCCGCTAAAAATAGAGCCATGGCAATATTAGCGTTCTCAAGTCTTCCACAGGCGTTAATGCACGGTCCTAAAATAAATCCGCAGTCATATACGCTTACGAGCCCTGTCTTCGCGCTTAATCCCGTCGCAGCAAGAAGCGCTATAAATCCTGTATTTTCTGACTTCTTAATTAAAGGCAGACCCTGCTTTACAATTCTCCTGTTCTCGTCGACAAGATCCATGACATCGCATATTGTCGCAAGAGCGGCGAATGGTAAATATTCATTTTCCGCGTCAATATTTATTCCGAATAATTTATAATATAACCTTATTAAATTAAACGCCACAACCGCCCCGCAAATATTATTATAGGGGTATTCGCTTCCAACTATCTTCGGGTCGGTAACAGTATCAGCGGGTGGTATTTTCCCGTCTGTCGGTATATCGTGATGGTCGGTTAATATAACGGTAAGTCCATTTTCCTTAGCGAACTTAATTTCCTCAAATGCCGCTATTCCATTGTCGCAGGTAATTATCGTATCTATTTTTTCGGAAATGGCCTTCTCGACTAATCTCTTATTTAGGCCGTAACCGTCAGCTACCCTGTCGGGAATATCGTAATCGACTATTCCTCCTGCGTTTTTAAGACCGTCAAGTAAAATAAATGTGGAGCATACCCCATCCACATCATAGTCTCCGATTATTCTGATTTTTTTCTTCTCGTCAATCTTATTTTTAATTATATTTACAGCCTTAGTAAGATCAATCAGAAGAGAAGGATCAGTTAATTCGCTTTTATCGGCGTTTATATATTCATTAATTTCCCCGACCGACTTCAAGTGTCTGTTCACAAGCAGTCTTGCTGTTATCGGTGTGATGTTGAAATGAGCCGCGATATCGGAGAAATCACCCTTTATATTTTTTACAAACCACTTAGCTTTCATAAACTTCCTTTACGCAAAATAGAGGGCCCACTCTCGCAGGCCCTTAAAATAAAAATCTAAGACATCAGTTATTTATAAGCTTTTCATCATCATTGTTCCAGCTGTAGAGCTTACGGATTTCCTTACCGATAACCTCTGAAGGATGAGCCGCAGCCTTCTTCTTCATAGCCTGGAAATGAATCTGACCATTCTTCATATCCTGCATGAATTCTGAAGCGAATGTACCATCCTGGATATCGGAAAGTACCTTCTTCATAGCCTTCTTGGTGTCTTCTGTAACAATCTTAGGTCCTGTTACGTAGTCACCGTACTCAGCTGTGTTTGAAATAGAATATCTCATTCCGGCGAAACCGCTCTGATAGATGAGGTCTACGATGAGCTTCATCTCATGGATACACTCGAAGTAAGCGTTACGAGGATCATATCCTGCTTCACAGAGAGTCTCAAAGCCTGCCTGCATAAGTGCGCATACACCGCCGCAGAGAACAGCCTGCTCACCGAAGAGGTCAGTCTCTGTCTCTGTCTTAAATGTGGTCTCAAGAAGGCCTGCTCTCGCGCCACCAATACCTGCGCCATAAGCGAGGGCAAGGTCAAGAGCCTTTCCTGTAGCGTCCTGCTCTACGGCTACAAGGCAAGGAGTTCCCTTTCCCGCCTGGTACTCTGAACGAACAGTATGGCCCGGTGCCTTAGGAGCGATCATGGTTACGTCTACATCAGCCGGAGGTACAATAAGCTTGTAGTTGATATTGAAGCCGTGAGCGAACATAAGCATATCGCCCGCCTTGAGGTTAGGCTCAATATCCTGCTTGTACATATCAGCCTGCTTCTCATCATTTATAAGAATCATAATGACATCAGCCCACTTAGCTGCGTCAGCCGTATTCATAACTGTAAGACCCTGAGCCTCAGCCTTAGCCTTTGACTTAGATCCCTCATAGAGGCCTACACGGACATCAAGGCCCGAATCCTTGAGGTTGAGCGCATGAGCGTGACCCTGTGAGCCATAGCCAATGACAGCGATATGCTTGCCCTTGAGTAAATTAACATCACAGTCTGATTCGTAAAACATTCTTGGTTCTGACATTACATTATACCTCCGAAAAAAAATATTTTATTGGCCGGTAAACCGGCGCTAAACACATCCCCCGTAATCCGGAAAGTGTATTAGTCTATTAATCCTCAATAGAATCCGACATGCAGCCCGCGCCACGTTCAAGACCCGTGACACCGGTCCTAACAAGCTCCAGGATTCTGTCCTCACCGAGGAGGTTGATAAAGGCGCTGATCTTGCTCTGATTGCCCGTAAGCTCGACAGTTAAGGAGCTAGCCGACACATCGACTATCTTCGCCCTGAAAATATCCGAGGTCGCAATAACTGCCTGCCTGTCAGCTGGACCTGCCGCAACCTTAACAAGGATAAGCTCTCTCGTAACAGAATCATCAGGTGAGAGGACCTTCACAGACTTCACGTCGACCTGCTTTGCGAGCTGCTTCTCTATCTGATCAAGCACGTCATCGTCACCGGTCGAAACTATAGTCATCCTCGAATATGCCGGGTCCTCAGTCTCACTGACCGTAAGGCTGTCGATATTGAAGCCTCTCCTGGAAAATAATCCGGCTACACGGCTTAAGACACCTGACGTATTATCAACCAATATGGAAAAAACTGCTTTCATATATTCATCTCCCAATCATTATCCTATATATTCAGCTTTTAATTAGTGTAATCTTCTCACTTTTTAAAGTCAAGTGAAAATACAACTTACATTCATACCAAAAAGTTATATCTTGTTATTCATACTTCCCTGGCTGCCTCAAGCGCCTGACTTATATCAGCTATTATGTCTTCCTTGTCTTCAAGACCGCAGGAAATACGGAGCATTCCGGCCGGAACTCCTCTTCCGTAGCATCGGGTGAAACAAAGGTTGACTCTATTCCCATCCTTGCCATAGTGGTCTTATAAAGAATACAACATAAACTATAAATTTTTGTATATCTCCTCAAGAGCAGCGGAATCTTCCTTACCTGCTATATCATCCATATCGACAATACCAAGCACTACTCCCTCAATCTTAACGTAATCATCCTCGGACTTCTCACCAAAGGGAAGATTGGGATTAAGTGACACCAGTTTGTTCCCGGCTTTGTGCTTTATTACCGCTCCATCGGCAGTTGAACAGATTACATCGCTCCCGTCATCAGCTGAATTAGCGAACTTTACGTATACTAAATCACCATCATTATATTTTGGTTCCATGCTTCGACCGCTTACTCGTATAATGGTGTCGGCTGCTTTACTGATACCGGTGGTTCTTACATAACGATACTCTTCACCGGCGTCAAAGAAGGGATTTCCTGAGCCTGCGGCTGCAGCTGTTACCTCAAGAGGAATAGGCCTGTATTTCTTTCTGAGGCCTTCAATTCTTCCCTTTTCTTCCTCTTCATAAACCGTTACCGCAGTCTTTTCGATAATAGCCCTGCCAACATCACCCGCTTTTCGGTAGCAGTTAATAATATTCTCCTCATGTGTGTCAGATATACTGTCAGGCGACGCAACCCGAAAGAGCTCATGTGGCGGAATCTTAAGAATCTCGCAGAGCGCCTTTATCTGTTCCACCGATGGCCTGTTAATATCGGTCTCCCAATGAAGAATAGTACCTCTCGTCACGTGAAGCAATTCGGCGAGGTCCTTAGTCTTTATACCGGAAGCTTTATGGTATTTTTTAATTACTTCGCCGAACCGGAGTTTATCCGGTATATAATCTTTTGGCATCCCCTGTCTCCCTTCAAATAAATATTATCACAATTATAGCATAAAGATTCTACGCATTCAATGATAATAATAAATTTTGAGCAAAAGAAAAGGAGCCATAAAATCTATGGCTCCTTTTATCAATTTAAACGTCAAATCATCCAATAAGAATCTTCAGATCATCATCTACATTAGTAATTCCCGCGATACCGAAATTATCAACAAGTACCTTAGTTACGTTAGGTGAAAGGAAGGCAGGAAGCGTAGGTCCGAGATGAATATTCTTGACACCTAAATAGAGAAGGGCAAGAAGTACAATCACAGCCTTCTGCTCATACCAGGCGATATTGAAGGCAAGAGGAAGCTTATTTATATCGTCAAGCTTAAATATCTCCTGAAGCTTCAGAGCGATAAGGGCAAGCGAATATGAATCGTTGCACTGTCCAGCGTCAAGGACTCTTGGAATCCCATTTATGTCACCAAGATCAAGCTTGTTATACTTATACTTAGCGCATCCCGCTGTGAGAATAGCAACGTCCTTAGGGAGCTTCTTCGCGAACTCGGTATAGTAATCCCTGCTCTTCATCCTGCCGTCGCAGCCTGCCATAACAACAAACTTCCTTATAGCTCCACTCTTAACAGCGTCCACAACCTTATCTGCAAGAGCAAATACCTGCTCGTGGGCGAAGCCGCCTACTATTTCGCCTGTCTCGATTTCAGTCGGAGCAGGACATTTTTTAGCTAGCTCTATTATCTCAGAGAAATCCTTCTTCTCACCGTAAGGAGCGTCGATATGCTTGCAGCCCGGGAAGCCGGCCGCGCCTGTGGTAAAGAGCCTGTCCTTATAAGAATCCTTAGGAGGAACTATGCAGTTTGTGGTCATAAGAATAGGTCCGTTAAATGACTCAAACTCCTCCTTCTGCTTCCACCATGCGTTGCCGTAATTTCCGGCGAAATTATCGTATTTCTTAAAGAATGGATAATAGTGGGCCGGAAGCATTTCTGAGTGAGTATAAACATCTACCCCTGTTCCCTTTGTCTGCTCAAGGAGCATCTCAAGGTCCTTTAAGTCATGACCCGACACGAGAATACCAGGATTCTTACGTACACCTATATCAACCTTTGTAATCTCAGGATTTCCATAGGCCGTCGTATTTGCCTTATCTAGATCAGCCATTCCCTGAACGCCGTATTTACCTGTCTCGAGAGTCAGCTTGACAAGATCATCTACGCTAAGCGAATCATCAAGCGTGTCAGCAAGGGCCTTCTCTATAAATGCGTCGACCTCAGGATCTTCAGCGAGAAGCGCGTTCGCGTGCTTTGTATAGGCAGCAAGTCCTTTAAGGCCATAGGTAATTAACTCACGGAGGGAGCGGATATCCTCATCCTTTGTGGCGAGAACACCGATTACGGCTGCCTTTACAAGGTATGTGCTCTCATCTCCTGTCCATGTCGCTGCTTCAGGAAGGCCTGACTTATCTGAAAGCTCAGAGAGAAGCTTTTCCTTCTCATCGAGAGTCATCTTGATGCGGGCCTTTATAGCATCGTTATCAAAGTTTGCGTTCGTAATAGTCGTAAACAGGTTAACGGAAACGATGTGATTGATGAAAGCAGGAACATCTTTTCCTTCCTTGCGAAGTCTGGTAGCAACAGCGCTGATGCCCTTTGTCACGTATACAAGTAAGTCCTGAAGTCTCGCTGTCTCAGGCTTCTTGCCGCAGACACCGGCTACGGTACATCCCTTGCATCCCGCTGTTTCCTGACACTGATAACAAAACATTTCTTCTGACATATTTATTTCCTCCGTGTAATAGTCTAAGTCTTGGTCTCTCTTGACCTTATGCACCTTATTTTACTACCCGGCGAAATAAATGTACGTTGCAATGGCAACGTTAATCATTATAATATAAAAAATCCCCCTGTAGTCTTGCCACAGGGGTTACTTATCAATTATTAGAACCTGTCCTTATATATTTAAACACATTAAGTGAGTCAAGTGGATGGCCTTCGAAATCAAACATAGCCTGATTATCCCATGAGCAGCCACCATAATATTTACCGGCATCGTCAGGGTCATAAGAGCCTGCATAGCTGCTAGCCCAGCCTGAGCCATATTTCTCCCAGATCTTAGAATTGTCGTCGCTTGCCGGGCCTACAGGAATCCATACGCCTTCCCAGTAGCAGATGCCCATACCGCGATATCATAATCAACACCGCAATCCTCTAGCTTTGCGCAAAGTGAATTAATGCCCGCAGGTCTCTTTATGTCAGTGTAGTGAATAATGATTTTGATGTCCTTATCATATTTTTTCGACACAGCTCTTACAGCTTTAGAACCTGCCTTTAAGAGTTCTATAACCTTTAAATAGTCACGTTCACCTGACATACCATAATTAATTTCATTACCTATCTGAACCATTCCGACATCTATTCCGGCATCAAGCATTTTTGTGAGACTCTTTGTTGTATATTTTGAAAGAGCATCGCATTTTTCATCTATTTCCATATCCTTCCAGGCCTTAGGCGCAAACTGCTTCTTAGGATCAGCCCAGAAATCAGAATAATGGAAATCAAGCATTACCTTCATGCCTGCTTCAGTAGCGCGCTTGCCTAATTTAATATCAGTCTTTAAATCGTTATTACCGCCACCATAGCCATTACCATCTTCATCATATGGATCATTCCACAGACGAAGTCTTATATAATTAACACCGGCCTCTGCTAATGTTTTATATACATCCTGTTCCTTACCGTCAAAGCCATAATACTTTACACCACTGTTATCTTCTACCAGAACCGATGACGCATCCATTCCTAATACGAAATCATCGGAAATGTTTGGAACTGCGTCTATATTAACCTTTACCGCAACCGGGTCATCATCAGCCCTCTGCCAGTCTGTGTTTTCTGTCGCTGATGCTTCTGACGCTGATGAGTTTGATGCTGCTTCATCAGAAGTCGAAGCTGATGAAGAAATGGCTGCTGAAGCAGCTGACGATGAAGCAGAAGACACAGAGGATGTGGTTCCGGCTCCTGAAACTACTGACACAGATGATGAAGCGGAGTCATTCATTGATTTATCGGCACTTGCGCCATTGCTTGTTCCGCCACAAGCTCCTAAAGCAGGAACTACAAGCGATACTGTTAATAGTGTACTTAGAACTTTTGTAAAACTTTTCATTTTTTATCCTCTATCCTTAGTGTTTACTATTCCAACCCATGATATCATCAAATACATATAACGATTTCATAGCTCTGCCATTTTTATCGAAAAGAGCCATATTATCCCAAGAACTTCCCTGGTCAACAGTTGAGAAGTATTCTACTTTACCTGTGTACATACGCTCATAATTTCCTGAAGCGGAAGAAATCCAACCTGAACCATTTGTACCCCAGGTTGAGCTATCAGCTTTTATCCATGCCGGTTCCCAGTAAAATGCTCCTAAACCATATCCGGGTAACGTTTTATTAACATTACTTATACCATTAAAGACATCATATAAAGCATAAGCCTGTCCTTTAAGGTCAACTGAGTAGTTTGCGTATCTCATTGCAGCCCTATTGTTTATGCAATTAGCAGAGCCATCAGAATCATTGAATGTAAATGGATAAGCAGTCTCGGCAACCATAACCTTCTTATTGTACTTTTGTAACTATATCAATATAATCAGATATAGCTGCCTCATCTTTGCGCAAATAATATAATAAATCCAAAGTTGCATTAATGCAAGATGTAATATTGCACAAAATTAGTACTCTGAATTTGTGCAATATTGCCAATTATATTCAATTTATCTGGCGCAACTTGCGCTTGAGTCCATAAAAAAGAGCGGTGTCAATGCCACCGCTCTTCTTATTCTACATAAATGGTACCCAGTATATTGGCACAAAAGTAAGGCCACCTTCCTTTTTGTAATCCTTGGTATGAATAAGGTAGGGCTGTTTTACCCAGTTGCTAAACTTTTGGCAGAAGTCGTCTATGGACTTATGAAATCTATAGTTTCCTGATTTCACCTCTATCGGAACTATTTTTGTCCCTTCTGAAATAATAAAGTCAATCTCATGCATATGATTAGAGTTATCACATCGTAAGGTATAATAAAAAAGGTTGTACCCTTTAGAGGCAAGAATCTGTGCTATCATGTTCTCATATATGTATCCTAAGTTCGTGTCAAGCTTATCTGATAGAAGTCGGTCATAAATAATGTTATCAGTATACTTTTTATCCTTAAAAGCAAGCGTGATAAAAATACCGGTGTCTGATGTGAATAGCTTATATTTACCGGGATTATTGTTAAGTGGCAACCCAACATTAGGATCATTGGCATGATAGGCTATATTTATCGTGAAAGAGCTCAGCATGTCAGGCAGCAGATTTATCGCCTTATCTCCTCTGATTCCTTCTCTTGCGTTAGATAAGATATATCTCGACGCATTATTAGACAAATTCGCCGGTATAGCGTCAAAAAGGTCACCTGCAAGTCCCGCGGAATCAATCTTCACAAAATCCTCTTCATAAAGATCAATAATATTCCTTTTCTTCTCGTCCACAAGTTGAAGATTATTTTAAATATTTGTCTGCTCATATAGCAAATTACCGCTTTCCGCGGATAATTATAACGCAAATCCCCATTCATTTTTTCCCGAACAGTACGCTAATCCCCATTAGTCTTCATATGGTCTGATTCTGTAGGTAACTCCCAAGGCCTTGCAGATATCGGCGCATTTCTCTTCGTCGGCCTTTGAAATGGTCGTGGATACGGTTGTCATTATGACCTGATTTACATATTTTTTAGCCTCAGAGGCAAAATCAAGAAGGGCCTTGAAGGATTCCCTGCCGAATTTTGGCCTGACGACTTTAAGATATTCATCCTCATTCGGGGTGTTAAGGCTTATAGAGACCGTATCAATTAATCCCTCAAGCTCAGGCGCTATATTTCTGCCATTTACAAGATTTCCGAGACCGTTCGTATTTATGCGGACACTTTTCTTATAATTCTCCTTTATGAAGGCAGCAGTCTCCTTCAGAACAGTAAAAGCCTCGGTCGGCTCTCCAAAGCCGCAGAAAACTATCTCATCAAAGTCATCGACATTTACCTTGTCAAAAGCTTCCTTTACTTCATCGAAGGTCGGTTCGTGGTCAAGCCAGAGGGAGTCGGACTCTCCCACCCTGTCATGAAACTGGCGCTCGCAAAATGTACATGCGCATGGACATTTATTTGTAAGATTAATATAGAGATTATTATATACCTTATATAGAATTTCTTCTTTTCTCTCAGACATGTCCTACTCCTTACTCATTAAACTCAAGCAGGGCATAAAAGCCCCTTGGCTTCTCTTCCATCTTTACAACCCTTGCATGTCTTGTCTTAAGGGGCTCAGAAAATGGAATATTTCCGCTCATGCCGTAGGCGTGCTCTATAGTGTAGTAGAGGAAGTTATCCATTTTCGTTTCAATAACATCCACCTCATCGCCCTCCTTCATGAGGCCGCTTCTCTCTACCTTAAACTCCATCTGTCGCATATTTCCTCCTAAAAAAAGCCCCCGTGAACGGAGGCAATGTCGTATTGCGAAGCGATACGACCCGCGATGAGCGAAGCGAATCGATCGGCTTCTCTTCAGAGAAAATCAGCTATGCTGATTTTCTTCAATAAGTATATACTATAGTCTTGTACTGGCTTGAAGGCTTATAGGTCGAATATTTTTTCCCCGCCTTATACATCTGCATGTCATAGGTAGCGTCGACTATCTTCCAACTTGAAATATAGACATTATTCCAGGCGTGATATTGATTATTGGCTGCATTTGGCGTATAGCCTGTGACAACCTTAGTCGGAACATCCACACTTCTAAGCATAGACGCCATCATAATCGATATATCATAGCATATTCCCTTTTTAGAGGAATATATGCTGTCTATATTTGGAATGTAGGACCCATCCTTAGACAATGAATCAAGTATACTAAGCTTATCGTAGTCATAGCTGTAATTTTTGACCACGTAGTTATAGACAGCCTTAAACTTCGCTGAATTGCCGCTCTTTCCCTTAGTCAGCTGCTGGGCCTTCTTTACCGCCTTATTTGTGGTATCCCAGTCAATAATAATATTACTGGTCAGATACGGTGAAGTCGATGATGATACACTCAGCTTTATGACACTAGTCTGGAGGACAGAATACCTGGTGCCCGAAATATTTTTCGCTAAGATTATCTTATATTCGCCATTTCCCTCGGTAAGAGGAATATTTACATTTACATTTCCCTTAGGGATATCGTACTTGAACATCTTACCGCCGGTTAGCTGCACAAGCAGCTTTATCTTCTCACTGTATGTATTGTTAAATGAAAGCCTTATCGTTCCATTCTCATTATTCGTAATGGACGCATCGTCCGCGAATGCCCTATTTGGTGAGACAATCGCGAAGATGAACATCATGGCGACAAGAAATAAAATGTGCCTGAATTTCTTCATATAATGCCTCGCTAAACTGTAGTATAAAAGTGATCCGGAATGCCGGCTCCCGGACTTTGACTCCTGACATTTGCCAGGTGGGTTTCCGCAGATACGCTTCTGCCTGCCAATATAAGAGGCACAGAGTGCATTATGGTGTGACATCTACGTATAAATAATAGGAATCCCGTTTAAAGTCTTGCAGGCTCAAAATAACGGAAGTTATCGAACACCCCAGACCACTTGGTTCCTTACCTGTTTCTTACTACTATTATACTACATTCTTAAAAAAATTCAAGCACATTCTTGTGGCAAAATCAACCTTAGAAAAGTCCGGTTATATTGCCATTGTCATCTACGTCTATACTAAAGGCAGCAGGCTGCTTAGGTAGGCCCGGCATAGTCATGATGCTTCCGGTTATCACGACTACAAAGCCCGCTCCTGCCGACACATAGACTTCTCTTACATGAACATTAAAGTCGGATGGTCTGCCGAGCTTCTTAGGATCATCCGAGAGAGAATACTGGGTCTTAGCCATGCAGACAGGAAGATTGCCATAGCCCATCTCCTCTATCTTCGCAAGCGCTTTGCTTGCGGCAGCCTCGTATGTTACGTCAGATGCGCCGTATATTTCCGTGCATATGGTCTTGATTTTATCCTTGAGAGGCATCTCGTCAGGATATAGGACCTTAAAATGGTTTTCTCGATTTTCTATGGCGGAAATCACCTTGCTCGCAAGCGCTTTACCGCCTTCGCCGCCCTTCTCCCAGACCTCAGCAAGCTCGAAGTCACAGCCCTTGCTCTCACAGAAGTCTTTTACAAAATTTAACTCTTCTTCTGTATCAGAAACGAATTTATTAAGTGTTACTACAACCGGTACACCGAACCTCTGAAGATTTTCTATATGCTTTTCAAGGTTAACTATACCATTCTTAAGGGCGTCAAGGTTCGGAGTAGTGAGGTCGGTCTTCGCGACACCGCCATTATACTTGAGAGCCCTTACGGTAGCCACAAGTACAACGCATGAAGGAGTGAGGCCGGCCTTACGGCACTTTATATCGAAAAACTTCTCAGCGCCAAGGTCAGCGCCGAAGCCTGCCTCTGTAATCACGTAATCGGCAAGCTTAAGAGCCGTCTTTGTAGCCTTTACCGAGTTACAGCCGTGCGCTATATTCGCGAATGGCCCACCGTGTACGACGGCAGGTGTATGTTCTATGGTCTGAATCATATTGGGCTTGATAGCGTCCTTAAGAAGGGCCGCCATAGCGCCGACAGCCTGTAAATCGGCTGCTGTAACAGGATCACCGCTATGATTATAGGCAACGATTATCTTAGCTAACCTCTCTTTCAGATCCTTCATATCCGTCGCAAGGCAGAGTATAGCCATGATTTCCGATGCTACGGTTATTATGAAATGATCCTCTCTTACGACACCGTCTCCCGGGCCGCCAAGGCCTACGATGATATTCCTAAGTACTCTGTCGTTCATGTCCTCGCAGCGCTTCCACACGATATGCTTAGGATCGATATCAAGAGCATTCCCCTGCTTTATATGGTTGTCAAGAAGGGCCGCGAGGAGGTTATTCGCGGATGTGATAGCGTGGAAGTCTCCGGTAAAATGAAGATTCAGGTCATCCATTGGCACAACCTGGGCCATGCCCCCTCCGGCAGCGCCACCCTTTATACCAAAGCAAGGACCGAGACTAGGCTCGCGAAGAGCTATAGCAGCCTTCTTGCCTAATTTTCCGAAGGCTTCACCGAGGCCTACTGTTACGGTAGTCTTGCCCTCTCCTGCAGGAGTAGGGTTGATGGCGGTTACAAGGATAAGCTTGCCATCCTTATTGTCCTTCACACGGTCGTAGAGCTCATTTGAGAGCTTGGCCTTGTATTTACCATAATATTCCAATTCATTGTCCTTTACGCCGATAGATTTAGCTACCTCGCCTATAGGATACATTTCAGTGTTTCTGGCGATTTCGATATCAGAAAGCATGTCTTCCCCCTTTTTGATGGATTTCAGTCACGATTTACATTGTAACATATTGTGACAAAAAAAAGAAGACCCTTTTTAAGGTTTTTGGACTATGCTCAAGCGATTGAATTCTAAAGCAAAATGATGTATAATAATTGGAGATTTATTAAAGGAGGAATCAAATATGACTTTCAAAGAACTTCAGGAAGCTATGTACGCTGCCATGAAAGACCACAATAAGGAGAGAAAGGACGCAATCAGCGCCGCTATTTCAACCGTTAAGAAAATCGCCATCGACGGCGGTCACAGAGATGATATCACAGAGGATATTGTAAACGAGGGTATCCTAAAGGAAATAAGAACCGTCAAGGAGCAGCTTGAAGCCTGCCCTGAAAGTCGCACGGATCTCAAGGCTGAATATCAGAGCAGATATGATATATTAAGTGAATTCGCCCCTAAGCAGCTTAACGTTTGCGAGGTTAAGGAGCTTCTCACCACCAAGTACGCAGATGTAATCGCTACCAAGAACAGGGGACAGATCATGAAGGAGGTTATGCCTGCCCTAAAAGGCAAGGCTGATGGTAAGGTTATAAATCAGGTAGTTGGAGAGTTGATTAAATAAAAAAACGGCGGTTAACCCGCCGTTTTTACCTATATTTGTATTCTTCTATTATGCACACATGCTTTCTTGTTTCGCGATTGTAATTAATTCCCACAAGCAGCATATTATCCTTATATTCAGTCAAGCCAAGAGGATACCTCTTATCTTTTATCTGCGTTATTGCTGTTTCAGCATCCTTATTCCACTTAAGCTCAACTATCATGGCAGGCTTGTCCGCGTACTTCTTACGAGGAATGAATGCTAAATCAGCAAATCCCTTACCGGTAGGAATCTCACGTACAAGGGTATAATACTGCCTCGCAGCGTAATATGCAAGAGAAATAGTGTATGACAAGGAATTTTCATCATTATATTGTAAATAGCTTGTCTCAAGATGGGCATTCTCTATATAAGAGGCGACCTTTTCAGCATCGCCAAGCCATGTGGCTTCAATCAATTTCTGTGAGTTCTTTACAGACTTTATTATCTCATCCCATGAATTCTTGGCTGTCGTCGCTGTAATAAATTCCTGCATAATTTCACGATTCGGAATAAATACCTCCTTCGTGTCAAAATCATACCCCAGGTAACCCAGATGGATAAGCAATGTCATTACATCATCCGCATTTGCAAAGCTTGTCATATCATTCTGAAAACTCCCTGTATTAATTACCTGTCTGTCACCGGCCATCATACGTAATATAGCGTCACGCAATCCATCAAAATTCATATCGATATAGATTCGTAAAGCTTCATAATTCTCGGTCTGGTTCCAGTAATCTGAAAACCTATGTGAAAGCATAGCTCTTACTATAGAATTAGGGTTATATACCGGTCCGGATTCCGGAAAATAATATCCGTTATACCAAGCTTTACATTCGTCAAATTCCAATGAGTACTTATTACAGAGCTTTCTCACTTCAATTTCGGTAAAACCTACGTACTCTGAAAGAGGACCCGGATCTTCCATTGAAAATTCCGAAAACATATTAAGGGCCGAATGGGTCCCGTACTTCTTTATAGGCAATATCCCGGTCATATAAGCCAGTCCAATATAATCCTTATCCTTCATCCAGTCTCGCATAAAATCAAGATACTGTTCCTGCGCCTTATTATCATCTCGATATTCTCTAAAAATGCAATCCCACTCATCAATAATTATGATAAACTTTCTCTGAGTCTCAATGTAAACTTTGTCAAATGCGTTAGATAGCCCTCTTCTGCTGTTAATTTTAACATCACAATACTCATTTACCAATTCCTCTGAAATATCTTCCTTCAGAAATTCCAGAAGTTCAGAAATCGAATGGCTTTGACTGAGAAATGATTGCATATTAATTTTCACAACATCATATTTATTCAAATAATCCTCATAAGAGGCATCACGTGAAATATTTAGTGCATTAAATAATTTCTCGGAGTCATTACTCCTGTCATAATACGCTGATAGCATATCCGCAGCCATAGACTTACCAAATCTACGCGGGCGGCTGACGCATACATACTTCTGCTTTGTGCCCAAAACCTTATTTGTGTAAGCAATAAGACCACTCTTATCCACATAGATTTCAGAATTCAAGGCCTCGAGAAACTTCCCGGCTCCGGGATTAAGGTAAATGCCCATATAAAACCTCCATAAACCTCGCTAGCAAAACTAATATCATCTTACCACATTCATCCCCATTTAACAAGGCCGTGAGGAACCCCATAAGCAAAAAAGGGCAGGCCTACGCCTGCCCTAGTTGTTTACTCACTTACCAAAAACTCCCCTATCTCCTTCTCCATCTCAGCTCCTATCTCTCCCCCACGGAGCAGAATCTTCGAAAACCTCACTGTCATATCCATACACTCATCTATATGCCACCTCGGCTTCCAGTCAAAGGTCGCCTTAATTAGCGACGTATCAAGCTTAAGAAAATTCGCCTCATGAACTGCGCCCGCCTCCGCGTGACTCTCCCACGAAGCCTTCGGTAATCCTGAAAGGTCACCGCTATTCCACTTCTTGCAGAAGAGATCAACCAGGTCTCCTGTCGTCACGCAGTCACAGTCATCAGGACCCACATTATAATAGCCTGCGAATTTTCTATCCTCATACTGCTTCATAGCTATAGTAAGATATACCGCAAGCGGCTCAAGAACATGCTGATAGGGCCTTGTTGAAAATGGATTTCTGACCTCAATAATTCCTGTAGCTAAGCCCTTCTTAACAGCCTCACTCATCGCTCTCACAGAGTCAGGAATTATCCTATCCCTTGCGAAGTCTCCTCCGCCTATAACGTTTCCGGCTCTTGCAGTAGAAATTGCAAGGTACCTCCTGCCATCCTTTCCATCCGCGTCAGAGAAAAAGCTCTCTTTATAAGAATGTGTCACCAGCTCTGAGCATGACTTCGAATTAGAATAAGGGTCATACCCGTCAAGT
>Ga0256405_10001115_pt1 | contig 77925 bp, 76 predicted proteins | sample RumenRJG_02DNA_FD_189096 | JGI IMG/M metagenome (GOLD analysis project Ga0256405, IMG submission 189096) | Bovine rumen microbial communities from Lethbridge, Alberta, Canada - RJG_02 | ecosystem: Host-associated > Mammals > Digestive system > Stomach > Rumen | place: Canada: Alberta... | reverse complement strand
TATAAGTTTATTTAGTTTATTATAACCTGTTAAGATATTTATTATTTATAAATCCTTGTAAAGAACTTCATACTTAGCAAACTTATCCTACTTAGCAAACTTTTTAATTAAGTTGGATAAGTACATATAAGTTTATTTAGTTCATTATAACCTGTTAAGATATTTATTATTTATAAATCCTTGTAAAGAACTTCATACTTAGCAAACTTATCCTACTTAGCAAACTTTTTAATTAAGTTGGATAAGTACGTATAAGTTTATTATAATTTGTTCAAACAAAACAGCACCCCTCTTTTATCTCCCCTCACAAGGGGATAATACTGCTAAATTCCCGTAACGAACTTATCCTACCTATCCTACTTATCCTACTTATCCTACCTACCTATCCTACCTATCAAACCTCCAACCTCCAGCTCACAATTGTAAACTTTTGTAACAACATGTGAGACATGCTGAAATTCATGGTTTCGGATTTTTTTTATATAAGAGAGAGAACAAAAATTGAAAGAAGAGAGCAAAGATGACAGCAGTACATGGGTCACAATTGAATAAACCCGGATTAGGTTCTTCTACCCTTAGGAAGAATGGCAGTCGTATTGTCCCGAGAAATTTATCTCAGGCTAACGCATCTTTGTTCAGAAATATAAGAGTTGGCGGGAGCTGGGGAAGTCAGAGTACGCAAATAGCGAACTTCCAAGCATTGAGATTTTCTGCTAACCCATCAGGAGCCGCACCACGAGCTATGGGAATCTTTGGCGGGTCATATAATGTTGCTGATAATTTGAAAATACAAAACGGCAGCAATTCGTTCTATGCAGGCCAAGTTGTTGGTCAAGGCATAAGCATGGCACTGGGCATATTGAACCAATTCGGCATAATAGGCAACAATAAAGCTCAACCTCAAGGTGCCGCAGCGCAACTTGATAATGCCGTAAGTAGCCTCGGTAGTAATATTTCTGCAGGTGAAATGTATAACAAATTATCTGGTGCAACATCATTCCACGATATAAACAGCTTACAAGAAAATATAGAACAAAAGAAAGCAAGTTTAGATTCAGACTACCAAAACATAGGAACCACTGCTAAAACGAATATAGATAACGCAATAGGAGCAGAGGGAGTCAAAGAGGGACTTGACGCAGCTAATGTAAATATTGACACAAATAAAGTAAAATTAAGCACTCTTGATTCAAATGACCTGGGTAAAAACCTTGAAACCATAAAAAGTGATGTAGGCAACATTGAAAACTTTATGGAATCCTTGGGCACCGCACAAACTAAAATCTCTAGCGAATCCGGAAAAGTTAAAGGTGAAATAAGTGCTAAGAAAGGAGAATTGGCACAGTTAGAGGCTAATAATAAAGATGGATGCAACAATGAGGCAATCCAAAAGTTAAAAGAAAGAATAGAAGACCTTGAAAAGAAAGAAAAACAATTAGATGCAGCTAAATCTGCTGTAGATAACATAAATTCTGAATGTAAGTCTATGATAGAAAGCCTGAAAACAAAAGAAGGTGAAATCAAAGACCTCAAGAAAACAGAAGACAGCATGAAAGATAAAAAATATGATTTGGCAAAATCACAAGACCAAGAACTCGGCAAGAGCATGGCAAAACTTGAAAAACTAAATAAAGATATTGAAGCTTTGAAAGGCAAAAATGACGATAAGAGCACCCAGAAGATGGCGCAATTGATACAACAACGCACAGCAGAATATAGTAACTTGTCAAATCTTGTATCCTCACTATCAGCGGCAAATGCAACATCTTTCACTAATAGTAAAGGAACACCATATACAATACAGAATTTAAGTAGAGCTACTAATATGGCATCAAATAAGCCTGCAGATCCGGCTCCAACAGCTCAACAACCGGCAACAAAACCTACAGAAACACCGGCTGCACCCTCTAAAGCGGAAGCACCTGAAGATAATCAAACATATACACGCTTAACTGACACGCAATACAGAGAAATGACAGAAGAACAATTACAAAAAGAAGCGTAAAAAGCAATTCAAAGTGGCGACAATGAGAGTGCATTACATATAAACCAAATAAGAAATGAAAAATTCCCATTTGAAGTTAGTTAACTTTTCTAAACAGACTCTTTACATTTCAAATCAAATATTATAATATACAAATATAGCCACGCAGTATTGCAAAGGCACAACAAAAAAAGAACGGTGACCCCGTTCTTTTTTTCAGTAATAAAAAAGTTGATAAGTAAATAAGTTTATAAGCAGATAAATCCGTTTCAGATTAGATATTATTTATCACAGTACTAAATAATTAATTTTCGTAAAGAACTTATCCGACTTATCAAACTTAGCAAACTTATAAACTTAAAAAGAAAGGTCGGTAGAAAATGAAACAAGAGATGAACAGGTTAGAAATTTTGAACAAAATTACACCACTCATTGAAAATACCGCAATGAGATTTAATCTTATCCCTATTGAAATCGATTTTTCTAAAGAGAATCATCGTTGGTTTTTGAGAATATTCTTATATTCAAAAGAACGTGACATAACCTTAGATGATTGTGAAAACGTAACAAGAAGTCTTGAAGGCTTTTTAGACGAACTAATTCCGGTAAAATACTACCTTGAGGTATCATCTCCGGGGTTAGAGCGCAAATTCAAATCAGAAAAAGAGTTTATCGTCTTTAAAGGACGACGAATCAGCCTAAAACTAAAAGAACCGCTTGAAGGCGAAAGTGAAAAAATTTTCAAAGGCGAACTTGTTGACTATGACACAAATGAGGGATTAACATTCTTCCGTTTTGATGACGGGCAAGAATTACACATCCCCAAAAATAACATTCAATCAGCAAAATTGTATATAGATTGAAGTTTGATAAGTAGGATAAGTTTGATGAGTTAGATAAGTTCTTTACAGATAATTGGATAAAGATAAATATGTACTATAAAGATTTAGAAGTATATAAAAAATCAATAGAATTAGTAAAAGAAATTTACAAACTAACTGTAAATTTCCCTAAGGATGAAGTTTTTGGAATAACTTCTCAAATCAAACGTGCAGTAATATCTATACCTTCAAATATTGCAGAAGGTTGCGCAAGATTTTCTAATAAGGATACCGCACGTTTTATTGATATCGCGCTAGGCTCAATAGCAGAAGTTGATACACAAATAACAATAGCAAAAGAATTGAATTACATAGCAGATATTGAAGGTATTTCACGGCTTTTAAATCAGGTAAACGCACTTTTACTTGGATTTAAAAAGCATTTAAACAAAAATGACGAATAAGTTTAATAACATAAAGTACTTATCAAACTTATCCTACCTATCAAACCTAACAAACTTAAAAAAGGAGAATAAACAAATGATTAAAATCGGAGCAGGAAACTTAAATGAAGTTTTTGAAGAATTAGAAAGAGAAAAAGGTATCACAAGAGAAGTTATCGTATCGTCTTTATGCGATGCTATGGTTGCGGCGTACAAAAAACATTTACACGTAAAAGAACTTGTTAATGTTGAAGCCTTATTGGACGAACAAGCAGGTGAAATCGGCATATTTAAAGGAAAAGTAGTTGTAAAAAAAGTTGAAGACGAAGAAAACGAAATTTCTTTAAAAGAAGCAAAAGAAATCGACGAAGATGTTGAATTAGGCGACGAAGTAAGACTTGAAGTTACCCCTGAACAATTCGGCAGAATAGCTGCACAAGCTGCTAACCAAGTTTTAACTCAAAGAATTAGAGAAGCGGAAAGAAACCTTGTATTGAATGAATTTCTTGATAAAAAAGGCACATTGATTACAGGTATTATTCAAAAAGTTGATGACAGAAGAAATGTTATTGTTAATATCGGTAAAATTGATGCCATTATGCCTAAAAAGGAACAAATACCCGGAGAGTTTTACAAACCTGGTAACAGAATCAGAGTTTTTGTACTTAACGTAAAAGAAACCACAAGACTTCCTCAAGTTATCGTTTCTCACGCACACCCTGAAATCGTTAGAGAATTATTTGAACTTGAAGTACCTGAAATTGAAGACGGAATTGTTGAAATCAAATCAATTTCTCGTGAAGCAGGTTACAGAACAAAAATTGCTGTATGGTCAAATGACCCTGAAGTTGACTCAGTTGGCGCATGTATCGGGCCAAGAGGTGCAAGAATTCAGACTATCGTTTCAGAATTAAAGAACGAAAAAATTGATATAGTAAGATATTCACTTGATCCGGTTGAATATATCGTAAATTCACTTTCACCTGCAAGAGTCGTATCTGTTGATATTATGGCAGATGATGAATTTGCTCACGAAGCATTGGTTGTTGTTCCGAATGACCAACTTTCACTTGCAATCGGTCGTGAAGGTCAAAACGTAAGACTTGCTCATAAATTGACAAACTGGAAAATTGATATCAAATCTGTTGCTCAAATGGAAGAAGCAGAAGCTCAAGGACGTCAATACGAACCAAGCTTTGAAGAAGAAACTGAAGAAGCAGGTGAAGATATAATGGATTCAGAAGAACTTCAACAAGAAATTGAAGAAGAGATGAACCAACAAGCTTATGATGAGGAAGACCTTCAAGCCGCAGAAGAAGCTGATGAAGCCGGTGAAGAATCAGAAGAAGAATAAATAAAATAAAAAACACAAATAAAAAACCTTCCTTGTATAGGAAGGTTTTTTATTATACAAGTCCTTCTTTCAATGCTTTAACGGCTGCTTGTGTTCTGTCATCCACAAGAAGTTTTTGAATAATATTACAAACGTGGGCTTTTGCAGTGTGAGAAGATATTGTTAATTCTTCGGCTATTTCATTGTTAGATTTACCTTCAACAATGAGCTTTAAGACTTCGTATTCTCTTTGAGTAAGATCTGCGTGCTGCTGACGAAACATAGCACGAGACATCTGTCTTTGGGGAATAACACCTTGATTTTTATCACGCAAAATCGGCACTGCTAAAGGATCAATCCACATTGCACCATCTTTTATTGTTTGAATAATCATCCGCAAAATATCAGTATTAATATCTTTCATAACGTATGCACAAGCACCTGATTTTATTGAATCCAATACTTCTTCCTCGCTAAGATGGGAAGTTAGCATAATAATTTTGGCATTGGTATTGAGTTCAAGGATTTGTTTTGCCGCTTCAATCCCGCTCATATCGGGCAAGCCAATATCCATAAGAGTTACATCAGGATGTGTAGTTTTATATTTTTCTATGGCATCTTTTCCGTTTTGGGCTTCTGAAGCGACCTCCAGACCTTCTTGCTCCTCAAATAATGATTTCAAGCCAAAACGCATAAGTTTATGATCTTCGACTAAGAGTAATTTTATATTGGAATTTATCATAATTGCTCCCTTTCTCGTATTCATTATATGAACAGGCTTAAAATTTAATAAACCAATACGAGGGGATTTTGAACGGTATTATTTTAGCGGGTTATTTTTGGATTTAGATTTTAGTGTTAATTTTAATAAATATTTAATAGTTAAAACAAAGTGTTTGTTGTAATGTTATATAAAGGGACACAATAAGAATGAACGAATTACAATATCCAACAATAATTATAGGGAGCGGAATTTCAGGACTATATACAGCACTGAAACTTGAACAAAACATCCATAGCGGTAAAGTACTTTTACTCACCAAAAATCAGCTAACAGACAGCAATTCATATTACGCACAAGGCGGAATGGTTGCAGTATTAAAAGATAATACAAATGATTCCGTTGAAATACACACAAAAGACACCCTTATCGCAGGAGCAGGGCTTAGTGAAGCTGAAACTGTTGAATTTATAAGTAAAAACTCCGATAAAGTTGTAAAAGATTTACTGAATTTCGGCGTTGATTTTGACAAAGAAAACGGAGAATTTACCCTAACCAAAGAAGCTGCACACAGCGTAAACAGAATTCTCCACTGTGGCGGAGATGCAACAGGCAGAGAAATGGAAATTGCCCTTGCAAATTCAGTCAAAAATAATAAAAACATAGAAATACAAGAAAATACAACCGTTGTAGACTTAATTACGGAAAATAATACTTGTTATGGTGTTCTTACATACAAAAACGGCAAATATGAAAAGATATATTCAAATGCTGTAATCCTTGCAACAGGAGGTTTGGGGCAATTATACAAATATACAACAAATCCTATTGGCGCAACAGCAGACGGTTTTGCCATCGCATACAGAGCCGGAGCGAAATTGAGAGATATGGAATTTGTTCAATTTCACCCAACCGCACTTGCAATAGATGACCCGATAAATCACAACCGCTTTTTAATAAGTGAAGCCGTAAGAGGAGAGGGAGCAAAACTTTGCAACAAGAACGGCATTGAATATATGTCAAAATACGACCCCAGAAAAGAACTTGCCCCTCGTGATATAGTTGCGAGAGCTAATTTTAAAGAGATGCAGGAGAATAATACCCCTAATGTTTACCTTAATGCAACTATAATTGGCAAAGAAAAATTACTCAAAAGATTTCCTACAATAGCAAAAAAATGCAGCGAAAACGGGATTGATATTACAAAAGATTATATTCCGGTTGCACCTGCAGCACACTATTTTATGGGCGGAGTAGAAACAAACCTCAACGGAGAAACTTCCGTTAAAAATCTTTATGCAATTGGAGAAGTATCTTCCTCAGGACTTCACGGGGCAAATCGGCTTGCAAGCAACTCTTTGTTAGAATGCGTTGTTTGCGCATACGCAGCAGCACAGTACTTAAATGATTTTTCCAATGAGTTGAACCCTCACCCTAACCCTCTCCCGAACGGAGAGGGAACAAATGTCATCCCGAACTTGATTCAGGAACTCCCACCAAATGCACAAAATATAACAAACAATTTAAAATCAAAACTTCAAAATACAATGTGGGGAAATGTAGGAATTTACCGCAACGAAACTTCACTACAAAATGCACTGCGTGATATAGAAGATATTGAAAAGGAATTTAATAAACCTGATGTTTGTGCAAATAAAGAAGAATACGAACTAAGAAATATGCTTATAGTTTCAAAAATCATAACAAAATGCGCACTTCAAAGAAAAGAATCCCGCGGCGCGCATTACAGAACAGATTACCTGCAAACAGATGAAATCGCAAAACACAGCGAAACACAAAAATTATAATATTCCTTGCCATAAGAAAATAAATTATATAAAATAGAACTTGATATAATAATTCCAATAAGGAGAAATAATGCTAAGTAGTTTTTATGTAGAAGAGCACGTAAAAAAAGCACTGCAAGAAGATATCGGCTTTGGTGATGTCACAACAGAAAGTATAATCTCAGAAGACAGAACATACAGGGCAAAGCTGGTTTCAAAATCAGAAGGTATTATCTGCGGGTTAAAAGTTTTTGAAACCGTATTCAAAGTTTTGTCAAAAGATATTGAAGTAAACCTATTATATAAAGACGGTGAGCAAATAAAAAAAGGAGATGTCCTTGGCACATTAAAAGGGCCTGCAAAATATATTTTACTTGGTGAAAGAGTTGCATTGAATTATATCCAAAGAATGAGCGGAATTGCAACAGAAACAAGAAAATATCAAGATGCAATAGGTGATCTTCCTTGCAAAATTGTCGATACAAGAAAAACTACCCCTTGCTTTAGAGCATTTGAAAAATACTCGGTAAAATGCGGCGGAGGAGCTTTGCACAGATTTAATCTTTCAGATTGCGCAATGATAAAAGATAATCATATTCAAGTAGCAGGTTCTGTAACAAATGCCGTTAAACTTGTAAAAGAAAATTTATCTCACGCACATAAAATTGAGCTTGAATGCGACACTCTAGAACAGGTAAAAGAAGCACTGCCATTGGGAGTAGATATCATAATGCTTGATAATATGTCACTCGAAACAATGAAAGAAGCAGTTAAAATTATTGATCATAAAGCAATTGTGGAAGCAAGCGGCAACGTAAATCTCGAAACCGTACGTGCCATTGCAGAATGCGGAGTCGATATAATATCTTCAAGTGCAATAGTAGCAAAAGCTCCTACTCTTGATTTGGGACTTGATATGTAAATTATTATTCTTTTGGAATTAATGCAGGACGAGTAATCGTCAAAACTACATCATTCGGAATATAAAAGTCCGTCATACCGTAATTTGCATTTATGAATAAGAATTCTAACGATTCTCCTTCTTCTATACCAAGAGTTTCGAAAGGTATTTTTAAATCTAAAACTTCATCATAAGCAACTTCTATCTGCTTAGAGTTTTCTAAAACCCACATATCACCGGGAATTGCTTTTACTATCCTCAGAAATCTCAATTCATCATTACGGATAGACACTTGTATTTCATTATGGAATTTTTCCATTGCAAGCGGAGAAATATTTTGCGATTTATGAATAAGTCTGATTGGAGAAAGAGCTTGTTTTCTTCCCGCTTTTCTAAAATATATGTACATCTGGTATGTCAATTTTACCGGAGATATTATTGTTTTTATGTATTTATTAAGATGCAGTTTTAAATAAAAATTATCTTTATCATTACCAAAACGTATTTTATCAAAAAGTTTGGATTCTCTCAAAACCGGTCCGTCAGGGATTTCAATACATCCGGCATTATACCATTCATCATCTTCAGACACTATATCTTTTCCATTAACCTCAGGAGATATAAGTGCTTTCGGATAATTAGAAGGAGCAGACGGTGATAAACTTGTTAAAGGTTCATCCAAAAATTTTGGAGATTCTAAATCCAAATATTTATAAATATTTTTCAAATGCGACCTGAAAATAAAATCAAAAATATTATCACGGCCGGAATAGTTTGGTTCTCCATACCACCAGAACCAATCACTGCCCTCACATATAAAAAGTTCCTGTCTTGCAAGCTCAATATTCGGATTAAGCGGTTCACGTTTAACAAAATCCGAAAAATCCTGTCTTACATGTTTTAAATATGTCCAAGCCAAATCTTTTACAGGCTCATCAATCCAAAGTTTAAAATTCTTGTTAAAACTTGCACCTGAAGCAATTTTATTTAGCTTTTTATAATTGTTAATACGCTCCAAATAATCACTTATCAAAACAGTTTCCAATGTTGAATCTTCACTAATCAATTTATAAACTGTTTCTAAAAATTTATTTCCGTCATTTGGATAATTTTCCCAACAATTTTCGCCATCCATTGCAATAACAAGCAAATGTTCTTTATCAGGGGAAGATAATATCTTACTTTGAATAACTTTTATTCTATCGTACAAATCATTAGCAGTTGCTTCAGGGCTGTGATTAGAATACTCAAACTCTATCAAATTATGAATTATAGAATCCCTGAAAATCATTTTTATATCAGAATTAGCGGATTTATATTGATAGACTTTAAGTAAATTATACGGATCTTGTAAATATCCTTTAAAATCATGCACAAATTCAAAATCAATAGAATTTGCTAAAATACCTTCATCCGAAATCGACCACTCCACGCCCAAATCTGAAAGCATACTCAAAGTTTTTGCACTTATACACTGTTCAGACGGCCATATACCCTTTGGACGCACCCCAAATATTTCTTCCATACGATCGAGAGCCATTTTTGTTTGTACTTTTGCATCCAAATCCGTTTTCATTTTTGAAATATCATCATCATAAACACCACTTCCGCGTATTGTTTTATAATCGGTCAATATTGGTAAAATAGGATGATAGTATGGGCTTGTTGTAAGTTCTATTTTCCCTTTTTTCAAAAGTTTTTTTAATGTAGGAATGATTTTGCTTATGATTTCTCTTTGAACTTCTAAAATTTCAAGCCTGTCTTCGTAGGTATAATCACGACCTTTTTTTACAAGCCTTTTCAAACGTCTGTCAGAAGCCTTAAAAGAAGGGTCAATCCAAGCAAGATTGAACAAAGCCATCAAATCTGAATATTCTTGCAATGTAAATATATCAGTATTTTCAGTCCCTTCCATTTGAACAATTTTATACAGCCTGTGATACTCATCATTTGCCAATATCATATTTTGATAATTGGCATCAAAAAAGTTGTTCAATATAAATACTTTATCTTCATTCGTCAAAGATTCATCCGGCGTTGCCGTAATCCTTGAATGGATATCGAAAGCACCATTAGAATATTCCATTAAAGAATCCAAAAGCGCAGGGACATAATTAAAATTAAGTTTCAAATCAGAAATTTTATCTGCCCACAACGCCATATCAAGATAATCCTTGACGCCATGAAGCCTTACCCAAGGCATAATATAATCACCATTTGCAGACAATTGATAAACAGGCTGATGCATATGCCAATAAAAAGCAATAGATAATTTTTTAGTTTGACTCATCATAGCCCGCTTAATCCCTTTACTTTCTACCTATATTTTAACACAAAACAGCTAAAATTTTAAGTTTTTGTAACGATTATGTTTCGGAATATTATGTTTTTGCTATAATGTTAGTAATTGGGGAAAGTATTTCTCAACAACGGTTATTCGAGTGTTATAGCTGAAAGGATAAATGGCAACATGAAAAAACTTATTACAATGATGATGATGTTACTCAGCACTATACAGAGTGCTAATGCAATGAGCGTAGATGCATTTATGGACAAACATATTGCACCTATATCAGACGCAGTTGCCAAAGTTATCTTTTTCCCAATAAACATATGCGGTAATAAAATTCCAATCATCATACTTTGGATATTATTTGCAGGAATATTTTTCACATTCTTCTTCAGAGGAATAGCTATTTGGGGCTTTAAACACGCAGTTGAATTAATCGCAAAACCTAAAAAAGGCGGAGCAAACGGAGAAGGAGAAGTTTCTTCATTCCAAGCACTTGCAACAGCCTTATCAGGGACAATTGGAATCGGAAGTATTGCAGGAGTTGCAATTTCTATTTCAATTGGAGGACCTGGCGCTGCATTTTGGATATTTGTCGGTGCAATACTTGGTATGTCTATAAAATTTGTAGAAGCAACACTGGCCGTAAAATATCGTCGTTTCAACCTTGACGGATCAATATCAGGCGGGCCGATGCATTATATTGCACACGGCTTAACAAGGAAAAATATGAGATGGCTCGGCCAACCGTTATCTGTAATCTTTGCAATTCTTTGTATCGGCGGAGGTATTACAGGTGGTAATATGATTCAAATTAACCAAACAGCGCACCAAATAATCTTTATTACAGGGGGCGAACACAGTATATTCCACGGATTTAACTGGGTAATAGGATTGGTTGTTGCAATCCTTATCGGATTAGTTGTTGTTGGCGGTATTAAAAGTATAGCAAAAGTTACAACCGTTTTGACTCCAACAATGTGCCTTATGTACATTATTTCAGGTTTGATTGTTATCGGTGCAAACTTTATGAATATTCCTCATGCAATTGCTTTAATTGTACGTGAAGCATTTCACCCGACAGCAGTTGCAGGCGGATTTTTCGGAGTAATAATATTAGGTTTAAGACGTTCTGTTCAATCAAATGAAGCCGGAACGGGTGCAGCGGCAATCGTTTATGCAACAGCTCAAACCAAAGAAGCCGTATCTCAAGGTTTTGTTGCATTACTTGAAACATTCTTAACAGGGGTATTATGTTTGTTTACTTCTTGCGCAATTGTATTTTCAGGAGTGCTTGATCATACTACAATCGGAAAAATTTCGGGTATAGAGCTTGCTTCAAACGCTTTCCAATCTGTAATTCCGTTCTTCCCGATAATACTTTCAATAATTGCAGTTCTGTTTGCGGTATCAACATTAATTTCGTGGGCATATTACGGACAAAAAGCTTGGACATTCCTTTTGGGTGAAGGCAAGAAAAGAGTTTTAACTTTTAATATTATTTATTGTATTTTCATTGTAATAGGTTCTTGTATGAACGTTCAATCTATCATTGATATTACTGACGCGATGATGATTTCAATGTGCGTACCAAACGTAATTGTTCTGTATATTTTATGCAAAGATGTTAAAAAAGATTTGAAAGAATATTGTAAAAAATATGACTTGGGCAAATTAGTATACCGCAAATGGTACAAAGAAGCAGTTCCTGCAGCAGTAATTGAAGAGGTAAAATAAATGGCAGATCAGATTATAGTAACAGTTTCAGGCGTAGATAAAATCGGTATAGTAGCCGAAGTAACTTCAATACTTGCCAAATATAATGTTAATATAGAAGACATTAAACAAACTCTTATGCAAGGACATTTTGTAATGTTTATGCTTTGCAATATTGAAAATTCTAAAAAGCCATTCAAAGAAATCAAAGAAGCCTTAACCGATTCAGGCAAAAGACTGGGCATGGAAATTTGGGTTCAAAAAAGAGAAATTTTTGATAATATGCATAAGATATAATAATACCCAATCTCCACATAAAAGAGCAGTATAAAACATTCCCCACCTAACCTCCCCCACTGGTGAGGAATACAACCATTGGTAACAACATTTACCCCCAACACGCAAACATGATGGGACTCCATACAACCATCGGTAACAACATTTACCCCCAACACGCAAACATGATGGGACTCCATGCAACCATTGGTAACGACATTTACCCCCAACACTAGAAAGGTTTAGTTTGATTAAGTTTTAGTCTTAAATCTCTAAATCTTGCAATATCTTCTTGTGTTTTTCCGGAATCTCTGAATACTGCTTGAGAAGTCGGATGCACCATCAAAACATAATCCATGTGAATTTCTAAGAAATTGTATCTGCGAGGAGCTTGATTGCCTGTACGAGGATAAATTTCCGCATTAGTAACGGCTAAAAATCTTCTTTCTCTATCATTTAATAAATCAGTCAATTCGCGGTTGGTATTTGTATATTTAGAAACGTGAACAACACCTTTTATATCGTGATCTGCTGTTAAAATTGTAACTTCTATAGGTACTGTATCATTATTTTTAGCCATTTTCTCTTCCTCTTATTCTAAGATTAGTATATTATATTTTTTTTTAGTTGTCTATTTCGTAACATTATTATTTACGTCTCAAACGTCCGCCGTAAACTTCATGCACATCAACAACAGAAACAAAAGCTTTATTATCAATTTCTTTTACAATTTCAAGCATCTTAGGAAGCTCTAAACGGGAAATAACACAATAAATTAAATCTTTATCCTGTCCTGTATAACCACCAATACCTTGAAGATAAGTTATACTAATATCAAGTCTTTCTATAAGAGCATCCCCTATTTCACCGGCATTATCGGAAATTATACGAACAGATTTTGAACTGTTGAAACCTTCCATTACACTATCAATCACCTTAGACACAATAAAATATGTCATAACAGAATACATAGCACTTTCCCAGCCAAAGACCAAACCTGCTGCCGCATATATAAATACGTTTATAAAAAGTATAAATTCACCGACAGAAAATCCAAATTTCTTAGAAATAATCAGTGATAACATTTCAGTACCATCTAATGATGCTTCATTTTTCAATATTGTACCAACGCCGACACCAAGGATAATACCGCCAAAAACCGTGGCCAAAAGTAAATCTCCGGTAGCTTTAAAGCTGTGGAAATAGTTTGTTGACAATGCAAGAACAATATTGGCATAACCTGTCAAGATAACAAACTTTGTACCCATTTTTTTCCAAGCCATCAAAATAAACGGCAGGTTCAAAATTATAATTAACAAACCTAAATTCAATTTAAACACATTACTCAAAATCATTGATACACCGATGACACCGCCATCAATAATATCATTTGGGGCAAGAAAAGATGCAAGCCCAAAGCCTGTAACTACGGCCCCTACGGTAATTAATATCAATTTCCATAGGAATTTTGCCAAATTATTTTTTTTAGTCATTCTATTTTTCATCTCTTTTATTTAATGTAATCAGTTTTTCTATCGGGAAAAGGTGTGTCTTATCTTTATCATCCGATTGTTTGTAACCCAAAATATTCTCTAAATCCGCCTTAAGTGTAGGTATATCGTCATATTTTTTCAATGACCCATCCAAAGTCACTGAGACATCTCCTGTTTCTTCTGAAACGACAAGACAAGCAGCATTACTGTTTTCAGTCATACCAATTGCGGCTCTGTGACGGGTACCGTACTTCCAACTAAGTTTCGGATCTTCAGTCAAAGGTAACAATACTCCGGCAGAAATAATCTTTGTACCGCTTATAACAACAGCACCATCATGCAATGGAGTATTTATGTGAAAAATTGTCAAAAGTAATTCTGTTGAAACATCAGCATTCAAAGTCGTACCAACATCTTTGTATGTATTACTCAAATCATTTTGGAATACAATCAATGCTCCGGTATGAGATTTAGATAAATATTTTACAGCTTCCAAAACCTCTTTTATAACATCAATTGATTTATCTTCCATATACCTTTTATCATTGTCAAAGAACTTTTTGAAAAAGTCGATTTGTCCTAAATAACCCAAAAATCTTCTAAGTTCCGGTTGAAATATAACGATTAAACTCAAAGCTACAAATGCAACTATTGAACGTATGAATACACCTATAATTCTTAAATCAATTGCAACAAGGATTTCACCTATAACCCATAAGAAAAACAGTACAAATGCACCCTTAACAAATTTCTCAGACTGCGTATTTTTTATAAATTTGCTATAAAAAACACTCAACACTGAAACAATAATGAGGACTTCAAAAATATTTTTCCAACCAAATGTTCCCCTAATAAAGGAGTGCCAATCTGCTATCAAATTTTGGATGCTAAATAAAAAATTTTCAATCATAACTACTTCAACCTATCAGGAATTATATCGTGCACTAACAAATCATCATAACTTTCACGGCTTACAACTATATCGGACTTAGAATCCCTTACAAGCACCATCGCAGGTCTTGGGACCCTGTTATAATTATATGCCATAGAATAATTATATGCTCCCGTATTATAAACACATAATACATCGCCTTCCTCTAAAACAGGAAGTGTAACATCTTTTATCAAAATATCCCCTGATTCACAATATCGTCCGCATATTGTAACTTTTTCTTTTTCTGTATCTTCTTTTTTATTTACTACTTGGGCAAAATATTTTGCATCATACAAGCTCGGGCGGGGATTGTCTGCCATCCCGCCATCGACAGAAACATATTTTTTACCCTGCGGGACTTGTTTTGAACTGCCTATTGTATATAAAGTCACACCAGATGTGGAAATTATACTTCTTCCCGGTTCTAAGAACAATGCAGGAGGTTCAATTGAATATTTTTTGATACATTCGTTTAATTTATTTACAACAATATGTCCAATTTCGTATACAGATGGCGGCTGATCTTCATCTGTATATTTCACACCAATACCTCCACCTATATTTATTTCATTTAGATTTAGGCCAAATTGTTTATTCAATCTTGAAATCTCACGACAGATAATATCAATTTCATCCGCATAAATACTTGTTTCAAAGATTTGAGAACCAATATGAGCGTGAAGTCCATGTATTCTCAAATTTGTATACTCAGTTTGTATAAGTTCAACAGCCTCATCAATTTGCGACAGGTCAAATCCAAATTTCGAATCCAAATGTCCTGTTTGAATATATTCATGCGTATGACATTCAATCCCCGGAGTAATTCTCAGCAATATGTCCACATGTTTATTCTTGCTTTGAGCAATTGTATTCAAAAGAGCCAATTCATAAAAATTATCCGCAGAAATTCTTCCAACGCCCAAATCTATTGCCAATTCCAATTCTTCATAAGATTTGTTATTACCGTTAAATAGGACTTTTGACATATCAACACCGGCTTTATGAACAGTATAAATTTCTCCGCCGGAAACTGTATCAAACCCCAAACCTTCACTATCAAGAATACTTGACAATGCCATAGTGCACAATGCTTTTGAAGCATACATTATATTTGTTTTTGGATATGCAGAAAAAGCTTTTTTATAATCATTACAAATCGCTCTTATTGTCTCCTCATCCAAAACATATAAAGGGGTACCGTATTTGTCAGCAAGCTCGACCAAGTCACAACCGCCAATTTGAAGATTGCCTTTGTCATTAATCATTGTAGTAATTGGTTTTTGATTTTGATTGGTACTTGATAACATTTATGCTCCTTGCTTTTGGGTATAACTATAATAACATATTTTATTTATAAAATATACATTTTTTTGAGTTTTAATAAGAAAAATATTTGTCAAAATCTACATCATCGAAACTGCATAACAAAAGAAAAATTTCATCATCTTCAGGCAGCCTTTGGAAATTATACTGATCAAAAGTCCACAGCTTAGGATTAATGCCTTTGACAATAGCAATATTTTTCTCTTTTAAAATATTTAATTTCTTTTTTACAACTTCTAACGGCAAATTGACTCGCTTAGACAATTCAACAGCCGAAATACCATCTTCAGCGGAATACTTTTCAGGGGTCAAAAACATCAATTCTAACCCTACGGATTTTAATTCTTTATCTTCATTTTCTAATGATGCATAGTATTCCATACTGCAATTTTAAACAAAAATTACAATATACGTATCCCTTATTTATAGGATTTGGGGTAAGTATAGTAGTAAATTTTACTTTGTAATAATCTCTTCCTCCCCGACTCTAAACGCCAATCCAGTTTAAATGCCCAAGGATAAACCCTAAGATTGCACTTATGCCCAAATAAAACAACGGGTCGCGTTTTTTAATGAAACTTGTTGAGATAAACAAACCTAAAATAATCAATCCGATTAGTTCTAAATGAGAAGTAAAAACTAATTTTATACCAACAGCACAAAGCAGTGCACATCCTGCAGGTTTTAAAGATGCAACAATACTTTTTACATAATTATTTGATTTAAACTTATCCAAAATTTTATAAACTATTGAAACTATAATAAAAGACGGAAGCATAATAGCAAAAGTTGCAACTAATGCGCCTAAAATCCCTGAAGTTGCGTAGCCGGAGAATGTAGCCATATTAACACCAACCGGCCCCGGGGTAATTGAAGAAATTGCAATCATGTCTGTTAATTGCTCAATAGTAAACCAATCAAATTTCTCTGCAATATCATACAAAAAAGGTAACGTCGCATAACCACCGCCGAATGAGAATAAACCGATATGGAAAAATTGGAAAAAGATTTGAACAAGCAATTTAATCATGACCATTTCCTCCATGCCTGAAATCAGATATAAACTGCTTTAATACTCCAACAATAATAACTCCTATAATTATTAATGCAGGAGATAGTTTTGTAACCAAAGCAAGTGCTAAACAGACACAAAACAGTACAGATGAATATTTGCTTGTTAAGCACGAACTCCACATTTCTTTGACAGCAAGAAATAAAAGAGTAATAACCCCGATTCCAACACCCCAAAAAATATATTCAACACTTTTAAAATGAGCTATTTCGCTAAGTACAGAAGCCAAAAGCACTATTGCAATAAACGCAGGTAGTGTAACCCCTATAATAGCAGCTAAAGCACCTTTCGAGCCGGCAAGTTTACGGCCCGTAAATATAGCAGTATTTGCCGCAATAATCCCCGGCAAGCTGGAACTTAGCGCATAATATTCACTTAATTCATCAACTGTAACCCATTGTTTTTTATCAACAAGTTCGGATGTAAGTAAGGGCAGGATTACATACCCGCCACCAAGAAGCATAGTTCCCACTTTGAAAAAAGTTTTAAATATATTATAAAAAGTTTTTTCCATGACATTGTTATAGCATGTTTAAAAAATATAGGCTATATTATCAAATTCCTTTACATGGACTAGAAAAACTTTAGTCATGTAGAAATGTTTTCATCTTTTTAAATGATGTTAATAATTCACGATATTATAGAATAGACATGTAAAACGAAAAGAGTTGGGCAGGTTAATGGATCAAGATTTTGATTACTTATCATACAGTAATATAAAACGATTATCAGAAGAAGAACTGGTAGCTTTGTGGGAAGAATACCTAAAAACAAAAAACAAAGATTCCAGAGATTCATTAATTGTTCAGTACATTTATTTGGTAAGATATGTTGTAAGCCGTGTAAAAGTATCTTTGCCTGCTACAATTTCTGTAGAAGACATAACAGGATATGGTGTAGAAGGTTTGATGAATGCTATTGAACGATTCTCTCCTCAAAAAAACACACGATTTGAAACATACGCACTAATCAGAATACGAGGTGCAATACTTGATAAAATAAGATCACAAGACTTTTTACCAAGAAGTGTAAGACGTAAAATTAAAGACGTAAAAAATGCGATAGAAATTCTAAAACAAGAATACGGCAGAGTTCCGACAACAAACGAGATTGCCGAGTATTTAGATATGGAGGCTTCAAAAGTCACTCAAATTCTATCGGAAGATGTTACAGTGACATCTTTGTATGAGAAAAAAGGCGCATCAGAAGACAGCGTTGAAATCATAGATACAATCGAAGATTCAAGCAAACTGACACCTGATGCTGCCGCAGAAGAAAAAAATGTTAAAACAGATTTGCAGAGGGCGCTTATGAGATTACCGGAAAGAGAACGTGTTTTGATGGTTTTGTACTATCAAGAAAACATGACAATGAAAGAAATCGGCGAGACATTAAATATGTCAGAATCACGAGTATGCCAATTACATGCTCAAGGATTAATGAAACTCAAAAATATCTTAAACGAATCTCGTTCCTCAAGATTGCAGCAAGCAATCGTATAAAGTTTGTATATAGTATGGATAGGAAGAAATTAAGCCGAAGTATAAATACTTTGGCATTTTATTTTTTAATAAAATCTTATATATAATTACGGTTTAATTATTGATAAAACGTATTTATCGGAAACAAAATACTTTTTAGCACAACGAAGAATATCATCTGCACTGACAGATTGAACCTGTTCTTTTATTGTATCCGAATAGTTAAATCCTAAACCTAAGACATCATATTTTGCAAAAGAGCATGCCTGCTGAATATTAGTTTCTTCCAAAAGTGCATATTTGCCGACAACATTGGTTTTTGCATTTTCAAGTTCTTCCTCTGATACAGGAAACTCTTTTATTTTTTCAATTTCTTCATTAAATCCTTTTAAAGATATATCGATATTTTTCGGTTCAGTCGCTATATAAATCATAAAATTACCGGCGAGTTTATATGTTTCATAAGAACTTCGAACAACATACGCCAATCCTTTTTTATCCCTTAATTCCAAGAATAATCTTGAAGAAAGTCCGCACGCACCCAGAATAATATTCAATAACACAATAGCAGGATAATCAGGTTCACCATAAGTAGGTACCAACCAACCCTTAATTATATGAGCCTGATTTATATCAGGTCTATGATTTTCGATTGTTTTAACTTCTTCCAAAACAGGTCTTTCAATTAGAAAATTACTGCTTGTTGCAATCGGAAGCCTGCCAACAGTCGCCTCTATTTGCGGCATAATATCTTCTAGCGCTAAAGTACCAACAAGAGCAAGGCTTTTTTTGCTGTTATTTAAAATATATTTATATGCTTCGATAATATCTTCTTTTTTGATAGAATCAATATTTTCGAGAATTTTTACTAAAGAATTACCATAATAGTGATCTTCAAACATCTTGCGGTAATATGAATCCATAGCAGTAGTTCTCGGAGAATCCAGCTCTGCAGTAATTTCTCCAGTTAGTTTTGTTTTCTCTTTTTCAAATTCTTCAAATGTAGAATTTTTTAAAATATCATCCATTAATTCTACCGCTTTTGAAAAATCTTCATTCAAACATACAAATTTAACTCGCAAATAATTTGGAAATAATTCACAAGAGAAATCTATTGCATATTTTTCAAATTCGTTCGCAAGAGCTTCAGAGTCGTATTTTTTTGTGCCTTGAAGCATTAATCTTGCCATAAGGGTATATATCCCGGGAATTTTTTCGGCTTGATTTACTGAAAAATTAAGACACAAAGCCATTCTCGGAGTATTTTCATTAAACTTGTATATATAATCAATATTATTTTTTAATTTAGATATAACTTTAGCCATTACATTTCCCTCTCAACGAACTAATTTTAACATAGTGGAATACAAAAAACAATTCATAATTATTTATGGTATACTACCGATATGGTAAATCGAGTAAAAACAGGAACAGTAATCGGACTTGGAGCATACGAAGTATGGGCAGAAACAGATGTAATTAATTCGCTTCCGTCAATGTCAATTGTAGGCTTGCCTGATGCAGCAGTTAATGAAGCAAGAGATAGGGTCAAATCTGCCATAAAAAATTCCGGATATACATTCCCGTCACGAAAAATTGTTATAAATCTGGCTCCGGCAGATTTGAAAAAGAACGGAACCGTTTTTGATTTGCCAATTGCAATCGGTATCCTTATTGAGGAAGAAGTTTTAACCCAAGAACAGGTAGAAGAATATGCATTCATCGGAGAACTTGCGCTTGATGGATTGATAAGACCTATTTCAGGAGCACTACCTTTAGCTTTAGGTTTAAAGGAACAAGGGATAAAAAATATTATTGTCCCAAAAGAAAATGCAAAAGAAGCTGCACTCATTGAGGGAATAAATATATTTGGTGCCGAACATTTGACAGATGTTGTAAACCATTTTACTAACGATAAAATTCCACAGACAAAAATTAATGCAAGAGAATACCTTGAGCAAAAAGTTGAACAAAGTTATGATTTCGATTTCAAAGATGTCAAAGGTCAGCACAAAGCAAAAAAAGCACTGGAAATTGCGGCAGCCGGAGCTCATAATATACTTATGGTAGGTTCTCCAGGGTCAGGAAAAACTCTTATGGCAAAATGTTTTCCTTCAATACTTCCGCCATTGGAGCTTGAAGAAGCATTAGAGCTAACAAAAATTTACAGTATCTCAGGAATGTTATCTCCGGACGAACCTTTAGTAACCCAAAGGCCATTCCGCGCAGTACACCACACAGCATCTGCAAACGGGATTATCGGAGGAGGAACAAATCCGAAACCGGGAGAAATCACTCTTGCACACAGAGGAGTTTTATTTTTAGATGAAATGGTAGAATTTCCAAGAAATGTTTTGGAAGTTCTAAGACAACCGCTGGAAGATGGTGAAATTGTAATCTCAAGAGCACAGCATTCGGTTAAATATCCCGCGGAATTCACCTTGCTTGGGGCGATGAACCCTTGTCCTTGCGGATATTTGGGAGATAAACAAAAACAGTGTTCCTGCTCAGATTTCCAAATTACAAGATATTTATCAAGACTTTCAGGACCGCTATTAGACCGAATTGACTTACAAATAGACGTTCCGCGCCTAACTTCGGAAGAACTTTTAAACTACAATTCGCAGGAAGAAAGTTCGGAGCAAATAAGAAACAGGGTAGTAAAAGCAAGAAAAATTCAACTCGAACGTTATAAAAACGAAGGAATTTTAACCAATTCAGAATTAACTTCAAAACTCATTAAAAAATATTGCCAAATAGACGAAAAATCACAAGAACTAATGAAAATGGCAATTGTCAAATATCAACTCTCAGGCAGACGATACGACAGAATACTAAAACTGGCAAGAACAATAGCAGACCTTGACGAAAGTGAAAGTATTACTCAAATTCATCTCACTCAAGCTCTGCAGTATAGGATGTTTAACTTGGAAGAATACGGGAAGTAGAATAAAATGAAAGAAATTCATAATATACTTGCAATAAATTTTGGCGGAATAGGAGATGAAATATTTTTCCTCCCAACATTGATATCTTTAAAAAAAGAATTCCCGAATTCTAAAATTACCCTTGCACTAGAACCAAGGAGCAAAGGGATTTGCAGCCTGACAAGTGTTATTGATAATACTATTTTAATAGACATAAAACAAAAAAATAAATATCTTGAAATGTTAAAACTTTTATTTTTCGCAAGAGTTGGGAAATATGATATGGTTGTTTCTTCCGGCGGAAATAAACTTATAAGTATTTTATTATTTTTAACAGGGATTAAAATTCGCTGCGGCTATGATACAGGGGATTTGAGTAAAAAACTTCTCACTCATCCTATGCCTTTAAATAAAAATCAATATGCTTGTGATATGTACCACGACTTAATCAGAGAAATAACCCAACACAATACAAAACTTCCTCAAATAAATATCGAAAGAAAGGAAACAGTTCCAAATTCTGTACTAATTCACCCCGGAGTAAGCAAAATCAGTGTCCAAAAAAATTGCATAAAAACTATCACTCCTCAAATTTGGGCTAAGACCATAGATTTACTTGTTTCAAAAGGTAAAAGAGTGCAACTTGTCGGCGGGCCTGATGATAAGGAATGCATTGATGAGATTTTAAATTGTGTAGAAACAAAAGATTTTGAAAACCTATACGGCACAACGCACAGCTTAAAAGATTTGGCAGAATTAATCTCCGGAGCGGAAATATTTTTATGCTCAGATTCAGCACCGCTACATATTGCGGTTTCACTGGGTGTAAAAACTTTTGTTATTTTCGGACCAACGGATGACAATACCCTAATTCCTAAAACTGATAAAGTAACTCCGATAAAAGCAAATGATAATTGTGAACTAAAACCATGTTTGTGGGCAAGACGCCAAACCACTTGCGAAAAACTTGACTGCTTAAAAATTACTGCAGAACAAATTGTTGACACGATAATACATTAGCAGATCCTATTTTCTGAAACAATAGAGATTGCAAGTTTCAAGGCTTCATCAGCAAAGCGTTTTTTCATTTCTATTCGTTCTAAATTTGGAGAAAGCCGAATTTCTTTTACCGTAACTATTCCTTTATATTTAACAGAAATAAAACACAACCCAACAGGCTTATCTTTAGTTCCTCCGGTTGGGCCTGCAATTCCCGTTGTGCAGAGTGCAACATCACATCCTGTTGCATTGTATAACCCTTCTGCCATGCTTTGGGCGCATTCTTCACTCACAGCACCAAAACTATTCAAAATATCCCAACTTACGCCAAGAACCTTGTTTTTAGCTTCATTAGCATAGGTTACAAAATTTAGCATAACATACTCTGAACTTCCTGAAACATCAGTCAGACGAGAACTAACCAAGCCCCCTGTACAGGATTCAGCAGTCGCAATAGTCAATTTTTTTTCTTTTAATATTTGCCCTAATTCTTCTTCTAAAGTCATTTGAACCTACCCCTGCGGAGAAATGCATGCACTAATTGCGTCCATTAATCGTTTTACCGGAACAATTTTTATTTTGCTATTCTCCACATTTCTATTTGCATAAGGTATAATTGCTTTTTTAAACCCGTTCATTGAAGCTTCATTCAAGCGTTTTTCAATATTATTCACAGGATGGATTTCGCCTGAGAGGCCAATTTCACCGATAATTACCGTTTGCGAATCCACAACAACATCTCTTGCGCAAGTTGCAATAGCAAGCGCAATCCCTAAATCCGCACTCGGTTCATCAACTTCAATTCCGCCCATAACATTTACGTATACGTCTTGTTTTGAAAGATTAAGTCCCACACGTTTTTCCAATACCGCAAGTATTTGTAACAACCTGCTAAAATCAACTCCATTAGCAACACGGCGCGGAGAAGGATAAGGAGTTGCCCCAACAAGTGCTTGAATTTCCACAAGCAAAGGTCTTGTTCCCTCATTTGTAACTATAATCGCACTCCCCGGGATTGCTTCTTGAGAACGCTCATTCAAGAATAATTCATTCGGGTTTTTAACTTCTATAAGCCCTTTAGAACCCATTTCAAAAATTCCGACCTCAGAAGTATTTCCAAACCTATTTTTCATAGACCGAAGCATTCTATATGATTTATATTTATCCCCCTCAAAAGAAATAACCGTATCTACCATATGTTCCAATACTTTTGGCCCTGCGATGTTTCCGTCTTTTGTAACATGCCCGATTACAAGAACTGTTATATTTTTAGTTTTTGCAATTTGCATCAAAATATTGCAGCATTCTCTTATTTGAGAAACACTTCCGGATGTACTTGTAATAGTTTGAGAATATATTGCCTGGATACTGTCAATAACAACCATGTCAGGAGAAATTTCTTCTATCTGAGCCTTTATGCACTCCAAATTTGTCTGTGGGTAGATATAGAGACTATCACCCGAAACTCCAAGCCTTTGTGCTCTTAGTTTTAACTGCCCCAAAGATTCTTCCGCCGATACATATAGAATTTTTTTGCCTTGTTTTGCAAGCTCGCCGCTTGTTTGAAGCAAAATTGTTGATTTACCGATACCGGGATCACCCGCAATTAGAACAATTGAGCCCTGAACAAGCCCGCCGCCTAAAATTCTGTCAAATTCTGAAATATTAGTACTTACCCTGATTTCTTCCCCGATATGAATATCAGAAATCAGTTCAGGTTTTGTGTCGTCCAATATTACGGCAGAATTATTTTTGGAACCGGCACTTGCTTGAACTTCTTCAACAAAACTTCCCCAAGAAGAACACTCCGGACATTTTCCCAAATATCCTGCACTTTCATACCCGCAAGATTGACACACCCATTTTGATTTAACTTTAACCATAAACCAATTATATATTTTAATAAAAAAGGGTCAAGAGAATTATTTATAATAATCATTAAAATCATTCGGTTCATCCGTCCAAACAACGACAACCTCTCTTTCGTTGTTATAAAACGGATTGAACCAATGACTCTCATCTGTGAAATCTATTATTGCATCATAATATTTTATTCTATCAGCAATTTTTTTTGTATATGTTAATAAATCAATCATAATTTTCCTAACTATCATAACAATTACATTATCCGCTATTGATTTATACGAATAATCCCCAAAAAGCGGTGAATATTAAAAACTTACATAATCAAAAGAATTAGATAAAATGGCTATTGCCCTTTTGTTATAAGAAATTTAACCTATTTTTGGAGGAAACATTATGGGTACAAAATTCAGAGGATCTAAAACAGAACAAATCTTAATTAATGCATTCGCAGGAGAATCACAAGCTCGCAACAGATATACATATTATTCAAAAATAGCTAAAAAAGAAGGATATGAACAAATTTCAGAAATATTTTTAATGACCGCAGAAAATGAACTTGAACACGCAAAATTATTTTTCAAACATATAGAAAATAACCCCAACGGACATGTTGATGCATTTTACCCTTTTGTAATGGGAAATACATTGGAAAACTTAAAATATGCAATAGAAGGCGAGGAAGAAGAGTATAAAGTATTATACCTAAACGGCGAAAAAGTAGCATTAGATGAGGGTTTTGATTCGGTCGCATCCACTTTTAAACACGTAAGAAACGCCGAAGAACATCACGCAAAAAGGTTTCAAATTCTTTATGAACATTTAAAAAACGACACAATTTTTAAAAAAGAAACAGACCAAAAATGGATTTGCAGAAAATGCGGCTACATATACATCGGTGAAAAAGCCCCTGATTACTGCCCAAACTGCTATCATTCTAAAAGTTACTTTCAATTATTGTGCGAAACATTCTAATTTTAAGAAAAATTTATTGCCCAAGCGGTGCAAAATATAATATAATGCATTTAAGATGAAAACCAGTAAAAAAGTTATTCTTGTAACGGGGATTTTAGCAGCCTTATCCTGCACATATATGTGGGGAATTCCTGCTGCAATTAATTTACCGAAAAGAACAACAGATATTGAACAAAAAATATACCAAAAATCAGGATTTGACGTCAAGCTTGGAAACCCAAAACTTTCCATGGGATCATTTCCTTCTGTTTGGGTTAAGAGCAATAAAATTGAAATCATAAACAAAGACAAATCAAAAGCTTTGTCTATTATTAACCCAAAAGTTAAATTAAAATTATTTCCTTTATTATTCAAAAAAATTGAAATCAGTCATATTTATGCAGACAAAGAAGATGCAAACTTTATTCTAACAAAGAATAAAGAGTTTTATCTTGGAGATTACCCCCTAAAATTTGAAAAAAAGGATAATGAATTCTCAATAGAAAAAATAAGGACAAACCTTGGAGAATATAATTTAAATCTTGATGATAAATTAAACAACAAACAAGTTTCCCTAAACGGGAAATATTTAAATAACGGAGAATATTTAAAAAACGATAAACTCGAACTTGCAACAGAAGGAATTTTTACAACCGATAACAAAGCAACAGACTACTTTGTTGATTTTGACATAAATCTGCCTTTAAATAAATTTAATGAAAACAAACTCAATATATCAGCAAAAATCAATGATTTTGATTTATCGTCAATTTCTGATTACATAGCAATTTTATCAAAAGACAGATACAAAAAACTTGGCGGCATAATCAATTTTGATTCGGGAACACAAATTAATAAAAAATCACACAAAAGAGTTTTTTCTAATCTTACAACTGAAAACTTGGAAATAATTGGAGAAGATAAACCGTCATCCATAATATTCCCTGATAAACTTTCTGTCAAAATAAATTTTGAAACAATAAACGGTGGAGTTGATTTTAAAAATACCACAATTAATGCAAAAGATGTTGATTTAACAATAAACGGTAAATTAACAACTTCAGGCAAAAAAATTCCGGCAATGGATTTGACAGGAGAAATTAAACCATCCAGAATTGAACAGGTAGCCAAACTTATACCCGGCTTGCCGGATCTTTTACCTGAAATAAATTTATACAAACTAAAACAATATTCACCTAACGGCTCAGGAGAAGGTAAACTTCATTTTGTCGGAAACGGACAAAGGCCTGAAGTATTCGGACAAATAAAACTACGAGATATTTTTGTAATAAAACCTATTCCAAATTCTCCGGCAAACGCCAAAGCTGATTTAACATTCAATGGGAAACATATGCAATTAGACATTGATGTTCCGGTTGCCCCAACAGCTAATGTTACTATAAACGGATTTGTTAAAATTGACGGTTCAAAATATTCCGAATTAAAAATAAAAAGCTCAGATTACATTCAAATGGCTCCGGCTCAAGAAGTTATTATCCCAATGCATGAAATCTTCAAATTTAAAATGGGACCTGTTCCGATTATGAAACTTAGCGGACTTGGAACAGTTGATGTATTTTCTGCGGGGAAAAAGGTTGATCCGCACCTTTTTGGGACATTCAAATTTAAAAACGCAACCGCTTCATTTAATGATATTCACAATCTTGTACTTCATAACGGCTCCGGAGAAATACTTTTCCAAAATACAAAAATCCCTTTTAGGACATATACCGCAACAATTAACGGAAAAAGTACCAGAATATATGGTGATTGTGATGTAAAAGGCGGATTGAATGTTTTTGCACAAACTACCGGACAAAATATCCCTGATATGATAAAAGTTATTAACACTTCCGAAGATATGAAAGACGTTCAAAAAGTAGTAAAACCGTTTACTCACCCTGAAGGAAGTGCAGATCTTTTACTTAACATATACGGCAATGCAAAAGATATTGATAAAATAGAATTTAATAAGGATTTATTTGCAAAAGGTACAATTACTCTGTACAATGCAACAACAATTTTAAAAGATACACATCTGCCGCTTAAAAACATCAATGGTGTGGTTAATTTTGATAAAAAGAGTGCAGACTACAATTTAACAGGTTATATAAGAGAGTCAAAAATCTATGTAAAAGGTACTGCAAACGAACCAAATATGGATTTGACCGCATGGTCAGACAAAGCTGCAATAGCAGATATAATTGATATGATGCATCCTAATTATCAAATGCCTTATAAAGATGAAATAGGTCAAATAAATATTTCATTTAAAGGCGGATATAAGGGTATCGCGGATTCAGACAATCTTGATTACAGCAAAGTCATTGCAAACGGCAATATCATTTCAAACTATCACACACAAAATCCTATAAAAATTAATAGCGGAACTTTTAAAATCCACAATGGCATTTTACAAGCGGACGGCTTAAAAGGTTTATTTAATAACAATCCGTTTACCTTGTCTTTTACAGGTACTGAAATATACCACAATATGAAAATATCGGATGCAAAATTCAATATGAACAATTTTGACCTTGCATCCGTAAACGAAATTAAAAACCAAATACCTCTGCCTGCCGAATATAAAAATATTATTGATAATATTACGGATATAAAAGGTAATATTGATATTAACGGTCACATGAAAAACGGTGGCATTTGGACAGATACCAACCTTGCAGGTACAAGTTTTACATACAAACCGACAGAAGCATACATAAATATCCTCAGTGGTAAAGCTAATATGCGCGGAGACACGTTATACCTTGGCAAAATAAATTCAAAACTCAGCTCAATGCCGCTGTTTATAGACGGAAATATTTCTAATATATTCAAAAAACCGAATGCCAATTTATATCTTGCCGGTAAACCGACTCAAATGTTTTTTGACAGATTTTTTAACAACAAATCTGTTTACCCTATAAAAGTAAAAGGTGATGTAAACTTCACATCAAAAATTAAAGGGACATTAGACAAATTATTTACACACTCAGAATTGAATATTAAAGAAAACTCATCAATTTATTATATGGGAGCGACCTTATCCGGAGCCCCTTCAGGAGAAACGACCCAAGAAGGACTTGCAACAAATCCTGTATCAATTATATCAGATATCTACTTATCCCCGAATAAACTCCGCATAAAATCATTAAATTACAACCAAACTCTTAAATCACAAAATAATAAACAAACAACTCAAAATCAACTTATAGCTTCGGGAGATATCACCCTGCTTAAAGATAATGTCCTTGGATTTAACAATGTCAAATTAAAAACATCGGAACCGACAGATGCAAAAATATTTAATATAATTCTAAAAAAACCAACAATCAAACAAGGTATATTCACTTCTGACCTGACAATAAACGGCACATCAACGGCACCTAAAATTCTCGGTGATTTAAATATTTCAAGCGTAGATATCCCTGTATTTGACTCTACAATAAGAGATATAAATCTCGATTTTCAACCAGATTACATAAATCTCAAATCCAGAGGAACAATACTTACAAACGAAGTAAACTTACTGGCTAAAATTGTTAATAATCCAAATCCGCCTATAATTATTGATGATTTAAAACTGCAAATGGATGTTCTCAATTTAAATACAATAATAGAGCGTTTCAATGATTTTGATATGGATAAACTCAGAAGGAAACAAACAGCATCTTCTGAGCAAAACATAACCCAAAATCAAGTAATCCTAAATAATGGCGAAATAAATGCAGATAAAATTTTAATTAAAAAAGCAAGTGCAACCAATTTTAAATCAGCACTGCATATGGACAAAGATCAAATATTCAGTATAGATAAATTTAAATTCAACCTTGCAAACGGAGAAGTAGAAGGCAAATTATCTACAGACCTCAATAACATAGGACTTGAAGGTCAAATGAGTATAAAAGATGCAGATGCACAAATTATCAGTGAAAATTTCTTTGATATGCCCGGTCAAATGTACGGACACGTAACAGGTGATATGCAAATGTCTTGCAAAGGTTCTAACAGTATGGAATGCATAAACACCCTTAAAGGAGAAGGGCATTTCAATGTTATAGACGGAAGAATGCCAAAACTTGGATCTTTGGAATATTTGTTAAAAGCTACAAACCTTATTACAGGAGGAATTACAGGAGTTTCAATAAACGGAATTATTGATTTGATTACACCGCTAAAATCAGGCCATTTTGACAATATCAAAGGAGACATCAAAGTTTCTAACGGTGTTGCAAACGATATTAACATCTATTCTAGCGGAAAAGAACTCAATATGTATCTCACCGGCTCTTATAACATTTCTTCTCTTATTGCGGATATGGAGATTTACGGAAGTTTATCTAAAAACTTCTCAACCTTACTGGGATTTCTCGGGAACTTATCATTAAATAAACTATTCAACACAATTCCTGGGATAAATATCAATGAAATCAACCCTAAATCAACAAGCAATATATATAAAATTCCTAATTTTGATAAAAAAACCGTATTGCGTGTATTTAAAGCAGAAATCTACGGAGATATCAACGGCACAAACTACGTTAAAAGCTTCCGCTGGATAAAACATTAGGAAAAAATCCACTTGCCCCTATGTAAAAAAATTATATTATTTATAGCAATTTTTTTATAAAAAATGTTTTTGAAAACATATAGTGGAGTGTTAGAAATTTTTCATGCTAAGGAAAGGTAGGTATTATTGTAACAAGTATTCAACGAGTTTTACAAGATCAAATTAATAATCTTCCGGATCTTGCAAAATATGCTAGCTAATACAAAAAAGATAAAACATTTATAAAAGACAACAAAAGCGGCTCCGAATTATCGAAACCGCTTTTTGTTATTTTTTAAATTTGAATTAAACCAATTCTTTTACTTCAGCTGCGAAAGTCTTTGGATCTAATTTGATTCCGGGACCCATTGTAGTTGACAAGTAAACTGATTTAACAAAAGTACCTTTTGCAGAAGATGGTTTTGATTTCAAAACTGCATCAGCTAATGTTGCATAGTTTTTAATCAAATCTTCTTGTGCAAATTGAACTTTTCCAATCGGACAGTGAATCATACCCTGTTTATCAGCTCTGTATTCAACTTTACCTGCTTTAGCATCTTTAACAGCTTTAGCAATATCCATTGTTACAGTACCTGTTTTAGGGTTTGGCATCAAGCCTTTAGGTCCCAATACACGACCCAACTTACCTAACATACCCATACAGTCAGGAGTTGCAATCAATGTATCAAATTCGAACCATCCGCCTGCAATTTTATCAACGATTTCTTCAGAACCAGCAAAATCTGCTCCTGCTTCAGTTGCTTCAGAAACTTTAGCACCTTTAGCAATAACGCAAACTCTGACAGTCTTACCCAAACCTGCAGGTAAAACTACCGTAGATCTGATTTGTTGATCTGCTTGACGAACGTCAATACCTAACCTCATGTGGCATTCAACTGTTTCATTGAATTTTGAAACTTCTTTTGAAATTTCTTGTAATTTTTTTATCGCATCAACTGCTGTTGCAGGTTGGTTAAACCCTTCAAGCATTTCGCGTGTTTTTTGTTGTTTTTTTGTTAATTTTGACATTTTAATTTTCCTTTCGTGGTGTTAACGGACTATCTATATCCTTCCATTCTGTTTTACTTTTAAATGTCATGCCGAATTTATTTCGGCATCTCCTTATAATACATATTCAATAATGTTCTATGTGAGATCCTGAAACAAGTTCAGGATGACATTATTGATTTTGTACTAATCTTCTTTAACTGTAACGCCCATTGCTCTGCAAGAACCTGCAATCATTTTAACTGCAGCATCCATTGTTGTAGCATTCAAGTCGTTCATTTTAATTTTAGCAATTTCCTCAAGTTGTGCTCTTGTGATTTCAGCAACTTTGTCCTTGTTTGGAGCTGATGAACCCTTTGGAATATTAAGAGCTTTTTTAATCAAAACAGGAGCCGGTGGTGATTTCAAAACAAAAGTGAAACTTCTGTCTTCGTAAACATCAATAATAACAGGAATAATATAACCTGCTTTATCTTGAGTTTTAGCATTGAATTGCTTACAAAAATCCATGATGTTAACACCATGTTGACCCAAAGCTGGACCAACCGGAGGTGATGGATTTGCTTTTCCGGCTTCGATTTGAAGCTTGATTTTTCCTACTACTTTTTTTGCCATTTTTTTCTCCTTTTGTGGTAATAACGAAATGTTTAACACTTCTTCCACAGTTTTGTGTGTGTACCTTAAGGTTTGATAGGTTTGATAAGTTAGTTAAGTTTGATTAGTTCATATCAGTCATTTAGTTTTTAATAATTGCCCGGCTATTAAGCGATTTTAAATTCCCGTAAAGAACTTATTCTACTTATCTTACTTATCCTACATGCCAAACTTTATTATAATTTATTTATTTGGTTATATTCCAATTCAACAGGCGTTTCACGGCCAAAGATTGAAACATTTGCACGAATCTTAGATTTGTCAGGGTAAACTTCAATGATATCTGCATCAAAGTCTGCAAATGGTCCTGATACAATTCTAATTTTATCGCCAACTTTAACATCAAGTTCAACTTTTTCAACTTGAGATGATGTTCTGTGTAATATTCTTTTGATTTCGCTTTCACGAACAGGTATAGGCTTTTTAACAGAACCGACAAATTTAGAAACACCGGAAGTGTGTCTAACAACGTACCAACTGTCTTCATCCATAATCATTTCAACAAGTACATAGCCAGGGAATATTTTTTCTTCTTTTTCTTGTTTTTTCCCACCCTTTACTTGTACAACAGTTTTTTGAGGGACTTCGACTCTAAAAATCTTATCACCCATATTCATGTATTCGATACGTTTTTCAAGGTTGACTTTAACCTTGTTTTCATACCCTGAATAAGTATGAACAATGTACCATCTTTTTTGACTTTTTTTAGATTCTTTTTCTTCAGCTTCCATTGCTTTTTCTTGAGCAATATCTTCGTTTAGCTGTTCTTCCATTGTTTTTTCTCTTTTTGCCATAAGCCACCTTTATATAAATTTTGGTAAAACCTTACTTTATCAGACTCAAAAGTCCTTTGAACAACAAATCCATAACATAAATTGCAACCGTAAACACGAATACAATAACAATAACAGAGATTGTTTCGCCAACAACTTGATTTTTATCAGGCCAGCTTACTCTGCCCCACTCAGCTTTTACGCCTTTAAAGTATGTTTTAATAGATTCTAATGTGTTATTCATTATTTTATTCCTTTACTTTTTAGTAAATCGCGCCCTGAAGGACTCGAACCCTCGACATCCGGTTTTGGAGACCGACGTTCTACCAACTGAACTAAGGACGCAAATGTCGCAGATTGGCAAGTTTATAAGTTTGATAGGTTTGATAAGTAATTTTCAGTTTTTTATCTTTGACTTATAAAAACTTCCTACTTATCTAACCTATCCTACTTATCCTACTTACTTAGTTTCCTTATGTACAGTATGTTTTTTGCACTTAGGACAATATTTATTCAACTCCATTCTTTCTTTTAGAGTCTTTTTGTTTTTTGTTGTAGTGTAGTTTCTTTCTTTGCAATCTTCGCATGCAAGAACTACCATTTTGTCATTTTTTCCTTTGATACCCATTGTTTTATTTCCTTTATATTACTAATTATTTGCTATTTAAAAAGAATGTGATTAACACATTCTTTCGGCTTATACCATAATTTTATATTAAACAAAATAAATTGCAAACAAAATGTTAAAAAATACTACATTTTTGACAAAAAAAAGACCTCGGAAAACCGAAGTCTTTTTTGTATTAAAGAATCAACTAAGAACGATCACTTGATGAAGCAGTTGTTGCGTATCTGCCTGCACCTTCATTTCTAATCTGTTCCATATAAATTTGACCGTTTTTAACAACTTGTTGTAACTGAGTCAAATTACCTTCCAAACTTGTCAAAACTTGTTGCGCATAAAGTTCAGCGCCTTCACGAATTTTCATAGCTTCTTCTGTTGCTTGCATTCTGATTTGTTCAGAATCCTGAAGGGCAACATGTTTAATATTTTCGCAGTCAGAAACAACTTCGTTTTTAATTCTTATTCCTTCACGTTCAATAGCTTTAATCTGATCAGATTCAGACAACATTCTGTCTGCTTCAGCTTGAGCATCTTGAACAATTTTAACAGCTTTTTGTTGAGCTTCATTTTGGAGTTCTTCCTTGCGTTTTAAAAATATTCTTGCTTCTTGAACTTCCGGAGGAAGTGCTGCATAAATTCTGTCAATTAAAGTTATAACTTCCGTTTTGTTGATAACTGCAAACTTAGAAATAGAAAAACCGTCTTCTATTGTCATCTCTAGCAATTTTAGTAAATCATAAACCCCATTTGGGTGATCATATGCTCCATTTTGCGGCATGCTTAATACCCCTTATCCCTTTCAATTTTATACTAATAACATATTAAATAAACTGATAATAATTGTCAAATTATTTTATAGGGCGATTATTACATAATTTAACATGATTATTTAAGAAATAATTAAGTATAAAATTTCCGATTTTATCTTGTCATAACAGATTTACTATTTATCAATTTTTTTTGCCTGAAAAATTTCCTTCGGCATATTTTCTATAACTTTATTTATAAGCTCTTTTGCTTTTGCAGAGGACACAATCGACAAATTCATAACTTCAAAACCTTTATCAAAAAGTACAGCCAAATTTTTTATACAGCCATAAAGATCTGTACTTTTAGAATCCTTATGTTCAGGATTTATATCATTATTTTTTAGGTACTCACGTGCTCTTTGCACATCAACAGGTAAAGAGGCATACAATTCATCAATAATTTTTTCAACTCCACGCTTGTTGATTGCGACATAACCTTTGAATATAGGAAGTGAATAGCTTGAATTTATGCAATTCTCAAGTTCCTTAATATACTCCAGCGATTTAAAAAACATAAAAACCTACTTTCTGCTTGTTAAATAGTTATAAACAGGTTCCGGCACAAACTTTGATATATCGCCGCCATTTGCAAGAATCTCTTTTATAGTAGAAGATGAAATGAAGTTATATTCAGGTTTTGTAGTTAAAAATACTGTTTTTATTTCATCACACAAAGCACTGTTAGTTTGAGATAATTGCATTTCGAACTCAAAATCAGAAACCGCACGAAGTCCGCGAATCAAAACAGTGGCACCCATTTTTTTTGCATATTCAATAGTTAAACCCTCAAAAGAATCCGCTTCAACATTCGGAATATCATTTATACTTTCTTTTATAAGCCTTACTCTTTCTTCAACATTCAAAAAACCGTTTTTAGCACCATTATGCGCCACTGCAATAATAACTTTGTCAAAAATCCCTGCCGCATTCTTTAAAATATCAAGATGACCATATGTTATAGGATCAAAACTTCCCGGATATATAGCAATTTTCATAAATTTTAGCTCCTTTTGCAAAGATTATAACATAAACGCAGTACGAAGTTAAGATTAACCATTGGTAACAACATTTACCCCAAACACACATACATGATGGAAATTCCACGCAACCCTTGGTAACAACATTTACCCCCAACACACATACATGATGAAACACCACGCAACCATTGGTAACAACATTTACCCACACACACGCAAACATGATGAAAACTCCACGCAACCATTGGTAACAACATTTACCCCAAACACACATACATGATGGAAATTCCACGCAACCATTGGTAACAACATTTACCCCAAACACACATACATGATGAAACACCGCGCAACCCTTGGTAACAACATTTACCCCAAACACACATACATGATGAAACACCACGCAACCATTGGTAACAACATTTACCCCCCCCAAAAAAAAAGCTTCTAAAAAAGAAGCTTCCTTGGAATCTGTTACAATTCCTCGTGTAAAAGGTTAGTAGGTAGAAAGTAGAAGGTAGTAGTTTATATATCCTTTATATATAGATAAAGTATTTTTTATATAAAAAATTGCGTTTAATAATTTTACTCTTTACAAAAATTAACAATTAAGAAAAAAACAACACTGGGGGAATTTATATTTTTTTGGTATAATGATATTTGTAAGATAGGGTTATATATTTTTAATAGAAAGGTGGTTAGAAATGAAATACGTATGTACAGTTTGCGGTTGGTCAACAGAATCTGACACACAACCTGATAGATGTCCTTTGTGCGGTGCAACAACATTCAAAGCTATAGGCGGCGGAGAAAAAGTATATGCATGCGAGCATAAAGTAGGAGACGGAAAAGTTGATGATGCTGAAATCATGGAAGGTTTAAGAGCAAACTTCAACGGAGAATGCACAGAAGTCGGTATGTATCTTGCAATGTCAAGAGTAGCAGAAAGAGAAGGTTATCCGGAAGTTGCAGAAGCATACAAAAGATATGCATTTGAAGAAGCTGAACACGCAGCTAAATTTGCGGAATTGTTAGGCGAAGTTGTAACTGATTCTACAAAGAAAAACCTTGAATTAAGAGCTGATGCAGAGCAAGGCGCATGTGAAGGTAAATTAGCATTAGCAAAAAGAGCTAAAGAAATGGGATTTGATGCTATTCATGACACAGTTCACGAAATGGCAAAAGACGAAGCTCGTCACGGAAAAGGTTTTGACGGCTTATTAAAAAGATATTTTGCATAATCAAATTTTTTATTTTTTTTTAAAAAGGGAGATGGTATTCTCCCTTTTTATTTGCGTATACTGTTTTGTTTTATTTCGCTAACCAAATCTCGTCTATTCCAAGCTTTATATTTATGATATAAATGCCATTTACATATTTCCATAGCATAATTGCTTATTCCTGATACAATCTTTATTTTATTAAAAGATAATCCTTGGCTAAGCAATTGTTCAATTCTGGCATCATATAGTCCTCTATAAATCTTTTTCCTTAATGTCATAGTCATTTTATATCCCCCATTGATAAATCTCAATGATTTTAAATAGATTGTATTTCATAATTGAGAAAATGCAATACTGTACAAATGGGCAATACAATATGGAATACAAATATCTTGGCGAATATATAAGAAATAAAAGAATAGCTCTTGGATTTTCGTTGAACCAATTTGCTTTTGATTGTGATGTAGATCCTGCAATACTATCAAGAATTGAAAATTTAAAACAAAATATAAAGTTAAACATATTGGAAAAAATTGCTAGAGGATTTCATTACTCTCCTGCAGAATTTTTGACAGAATTTGAGAAACAAAAATAAACTATCCTTCATTTAAATTATTGCCCATTAAAGATTATTTATGTTAAATTATTATTATGAAAAATAAAGTTAAAATTATAATTTTTGTTGGATTATTATTAATAGCCGGATTACTTACATTTATAGGGCTATCAAGAGTTAAGGTGGATGATTTTCATAAGGCTGCCGTAATTTTTGTTGTAGATTCTTCTGCATCAAATCAAAAACAGCTGCCCGAACAAACAAGTACATTGAGGCAATTATGTTCTATGCTTGACCCGGAAGATCAAATAAAAATCTTAAGAGTTTCTGAAAGTTCATATTTAATATATGAAGGTTCACCTCAATCAAGTTCAGAAATAAGAAAATCAATGGACGCATTCACAAAGCTTGATGCTAAAGAATATGGTACAGCATACGGTTTGTCTTTAACTAAATCATTTAATCACGCCAAGAATATGGCAAAAGAAGGATATATTCCTGCTGTTGTAGTAATTGGTGATTTGGAAAACGAAGGAGCGGTAGAAAAACAAATCGATTGGGATAAATTGCCAAATGAAGTTGCACAAGTAAAAGACGAAACAGGCAATTTTTCTATGATGTTCTTATACGCATCTCCTGACAAATTAGATAAAGTTAAGGAAACATTAACTCCTGTACTTGGCGAAGATAAATTAATTATTGGATCTGAAACAACTGCGAATAAAGCATTGAGAAAATTTTTGAATGCTATCGGCAGATAATATTAGAAAGAGCTTTATATGAGAGTCTCCGTTAAATACGGCAATACAATCAGCGAATTTAAAGACCAAACGACTATCACAATGGGCAGTTCAGATAATTGTGACATTAAAATTAACAATTATACCGGCTCTAAACCGCTGAAACTCATTTTTTCTCAGAAATACAACAATTATGTGTTGGTTAATCCTGAAAATAACAAGGATATCCTGTTTAATGACGGTGCTTTCTCAAAAGTACTCGTGCCGCAAATGTTTTCTGTAAAAATAAAACATTTATCTGATCCTATTATTATTTCTATAGAAAACAACCCATTATCAGACATTAAAAATAGTATCTTTGACAGCGAAATAGAAGAAAACAGAATTACTATTGTCAAGGAAATGGGCAATAGCGTTCAGAATTTGAAAAATGCTATCGGCTCAATGAATATAACTGCGTTTATTTTAAATGCTGCAATGATAATTTTATCTTTTGTATGCGCATTTGGGATAACCAATTTTCTTTTGGGCTTAAGGGCTGACAGCTCAACTTCTGTATTAAAAATAACAACAAATGTGGGATTTTTAATATGTATAAGTGCAGTTATCTTAGCTGTTTCTGTCATATTAAAACACGGTATTTATTCAATAATGGAATTTAATGCAACAAGTAAATACGGTGACAGCAGTATAATTCAACAAATAATTATTTGTGCGGGCATATTTTTTATGTTCATTTTTTACACAATAAATTTGTTTTATTACAAAGATGTACCGGGATTTAATTCTGCCGCGTTCTTTATTTCAATATTATTTGTAGGAGCTTTACTAGTCGTGTCTGTTGCCGGCGGATACTATAAATATCAACTTAAGGAATATAATAACAAACTCGTAACAAGTGAATACAGAGCCGACTTTGAAACGGTTTTAAAGAATTATTCAAGAATGATATACGCATACGTAAACAATTTGAGTAAAAATAAAATTGATTATATAAAAAGCTCATTAACAAATAATCAAATAAGGATGACAATAGAGATAATCGCCGGAATTTTAACTTCTCCATTTTTGGCTTATGGTGTTTCAAATACTTTAGCGGCATGTTTTCCTGAAGCAGCAAGCTGGATAAGAATTTCTGGTATAAGATTCAGCCCTATATTTTTAGTTTTGGCAACTTTTTTAATCATATTTGCATTTTTCTCTTTTGTAAGAGCTTTTTCTATATCAAAACAACTTAGAAGTTCTGAAATAATCAAATTTGACGGATTTCACGATTATAACACTCATGGAGTTACAATTCTCGGTTTGGATGCGATGAGAAGTTTGAATAAAGAAAAAAATACCGTAATGTTTATTGCATGCTTTATCATATTGATTGAATTTACGATGAACGTTTCATACTTTATCTCAGAAAATGGCGGAGATATTCAGGGAATGTTTTTGAGCTTTGTAACAGCACTTGTTCCTACGGCTCTTTTAATAGCAGAAACAATGTTATTGAGCACAACAATGCATAAAATAAATAATTACAATGAACTTTTATCAATGCTGGATTAATGATCTATGAAACAAATATTAGCGATATTAGGAATTTTAACTTTTATACTATGTACTCTATATATTCTTAACGCAGACGATACAAAAAAGATAAAAAGAGTGTACATACAAAATCAATCTATGTCTTTAATCCAACAAGGAACAGGGATAACGTCTTCTCAAATAAATTTTTCCAATCCTGAAATCAAAGTTGAGCAAGAACAAAACACCTACAATTCAAATGGCAGATACTCTACGACAACCACATCAAAAAATAATACTATTGACAAATATATACAGCAATTTGACTCCGAAAATAGCGGAGGCAATAATCCATACACATACACACAAACACAAACCCATTATACAAATCCTCCACGTCCGCAACAGGGCAGAAATCTAAATCCTCGCATAGAACCAACGCCAAAACCTGAAATTGAACATGGATTTATGAATTTGGATATTAGTTGGAACACTTGGAAAAGCAATTTTATAAACCGTATTCTTGACGATAGCATGGCTATACATTCTCTAAATAATTACAACATCGGTACGTGGTTCTATTACTCTTTTGAAGTGACCAATACCGGCGAAATACAAAATATAAAAATAACTTCTATATCCTTGAAAAAAGAAGACAAAGAAGCTGTAATAAGAATGATACAGAGCTATGCGCACAAAGATATCACTGCTTTTCCTAAGAATTCTAAACGCAAGAAAGCAAAAGTTGATGCAATTATGCTGCTTGGAGACACAGAATCAAAGTCTTCCCCTAATGATTTTAACGATACAGAAAGAGTTAGAATTCATTATTAACAAAGATTTTTTATAACTTCTGATATGAATTAAATTTTCCATAAAACAATTATGGCAACTATATAATTTTTTTTTCAAGAGAGCCGAAATATAGTAAAATATGTAAATTTTCTTGCCTTTTTAGTCTTTATTCATTACAATTTATATAGAGAAAGCTTAAATTATGAATAATGAAACAAAAATATTAGATAAAAAAATACAAAAAGAAATTAAAACAGGGAATGTCAAAAATGCAATTGAATTGTGCCAAATAGGATTGCAAAAAGATCCTACAAATGCTCAGCTGCACCTGCGACTTGGAGATTTGTATGTTGCTTGGCATTTGGATATTTATTCATCATGCCAATATATAGATGAAGCTATAACCGAATATCAAATGGCCTTAGAATCAATAGATTCTTATGAAATTTATTATAAAATCGGTGTTGCACAGTACTACAAAGGTGATCTTGACAAAGCAGTAAATTATTTCAACACTACAATCAAAAAAAATCCGAAATACTCAAAAGCATATTATATGCTTGCAGAAACATATACCAAAAAAGCGAGATTTTCCGACGCAATTGAAAATGCCCAATATGCAATAAAATACGGACCGTTTACAAATTCATGCGCCCATTACCTGCTTCATAGTTTATATCAAGCATCTTCTTTCAGAGTATTGAAAAATAAATTAAAATCATACTATGAATACATAATGTCAGTATTAACATTACCGTTTGATAAAGAGGCTATAAAAAGAGTAAAAGAATCTTTTGCATATATTAAATTTTTACCTATATTATTTAAAGGCTATTATGCAATAAAAACCAAAGGTATAGATAATGCACTTGATATATACATAGATGCAATAGATAAAGCGCCCGGATTTGTGCCTTTATATTGCCTTTTAGGGGATATATACTCTTCACTCGGGCAATTTGAAAATGCAATAACAGAATATAAAATGGCTATTTGGCTTGATAGTTTAAACATTCCGGCATACCGCCATTTATGTATGGCATACGAAGATTTAGGCGACTATGATAACGCAATAGAAATATATAAAAAACTTATCCAAATTATGCCTAATATGCCTGAATTTCACTCAAATCTGGCAAATATTTTATACGTAAAGGGAGATGTAGACGGAGCAATTTCTCATTTCCAAACAGCAGTAACCCTCAACCCAAGTAAAGAATGGACAAGTGTAATTAACCAAACATTAGGTTTTGTATTCCAAGAATCAAAACAAGATATCAATGCGGCCATTACTTCATACCAAAGCGCATATTTAATGACTCCCGAAGACATTGATATATATGTTAACTTGGGAAGCGCATTTTATGACAAAGAAGATTACGAAAATGCACTAACAATATACAGAAACGCACTTGAATTAAACCCTAAGAGTGCAAAAATACACTGTAATTTGGGATTTTTATACTGGGGAAAAGGAGATATGAATGAAGCAATCAGAGAATATCTCCACGCAATTGAATATGACAACACATACTCTATTGCATATAACAACCTCGGAGTTATATATCTTGATGATTTAGGTCGTGTTCAAGATGCAATAGAAATGTTTAAAAAAGCGGTTGAATACAATCCGAATTATGCATTAGCACACTTCAACCTTGCAAGATCAATTACAATAACAGGAGACAAAATTGAAGCAGCAAAACTATATCAAATAGCACAAGACGTAAACAAAATTACAAATGAAATCGATCCTCAAGATATAGTTGATAAGATTAATGCTTTATTTGATTAAAAATTTTATAGCTTTACCTTCAATATGCTGCTCCATTGCATATTCAACTTTTTCAAGCGGAAGAGTATCCGTAATTAATTTTTCGACTTCAACCTGACCTGATGCGATATATTCAAGAGCCTTTCTGAAATATTCCGGTGTATGGTGAAAAACACTCATAATTTTAATATCGCCATAATGCATTTTTGTAGTATCCAAAGTCACCTTAGAGCCGGACTTACATCCTCCAAAAAAGTGAACAGTACCCCCGGGGCGAACACAATTAAATATTCTTTCCCAAATTTCAGGAAGTCCCACACATTCTACGGCAACATCAAGGCCTTTACCTTCTTCTGAGAAATCTTTAAAAATCTTTTCAGGATTAGGATATTTTTTCAAATCAATAATTTCGTCAGCATGGGCAAAATCTTCTGCAGCCTTTAATTTTATAGGATTACGCCCTGCCACAATTACACGTGCGCCCATAAGTTTTGCAATCCTTGCAAACATCAATCCTATCGGTCCAATACCGATTATACCAACACTTTGTCCGGGTTTAATATCTGTTCTGTATGCGCCATGTACAACATTTGCCAACGGTTCACAAAAGGCAGCTTTTTCAAAACTCAAATCTTGAGGAAGAATTAGCATATTTTTCTTCACAATTCTTGCCGGAACCGTTATAAATTCTGCATAAGCACCATTTAATAAATCCAAATTTTCACAAAGATTATATTGTCCATGCCTGCAATAAAAACATTCTCCGCACGGAGCAGAATTAGCCGCAACAACCCTGTCACCGACTTTAAATCCTTCAACACCTCTGCCAAGTTTGTCAACTACACCGGCGAATTCATGCCCAAAACCTGACGGGACATTTTTTATAAGCACAGGATGACCTCTGCGATATGTTTTAACATCCGTACCACAAGTAAGTGCCGCCATAACACGCACAACAACTTCACCCTCTTGCGGCGGTCTTATAGGCACTTCTTCATATTTAATATTTTTAGGGCCATAAAATTGAATAGCTTTCATAAAAATATTTTACAACAAATATACTTTAATTAAAATTAAACAACACCTTGTGCCTTCATAGCATCAGACAACTGTTTGAACGCAGCAATATTAGCCCCGTCCAAATAATTACCGCTATGTCCGAATTCTTCTGAAGCTTTTGCACAGTTATTAAAAATATTAATCATAATACGTTCTAATTTATGTTCAACTTCTTCGAATGTATAATAATATCTCATACTATTTTGAGACATTTCAATAGCAGAAGTCGCAACACCACCGGCATTTGCAGCTTTTGCAGGTGCAAATAACACCCCGTTTTCAATTAAATATTTTGCAGCCTCATAAGTACATGGCATATTAGCACCTTCTCCAACGGCGATTACACCATTTTTAAGAAGAACTCTTGCTTCATCGATGCTTAATTCATTTTGTGTCGCACAAGGAAGTGCTATATCAGTTTTTATATTCCAAATCGGGTGAGAAGAATCAACTGATTCAAAATACTGTGCATTCGGATGGAAATTCAAATACTCCTTAATACGTCCTCTTTGAACTTCTTTTATCTTTTTAATTGTATCAAGATTTATACCGTTTTCATCATATACACAACCGTTAGAATCGCTCATAGCAACGACTTTTGCACCCATTGCATAAGCTTTTTCACAAGCATATATAGCAACATTACCCGAGCCTGAAATTGTTACTATTTTGCCTTCCAAAGATTTACCGTGTTTTTTAAGCATTTCACGCATAAAGAATATCAAACCGTAACCGGTAGCCTCTTTTCTCGCCAATGAACCGCCGTAGCATATGTCTTTTCCGGTTAAAACCCCGCCTTCATAGGCATCTTTAATCTTTTTATATTGTCCGAATAAATATCCGATTTCTCTTGCACCAACACCGATATCACCTGCCGGAACATCGACATCTTGCCCAATGTGTCTATATAATTCTGTCATAAAACTTTGACAAAATCTCATAATTTCACCCTCAGATTTGCCTTTAGGGTCAAAATCACTTCCGCCCTTAGCACCTCCGATAGGTAATCCCGTCAATGCATTTTTAAAAATTTGTTCAAAACCTAAAAACTTCATAATACTAAGATTTACACTAGGGTGAAATCTCAAACCGCCTTTATAAGGTCCGATTAAAGAGCTATATTGTATTCTGTATCCACGATTAACAACAACCTGACCCTCATCATTTACCCATGGTACTCTGAATAATATACATCTTTCAGGTTCTACCATTCTTTCTAATATTGCAAGTTTTTCAAATTCCGGATGTGCATTTATTACCGGTTCTATTGATGTCAAAACTTCTTCAACTGCTTGCAAATATTCCGGTTGATTTTTATTTAATTCTCTTGTTCTTTCTAATACTTTATTTAAATATTCGTTCATAGCTACTCTTTCCATATTACTTCCTTATTTTTTTATACAACAGCAAAACTCTTATTGCAACAAACTTTATATAAAATTAATGTATAAAAATAATACAAAAAGTACCCAAACGGCTAATATACACAATATTTCTTATTATAATAATATAATTTGTGGTGTTTATTATGTTTATAGTTTATATCATAAGTTATATTTTGATAGCTTCTATCATATTGGAATACATTACAATAAAAAAGTACAAAAAATTGAACGAAAAGAACAAATCTTTTCTTGCCGCAATTTCACATGATTTAAAATCACCGGCATACGCACAAATAAATATGCTTAATCTATTACTCAAAGGGAATTTCGGCAAATTAAACCCTGAGCAATACGAAATGATAAAATTAACTTGCACCTCAAGTAAATATATGTCGCAACTAGTCGGAAATATTTTGACAAATTATGAGTATGATGCAAAAGTTTTAAAACTCCAAAAATCAGAATTTGATTTAACATTACTCATAAGAAAAATTTGTGATGAAAATAAATATCTTGCAAATGAAAAAGGGCAAAACATTATTTTCAACAGCACAATAGAACACTGCTTAATATACGGAGATGAACTTCAAATTGAAAGGGTAATTTTAAACTTAATATCAAATGCAATAAAATACGGTTTTCACAATACACCAATAATAATTACACTGGAGCACAGCAATAATAAAATACATTTTAGAATAATAAACCAAAGTAACCCTATCCCGCCAAAAGATATGAGAACTATATTTAATAAATTTTCTAAAAATAAAAACTCAAACATAGACAGTAGCGGTTTAGGGCTTTATATTGCAAGAAAAATTATTGAAATGCATCACGGAGAAATATACGCCCATTCAAATACAGAAGGCCAATGCATATTTGAATTTATACTCAATGCAAATTCTGACAAACTTACAAATACAAACAAAACCAAAAGGATTATTTAAGTTCCACCTTTGTACCTTCAGGAGTATCTTTTAAAATTACCCCGACAGAATCCAACGCAATACGGATTTTGTCAGCAATGTCCCAATTTTTGTCAGCTCTTGCTTGTTTTCTCAAATTCAAAATATCTTCCATAGATGAAAAACTTTGCCCCAAGGTCTCTGATACAACCTTTATTGCATTATTTGTATCTTCTTCAGAAAGTCCCTCTTTTTCAAATTTGAAACCAAGCACAGTTCCTAACTTATAAAGAATAGTATAAGCATCTTTTTCATCTTTATTTGCACGTGTTGTCAGATCAAACAACACCGCTAAAGCTTTTGATGTATTCAAATCTTCATCCATAGCTTCACAAAATGCCTTATACTCCGGTGTATTACTAATATCTAAATCCGGATTATTTACCCCTTTTGCGTTTGTTAAACGTTTTGCACCGGCTTGTGCCGCTGTTAAAGCCTCATCTGAAAATTCAACAGGCATTCTGTAATGATTTGTCAAAATAAACAATCTCAAAGTATTTGCATCATAATTCTTTAACATATCATCAATTGTTAAAAAGTTACCCAAAGATTTTGACATTTTTTCTTTGTTAATAGTAACAAAACCGTTATGTAGCCAATAATTAACAAATTTGCACCCATTAGCACATTCACTTTGAGCAATTTCATTTTCGTGATGTGGAAATATCAAATCCGCACCGCCTGCATGAATATCAATTGTTCTGCCAAGATATTTTCTGCTCATTGCAGAGCACTCAATATGCCAACCCGGACGACCCACTCCCCAAGGAGAATTGTATCCGAATTTTTCATCTTTCTTCCACAATGCAAAATCTAGAGGGTCTTCTTTCTGTTCCCCTACTGCAATTCTTGCACCGCTTTCCAATTGATCGATCGGCTGACCAGAAAGGCTGCCGTATCTTCCGAACTTCTTAACCCTAAAATATACGTCCCCATTTGCTTCATAAGCATACCCTTTTTCAATCAAATCTTTAACCATTGAAATCATTTCGCCAAGAGTTTTTGTTGCAAAAGGCTCAATATCAGGAGGCAAATTATTTAATTTATTCATTGAATTTGTAAATTGCTTATACCAATATTGAGAAACTTCTTCAGGTGTTTTGCCTTCTTTTTCGGCTTTTTTAAGGATTTTATCATCAACATCAGTTACATTTCGGCAATATGTAACATCATACCCGATAAATTTTAAATACCTATATAAAACATCCCAAGTAATGTAACATCTTGCATGCCCCAGATGTGCATAATCATAAACAGTCGGCCCGCATACATACATTTTAACTTTTCCGTCTTCTATCGGTTTGAATTCTTCTAATTTACCTGAATAAGTGTTAAATAATTGCATAAAATCCCTCATTTCTATAAAATAAGTTTATCACAAACATGAATATTAATAATTGTTAAGGTCTCTTAAGAAAACAGGCAATTTTATATATAAAAAATACTTATATAGTATATATGTGTGCTTACATAATGAAAGGATGATGAAAATATGGCTGGAAACGTACCTGGAATCAGATCCACAAACAAAACTGCGGGATTAACACCTGCAAGGCAAAAAGCGGCACCAAAAGCTGCACCTAAAACTAAAAATCAACAGACTAGAGCTACTCAAGCAAAAAAAGAGGTAATGCCAAGAGAACCTAAAAAACCAACACCAAAAGAGATTACTGTAACTATTACCAGCGGAGATAATCTTGGTTATTTCGCAGAAAAGTACCATACAACAATTAAAGATATACAAAAACTAAATAATATAAAAGACCCTAACAAATTAAAAGAGGGCCAAAAAATACGTATAATGGCAGTTTCTGAGCAAGATTACAAAAATTACCAAACAAAACTTAGAGAATATTACAATAAAAAGAGTGCAATTGAAGAAAAACAAAAAGTCACAAGAAAAACTAAGCAAGCAAGAGTATTAATCGAAAAAGCCAAAAAAGACGGCCGCGGTGAAGATTATAGTTATGCAATAAATACAAAAACAGGAAATATTGTAGTAACATTAAAAAATAACAGAAATATGGGCCGAATAAAAGAAGATTTTCATCTTCCTGCAGGTTCAATTTCATCCACAAACAATATGGAAGAAAAATTTGGTAAAATTCCAACATATCATACCGATAGCAGAAGTTTTGAAACTTGGGATGCTGTTGAGGTGAAAAAAGGTACCAAACTTGAAATTGACACAGATCATTTTAGTACCGAACGCACTTGGAAGCAAGCTTGGAAAGACTTTTGGAATTAATAATAATTACAACATATCAAATATATCAAATACCGGTTGGATTAAATCTTCGACCGGTATTTCTTCGTCGAGTTCAAGAGTAATCGTCGGGATTTGTCTTTCTACACCGCAATATGTACCGAAACTCCCCGGTGTAGGGTAACCTATACTTGCTTCAACGGGATAATTAATTATCTTGGAAATTTTCTGTGCAATCTCTTCTGCAGGTCCATCATAATTAACAATTTTATATGGCGCATGCAAAGTAATAACAAGGCTTGGGGAATATTTTTTTATAGTATCTATAAGAAACTGTGTTTCTATTTCACTTGCCGCAGAACTTCCGCCATAATAATCGGAAGAATTATCTCCGGCACCGCTTGTATCTTCACCCCAGTTTAAAGTAGGAAAGTTACGATTTAAATCAACGCCGTTTGCATTTGTTCTTGTGTTATTTTGAAGCCCGTCAGGATTTAAGCAGGGAATAAATAAAAGATTGCTTTCTGACCCCCTCTCCCTGACCCTCCCCCTCGATGGGGGGAGGGAACTTAAAATCTGCTCTAAACAACTTTCTATATTATTCAAAACAGTATTATTCCAAAAACGTAGAACTTTAAATCCGGATGACTCTAAAAACTTAGTTCTTTCAATATCTTTTATAATATTTTCCTTTTCATTATGCTGACCGCCATCAACTTCAACAATTAATTTATTCTCAAAATTAACAAAATCTACAATATATTTTCCTATAGGCTGCTGTCGTTTAAATTTATAGCCATTTAACCTGTTAGCTCGCAAAAAATACCATAATAGCTGCTCTGCATCAGTCATATTTTGACGTAATTCCTTTGACTTTAATTTGGCATGAAGAGAGTACCCGCATGGCTTATACTCCCTCCCCCCTCCGAGGGGGAGGGTTGGGGAGAGGGGGCTATGAACTCTTATATACTCCTCAATCAAATACTTTCCTTGGGGTTCATCACCGTGAAAAACACCTATAATTAAAACAGATTTTTCACTCTGTTCATCGCCGATTAATTCTATTTTATTTCCGAGTTTTGTAGTTGTGAAATCAAGTAATTTCAAATTTAACCTCTCACCAAATCACTCTCAAAAGGAGCGAATTAATTAAATAACGCATCAATAAAATCATCCGGATTAAATGCTTTTAGGTCTTCCATTTTTTCACCGACACCGACAAGTTTTACCGGAAGATTCATCTCTTTTGCAATAGCAAGAATAATCGCACCTTTTGCACTTCCGTCAAGTTTTGTAAGCGCGACAGAAGTAAGTTTTACACACTCGCCAAATACTTTTGCCTGCTGAAGCCCATTCTGCCCTGTATTTGCATCAATTACCAATATACTTTCTCTCAGGGCTTCAGGGGCTTGTTTATCAATAACGGTCTTAATTTTTTTGAGTTCTTCCATTAGATTGAATTTATTCTGCAAACGTCCGGCAGTATCAACTAAAATCACATCATAATGTTCATTTTTAGCTTTTTGAATAGCTTCATAAACAACAGAAGCCGGATCAGCCTTATCTCTGCGAACAATGTCAGCCCCTGCACGCACAGACCATATATTTAGCTGTTCTTCCGCAGCAGCCCTAAAGGTATCACCTGCCGCAATAAGAACTTTTTTCCCTTCAGATTTAAATCTATACGCCATTTTTGCAATCAACGTGGTTTTTCCGGCACCATTTACGCCTGTTATAAAATAGATATTTACCTCGCCGTCTTTGTAGCTAAGCTCATTATCACCGGCATTTTTTAATGTTTGAATAAATTCTTCTTTAAGGTATTTTTTAAGTTCTGATGGTTTTGCATTTTTCTGTGCGCGAAGCCTGTCTACAAGTTCAGAAGCATAACTTACCCCCAAATCAGCACTTATTAAAGTATCTTCTATATCATCAAGTGCAAATTCGGAGTATTCTTCTTCGTTTTCATCCACACTTGACAAAACATTCCCAACAAGACTTTTTGCCGTATTAGAAACTGCATCTTTAAAATTATCTATTTTTTCTTTGAAAAAACCAAACATCTATAACCCTTATTATTTAACAATTTCCAATAGACGCTGCCAAACTTCATCTATTGTACCATCAGCCTTTAAATCTTTTAGCACACCTTGTTTTTGGTAATATTCAATAAGAGGAGCAGTTTCTTTGAAATATGTATCAAAACGAGCATGGGCAGTTTCCTCGTTGTCATCTTTTCTTTGAGTCAAAACACCGCCACATATATCACAAACCCCTTCAACTTTGGTAGGCTTATATTTTAAGTTATAAATTTCACCACAATCCTTACAAGAACGGCGATTTACTATTCTTGATATCAAAACACTCTCATCTATATCAAAATATATAGCCTGAAAATCAACATCTATACCTTCATCAAGTTCTTTATTGATTTTAGTAAGCATATCAGCCTGTTCTTCACTACGAGGGAAACCATCTAAAATATAACCATTTTTGCAATCATCCATGCTGAGCCTGTTTTTAATAATCTCACCAACAAGCCATACAGGAACAAGATTACCTTTATCAATAAAAGATTTTGCAATTTTGCCATTTTCAGAACCACTTGCAATTTCAGCTCTCAGCAAAGACCCTGTATCAACATGAGGTAAATTAAAATGCTTTGCGAGCATTGAAGTTTGTGTACCTTTTCCGCATGCCGGCGGTCCTAAAAATATAAACTCTTTCTTCATGGTTTTCTCCCCTGTTCGTAATAATTCAGTTATATTATAACCTAAAATAAAAATAATGTCATTGAGCAAAATTATAAACAAGGTGCGCATAAACGGCACTCAAAATTAAAAGTCCCCCCTTATTAGGGGAGATAAAAGAGGTTTAAATTAGAACCTTCCTCAATAGGGAAGGAAACTTAGTATTTACCCCTAAAATTTCTTTAATTTAGCATAAGATGCATCCATAGCTTTTTTGCCTAGCTTGCCAAAATCTATGGTGTACATAACACTTTCCCCGAGCTTCATAACATCAGTTATATGCCCAACACCCATTTGATTATGGAATACACGCTGGCCGACATCATAAACTTCTGTTATAATTTGAGAATTTTTACGCTCCTGCTCACGAGCTTGAGCTTCTTCTTGTTCTCTGGCAAGCCTCTGACGGCGTTCCTCTGCCATACGTTTAATTTTATTATCGGCAAAAAATGCTTTTATTTTTTCTTCTTCTCGTTGTTTATTTATGGCAGATTTTTTTATAAACGATTTAGGCGGAGTCCTTTTGACAGTTGTAGTGTGATTAGAGGACAAATGACGTCTTGACGGCGCCACAAAATTTGCACCAAATCCTGTTGATGGTTTTACATACCCGTCAGAATCCGCATGGGCATAAAATTCTTTAGCTTTAGAAACTGCACTGCGAAATGTTGAATAATCTCTGTCAAAGCTTTCATCAGATTCAAAGGATTCAACCAGATTGGTCGGAATTTCTTCAATAAACCTTGACGGATTATAATATTTATATTCTCCGTATTGTCTTCTGCGTTTTGAAGATACAAGATATAGTTTTTCTTTCGCACGGGTAACACCTACATACATCAAACGGCGTTCTTCTTCAATTTCAGCATTTGAACCGGAATTAAGATTTCTTTGGCTTGGGAAAATGCCTTCATCCATACCGGCAATAAAGACTATCGGAAATTCCAAACCTTTAGCAGCGTGTAATGTCATCAAAGTAACATTATTTGATTCTTCATCCATTGAATCCAAATCAGAAACCAACGCTACCTGTTGAAGAAACTCTGACAACTGTTCTTGCTGGTCTTCCGGAACAAATTCTTCCGCAACGTTGATAAGTTCTTGCAAATTGTCTATATCATCCTGATATTCAGGATCTGAAATGGCTTTTTCTTGAAGTTCCGCAAGATATCCGGTTTTTTCTATTACAGCAGCAACAAAATCTTTTAATGAAAAAGAGTTTTGCGCCTGTTGGAATTTGTATATCAACTGGGCAAAAGCTTTTAATTTTGCACAAGTTTTAGCATTAAATTCGGAATATTCATCACAAACTTTAATAGCTTCATAAAGACTTATATCACGTTCATTTGCAAAATCAGAAAGGTGCTTGACAGTAGTATCACCTATTGCACGCTTTGGAACATTGATTATTCTGCGCAAACTTTGAGAATCGTCAGTGTTGTTAATGAGCTTTAAATACGCAAGGACATTTTTTACTTCTGCACGGTCATAGAATTTTGTATTTCCATAAATTCTATACGGAATGCCTGTTGCCATACAAGCTTCTTCCAACGCACGAGATTGATTGTTAGTTCTGTATAAAATAGCAAATTTATTATAGTTTCCGCCGGCTTCTTTGCGGATATTTCTTATAATATAATTAGCTTCATCAGCTTCATCAGCAGCAATATAATAACTAAGCTTATCCCCTTCGCCTTTATTTGAATATAATACTTTTTCTACACGCTCATTATTATTCTCAATAACTGCATTTGCAGCATTCAGAATATTGGCGGTAGAACGATAATTTTGTTCAAGCTTAATCAGTTTAACATCCTTGTAATCGTGCTGAAAATTCATAATAATCTTGAAATCTGCACCGCGCCAAGAATAAATTGACTGATCAACATCACCTACAACACACAAAGAACGCTCATGCGGAACATCCTGTTCAAGATTGGTATATAACATATGAACAAGCTGATACTGAGCAAGGTTTGTATCCTGATATTCATCAACCATTATATGAATAAATCTGTCATAATATTTTTTTCTGACTTCATCATTTTGCTCAAATAATTTGACCGTAAGCATCAGCATATCGTCAAAATCTATTGCGTTATTGAGATTTAGCGCTTTTTCATATTCTTCATAAACAGCTGCAATCCTTTGCGATTTAAAATCCCTTGAATGAGTAGCAAAATCGTGTGCATCCTGCATTTTATTTTTCGCATTAGAAATAACCGCTTTTACAAGCTTTGGGGCATACATCTTTTCATCTAAATTCAATTTTTTAATTATACGGGTCAAAATCTGATTTGTATCAGAATCGTCGTATATAGTAAAATTTTTATCAAGCGTTTTGCCTGAAGAGGTATTATATTTGTCGATATTTTCTCTCAAAATCCTTCCGCATATACCGTGAAATGTTCCAACCCACATTGATTTTACACAATCTTCACCAACAAGAGCACCTATACGTTCTTTCATTTCTTTTGCAGCTTTGTTTGTAAAGGTTACAGCTAAAATATTCCAAGGCTTTACACCATTTTGAATCATATAAGCTATACGAGTAGTCAAAACTTTGGTCTTACCGGAACCTGCTCCGGCCAGTATTAATAAAGGTCCCTGAGTTGTCTGAACGGCTTGAGCCTGCTCCTTATTAAGATTTCCTAATAGATTTTCCATTACCTCTTCCCAAATCGAAAAAAATATGCTATAATCATAGCATATTCGAAAAATGTAATTAATGCAATCAAAAAGGTAAAGGAAAAAATGACAGATAGTGGTATAGGTATTTTAAATTCAGATGATACAAGCGAAAACAAAGAACAGCAATCCATTGTAGTACCAATTGATGATGATATGGATACTGTTAAAGCAGGCTCTCCAAATACAGTTGATGAACTCGCTATGGAACTTGCAACAATTAAGCAATCAGCAAAGAAAATTGCAATCATCGGTAGCCGTAATCTTCCTATAACACATCAACAAATGATAGAAACCTTGGCAACAGCTCTTGTTATGCAAGGGAATACAATTATTACATCCGGAGGTTCTTCAGGGACAAATGCTGCAGCTATAAGAGGTGCAATGAAAGCTAATCCTGAAAAACTTAGCGTTGTTCTTCCTCAAACAATTGGTCAACAACCTAGTGACGTTCAAGACCAACTGATTGGGGTGCCAAATATTATTGAACACGCAGACCGTGCAATGATGACTCTTGCAGATGCTTCTCGTGTCTGCAACAGAGAAATTATTGACGAATGCAATCAGTTAATTTGTTTCTTGTCTCATACAAGTAAAACTCTTTATAGTGCCGTTAAATATGCTGAAGAAGGGCACAAAGTTATTACTGTATTTTACTTAGATTAATTTACTCGTCATTCCGAGGCGATAATATTGAGATTCTTCGCCGGCTCTGAATGATTATAAAAGCTGAAGAATCTCAGTATAGTAGGTTTTTATGAGTGATAAATTAAAAAAATTGACAGGTAGAGATCCTCGTGATTTTGAGCCTATGGCTTATAGCCTTGTAAATATGCCTGATGTTGATTTGTTTTGCGAACTTGTAGAACAAGATGATTTTTTATTTGATTTTGTTAAACAAAATGTGGCTTACAGAATCGAAAAAAATCTAAACAAATCAAATTATTTAAATCTTCTTAAACTGTTAAAATGTTATTCTCCGTCGTATGAAGACACTATTGTATCCACTTTAGCGAAATTTGCTGATGAAGATCTGACAGATATTATGCTTGACCTGCTTGAAAACGGAGATGAGAATGAAAAAACATATTGCGCAAGTTTTTTCTCAAAAATACAAGATCCTCTTGCGCTTGAATATCTGAGAGAAAATGCATTTAGCCCTAATTCATTTCTTAGTGCCAACTGCATTTCGGCTCTTGCAGCCTTTGGAGATAGAGAAGTATATAATAAAGCTCTTGAAAAAATTAATTCAAACGATGAATTTGAACAACTGGACGGAGTAAAGTGTTTGGTTTCTTACGGAGATAAAAAAGCATTGCCTGAAATTATTAACACTATTAAAACTTCTTCAATGGCAGAAAATATGGCCGCTGAAATCCCTTATTTATGCAATATACAAGAACTTATTAAAACAAATAAAAGTGACGGATTATATATTCTAAATTTAATAGTTAACGGGCTTGGAGAAATTAGTGCTCTATCGCAAGTATTTGATTTTCAATTATATGAAATCTTTGAATACCTTATAAATAACGAATTAACTTCTCAAAGTGCTCTTGTACTAATTAACGCTAAAGACAAATTTGAAACTTTAACCGAAAACGATGAATACCTTTATGATGAATCAAAAGATGTTAAACAAGAGATTTTTGATATTAAAAAACTTTTATCATCTCTTCATAATGAGGTTTTAGAACCTTTAACAGAAAAAGAATTGGATGAGAATAGCATTTTTATCTATACGGTACTTGATTATACAAAAAATACAGAACTTGTAAGAAAACTTTTGCATTCTAATAACCAAACCGTTATACTAAAATCTATTGAAACACTCAAAAAATTAAATAATTTAAAACAAGAAGACAAAGATTGTGCACTCAATAATATTACAAATGAAAATATCAAAAATATCATCAACGCAATATAGAAGGAGAAGAAATGGGTTTTATTATAAAAAATAAAGACAATAGAATTCCGCAAGGATACCACAAAGCTGAAGAGAAATTTATTTTAGATAACTATTTTTATTATGACAAAAACGGTGACTGCAACGTTTCTAAAAATGAATGGATGGTCGCTTTTATAAAAATGCTTGGCAATGATATGCCTTCATTAGAAAAAGAAGGACCGAATGCCATAATGAAAAAAATTCAAGAACTCTCTGATGAATTTGATTCGTATGATACAGATAAAAATGGATATCTCGAGTTTCAAGAATTCAAAAAAATCATAGAAAATAATATATATATTTCAGACTAAGATAAAAAAAGCGCCGAATCTTATTTAAAGATTCGGCGCTTTTTAAGAACTATTGATTAGTCAAATACATAACTGATAATAGAAGCTTCTCTGGCTTTTTTAATAGCCTTTGCAATCATTCTCTGGTGAGCTGCACAGTTACCTGTGATGCGTCTTGGAATAATTTTTCCTGCTTCTGTTAAGTATCTTCTCAATTTAGCAGCATCTTTGTAGTCTATTTCAGTAACTTTGTCTGCACATAGACTGCAATTTTTGTGCTTTCTTTTGTCTTCCATTTTTGCCATTTTGTTAATTTGCCTTTCTAGCCTTATAATTTACTTTTATTATACTTATTTTCTCCGGCACTACGCACCGGCTTTCGCTTTTAGAACGGAACTTCTTCTTCGCTCATCAAAGCATCAGCGCTCTCAGAAGATGATTCCATTTCTCCGAATGAAAGGATATCGCCCTCTTGTGAATATGAAGAACTTGAAGAAACCTCTGAAGAACTGCCACTCATCAATTCTATTGATGAAGCTTCAATTTCAAACACTTTCTTTTCTGTTCCGTCATCAAGTTTACTAACACCTGTTTGAAGTCTGCCGCCAACCAATACTTTTTGGTTTTTAGTTAAACTTTCAACAATGTTAGAAAGAGCCTGTCTTTTAGATATTACACGCACTAATGTTTCTTCGCCTTCTCCTACATTCAACACAAATGAAGAAACAGCAACATTATTCTGAGTAAATCCTGTTTTAGGCTCTTTATATACAATACCTGTAACTACAGCTTTTGCTAATGTCATAATCTATCCTTTACTTAATTAAGTTATACAGATGCTTTTTCGCTAACTTCTACAAACATTGTTCTTAAAATATTGTCATTTAATCTCAATTGTCTTTTGAATTCAGCGATTTTGTCAGCCGGAATAGTTAAGATAGTTGTTGAAAAATAACCATCTCTGAATTTTTGAATATCGTATGCCAATTTTTTTCTTCCTGCTTTGTCAACAGATTCAACATTTCCGCCAAAATCTGAAATAACAGAACCTAATTTTTCAATTAATTTATCTACTTCTTCAGCATCCAAATTAGGTTTGAATATTGTTAATAATTCGTACTTTTTCATTTTTTTATTTCTCCTTTTATATTTTTTACTTTTAAACAAATAATATCATGAAAAAAATTTTATTTACAACATGAAATCTGCATAAAATGTATATTCGGCAGGCCCTATCAAGAATACATCGTGTTCTACATCTGACTCTGAACCTTGCCACTCAACAAATACAGACCCACCGGGCAGATTAACTTTCACTTTATTTTCTGTTAAGTTATTTAAAACACCGGCAACAACTGTTGCACAAGAACCCGTGCCACAGGCAAGCGTAATACCACAGCCTCTTTCATACACACTCATTTCAACATCTGTCGGACTTATAACCCTTACAAATTCTGTGTTTGTTTTTTCCGGAAAATATGGATGGACTTCAATATCAGGGCCGTAATTTTTTGCCATACACATAGTATCTTCGTCAGTAAAAATTATGCAATGAGGATTGCCCATAGAAACAGGGAAAATATCAAAATCCTTGCCGCGTACAGAAATTTTTTTCTCTCCCTGAAAAGGAATTAACCAATCTGTCAAAATAGGTTTTCCCATATTTACTTTGATATTCCCATCATCAAGAATTTCCGGAGTCTTTACTCCTGCCAGAGTTTTAACTTTAAATGTTTTACCTTTCACAAGTTTTTTGTCATATACATATCTGGCAAAACATCTCATACCATTTCCGCACATTTGAGCACTTGTACCGTCAGAATTGTAATAATTCCAAGCAATATCTGCATCTTCACCTTTATAAGGAACGGGAATGATAAGCCCGTCAGCTCCAACGCCAAAATGTCTGTCACAAAGTTTTTTAGCAAGATCTGAAATAGACATTCCGGTTTTTATAAATTCCTCATAATCCATAAAAACAAAGTCATTACCGCAGCCATGCATCTTAGTTATTTTAATTTCTGTCATAATTTACCTCTTTTGTAAGAGATATTATAACATAAAAAACGTTATGCTTTGATAGCTATACTTTTTGGCATAGTATTTTGAACTTCTTGAGCCTTATACTCTTCATTAGATTTTTTAATTTTTGCAGCAATTTTTTTGCCGATATTATAACAAATTGTAGAACCTGTGATTGAACCAATTACAAACAATATCCCTTCAATAACAGGTTTCATTTTGCTATTGATAGGTAATTTATTTACATATTTTGCTAAATTCTTTTTCATCCAGCCTTCAACCGCAAACATACCTGCAATATTACCTGTTTGAGCCAAAAGTTCAGACTCTTTATCTTTTGCGGTTAAAACCTTTATACCACTTGATACACAAATTAAATTATTTACATTTTTACTTGCAAAATCTACTACCTTTTCAAGTTTGCCAAAAACCTTACTGTTTTCAGCAACTCTGTTACATAAATCTATAACTTTCTGCGGAGCATTTTTTACACAATTTACTACTTTATTAACAAATTTACCGCTCCTACCAATGGCTTTTTCAAATTTCACAAGAACTTTATCAGATTCAACAATAGTATTGCACAAGTTCATAACTTTCTGCGGAGCATTTTTCACAGCCCCTTTGGAATTACCGAAAACTGAATTCAATTTAGTTAAAGCATTTTTTGCCTGACCTGCAGCAACAAGTGTCCTAACCTGATTATTTTGTTCAGGCGCCATGATACCGGTACCAAGAAGACTGTTTCTTGTTCCGAATAATAAACTTTGAACTACTTGAGCACCAACAGAAGACATTAAAACACAATACCTTTCACTAATCTACACACTTATATAAAGTATTTTTTAAGCGTGAAATTGCATTGTTTTTTAATATCTTTACAATTTGTAAAAATTATTTTAAGCGGAACAAACTTTCAAAAATTCCTTCTGAATAAGTCGGATGAGGGAAACATACTTCTTTTAATTGTTCTGCCGATATGCCAAACTGCATTGCAATAAGGATTTGTTGAATAAGTGCGGATGCCTCACTTGAAACAATATGAGCCCCGACAATTTTGTCTTCTTGTATTAACAATTTTATAAAACCTTCTGTCTCACCGTCACATTGAGCTTTACCCAAAGACGAAACAAGAAGCATTGATTTTTTATATTCTTCTCCTGCTAAATCCTGTTCTCTTTTGCCGACCCAGGCAATTTCAGGAGAACCGTATACAACAGACGGAGTCAAATCTTTCCTAAAATCAATATTTTCAATAACATCATAAGCCTGCTTTATCGCAAAATGAGCAAGTTGAATTTCACCTGACACATCACCAATATATTCAACTCCTTCAATTTTTTCTACTTCATTTGGTTTTCTTCCAACACCGACAAGAACAAGTTCAGGACTGAGGATTTCGCCATTTGATAAGAAAAGATTTTTATTTTCAATTTTATCTATTGTTGTTGACGTATAAAATTTTATTCCTTCGGACTTAAAAATACGTTCTAATCTTTTTGACACTTCAACATCAGCAAGCGGGAGTATATTTGAAGCAAGTTCAACAACTGTTGTTTCAACTCCAAAATTATTAAATATCCTTGCCCATTCTGTTCCAATAGCACCTGAACCAACAATTACAATACTTCTAGGCAATTGTTTTAACTCTAAAATATCATCAGAGGACAACAAAAACTCATGGTCAAACTCTAAACCCTTGACAACTCTTGGAGAAGAACCAACAGCACAAATAATCTTTTCACAATTATAAACTTCTCCGCGTGCTTCAATTTCATTTTTTGAAAGATTTTTAGCCTCTGAATTTACAACAGTAATTTTCAAATTTTTAAAAGCAAGCTCAAGCCCTTTGCGTAAACGTTCAATAACGAAATTTTTACGTTCTGTTACCTTTTTATAATCTATGCTTATGCCTTGTGCATTTACCCCAAAATCCATACCGTTAAGAGCTTTTTTATACAATTCTGAAGAATGTAATATAGTTTTTGTTGGTATACAGCCTTTATTTAAACAGACCCCGCCAAGAAAATCTTTTTCAAACAGTATAACTTTCTTTCCTTGCTTTGCAGCCGCAAACGCAGCCGTATAACCAGCAGGCCCTCCACCTATTATCCCTATATTATATAATTCCATTACATATTCTCCTTTAAAGCTTTCGTCTATTCATTATGATATGAATATTATATTGTAATTCTAAATTTATTGCATCATATTCAGGCAATAAAATATATCAAAAAGCTGGATTGCTTCGCTCCGCTCGCAATGACAGGGGAATAAGCACGCAAAAATTGTAAACAATATTTACCCCAGCTCGCAAGGACAGAGAAACAGACACGCAAAAATTGTAAACAATATTTACCCCCGCTCGCAATGACAGGGAAGTTATGAGCAAACATGTCGTTGCGAGGAAGTCAAAAGATTGACTGACGAAGCAACCCAGCCTATAATACGACTATGAGTGAAGCAATACAATACTACGTTTATATATTATTCAGCAAAAAAAATGGAACATTGTACGTTGGTGTTACTTCTGATTTAGTTAAAAGAGTTTGGCAGCACAAAAACAAATTAGTTAAAGGTTTTACACAAAAATATGATGTTGATAAATTAGGTTATTATGAAATAACTAATGATATTAATTCTGCAATCGCAAGAGAAAAGCAGCTTAAAGCAGGGAACAGACAAGCAAAACTTGATTTAATAGAAATACATAATCCAAATTGGAATGATTTATATTATGAAATAATTTAAAATAGCTGGATTGCTTCGCTCCGCTCGCAATGACAGGGGAATAAGCACGCAAAAATTGTAAACAATATTTACCCCCGCTCGCAATGACATGGAGTCGTTAAAAGATTGTCCGCAATATTTACCCCCTTGTATAAACTCTCGGTAAACGGACTTTTAACCTGCATGTCAGTTCATAATTGATTGTACCCAAAATCTTTGCCCAATTATCAATTGATTTTTCCTCATCTAAAATAGTAATTACATCCCCAATTTTTGCATCTACCCCTGTTATATCAAACATCATTTGATCCATTGTAATATTTCCGACTTGAGGAACTTCGGCACCATTGATTTTTCCTGATATTTTATTTGACAAAAGTCTTGGAACACCATCTGCATACCCCAAAGGAACCGTTGCAATAATTCTATCTGATTTTGCCTGATATGTGTGGCAATAACTTACTCCTTCGCCTTTTTTTACCGTATGAATATTAACAATACGAGCTTTTAAAGATATCAACTGCCGTAATTCCGGCTTTTTAAATTCCACTCCTTGCGGGTAATCAGGATGTAAACCGTACAATGATATACCTATTCTGCACATATTTGAATTTTCTTTTTTATAACAAACAGAACCTGCAGAATTCAATATATGTAATAAAAGACCCTTTGTATTAATTTGAGAAATAACACTATCCCAGCGTTTAAATTGTTCTTGAGTCTTATCTGGTTCTTCTGCTGCTGCAAGGTGCGTAAATACGCCTTTTAATTCCAAAAAGTCTAACTTTTGCACTTTTTTTATAAACTCAACAGCGTCTTCACTGCGAATACCTATACGATTCATGCCTGTATCAAGTTTTACTTGAACTTTCGGTCGCAACCCTGTTCTTTCAAATGTTAGTTTGCAAGCATTCAAATGTTCATCAGAATATACGGGAATAGTTAAATCGTTTTGGACTGCACTTTCAATTGCCCACAGTGGCACGGTACCTAAAATAAGTATCGGACATTTTATTTTAGCTTGCCTCAAGTCCAATCCTTCATCAATAGTTGCAACCCCAAGCATATCTATTCCGCTTGCTAACATCGTCGGGGCTAACATTATTGATCCATGACCGTAAGCATCAGCTTTTACAACCCCTAAAAGTTTTGTATTGTTCGGAATACTTTTTTTTATCTCTTTTATATTGTGCTCAAGATTAGACACATTTATCTCAATCCAGGCATCTCTTAAAGTATTTACATTAGTCTGTCTTGTATTTTTCATATCAAATACAAGTATAAGACAAAATTACATATAGGGCAAAAATATTTTAGTGACCCTTGTATAATTTTTTAAAGTAATCTACATCATTAACAGCATTGTAAGCACAGGTAATGCCATTAAAATCATCTGTGCTGGCACTATTACACCATGTAAGTGGTGCTTCGCCAAACTCGCGATTCGTATCTTTAAATTTTGTATCTGGAGCCCCTACAGGCAGTAAATTCTCTCCGATAATTTGGAACGTAAATATATCCCAGCCCCATCTGTTAGGAGGTTTGTTTTTACCGTTTATGTCAATAGAAATCATTGTATATTGAGTACCGTCAATAGGATTCTCAATTCCAACTAACATACCATTTGACAATACAAAAGCACCATCATCCATCAACCAATTTACACTGGCACTGCAACTGCTTTTAGAAGCATTACATCCCCCTCCGTCATACCGTTCATACCCATTTTGAGTACTACCTGCACATATTTTTGAAGCAGAACATTCTAATTTCCCATCATTCTTAACTTTGCAACAATCAACAGAAACTCTCATATATGACTTAAATAAATCATATACAGATCCGCGTTGATTAACAAATTGTCCGCCAAACAAAGTAACATCATCTGCCGCCATATCATTAACAGCCTGACTCAAAACAGCATACGCTGTATCAAACTGAGTTCTTGCTTGAGATGACATCCTACCGGCAATAGCAGAAGGGAGTGTCAAACCGGCAATAACACCAATTATCCCAAGAGTTATTAATGTTTCAACCAAAGTAAAACCAAATCTATTCTTAATCATAAAATCCTCTTTTTATAATATTATAACATATTTTATGACTCTATGTAACCCATGGCGGATTTATCATTCAATTACTTGATGAAATTAGAACAGACATATGATAAATTAGAAATTGAATAATAAATTTAAAAGGAGAAGATATAATGGAAGGATTTATCAATGCGATAAAAGATATTTTAGGAGCGCCCGAGTTTATTATAAACAGTTGCACATTTTTACCGGAATTTATAAGACACGCAGCGATTGATTGTGTTAAATTTATCCCGTGGTTATATTTTTTATATTTAGCAATAGAACTTTTAGAAAGATTTATATTAAAAAGAATTCACATTTTTATCAAATTAGTTCAGAATTTTCGAGCACTCTTTGGAGTTGCAGTATCAGTAATTCCTGAATGCGGATACCAGGTAATCGCATCAACTTTTTACACAAGAGAGATGATTTCAAAAGGAACACTTTTGGCCTTTTTGATTATGGGTTCTGATGAAGCTATTCCTCTATTATTTATGAATTTGGAAAAAATAAACATAATATTACCGCTCCTTGCCATAAAGGCTGTTGTAGCAATAATTGCAGCTATAGTAGTGGATGTTGCAGATTTTCTTATTCATATAGGCAAGAAAAAAGTGGAAATACAAAACTCAATTAATGATGATATAAATGTTCCCGGATGCTGCCACCACATGATGATGACTATTGAATACCCGGCATTTTGGTATTGGCATCCTTTTACACACATGATTAATATACTTGTATTTTCTTTTATAACACTATGTTTTATCTACGGAATAATAGGTAATTATGGGTCTTCAGAGGCAGTTGCACAAATGCTTTTGATTGACAACCCTATTCAAGTTGTTGCACTTGCTTTATTTGGATTGACATCTAACTGTGCTATGTCTGTTGTAATTGCACTTGCTTATGTAAACGGAATCATAAGTTTTCCTGCACTTGTAGCCGGTTTAGTATCTGTTACAGGTTTAGGATTAGCAACTTTGAGTAAACAAAATACAAGAAAGAAAAATGACGTTTCCACAATAACATTGTTACTGTTTGTTTTCGCAGTTGCAACAGGCTTGTTTGTGTTTTACTATATGAAGTAGGATAGTTTATTTGTAAATAGGAAGAGATAAATATGCACGGAATACTAGAAGCTATAATGCACGCAGGAGAATATATTTTAAATCTCCCTGAAAATATTATTGAACCGATAGAATTTTTACCGGATTTTTTGAAAGATGCACTCATAGACAGTATCGGTCTAATTCCATTCTTATTTATAATATTTGTTTTAATAGAAATCATTGAGCGCTATTACACCAAAAAACGCCATCTGTTTGTATTTTGGATAAAAAAAATCGGGCCTTTATTTGGAAGTTTATTAGCATCACTCCCACAATGCGGTTTTTCTGTAATTGCAAGTACCGTTTACACAAGAAGGCTCTTAACAAGAGGTACACTTATTGCGGTATATTTAGCAACATCTGATGAAGCTATTCCAGTACTTATTACATATCCGCAAAAAGCGCATATTGTACTGCCAATAATCCTTATAAAAATTATAATTGCAATAATCATAGGGTATATTGTTGATTTACTTATAACATATACGGCAAAAGAACCTGTACTTGCGGCACAAAAAGAAGAAATCCCAGATGGATGCTGTCATCACCATATTGTAAAAGATGCACGCAAAAGAGATTTTTGGATTCACCCTCTGAAACATACTTTAAATATTTTCTTATTTATATTTATAATATCAGTTGTACTTGCATTTGTCCTATCTAGAACAGGTTCAGAAGAAATTATGGCAAAATATTGCCTTATGAATTCGCCTCTGCAGCCATTTTTAGTTTCTCTTGTAGGTTTGATACCGAACTGCGCAATATCCGTAATGCTTACAATGTTATTTGTGAAAAATACCATAAGTTTTGGTTCATTACTGGCAGGTTTGTGCACATCAGGAGGACTTGGGATTCTGGTATTATTAAAACGTAACGGCGATAAAAAAGATACTTTTATAATACTTGCAACTCTTGTTATTGTCGGTACATTATTCGGACTTATTTTTCAATATAATTTATTTAATATAAATGCTCTTTTAGGAAATATATAAGGAGAATTTATGCAAACATCCGAACAATTTCAACAAGCATTTTCTTTGCATCAGAACGGGAAATTGACTCAAGCAAGAGATTTATATAAAGAAATTCTGTCAACTGACCCTAAAAATCATGAAGTCTGGGATTTGCTCGGGGTTTTGTATATGCAAGCAGAAAGATATTCGCAAGCGGAAGACTGTATAAAAAATGCCCTCCAAATTGAAGCAAAAACATATTATTTAGAAAACCTCGGGAAATTATACCTGAGAGCTAAGAAATTTAAACAAGCTATTGAAATATACGAAATTTTAACTAAAACTTCGCCGCAAAACTACGAAAATTGGTTTAATCTTGCAATGGCATATAAAAATAATTCCGACTGGGACAAAGCAAAAGATGCTTATTATAAAGCTATTGAAGTAAATCCGCAAAGCCACGAATCATATTTCAATTTGGCATATTTATACTTCAATGCTAATGACCCCGACGGAGCGGTTAAATGCTATGAAAAAGCATTGGAACTTGATCCGGAAGATTGGGAAACAAAATATTTTCTCTCTCTTGCATATATGCAGGTTAAAAACTACAAAGACGGGCTCAGATGTTTTGAAGAAAGGCTATGCCGCCAAAGTGCAATAGTATCCCAAGAAAAAACATACCCAAATCTTATGAAAGAAAAACCAATATGGAGAGGAGAAGATTTATCTGATAAAATTCTATATACATACTATGAGGCCGGCTTTGGTGATGTAATTATGCTCTACCGCTTTATGAGCGAACTTACAGCAAAATGCAAAAAAGTAATTTTCAAACCTCAAAAAGAACTTGTCCCGCTATTTAGAGAAAACTCATACGGGGCAGAAATTATGGAAATGTTTGATTATGAAGAGAATATGTATTTTGACTATCACCTTCCGTTTTTAAGTGTTCCATACGTTTTGGGTAAAACTGAGGAAAATATGTTCGTCCACCACGACGACGGATATTTAAAATCTAACCCGCAAAAAGTAAAAGAATACAAAGAAAAATTCTTTAATAACAATAAATTTAAAATAGGTATAAAATGGCAGGGGAACACCTTCTACGAGAAAGAAAGAGTATTAAAAGTGGAAGACTTTTTCAAACTTTTCGAAATCCCAAATACTCAATTCTACTCCTGTCAAACGTTTGAAGGATCAGAAGAATTTGAAAAAATCAGAGATAAATATGATGTTATAGATATTGCACATACATTTAAAGATTTTTCTGATACTGCAGCTGCTATCGAAAATCTTGATTTAGTAATCTGTAATGATACTTCCTTGGCTCATCTTGCAGGTGCAATGTGCAAACCTTGCTGGGTACTATTACCTCACGTATATAATTGGCGCTGGCACAAAGATCTTTCAAAATGCGACTGGTATGATAGCGTAAAAGTATACCGGCAGCCACAAAATGGTGACTGGATAAGTGTTTTTAATGAAGTCGAACAAGATTTAATAAAAATGTTATAATTTATAATTATTTTCCGTACAATATTTGTTCAACAAATCTTTTTGGTACTCAACAGCATTTTTTACATACGGGCTTTGAGTTTTGGAAATAACAACTTCAAGAGCTTTCTCATACATAACTGCAGCCCCGCGCAAATATTCAAGCCTGTTTGGTGATTCAACAGAACCAATATCTTGATAATATTTTCCATATAGTAAATAAATTTTTGAAAGCAAATCATTCAGACCCTGTTTTTTAGCTATGGATAATGCTGATTCTATATGCATCTTAGCAGTTTCAAAATCACATAAATTGATATTTGCGACAGCAAGAACCATTTGCAGTTTGATTATGAAAAATTTATTATTTATGTTTGGATTTTTAGCAATTTCAAGAGCTTGAGTTGCAACATCAATGGCACTTCGTGAATTTTCGGTAATTATAGTTGCATCCGCAATCAAATACCAGGAAAGAAGCGCACCTAATGCCATTTTCTCTTTTGCGAAATAAGTAACTTGTTCATTGTATATTTCAAGTGCATGCTGGGCTTGTTTGTTATCTCTAAATACCTTACCCAGCAGTACTTTTAATATATTCTTGGTAAAACTGTCCCCAATATTATTCGCAAAAGTAACTGCTTCGAATAATTCTTCCTGAATACCTTCGTAATCTTTAAGCATAAATCTGTTTATCAAATAAATTAAATTCTTGCGTGAAGATATTTCTTCATCTTCAATTTCAGCATCATTAATTTCACTTAGAACTCTGAAAGATTTGACAAAATCACCCTCCATCGTACTTGCATAAGCTTGCACCAATTTAAGTTTTTGATGCAACAATTTATCATTAATTTTGTTTTTATTAATCGTTTTTACAAGAGATTTTAAGACTTCAAAAACTCTTTTATTTCCTTCAAGCGCAAGTGCAGATGCCAAAACAAGTTGAGCTCTTACCCAAGTGTCAAAAACAATATTTGTCGGGAACATTTTACTCAAACGAGGTTTAATAATATTTTCATTTAATATTGGCAAAATATCATTATCTACAAGATTAATCACTTCCCCGCAATTACCTATATTGAGCAAAGATTCCAATTTTGCACTCAAAACCATAGCTTTTTCCAAACTTGGTTTATCCCCAAGCTCTTTTACAACGCTATCTACGCATTCTACATTCCCGAAATAATTACCCGTCTTGCGGCAGCAATAAGCTAAATATGATAACAACTCGATTTCTTTAACTTTATTTTTTGTTTCCCTTGCATTAGAAATAGCATCAGGCAAAAACTCCATTGCTTCCTCAGGATCATAACCGGAAAGAATTTTACCCAGTTTTTCACTTATACTGTATCGTATATCTACGGTTTCATTTTCATTAAATTCATTTAATATAGCCAAACACTGTCTTTGGGAAATAACATAAAGATTTATATCCCCGACATAAGCTGCAAGTCGGGCAGTCTTTGTCCAAATATCAAAAGCAACACGATTTTCTTTTAAATTATGTGCAATCATAGCCATAATAGGGTTTGTATTTAAAGTAGAAGTTCCAAGCGCCTTGCCTATTTTCACATTTATATCATCAAATTCAGAATTTCTTGTTATATTCTTTAAAATATTTTCCCATAGCAACAAATTATTAAATTCATAATATAATTCATCTTTTTGACGAATAAAATTTGATTGAACAAGGTAATTTATAATTTCGGAAAAATCTTTATTATCATACCCAAAAATATCTTTTAGCAGATGAATATTCCATCTATCACCGATAACAGCGGCACCGGAAAGCATCTTATACGCATCATTATTTGCTTTTTTCAAAATTTCCAAACGCAATTTTATAAGTTCGGAAAAATCATTTGGCAATATAAATGCGCTATCAGAAATTTGGCAATCAAAAGCATAGCTCAATGCTTGTTCAACAAAAGCTAAATTCCCTTTACTTCTTGAATAAATAACTTCACGCTCCCGCTTTGTAACATACTGTTCTATTTCTTCTCTATGGCAAACGTTTTTACCAAGTTCATCTTCAGACATAGGAGCAATCCTTACATCTAAATATGCCTCAGGGGAATACTTATCAAATGTAAAAAATCTATGCACCGGAGTTGGTTCGCAATATATTGCTATAAATTTAAGATTTTTCCAATTTTGTTTTTTAGACATAAAATGATTAAAAAACTCTAATGAAAAACCATCAATAAAATCAAAATTATCAACAACAAAAATAAATTTTCCTGTTGCCGCCATCGCATCAAAAATTTTACCTAAAAATGAATAAGTCCTGCGTTTGTTATTTATAATATCCTCATAATTTGCAGTTTGAGAATTATAAACAAAATTCAACAAATCTGAAATCTCACTAGCATTTAAAAACTTAAACTCTTTAGAGAAAAATTCTATTGCATCATGCTTAAATTCATCACTATCTATACAGAAATTAGGCAAATTAAATAAATTAATAAGCATATCCTGCACAACACCACCCGGAGATAATTGCGTCAGTTGGGTACATTTGCCGATACACCATTTGAAATTATCTTCAGCTTTTCTGTTGATTATTGTTTTTAAAACGGTGGTTTTACCAATTCCTTTTTCACCATTTATAGAAAATATCTTTTTATCCTTAGAATTCAACCCTTCAAGAAGAATATCCACGGCTTCTATCATACCATAAGACTTTGGGTTATATTTCAAAGCTTCGGTGTTCACATTTTTTGTTTCATTTTTCTTTTTTGTGCCGGACAAAGGAGAGCTGCACTTTCTGCATTTAATAGCTCCCGGGAAATTAACACTTCCGCATTTAGGACAAACTTTTAATAATTCTTGACCGCAATTTGAACATACTAAATTACCGACCGGATTTATGGTATTACAGTGGCTGCACAATAGTCCGGTTCTTGTTTTGCAATATGGGCACTTTAGTGCTGATTGCGAAATATTTTTTTTACATACTGGACATTTCATATTACAAAATTAATTAAGTACATTCTTTACTTTATCTAACAAACAATATAATCTCTTAGAAATTTCAGATTGAGAGATTCCTAATTCTTCAGAAATTTCTTTTTGAGTCATACCTTTATCATAACGCATAGAATAAATGTTTAAATAGTTTTTATCAGAATCTTCAGCATCAATTTTTTTAACAGTTTGTGCAACAAATTCCAAAACTTCTTTTTGAATTGCAATTTCTTCAGGAGTAGGAGGAAGTTTTATTCCTTCATAATTAACCTTATAACCTGAATAATCAATAACTTCGCCGGTTTTAGACGGTTCAAAAACAACTTCCTTAGTAGAAGTATATCCGCTCTTTGAGCGGCGCAAACGACCGTTATCTTTTAAAACATTGATAATAGCTGTCGATGCAACCCTGCGAACATATGACTCCAAGGTATTTTCATTATCTATCGCATTGATTATAGTATTTGAACGACGACAAGTTTCATTAAAAAAGTCATCATACAAATCTTCATTGCTTGAATATTTTCTATCACTTTTTATAATACGACTTATTAAATCAATTTTATCTTGTGTTAAGGTCACAAACTAATCCCTCTACTTAGATAAAATTATAGCATATTTAGAAATAAATTTTAAGTATCACAGTAGTATTTTCGTCATCACGCAAGCTGGCAGGCGATTTCAAGACACTTAATGTTTGGTTAACAGTTTGTAACACTATTCTATCAACTTGTGAAGAGCCGCTTGATTGCACAATTCTTGACTCTTTAAATGCTCCGCTTCTATCAAAAGAAACGCTTACTTTAACTTGATTAGAATAAGCATATTCAGTAGATAACAATAAGTCGCTCGTCAATGCAAGTTTCAGACTTCTGCCTGCAGATTGGAAATACTGTCTGAATGCAGGACTGTATGATACATAATCCGGAACTTCCCAACTTATTTTTGAAACATTGATGTATGATGTTGCAGATATCGGTCTTGATTGACGAACAGCAGCAGGTGCCGCAGCAGAATTTGATGCAGCCGCAGATTTTTTATTCATTTCGACAATTTTATTTTGATCAACTTGTAATGTATTCGGATCTTCCGGTTCACTTTTTTGAATTTCTTCAGGGACATAATTGTCAACAATCGGCTCAGGCTGGTTTGCAGGCTTCATAAATTTGAATGCTGCAAACCCAATAGCTCCAATCACAACAAGCGCAACTAAGCCGCCTAAGATTTTCATAATTGAATTACTACCATTCGGATTATTTTTTACAATTCTTACATTATTATTTAATACAGAATCATTATTATCAGAGTATTCCGGATTATAAATACCTTCTAATTCTTCTTGAATAGGTTCTTGTATTTGAGAAGCATTTATGTCTATTGGAATTTCACCAACCGAAAAATTCTTATCACTTATAACAGTAGAGTTTGATGTGGCTTTGAGTTCTTCCATAGGAAGTGCTGTATCTTCTGCACCATCCGGAGTAGAAACAGAAAATTGACTCGCAGCTTCCAAATCGGCAAAACTTGTTACGTTTTCTTGATAATCATCTGCCGCAACACCAGTAACACCCTGTTCATCTGACTCTTGCACAAATTGAGAAAATATATCATCTGACATACTTTCTTCATCTCCTTGGTCTAATTCGGCCAATTCAATGACATCAGAATTCTCATCAGAAATTTCTATTTTTTCCGAATCGGAATCTATAATATCACTATCTTCAGGAAGAGCTTCACCTTCAACAGTGTTGCCAAAATCATCACTTATACCGGCGATAGTATCATCACCATCAAAGACTTCTTCAGATATTTCAATATCTTCCGTATTAAGATCTGACTCTCCTGCTTCTGAATCAATAGAATCACTAACTACACTCGTTTCAGATTCTTCTTCAAATGAGGAAACATCTTCAGCAAGTTCTGAATTATCTTCTGCTAAATCTGAACCAACTTCTTCAGTTTCTGTAAATGACAAATCTTCTTCAGAAAGTTCTAAATTATCTTCTGCTAAATCTGTACCAACTTCTTCAGTTTCTGTAAATGACAAATCATCTTCAGAAAGCTCTAAATTATCTTCTGCTAAATCTGTACCAACTTCTTCAGTTTCTGTAAATGACAAATCTTCTTCAGAAAGCTCTAAATTATCTTCCGCTAAATTTGTACCAACTTCTTCAGTTTCTGTAAATGACAAATCTTCTTCAGAAAGTTCTAAATTATCTTCCGCTAAATTTGTACCAACTTCTTCAGTTTCTGTAAATGACAAATCTTCTTCAGAAAGTTCTGAATTATCTTCCGCTAAATCTGTATCTACTTCTTCAGACAACTCTATATCATCAGTTGTACCGGACATACCAGCAAGCTCCATTGCTTCATCTGTAACAGCACCACCCATTTTTATAGCATCAGCCGCAACAGAACCAACCGCAGACGCAGCATTCGCAGCAGCAGAAATGGATGCGCTTTCAGCAGCACCTGCAATCCCTGCTGCGCCGGCAGCAAGTGCGGCTGCCCCGCCTGCAATACCTGCGCCGGTTGCAATAATTCCGCCAATATTACTATCAGAGTTATTATTTGAAGAATCTCCTAATGATGTTTCACCATAATCTAAACTGTTTTCTTCAGATATCTCAGTATCCAAGACTTCTCCCATATTTTCATCAAATGGAGTTTCTGTTTCTGAATCAGCATCAATATCTTTTTCAATAGATTCTGAGATTTCATTCATATCATCATCTTCGCTAAACGTTTTAAAATCTTCTTCAAAATCTTTTATTGTTTCTGCGTCTTCTGTTATCAAATCTTCAGGAGATACACTATCCATATCAGGTAAAAAAGCAACCGCGTTATATGATAACAATTCAAAATTATCAAATTCTAATAAAGAATTTCTCAAAGAATCACTTCTCAATAGCATTGATAACAATTCTTTAAAATCAGAATCAGAAATATCATGATCAGCCATTGATATAGACATTTCACGTCCTTTTAGCATGTCCTCTTCATCTAATAATTTTTCTCTGTTGCTATCGAAATTTTTCACATAATTTGCTAAACTATCAACAGAATCTAAAGCATCTTTTTCTATAAAATAATAATCTTCATTAGACTTTTTAAAATCAATTTTATCCGATTCTACATAACCCAATAATTCTACTGATTCAAAATTATCATTTAATTTAACAACAACATATATGTCAGGTTGAACTTTTAATTCAAAATGGCTTTTTGGAATAAAAATTTTGTCTTCTTCAAATACAACTCTTGCATCAATATGAATATTAGGGAGCAAAATATCAGCAATATCAACCCTTTCAAGAACTTTTGAAATAGAATGCATATTATGTAACTCACTAACGTCAATACCGTTTTCAGAAAGGTATTTCATTACAAGTTCAGCACCAAGAGCATTTATGTATGCTCTATTTTTTATAGACTTATCTACAAAGCTGCGTGACATAAATTCAGCTTCCGTTTTATTCTCTTGTTCAATCTTAATTAATACATTATTTGCCATTATCTTCTCTCCCCTTTGTATTAATAGACAGCAATTCAAAAAAAAATATTCCAAAATATTCGAAATTATTTGTAAATTTTTATTAAGATGTTGCACCTACATGTGTAATACATGGCAAAATTGCTTTAAAGAGTGTTTTATTAATAAAAATAGTGAAGTTTCGTGCAAAGGAGGTCTTATATGTTAGTTAGTATGAATCCTGCAGTTTCAAGTATGCATTTTGGTAATGGAAATAATGTAAACGACATTCTTAGCCGTCCGGGAGCATTTACACGTCCGGAAAGTACAAATGAACCAACAGTAAACGCCCCTGCGAAAAAGAAATCCGGATATGGTAAAAAAGTTTTAAAACTTGTTGTGGGCGCAGCTTTGATAGCAGGCGCTTTGGTAGCATTACGCAAAAACTTCCCAAGTATATTTAAAATTGAAAAGAATGCAGAATTGACAGGATACAAAAAATATCTTGAATACGCAACAACAGGAATTGGTAAAGCCGGAGAATATATAGCAAATAAATGTTCCTCATTATTAAAAGTGTTTAAAAAGGAAAAAGCTGAAGAAGTTGCAAATGCTGCATTAAACGTAGTTTCATAACAGAATAAATAACATAAAAAAGCTCTGAAAAAATATTTCAGAGCTTTTTTACTTTGAGAAAACACATAAATATGGTATAATATATATGTTTTCTGTTTACTAATTCTCATAAGGTTTGTCCATATAAGGAGAATCTTATGGTTTATAGCTTACCCTATTCTTTCGCCCCGGGAGAAGTCGCAAGACCCCAAGAAGTCAATGCGAATTTCAATGCAATCATAAATCAGATTGAAGAAATAAATACAACAAAAGCCAATATTGATTTATCAAATATATCTTCTGACGGCATGGATAATATTAAAAATTCATCTTTAAGCAAAAATATAGGAGAGTTAGTCTTTTCTACAATTCCTCTTACAGATGCAGGATTGCATTTGCTTGACGGAAGCATTATTTTATCGGAAGGTATATATTCTGATTTTTGCAAACATATTAGAAAACTATATTATGAAAACGAGGATGCCAACTATTTCACAACCGAATCAGACTGGCAAAGTTGCGTAAACACGTACGGAGAATGCGGTAAATTCGTTTACGACACAGAAAATAACTCCGTACGCTTACCAAAAATAAACGGTATTATAGAAAGTACTGCAAATATTGAAACACTTGGAGAACTTATTAAAGCCGGACTACCAAATCACACCCATACAAGAGGAAGTATGAATATTACAGGTACCGTAAGAGGTACATCACTCATTGAATCAATGACCGCAACAGGAGTTTTTTATAATGCAGGAAATAACAGCAATCAAGCACCTTCAGAAGGTCAAGGAACATGCCAAACAATCGGATTTGATGCTTCTAGAAAATGGACCGGCAGCACATCTGAAGCGGAATATGGAGATAACTCAATTGAAAACAGCTCAACTGTTCAACCGCAAACAATTAAATATCTTATTTATATAGTTGTTGCAAATTCATCTAAAACAGATATTCAAGTAGATATAGACTTGATTTCAGCAGACTTAAACAATAAAGCAGATTGTGACTTAAGCAACATTTCCACAAATGCAAATATTGCAAATAAGAATTTAACCAATATAACTGATACTGCTAAAATATTGATATCAGGAATGGGAATGCCGAGTGATAGTTATATTGACTTGACTCTTGGGGCAAGCGGCTCGACTTATACTGCTCCTGCTAACGGATATTTTTGTTTAAATAAAACAAAAACAAGTCAAAACCAATACATTGCAATAAATAGAAAATCAAAAGATAGTGATGCATTTGAAATGGGTGTTTGGTCAAACGGTAATCCGGCTGCAACATCAGGTCTGGTATATACATATCTTCCTGCTAAAAAAGACGATTTAATACAAATCGATTATAGTGCGGGAGGCGCTGTCAGCTATTTCAAATTTATCTATGCTCAAGGTTCAGAAAGCGAATTTGTGTAGAGTAGAGTGGAGTGAGAGAAACGAACGAAACTCGATAATGTGAGGGCAATAGTTTACAACAGGGCAGGGCCCGAAGTAAACAACTTGCCCGATAGAAAACAAATTAAAGAAAGTGAGGCAAACTAATGTTTTTAGGATTTCAAGAAAATAAAATTAAATATTATGTAGAACAACCGTTAAACCCGTCTATATACAACGTTGACAGATGGGAAGAAACAAACGAGGAATATGTTTTAGATGGTGATGAATACGTTTTGAAAAATGAAGAATGGGAAGAAAGACAAGCCCAAAAAGAAAAAGAACGTATTGCAAAATTATCTTTGACAAAACGTGAAGTGTTCTTGGCATTATACAAAGCAAAAGGTTTAACCCCTGAAATGATACGCAGTCAAATAACAGACACAGAAGCATTGATTGAATTTGATTATGCGACAGAATATTTCAGGTTTAACCCTTTGATAGACAAAATAGGCTTGATGCTTGGTTATAGTTCGGAAGATATAGATTATCTATTTGAACATAAACAATTACCTCAAATTACAGATTAAACTTAAAATTAAATAATAACGCAAACGGCAAGGGTAATTTTTATGCCCTTGCTGTTTATGTTATGCAAAATAATCCATCATCATCTTTTGAACACCTTGATTTATAGCCTGAGCATTCAATCTGGTAACTGCAGGCGAGTAAATGTGATCTAAAAATTCTTCTAAATCCAAACTTTGTTCATTAGCAATTTCTGCCACATCTGCCCCGGGAATTATCAATTCCCTCGCTTCAGGGCCGGATACAAAATCACGGTTTAACACAAAATCTTCATCATTTATATCTGAAATTCTATCGGTTAATTTTGCAATAAAGGAAAACAACGGCAAATTTTCATCTTTTAAAATAACTTTTTTGCCGTTAACACGCAAACTTGAAACACATTGTTCTGTTTCATTTTCAGGATTAGAAACAGTCGTATATGTTATATGAACAAAATTAGAATTCTTATCATTGATAAAACTTCCCACTTTTGTATTACATTTTCTTACCGCATCTTTAAAATTTGTCAAATCTTTACCATTATAATCATCAGTAAGATTAACCAATAAAAAATTGTTAGTACTCAAACGTTGTTGATTTGGGTTAGCACCAATGGCAGTTAGCGCTCCGATATTTTTAACACCTGTAAAATTTATAGAATTCATGTGATTTTTCTCCTGATAAATAAAAACACTGTAAAAATATTTTTTGCTATCTTTTTGTTATAATAAATTTATAAATAAATAGGAGATAGCAATGGTAGAAATCAGACAAGAATTTATAGAACAAGCATCATATATAGCAAGGAATGCAGAAGTTTTACCGGGAGGAATAGAGGAATTAGCAATAAAATTGCAACATTCTGCAGACACAAACACTCCTTTAAGAATAAAATTAGGTATGGATCCTACACGTCCTGATTTGCATCTTGGCCATACCGTTGTTATGAGAAAACTTAAAGAATTTCAAAAATTCGGACATAAAATAGTTCTTCTTGTTGGGGGAGCGACTGCAATGATCGGGGATCCATCAGGTAAGTCAGAAACACGCCCTGCACTTACCAAAGAACAGGTTGAAGAAAATGCAAAAACATATTTTGAACAAATGTCAAAAGTTCTTGATGTTTCACAAGCAGAAGTTGTAAACAATGCAGATTGGCTTCATAAAATGAGTTTTACAGAACTTTTAGCACTTGCAGGCAAAGTAACAGTTGCCCAAATGATGACAAGAGATGATTTCGCAAAACGATATGCCGAAGGAAAACCTATTTCTATTGTTGAGTTTTATTATCCTTTAATGCAGGCTTATGATTCCGTTGCAATTGATGCGGATATTGAGTTAGGCGGAACAGACCAAAGATTTAATACCCTTTTAGGGCGCGATATTCAAGCAGCATACGGCAAAAAATATCCTCAGTTGGTTGTACTTTTACCTCTATTAGAGGGCACTGACGGTGTTGTAAAAATGTCAAAAACATATCCGGAACATTGTATATCTTTAACAGACAGCGCAAGAGATATGTTCGGCAAATTGATGAGTATTCCTGATAATATGATTACACGTTATTTCAGTTTGCTGACAGACACATCAAAAGAAGATTTGGAAAAATATGATGCCCAAATTGCAGATGGTTCAATCAACCCAAGAAATCTTAAAATGCAATTAGCACATACAATAACAGAAGAATATCACGGTAAAGAAGGAGCAGACAAAGCTCAGGAAGATTTTATCAATGTTGTATCCAACAAAGGAATACCCGATGATATTCAAGAAGTAAAGGTTGAAAACGGCAAATCAATGCTTGATTTACTCGTAGAATTAAATTTTGTTGCAAGTAAAGGAGAAGCAAAACGCCTAATTCAAGGCGGCGGAGTAAAAATTGACGGCGAAAAAATTGCCGATATGGGTTATACCGTTTCATTTGAAGAAAGCGTAGTATTGCAAGCAGGCAAACGTAAATTTGCAAAATTGGTACACTAAAATGTTTAAAACTATAAAACGCGGAATATCAAAAGTCAGTGAAGATATAAATGTAATTTATGAAAACGATCCGGCAGCAAAAAACATATTTGAAGTAATTTTATGCTACCCCGGGTTGCATGCGCTTATTGCATACAGACTTGCACACAGATTATACAAATGGCATATCCCGCTAATTCCGAGAATGATTTCATATCTGACAAGAATAATAACGGGTATAGAAATTCATCCGGCAGCAAATATTGGCAGAAGATTTTTCATTGATCATGGTGAGGGTGTTGTAATCGGAGAAACAACTATAATTGGTGATGACGTATTGATATATCAGCAGGTTACACTTGGGGGAACAGGAAAAGACACCGGCAAACGCCACCCTACTATTGGGAATCACGTTATTATCGGTGCAGGAGCAAAAGTTTTAGGGGATATAATTATTGCAGATCATGTTCGAATTGGCGCAGGCTCCGTTGTAATTGAAGATGTACCATCTCATTCAACAGTTGTCGGTATTCCGGGCAGAATTGTTCAAAGAGCAGAAATAGATGAAGACGGCAACTTGATGCACAATCATATCCCTGATCCTGTCAAAACAGATATTCAAACTTTAAAAGATGATATTCAACGACTAAAAGAACATCTTAATCTATAAAAAATTATTATTGATTTTTTGAATTGTTAATAGCAAATCTTACAAGATCTTCATTTGGAACTTCTTTACCCCAACTACCGTCATATACTTGACAAATCTGTTCCCATTTTCCGGTTTTTGGATTCTTTTTGTATATAGATTTTGGGTGACCATTTTTCACCTTGAATTCACCATTATCAGTCTTAACAATATTGTTATGTTTATTCTCTTTTTTCTTAGATTTAATATATTCTGAAAGCTTTTGAGCGCCTTTACCAACTAATGCACCAATACCTGTTGCCAATGCAATAAAAATAGCAGCTGATAATACTTTAGTTTGTTTATAAACCTTCATATCGATAGTATTAGGCATATATTTAACAATCTTATCGAAATTTTTTAAAGCACCATAGGCCCACGCTGATGCAACAACAGAACCGGTTATGGCACCTATTTTAGCACCCTTATTTGAATTTTTATGACTTGTAAAAACCGGATTAACCGAATTAATTGACATATTCATACACAAAATCCTTTATTAACTACACAAAAATATTAAACCGTTATATTAAAAATTTTTGCTACCGGTATTAGCATTGTGAAATAATTATTTACATACAAACAATTTCACATTAAGAAAATACTTTATATAAACAGGTATTAATATGAATAGAATTTGTTTTAATTGTATAAAAAAAATTATGGGAAAAAGAATGGGGACCGTATTAAAGCAGCAGTAGGTCAGGCTTTAGCCTGACACAATAAAAAAGAGATTTGAACATTTGTTCTAAATCTCTTTTTTCTAAATTAGGTGCTGGCAAGCCCGAGCAGAGGCAGGCACAAAGTGCCAGACCGACAATTATGGAAGAATGAATATTCTTCCTAATTGGAGGCGTTGCCGTTTAATGCGAGGGCGCATAAACCAGACCATTTGAAAAGCCCATTAGAATAAAATCTAATGGGCTTTGAAAATTAGGTGCTGGCAACTATGCTTTAGCTCTATGCGAGTATGCGAGCATTAGAGATAAAGTATGTCGAGATGTTAGGCTAAATTAGAGCAAACTTGTTTGCTTCTAATTTACTAACTCGAGGCTGCTATCAAATATTTCTTTTAGGAAATATGTATAGCTATTTGACTCACCTGTATACAAAAAAAGAAGGAATAGACTTTTGTCTTATTCCTTCTTTTTCTAAATTAGGTGCTGGCAAGCCCGAGCAGAGGCAGGCACAAAGTGCCAGACCGACAATTATGGAAGAATGAATATTCTTCCTAATTGGAGGCGTTGCCGTTTAATGCGAGGGCGCATAAGCC
>Ga0256405_10001114_pt1 | contig 77977 bp, 43 predicted proteins | sample RumenRJG_02DNA_FD_189096 | JGI IMG/M metagenome (GOLD analysis project Ga0256405, IMG submission 189096) | Bovine rumen microbial communities from Lethbridge, Alberta, Canada - RJG_02 | ecosystem: Host-associated > Mammals > Digestive system > Stomach > Rumen | place: Canada: Alberta... | reverse complement strand
ATTTTATCGGGGTGGTCAATTTTCCGTTGCACGAGGGCTCGGACAGGGTGCTATATCGCTACAGGCTGAAAGAGCTTTCCACTGGCGAGGATATGCCTATCCCAGTGGAATACATCTTCCTGGAGGTCCCCAATTGCCGGAAGGCGATGACCAGCGAAGCGTCGTTGCTGGATAACTTCTGCTATGCGATGAGGAAGATGCCGGAGATGGAGGAACGACCCAAAGAATTGAAGGGTGAGATATTTGATTTGTTGTTTAATTCTGCGGAAATTAATAAATTTGCCCCGAAGGAACGTTCCGAATACATCAAGCAAATGATTACCATCAGAGACATCGTCAATCAAATGGCCACGGCCGAGGAAAAAGGCCTCACAAAAGGCATTGAGCAAGGCATCGAACAAGGCCGAAGGGATACCATCCGGAAATTTATGGCGGCTGGCGCCAGCAAGGAACTAATTGCAGCTGCCACGGGACTCTCCACAGAAGAAATAGAGGCCCTGCAGTAGGCCGGACGGGACAAGCCCCTGTAAAAGACCTATAAAAACCCTTAGAATCCGGAGGGGTTTAGGGATGAAGAATCCGCGTTACACGTAGTTGTAATGCGGATTCTTACTTATAATTTTACTTCTACTCACTTATAAACGCGTACGCGCGTATGGGAATTCGCATTTTTTATTTCGAAATTTGCATTAGACAAAACACAAAAGCTATATAACCCATGTCTCCCATGTTAAACAGATTGTTTTTACCGTTGGCCGCGGCCCTTGCATTGCTTGTCACGCCGGCTTTGGCCCAAAACGGTTCACTCCCGGTGACAGGAACGGTGCGGGACCAAAGCGGAGTTCCGTTGCCCGGTGCGACGGTGTCCGTTGAAGGGACGGCAAACGGTACAGTGACCGACGCCGCCGGAAAATTCTCCCTCAAGGTGCCCGGGGAGGGCGCCCTCCTGGTAGCCGAATCCCTGGGATACAAGAGCGTCAAAATGAAGGTGGGCTCCCGCCGCAGTTTTGACTTTGTCCTGGAGGAAGACGCCGAGTACCTGGATGAGGTGGTGGTGATTGGCTTCGGCGAGGCCAAGAAAGCGGACCTTACCGGCTCCGTGGCCGTGGTCAAGATGCAGGACGTGGAAAACACGGCCACCATCTCTGTGGACCAGGCCTTGCAGGGGCGTGTGGCCGGCGCCGACATCATGAGCGTCTCCGGCGACCCTACGGAAGGTACCTCCATCCGCATCCGCGGCTCCCGTTCCATTACGGCCGGCAATGAGCCGCTCATCGTGGTGGACGGGGTAATGAACGCCGTCCAGGACCTGAGCGACCTCAATTCCTCCGACATTGAATCCATTTCCGTACTGAAGGATGCCTCGTCCACGGCCATTTATGGTTCACAGGGAGCGAACGGCGTTATCATCGTCACCACCAAGCAGGGCTCTCCCACCGCGTCCAAACCCACGGTCACCCTTACCGCCAAGGCGGGTTTTTCCCAGCTGGCCCGCAGCCTGGACTACATGAACGCGGCAGAGTTTGCCTCCTATAACAATGACCGCATCGACTTCTCCAAGAGCGCCCATGGTGACGTGTATCCCGTGACGCCCAGCTATACGCAGAAGTATGCCGACCCGGAGGCGCTGGGCGCCGGCACCGACTGGCTCAGGTCCATCACCCGCACGGCCCCGTTCCAGGAATATGCGCTGTCCCTGAGCGGCAACAGCAAGAACACCAATTACTTTGCCTCGCTCTCCTATGCCGACGACGAGGGTATTATCCTGGACTCCGGCGCCAAGCGTGTGATTGGCCGCCTGAACCTGGGCCACCGCTTCAACAAGTGGTTCAAGCTGGATTACAATGCGAACATCCTGTACCGCATCAACAACAACAATAAAACCAGCATCGGCGGCACGGCGGTGTGGTCCGGTGCCGTATATATTTCCCCGGTGCTGGGCATAGACAGTGAAGTAAACGACCTGTACAACTACGGGCAGGGAAGTCCCTTCAACAACCCTTATATTTCCATCCAGCAGACGGTGAACCAGCGCAAGAGCTTCTCCAACACCCACACGCTCTCCTTCACGCTGACGCCCGTCAAAGGGCTCACCATCCAAAGCCGGAACACCTACTACAAGTACGACACACATACGTACAAATACCAGCCCGGGACCCTTCCCGTCCGCAGACTCTCCGCTACCGGCGGCCAGGTGGACCGCAGCGATACAGACCTGGTGCAGCTCAATACCGACAACACGGTCACCTACAAGACGGATATCGCCCGCGTACATCATCTGGACGCGATGGCCGGCATGTCCATGTACTACAAGTTTACGAACCAGCAAAGCATCACCGGAAAAGGCATGCTGGTGGACCAGCTCATGTGGAACGACCTCAGCGCCATTGCCGACAAAGACAATTACACGCTCACATCCGGCAACCAGGAGGTGCGAAAGCTCTCTTTCCTGGCGCGCGTAAACTACAATTACAAACAGCGCTACTACCTTACCTTTACCGGCCGTGCCGATGCCTCTTCCAACTTTGCCGCCAACAACAAGTGGGGCTTTTTCCCGTCCATGGCCCTGAAGTGGAACCTCGCGAACGAGCCCTGGCTCAAGCGCACGCGCATCTTCCAGGACCTGTCCCTGCGGTTCAGTGCCGGCCGTACCGGCAACGACGCCATCGCCCCGTACAAGTCCCTGCAGCAGCTGAGCTCCTCCACCGCCGGCTACCTGCTGGGCGACGGTCAGTCCACCTACTACTATCCGTCCCGCCTGGACAGCCCCACCCTCACCTGGGAAAAGACGGACCTGTATAACCTGGCGCTGGACATGGCCGTGCTCAAAGGCCGCATCAAGTTTACGGCCGAAGGCTACATTGCCAACACCCGGGACCTGCTCCTGAGCGTCCAGAAGGCCCAGCAGACGGGTTACAGCAATTTTACGCAGAATCTGGGACGCACCTCCAACAAGGGCGTAGAACTGAGTCTGGAGACCCGGAACATTGTCAGGAAAAACTTCTCCTGGACCACCGCTTTTAATATTTCCCACAACCGCCAGATGGTGGAAGACATTGGCGGCGAGAGCGAGGTGGTGGCCATGAAGGACCAGAAAGGCTACATGATTTACGGCTACCGTGCCGGCTATCCCCTGAACTCGCTGTGGGGCTTCCAGTACGGCGGCGTATGGCACAACCAGGAGGAGATTGCCGACAACGACATCACCCACCAGTACGTGGACTACTACGCCAAACCCTACAAGTGCGGCCGTCCCAAGTACGTGGACCAGAACCATGACGGTATCCTGGACAACCAGGACCTCACCTATTTGGGGAACGCCGATCCAATCGTTTACGGCGGCCTGCAGAACAACTTCCACATCTACGGGTTTGACCTGGGCATTTTCCTGGCCTATTCCGTGGGCGGAAGCATTTACAACTATTCCGAGTTCTTCATGGCGGGCACCTACTGCTCCAACCAGTACCGTTATATGCTCAACGGCTGGCATCCGTACCGCAACCCGGAGTCCAACTTCCCGGCGGCCGGCGCCAGCGGCTCCAGCATGCTCCCCAGCGATTTCATGGTGCACGACGCCTCGTATCTGCGTCTGAAGACCGTGAAACTCTCCTACAAGTTCGACCTGGACAAGAAGGTGAAGTGGATGCGCAGCATCACGGTAGGTGTCAGCGCCGAGAACCTCTTCGTGTGGACCAGGTACAACGGCTTCGACCCGGATGTGTCGTCCAAGGTGGAGGATCAGGAATCTACTATCAGAAGGGCCGATATTGGCGCGTACCCGCGTCCGCGAAAGATTATCGGCATGGTTCAAATCAAATTCTAAGGGCGTATGAAAAAGACAGTATTATTGTTTGCAGGCATCCTGGCCCTTAGCCTTGCCAGTTGCTCCAAGTTCCTGCAGGAAAAACCGTCTTCCTTTGTGGACAGGAACAATTATTTTAAAAGCGAAGCGCAGTGCCGTACGGCCGTGAATTCCTGCTACGTGGGTCTCAGGACGGTGTATTCCACCACGCTCTTCACGCACCTGGAGGGGACCACCGACATCTGTTATGTCCCGTCCCTCTCGGACGTGAACGCCATCCTGGACATCAACCCGTCCCAGTGCAACATTTCCAAGACGGTGTGGAGTACCGCCTACAAGGCCATCATGTACTGCAACGCCGCCATTGCCGGCACGGAAAAGTCCACCTCCATTGACGCAGGCGTGCAGAAAGACCTTTTGGCCGAAGCCAAGACCATGCGGGCCTTCTGGTACTACCTGCTCACCGGCCTGTTCGGAGACGTGCCTTACTATACGGACGATGTCGTTGACCAGCCCGCCATGGACCGTATTGCGGGGTTGGGTCGGATGGATGCCGTGGCCACCCGGGCCGCCCTCATCAAGGAGTTGCAGGAGTGCTACAGCTATAACGGCGACGTCTATACCGGCGCCCTTACGCAGGTGCGCGCCAACGACAACGAGGAAAAAGGCCGCGCCGGCTGGGCCATGGGCATGATGCTCATCGGCAAGATGGCCCTTTGGAACGCCTATGCCGATGTCACTTCCGGCACCGACTGGTTCCAGACGGCCATTGACGCCCTGGAGCGCCTGGTGCCCGTTTACGGAGAGCTTTCCCAATATCCGCTCAGCGACCTTTACTTTAGCGTAAAGGACGCTCCGGAGCGCATTTTCGAGATTCGACATGCCTACAATGAAGGTACGCTTTCCTATGCCGGAAATCTTGCCCAGAACTGTATGCCTTCCTACAACAGCACCACCCAGCTCTATGATGGGGTAAGCATCCCCTGGCTGGGTACGGAGGCCAAGGTGGGCACCTGCAACCGTCCCAGCACCTACTTCTACGGTGCCCTGCAGCCGGACAACGGCCAGGACCGGCGCGTGGATGTGAACCAGGGCCGCCGTTATGAGGGAACCGCCTTCTCCAACGGACTGGCCAAGCCATGGATGGGCCCCAAATTCTGGTGCCCTTACATGAAGACCACCTATGATTCCAACAATTATCCGGTGTTCCGCTATGCCGATGCCCTGCTCCTGCTGGCGGAAGCTTATTGTGCCAAGCAAGACAAGGAGAACACGGAGAAATACCTGAACAAGGTCCGCTCCCGTGCCGGCCTTCCGGATTATGTGGTAGGCAACTGGGCCAAAGCCGTGCAGGAAGTGCGCGATGAGCGTGCCCGTGAGCTGTTCGGCGAGTTCCAGCGCAAGTTCGACCTGGTCCGCTGGAACATCTGGTACGACGCCGTGCGCGAGTACTGGCAGGTGGAAATGGACGCCCGTCAGATTCCGACGCACCTGCAGCGCTGCCACCGCTATCTTCCTATTCCCGTCGAACAGGTGGTGAACTCGGGCTATGCCCTGGACAACAATGAATACAACGCCTACGGATTGTAATATGAAACGGATTCATGTACTACTGTCAGTGATGGCGCTGCTTTTGGCAGCTGCGGGCTGCTCCCAGCGCTATGAACTCAATCTGCCCCTGGCCCTGAACCGCACGGAGATGCGCTTCGACGCCTCCGGCAATTCCTACTATGTGATGGTGTATTGCCAGGGAGCCTGGACGGCCAGGCTGGACAAGGAGGTCCCGTGGGTGGAACTTTCCCGTACGGAAGGCGTTGGCAACAGCCAGATTATGGTGTCCGCAGACCTGAACCGCGGGGTATCCCGGGGCGTGACGCTGCTGGTAACCGGTGCTGCCGGAACCAAGGAAATGTATATTTCGCAAACCAGCGGCAACAGCGAGGCGGGTAATTACAGCCTGGTGAAAGAGGGCATCGAGATGCTTCGCGGTGCCTCAACCGGCCGTATCGCCGCCGGAACCGACCTGGACGAGGAAACTCTTTCCCGGGTGGAGACTTCGGTGGAATACGACCAGGAAGACCTGCAGCCCTGGATTCACGACATTCAGGTGAGCGCGTCACGCGTTACCTTCCAGGTGGACGAAAACACCTCCGGCGAGCCGCGCAGCGCTACCGTTTACCTCAGTTTCCCGCTGGCCCGCTGGGATACCCCCGTGCAAGCCTTCTTTACCGTGAGTCAGTCGGTGGCCGAGCCTGCCGAGATTCCGGCAAGTCTCCTTCCGCTGGATGACGGAACGCAGCCTGTTTGGGCCGACGGCGATCGTCTGCTCCTGCTGGACAGCGACGGCAGCAACACCTTCCCGGCCGAAGTCAATACCTTCAACGGCGCCACCGCTACGCTCCTGTTTAATGCCGACGCCGTCCGGAGCGGCGTGCTCGGCGGCGTGTATCCGGAAGACTACGTAAGCCGCTGGAGCGGCGGAAAGGTGTATGTCCACCTGCCGGAGAGCCAGCCTTATGTGTCCTCTCCGGCCCTTGCCGGGCAGCTGGCCCTTGTTGCCGGCAAGAAAGTGGGTGATGCCCTGCAACTGGGCGGTGCCTGCGCCTTGCTGCGCCTCAATTTGCAGGGAGAGGGAACGCTGCAGCAGCTCAGCGTACTGGCGGGTTCCCCGCTCTCCGGCGACGGCACCATAGACATGGCGCAGGACCGCCCCGTCTATGTACCCGGAAGCAACGGAAGTCCGCAAATTACCGTAAATATCCCTGCCCAAGGTATTGCCCTGCCGGCCCAGCTCTATGTGGCCGTCCCTGCGGGTGACCTGGGCAGCCTCCTTGTCAGTGCTGTCACCAGCACCTGGAGCGGCTGCGTAAGCGGCGCTCCCCAGGCCGCCGGAACGGCCGGTGGCGTTCTTGCACTGGAGGAACTCAGCTTCAGCCTTCCGGCCCAGGCCACAGACCTCACCCAGGGAAGCAAATGGGCCAACTGTTTTGTAGTAGACGGCACGGAGGAAGCCCTGTACAGCGTGGAAATCCGCCGTCCGGACGGCACCTTGCCCGCCAGCGACATCAGCCGGTGCTCCATCCTGTGGCAGACGGCTCCCGGCGTGGTGGACTACCTGGCCATTGATCCGGCCTCTTCCAAACTGTACTTCCGCAAGAGCGCGGACAACCCGGGCAGTGCGCATGTGGCGGTGATAAGCGGCGACGGCGTCATCCGTTGGAGTTATCACATCTGGGCGCCGGCAACGCCTGTAGAGGAGCGTGTCATTGGCTCCTGGACCTTCATGGACCGCAATGTGGGTGCTGTGAAGGCCGATGCCCGGGATTACTCCAACGCTTCTATCGGCATGCATTACCAGTGGGGCCGCAAGGATCCGTTCCCGCCGGCCAAGGCAACGGCCGCCAGCGGCAACGGCATGCGCGCCAAGGTGTATCCGGACAACATTGTGTTTGTGACGGCCCAGGACGGCGTAAGCCAGGAAGTGGCGGATGCCACCCCCAACACCTACTATTGGGGCAGCGGCGCCAGCGGCAAGCAGGACTGGCGGGATGTCCAGGACGATGCGCTGTGGGCATCGGCCACCTCCAATGCCAACCCTTGCCCTTATGGCTGGATGGTCCCGTCCAACGACGCGCTGGGCGTTATCCCGGAGCGCCTGAAAGCGGCCGAGTATGTGTCCAAGGTGGGCATCACCATCCAGGACGACAACGGAAAGGAGATGCTCTTTGTCCCCGGCGGCGCCTACCGCAGAAGTACTTCCACGGCCAGCGAACTGGCCAATATGAGCGACGGCTGGATTTGGTCTTCCACGCCGATCGACATCACTCCGTACCGGGGCTCCTATCGCCTGTGGTACCAGAGCAACGTCAATAACCGCCGTATCGACAGCACATACCCGCATCGTCGCTGGGGCGGAAATGTAAGATGCGTAAAAGTTCAGTAGCCATGCGAATACTACGTGATATGATTGTGCTGGGAACGGCCGCCCTTCTGGCCTTCTCCTGCACCAAGGACATTAACGAGCGCACCATCCACGAGGGCAGCGGTCTGGGTTTCCCCCAGAAGGTTTATACCCTGGAGGCGGAGGCCGGCCAGCTGGCCATCCCGGTAATTGCCACCCGTGCGTTCAGCGTGACCACGGAGGCCTCCTGGATTACGGTGCCCCAGACGGCCCCCGCCGGCCGTGAGGGATTCCTGGCCCGCTACTCGGCCAATACGTCGCTGCCGCGCGCCGCCCAGGTGGTGGTTGCCATTGACAATCACCGGGATACCGTGACGCTGCGCCAAAAGGGAAACGTGGAGCCGGAACTGACAACGGCCTCCCCGGTCATTGCGGTCAAGGGCTCCGCCGCCGGCAAATGCGAGGTGGAGCTCCAGACCAACCTGCCTGCCGGCGACCTGGTGCTTGCCTGGGACAGCGAGGGAAACGAGAACTGGATAGAGGACGTAAAGGTGGAGGGAGGCAAACTCCAGTTCAACTACAAGGCCAATCCACTTTCCTATACCCGCCACGGCAGCATTACCGTAAGCTATACGGATGCCTTTGGCAACCAGTTGCTCATTCCCTTCCAGGTGAGCCAGCTTTCCCAGACCGATTCGGCCGGTGAAACCCTTTCCCTGCAGGAATTCTGCGCCTTGGCGACGGAGGAGGGAACGGAGCTGGAGAACGACCTGGTCATTGAGGGCATTGTGGTGAGCGACAAGGAGAACGGCAACTGCGGCGACAATACGCAGCTGTCCGTCACCTCTATCGACTATACCGTATGCCGGCGGACCATCTATCTGGAGGCGCTGGACGGTTCCAAGGGCCTGTGCCTGCTTACCAAGACGGCCGACGACAACGTCTTTGCCCAGGGCGACCGGGTAAAATGGTGTGTCCGGGGCACGGTGCTGTACAAATCCCGGGTGGTGAATCCGGAGACGGATCCCGTGTTCTATACGCTTACCGGCGTCAAGGGCAACATGGCCCTGGAATGCGAGTCGCTGGGACGCGAGGGCATTCCCGTGAAAGAAAAGTACATTGGCGCCATTGACGATGACGACATTTTCACCTACGTGACGGTGAAGGATTGCGAACTGCCGGTGAGGAAAGGCCCTCTGACGCCTGTGAGCGAGCGGTTTACCTGCGAGACCGGCGTGGACAAGGTGGCCAAATTCGGTGTCCTGCTGCACGACATCTGCGGCGGCAGCCTGTACTTGTACACCAACACCACCTGCCCTTACCGGCGTGACGGCTCCGTGCTGCCGCAGGGAAGCGGAAAGGTGAGCGGCGTGGTGGTACACGAGCTGTACACCCGCTTCAGCTATCAGGACAATGCCAGTGCAGACGCCGAGACCTGGGGCAACATTGGCCGCTATCAGCTGCGCCATACCACCCGGGAGGACATTCAGTTGGCCCAAACCATGGAGGAGGGCTCCTTCTCTGCCATCCTGTGCGAATGGAGCTCCGTGGCCGCCAAGAATCTGGAACACTACTATGCAACCGACGGGGACCGGAACGCGTACTTCGACTACAGTTTTACGTATCCTTTTTCGGGTACTTACCTTACAGACGGGCGCGCGGGAAAACTCCCCATTGTTCTTACAAAAGACTATTCCTACCTGGGGCCTATTGACGGAGAACATCCGTACGGGGAAATTCCGTCGGAGGAGGGGAGCGCCTGGGCCACCAATCTGACCGTCCGTGACGGCGCCCCGCAATACACCACGCTGGTGTTCTCTACAGCAGGCATTGCCAGCACCCGGATGAGCATGCAAATCTCCTCCATGAATTACTTCTACTCCTCCACCCAGAGCGTGGGCGGCGTGCCCATGTACCTGGAAGGCCCCCGTTACTGGTGGGTGGAATACTCCCTGGACGGGAACGAGTGGGTGCCCGTGGCAAAATATTCGCTGCCGGAGTTCTGCCAGACAACGCCTATGACCCAGCTGTGGCAGACGGCCGGCTACAAACCCGTGAATATTCCGCTCCCGGCTTCCAAACTGCTGGGCCAGGAGAAGGTTTGGATACGGATTATCCCGGATGCTGCCATGCAGACCGGCAGCCAGACCGCGTACCTGGAGCCGTCGTTCACCTATCCCAATTCGGGCTCTTTCCCTACGGCCTGGAACTATATAGGCATCCGTTACAACACCGTGGATCCGCCGGCAACCGCATTTGAAGGCGGCAGCGACATAGACGGCATGGATCCCATTGACTATAACTGGTAATGCGTATGAAAAAGTATATGATACTGTTTGCAGCCGTGTTACTGGCTGCGTGTACCGCCAAGGAAACCCCTGACTCCGGAAAACCGGAAAAGGAGGCCCCGCGCCAGGCTCTTACCTTTACGGCCGATGCCGTGGTCACCAAAACCACGCTGGGCGCCGACTGGAGCGTCTCCTGGAACGAGGGAGACCAGGTGAAAATCCTGTGGAACGGCGGTGAGACCACCTGCGAGGCGGAACTGGAAGGCGGGAAAGCCTATTTCAACGCCGTGGTGGACGAGGTGAAGGAATACTATGCCGTTTATCCTGCCGGCATTGATGCGCAGGTGGGGGCCGACGGAAAGCTGGTGCTGGCTATTCCCACAGCACAGAGCGGACGCTTTGAGGACAGCGCCGTCATTGTGGCCCACACCACGCGGGAATCCCTGAACTTCGGGCGTTTCAAGAGCGCCGTGGGCATGATTCGCTTTGCCGTTGCAGACCCTTCCGTGACCAAGGTGCGGCTGACGGCTACGGACAGCAAACCCGTGGGCGGCAGCGTGAGTGCCGGTCCCGAACTCACGTATGAAACGGTCCCCGGCAGCGCTTCCGTGGAGGTGGCCGTGGAGGGCGCCGGCACCTATTATCTGTCCGTCCTTCCCGGAGTGCAGCTTGGCGGTCTGAGTTTCCAGCTGGGCAATGAAGAAAAGTGGTTTGGAACCGCCTCTTCCCAGACCCCGGCTACCATTCAGGCCGGGCAAATCCTGCTGGTAAGTGCCTCCCTGGAGGACAATCTGGTCATTGAAGGCGATATTTACATCACCGAGCCTGAAGCGCTGCGCAGCCTGCTTTCCAACCCGGCATCGGCCTCCAAACTGGACGGCCATACCGTGCATGTGAGCGAGGGAATCTACGACCTGGCTATTGAGGAAAAGGGGCTCTCCCTGGACTTCGAGCAGGCCATTACGCTCAAAATCGTAGCGGAGGAAGGCGCCGTTTTCACCACCTCCCTTTCCGGTGACGAAGGCTGTATCCTGACGGTGGCTTCCGACAAGGTGAACCTGGAGGTGGAAGGCGTTACCTTCACCGGCGGCTCCCATAACGGCCCCGGCGGAGCGCTCAACCTCACCAAGGGCAAGCACGTCTTCCGCAACTGTACCTTCGACAAAAATGTGTCCACCTCTACATCGGCCGACAAAACCGGCGGCGCCGTGAATGTAGGCGGAACCGCCGAGGCCGACTTCGAGGGATGCGCCTTCACGGACAACCGGACATCGGTTACCGGCGGCGGAGCGCTGGCCGTTTACACTACCGGCATGGTCCGCGTCCTGAATTGCACCTTTACGGGCAATACGTCCCACAACGGAACCGCTTATGTGGGCAACGGAGGCGCCATTCTGCAGAAAAAGGCCGAGAATATCCTCTATGTAGCCAACAGTCGCTTCAGCGGGAACGGAACCAATACCAACGGCCCCGACATCTTCACCTCCGCCGGAGCTGCGCTGCTGTTGTTCAACAACACCCTGGCCCATCCGCTGTATCCGGAGGGAAACAGCCTGAACCGCGGACTTATCCGCGTAAACGCTCCGGCATTGGTGGTCAACTGCACCTTTGTCATGGAGGTGGACGGCTCCTCCACTGGCGCCGGCTGCAACAACGGCGTACTGGCCTTCTCCCAGAATAACAACAATGTCATCATGGGCAACCTGATGCTCACTAATGCGGGCTACTCCATGGGGGCCGGTGCCAATTATGCCGGGACCACCACCAAAAAGGCAACTACGGCCGGTTACAACGTATATAGCGAGGCTCCTAAGATTGATTTCACGGACAAGGGCGGCAACACGGACGTGACCGGCATCCGCACGGCGGACATCGTCTCTTCCGACGCCCTTTCTTCCGACGGCCTGCTGCACTGGGACGGCCCTGCCGCCAAACTCCCGGCCTATCAGGCGCCGACGCCCGCCCAGGTGGAGACGGTCATCAAGGAATACCCGGTGGGCGGAACGGATTTCTACAACTGGCTGGTCGCCAAGGGGGTATTTGGCAAGGACGCTGCGGGTAACGACCGTGGAAACGCTTGGTGGCCGGGCGCTTATCAAGAATAAGAATGAGAAAGATTCTGACATACCTGGGCTTGTTGTTGCCGCTGATGCTCTCGGCGCAGCCCATGCCGCGCTTCAAGGTGGGGACGTACAACATCTTTACGTCCGACTCCCGCCTCAAGAGCGTGAACGGGAATGACAATGTGAGTCCCCAACGCCTGTGGTGCAACAGCTACACGGCCGTGGGCGACATGATTGTGCACATGGACTGCGACATCATGGGTCTGCAGGAGATTTGCGACAGCATCTGGAACGGGCCGCAGAACATCCGTGCCGACGTGGCCGCCAAAGGCCTTCAGTATGAGTGGATCCTGTATCCCAACACCACCCACGGGCACATTTCCTATGACGATGCCATCGGCTATAAACCGGAGGTGTTCGAGTGCCTGGACAACGGCATCTTCTGGATGGGGGGTGTTTTTGACGCGCCTCAGATGGCCGAGGATGCTCCCAAAGGCTCCATGCGCCCCACGGTGTGGGCGCACATGAAACACAAGGCCTCCGGAAAGGAATTCTACTTCCTGAGTACGCACCTGCTGGTGTCCCAGAAACAGGCAGACGGCAAGTACAGCCACGAGGGCAACAAATACAACGCCCAGCAGCTCCGCAAATGGTGTGCGGAAAACCTGCCGCTGGACATGCCGGCCATCCTGGTGGGCGACATGAACGTGGACGACAAAGCCAAACACTGGGGCTCGCTGGCCCAGACGCCCTTCATGGATGCCAAGCTGTATTTCCTCCATGCCGGTCGCCTCAGTGCCGATGCCAAAACCTGGGGCACGCAGGATACCAAGGACGAGGGCGGGTATTCTAAATGGTGGCCGGACCACATTATGTTCAACGGATTCCGCCCGCTGGACTACGTGATTTACCGGGACAAGTTCCCTACGGTGGACGGCTCGCTCCACTATCCGTCGGACCACCTGCCCGTGTCGTGCAACATGGAGTTCCGGGACTACTCTCCCAGCGGTCTTGACGCCCCGGAAAAAGGGAAGAAAGCACTGCGGGCCATGTCGTTCAATGTCAGGTACAGAAACAACAATGTGGACTACGAAAACGGCTGGGACCATCGCAAGAGGGCCATTCCGGCCATGCTGGAAGACGTTAAGCCGGATGTGTTTGGTACGCAGGAGATTACGCACGACCAGATAGCTTACCTGGATGTCCGTGCTCCCCAGTACAAGCATGTGGGTGTGTTCCGCGAGGGTGGGGATACGGGCGAATGCCCCAGCATCTACTATAACGAGGCCAGCGTAAGCCTTCAGGATTGGGGCGCCTTCTGGCTCAGCGAAACCCCTTCCGTCCCTTCGATGGGATGGGATGCCCGCTATAAACGCACGGCAGTGTGGGCCAGGATGAAGGCGAAGGACACCGGCAAGGAATTCTTCTTTGTGACCACCCACCTGGACCACCGCGGACAGGAAGCCCGCGAAAAGGGGATGGACCTTATCCTGGATACCCTCAAGGTGCTCAATCCCAAGAATTTGCCCTGCATGCTGGTGGGGGACCTCAACGCCCTGTCGGACAATCCCGCCCTTGCCCGGGTTTCCAGGGAGATGAAAAGCGCCCAGGAAACGGCGGCCTCCACGGACCCCCGCTATACTTTTAACGGCTTCGGCAAAAGCTGGACGGGCATCATTGACTACATCTGGTACAAGGGCCCCCGGAAATGTACGCAGTTCCTGGTAGTAACGCGCAAGTACCTGCACATTCCCTATATCTCCGACCATTATCCCATCTGGGCCGATTTTGAATTATGAGAAAGACCGTTGCAAGCTTGATGGCCCTGCTGTGGGCCCTGTGCACCCTGGCGGCACCCAAAACGCCCCTCCGGGTGGGAACCTATGAAGTTGCCAACTCGTTCAACCGGCGGGTACAGGCGGAGAAAGGCAACATGTCCCTCCAGCGCATGTGGTGTGGCAGCGCCGCAGCCGTGGCCGATGCCATCATCGAAGCGGACTGTGACATAATCGGCATTCAGGATGTCTGTGATTCCATAGCCGGCCGGCGTGAAGGCGTCAAGCCTCTGATTGATATCATCAAAGAACGCGGAGGCGATTATGACTGGCTGGTTCTGAGCAACAAGAATCCCAATTTCCCGCTGGAGGGACAGATGGCAAACGGGAACGGAATCATCTGGAGGGCTTCCCGTTTTGAACTGAAGGACTGGGGAATCAACTGGCTCAGCGGCATTTACGATAAACCGGGCCGTTCCAAGGAATACAAATACGGCGCGGAGACATCGGCCATGATGTGGGTGAAACTTTATGACCGCATGGCGGGCAAAGAACTCATTTTTACCAGCGCAGCAGCTTCCGGCCCTACGCAATACGACAAAGGCGAAAAAGTGGTGTATCACGAAATCAATATCGCCAATTGCCGTAACATCGTGGATTATATGCAGCTTCACATTGTGCCCAAGGGGATGCCGTCCATCATTGCCGTAAGCGCGCACAATGCTCCGTCTCACGAGGGTTATAAAGCTCTCACCAGCTCCGTTTGGCTGGATGTTCACGACCGTCTGCACGACGAAGGCTCGCTGAGCGAGGAGGCGGAGAAGGTACGCGACACGTGCAACAGCCCCAATGAGAGCAAAGTGCAGGGCGGCCGTCCGGACCATATCCTGGTTGACGGCTTTGGCATCAAAGACTACAAAGTGCTCAGAAAAAAGTACCCGACGGCCGACGGCACCTTGCATTATCCCTCCCTGCATTTCCCGGTAGTAGCAGACTTAACCTATTGATCCTATGAACGCCAAGTTGTTTTACCTCCTGGCCGCGCTGCCCGTCCTGCTCCTTTCCTGTGATAAGGAGCCGCAGAAGCAGGCTTTTCGCTTGAAAGCCGGCGTAGAGGAAGTTGCCGTAAAAACGGTCTTGGGCAGCAAGGAAGGCAGCAAGTATCCTGTCCTCTGGAGCGAAGGCGATGTGATTGCTGTAAACGGGTCCCTTTCCCAGCCGCTCGCCGCGGGCGATGCCGGTACGTCGTCGGCCTCCTTCACCTTTGACGAGAAACCGGCCACTGCCGGGGTGTACAATGTGGTTTATCCGGGAACAGCCACCAGCGGCCGCGTGGTTTTCCCTGCTTCCCAAAGCTACGTGGAGAACTCTTTCTGCCCCGGGGCTGCACCGCTTATCGGCCAGACCGACAATTTGGATGCGCCCGTTACCATGCGTTCCTGCGCGGCGGTCATCCGCTTCTCCATAAAGGGCAATGTTAAACTGACGTCGATGGAAGTATCCACTCCCGCGGGAGAGAAAATCAGCGGAAACTTCGACATGAATCTGGTCCCGCAGGACGGTGCATCGGCCAGGATGTCCTATTCGTTCGGCAGTGGACTTGCATTGAGCGAAACTGCCAGGACTGTGGTGTTTACGGTACCAGCCGGAAGCTATCAGAAGGGTATTCGCGCCGTTTTGAAGGCAAGCGGCGGAAGCAGCATGACGCTGTCGTTCTTTACCAGCGGAGCCACTGTCGAGGCAAAGGTCTGCGCATTCCCCGCGATCTCTTTCCAGGCGGGAAAGGAAATCATCTTCAACGAGACCGACCCCATGGGCGGGGAAGAGATTGACATTGAAGAGACAGCCGGCGCGGAAGGTATGAATGCCGACGATGCGGCCCTCGCCACAGCCATTAGCGTGGGCTCCTACAACATCTGGGCGCCCAGCGCCAGAAAGTCCGTGATGGACGCCGATGCTACCGTCTCCGAGCAGCGCTCCTGGGCCAACAGCTATGAAGCCGTGGCCGACATGATAAAGCTGTTGGACTGCGACGTGATAGGCCTGCAGGAGGTGACCAAGATGGTGTATCGGACCACCCTGACGTCCGGCAACGAGGATTATGACGGGAAAGACCATACGCTCAATGCGCTCTTGCCGGAATACAGCTGGGTGGTTTACAATGCCCACAATACTACTTACGATAATCTCTTTCCGAACAATACCACGGCAAATGGCCTGGGCGCTACGGATGCCATCCTGTACAAGCCTGCCGTGCTCACGTTGGATGCCAAAGGCAGGGCCTGGCTGAATGGCTCCAAGACTGCGCATCCCGAGACCGGAGACAACTGGGACGGCCTTGGCACAAATCGGCCTGCCACATGGGCCAGGTTCACGCATAAAGCCAGCGGAAAGCAATTTGTCTTTATCACTACCCACCTGGATTTGCCAAATGCTGGCGAAGAAAGCGACCCTGCCTTCCCGCAGCGGCGCAATGCCACGGAGTTGATAGAATGGTTTGCTCCCACCTATGCCGGAGACCTTCCTTCAGTCATTACAGGCGATATGAACGTAGATGCAGGCGATACGGCCGGCAACTATGATATACTGGTTTCCGGAAAGTGGAAGGACTGTTATGATATCATGAAAGACTGGGGTACACTTTCCTATACAGACCAGCGTGTGAAAGGGACCATGCCGGCCAACAAGAACGAGGACGGCGGCCTTTCCACCTGGCGGCCGGATCATGTGCTTTTCTATGGGTTCACCCCATCCTTCTACATGGTGGGGCGTGAAAAACTCCCTACGGCTAGCGGTGAACAGCATTGGCCGTCTGACCATCTCCCCGTAAAAGTTGTTTTAAATTTCTAGGGGTATGAGAAAACAACTGTATATCTTGTCTGTTTTGGCCACGGCCCTCCTTTCCTGCACAAGGCAGGAGCAAGCGTCCTCAGGAGATTTTGTCCTGGAGGTCAGCATGCCTGAAACCGTTACCAAAACGGTATTGGGCCTCAAGGCGGCGGGTGTTTACCCCGTTCTTTGGAGCGTCGGAGACTATATCACGGTCAATGGGGTGCCGTCCAAGCCGCTCACTGCCCTTGAGGCGGGTGACGCTACGGCCGTCTTCCATTTTTCGGCGCCCATCAAAACGCCTTATCGTGTGCAGTATGGAACGGAAGTGCCTGCCTTTCAGCAGTATTCGGAAGGCAATATTTGCGCTTTCTCCGCGCCCATGCAGGCAACCAGCCATGAGGCCGCTTTCACCCTGAAGCACCAGGCCTGCGTACTGTCCCTGCCCATCAGTGGCAGCGTAACCGTGGCGGGCATCAGCGTGAGTGCCATAGACGGAACGCCCCTGAGCGGCGGCGGCACGGTGCAGCTTACCATGCCGGGAGGCGGCGTAAGCATTTCATCGGCAAAGACTTTCTGTCTGGCTTTGCGCCCCGCTTATCTGGAGAAAGGTCTAAGCATAGATATTTACACCACGGCCGGAGAGCGGATGAACCTGCTTTCCTTTGAGGGTGAAACCTTGTCGGCGGGAACCGTGTACGAGTTCCCGGCCACAACGTTCAAGGCCAACGCTCACCCGGTAACAGTAATTGCCGACTATGCTCAGCTAAAGGCATTTGCAGACAGAGTTGCCGCTGGCGAGAAGTACCTGCAAGCCCGCATGACTGCCGACATAACAGCGGACAACACCTGGACACCGATGGAGGGCTTCACCGGAGATTTCGATGGGGGAGGGTACACCATCTCCGGCCTTTCAAAAGCCTTTGCCAACGAACTCCAGGGCTGCATCCGCAATCTGACGGTGGAGGCGGATATCAAGATTTCATCCAAGGACGATATCGTAGGCGAAGAGTCCGTTTACTGGGCTGGCATAATCACCAACAGAATGTATGCCGGAGCGCTTATAAGCAACTGTGTAGCAAAAGGTTCCCTGTCCTATAACCAGTGGGGGAAGGAACTCCGGGCAGGCGCTATTTGTGGCTATGCTGTCAGGGGCAGCATTGAGCATTGCACCAATCAGGCGTCCATAAGCGTGACAGGTGACGGTAGCGCTGCGGTACAGGCCGGAGGCATCGTGGGAAGAGTTTACGCCAGCAGCGACCAGGTAAATATCATCGGCTGCACAAACGAAGGCTCGCTGTCGCTTTCCGGCACGCTCAAGACAACGGAAGCGGGCGGCATTGTGGGCCAGTTCCAGCCGATCAGTACCAGCGCCCTTTCCGCTTGCTCCTTTACGGGGGAAATCAGCTTTGAGAGCGGTTCCACCCTTTCAGGTGCCATGAACCTTGGCGGCATTGCCGGCTCCGTGAAAACCGCTTCCATCGCCGACTGCTCATCGGCGGGGACCATGACTGTAAACTCGTCCTCCTCCGGCGCCATCCGCTCCGGCGGCATCCTGGGCCATGCACAGAGCTATGGCGACGGCAGCGACATCGGCCTTGCAGGATGCACCTTCAGCGGTGCCCTTACCATCCACGTTCCCTCGCACGGAACCCTTAACACTAATGCGATTACCGGCCTGTATTCTACCGCCACGCATACGGAAACAGGCTGCGTAAACAGCGGAACAATTACTGTACTATGAGAAAACTTCTGCTTCTGTTCCTCCTTGTTCCCCTGCTGGCCCCGGCCCAAAGCTTTAAGGTTGGGAGCTATAATATCTGCACCTCCGGTTCCCGGAAATCCTTTGTGGAGAAGGGAAAGGCCGGCGTAATTGCCGACCCTCAGCGTTATTGGTGCAACAGCGCAACGGCGGTGGCCGACATGATTGCGGACCTGGACTGTGATGTTATTGGCATCCAGGAGGTCTGTGACAGCATCTGGGGCAACAAAGGAGACCTGGACATCCGCCGCCTGGTGGAGGAGCGCCATCCGGGCTACGAGTGGATTCTGTATCCCAACACCGTAAAAGGCATTTCCTACGACGTGGCCATTGCCTATAAGCGGGAAGTGTTTGATACGCTGGCCACCGGCATTTTCTGGACCGGCGGGCATCCGGACCGCCCCAAAACCCGCTCCGGCGAGCCCACGCACACCTGCAAGCCGCTGGTGTGGGCGCGCTTTGTCCACAAGGCTTCCGGCAGGGAGTTCTATTTCCTGGACACCCATACGGTGGTGCCCGCCAAATACAAGAACGACCAGTGGCCCCGGAACCGCGGCAACGTGCTCAACCTGGAGGAAACCCGCCGCCTGGGCGAGGCCCTGGTCCCGGAGGACGTCCCTTCCATCCTGGTGGGCGACCTGAACATCGCCCATAATGCAAAAGACTGGCACGTCATTGCCGACGGCCGATGGGAAGATGTGTACACCCGCTTCTCCAAGGAGGGGCGCCTGGAGATTGAAGACCGTGAGTGGGGAACGCAGAATACCAAAGATGAGACCGCTTCCACCAGATGGTATCCCGACCACATCATGCTGGACGGATTCAAGGCCCGCAGTTTCAGGATTGAAAGGGGACAGTTCCCCACGGCCGACGGGACCCTGCATTATCCATCGGACCATTATCCGGTTGTTGCCACAGTCGCTTTCGACCAGCCTGCCAGGGAGTGGGAACGGGCGGTTTCTCCGGACGGAAGCATTGCCCTTGAGCTGCTTCCGGGAGAGGAATCGGCCTATTACAGGGTTATTTGCGACGACAAAGTGGTCGTCCGCTCATCGCCTCTTTCCATGACGCTTTCGGACGGCACGGTTTTCGGCGCCGGAAAGCCTCGCAAGGTGGAAAAAGGAGATGGCAGCCTGATTTTTAAATATGACGGATATGATTTGGAAGCGCGGGCTTTCGACGACGGCGTCGCTTTCAGATGGACATCCTCCAAAAGAAGGCCGTATAATGTCGTAGGCGAGAAAACAGCGTTCAGATTCGATGCCGGAGCGCGGACCATTCTGTCCTATACTCACAAGAATGTGGACCCCTATCAGGACGACTTCCAGAACCTCTATACCAAGCTGAGCTTCCCCATCTGGGATACCGGAAAACCGCTTTTAGACGTGGCTCCTGGCCCTTACGACAAGCCTGTGGACATGAAGCCTCTTTCGGCCAAACCGCGTGCCGTCATCCCTGCCCTTGTGGAAAGTGAAGGCGTCAAGCTGCTCATCGCAGAGTCGGATTTGAGCGCATACCCCGGCATGCTTCTCAAGCCCTTGGGCAATGGCTTTATGGCCGATTTTGCTCCTTATCCCGCTGCCTTCAAGCAGGGGGGCAAGCGGAATCTTCAAATGATAGTCACGGCCCGCGAGAACTATATCGCCAAGTGGGACGGTAAAGCCAGGACCTTCCCCTGGAGGGTAATCTGCATTGCGCGCGAAGACAAGTCCTTGGCTCAGAACGACCTCGTGACGCGTCTGGCCCCACCCGCCAAAGGCGATTTCTCCTGGGTGAAGCCCGGCAAGGTGGCCTGGGAATGGTGGAGCCAGTTCGCGCTGGGCAACGTGGATTTCAAGGCAGGAGTGAATAACGAAACCTACAAGGCCTATATTGACTTCGCATCCCGCCATGGGATTGAATACGTGCTCATGGACGAGGGCTGGGCCGTAAGGTATGCAGATGACCTGTTTGAAGTCGTCCCCGAAATCGACCTGAAGGAAATCATCGATTACGGAAAGAAAAAGAATGTTGGGATTATCCTCTGGGCGGGTTATTCGGCCTTCGTGAAGGATATTGAAAAGGTGTGCAAGCATTACGCTGCGATGGGCGTAAAGGGCTTCAAGATAGACTTTTTCGAGCGCAACGATCAGACGGTCCAGGACGTGATGCTCGAGACCGCCCGCATTGCCGCGAAACACAAGCTTCTGATTGACTTCCACGGCTGTCCTCCTCCTTCCGGGCTCCAGAAACAGTACCCCAATGTCCTGAATTACGAGGGCATCTTCGGCCTGGAGCAGATGCGGAACCGTCCGTATCCGCAGTACGACATGGTAACTCACGATGTCACCCTGCCCTTTATCCGCTTCGTCGCCGGTCCCGGGGATTACACGCCCGGAGCCTTCCTCAACGGTACCCGCGAGACCTTCGTCCCTTACAAGCCGGCTCCCATGTCCCAGGGCACCCGATGCCGCCAGCTGGCCCAGTACGTGGTATTTGACGGGCCCATGCAGATGATTTCCGACGGCCCCTGCCGCTATGAGGCCGAGCCGGAATGCGCGGAATTCATCTATCGCGTTCCCACTGTCTGGGACGAAACCCGCGTTCTGGAAGGTAAAATCGGCGAATACATTGTAACCGCCCGCCGCAAGGGCGATGTCTGGTACATCGGCGCCATGACGGACTGGAATGCCCGGGAAATTACCATTAACCTGGCCGGTCTGGGCGTATCCGCAGCAGCGGTGGAGGCCTGGGAAGACGGCCCCGATGCCTCCGTCAATGCACAGTCCTGGCAGAAAAAGACCTACAGAGGCGCTTCGAGCCTGAAAATCCGCCTCGCCCCCGGCGGAGGTTGGGCCGGAATTGTTAAATTTGTAAAATGAGAAAGTTTTTAATCCTATCGCTTTTATGCCTCTTTGCGTTTGAAGTACATGCGCAGCGAAGCTACACGGACGCCCTGAGCCTTACAGTCGTTGGAAAATACACGGCAACCGCGCACCCTTGGGACCGTCTGGACGCCCGTGAGGGCATGAACGACAGCGAAAAAGGCCAGGCCAGGCACTGCGCCGGCATGGCCGTTGCGTTTTCCACCAACTCCAAGCGCATCGGCGTGCGTGTTGTTTGGAGAAAGAAGGCGACTGACGGCGGCAATATGGGGGCCATAGCGGCCCGCGGCTTTGACCTTTACATGAAAAAGGACGGACAGTGGCTCTGGGCCGGCAACGGCTATCCCAAGAACACGCCCGGGGAACCGCATGAGGTGGAACTCATCAAGGACAGCGGCAGCGCTGAAAAGCACTGCCTGGTGTACCTCCCGCTCTTCTCTCAGATCGAATCCCTCGATGTCGTGACGGACGAGGGCAGCTGGATAGAGGCCGATGCCCAGCCGTTCAAGGGACGCATCGCCGTCTGGGGCTCTTCCTATACCCACGGCTCCGGTGCAGGCCGTTGCGCCATGACCTGGGAAGCCCAGCTCTCGCGTGCCACGGGCTATAATTTCATCAACCTGGGATTCAGCGGCAACTGCAAGCTTCAGCCTTATTTTGCCGATGCCCTGCTTGCTGGAGAACCTGTAGATGCATTCATCTTCGATGCCTTCTCCAATCCCTCGCCGAAGGAAGTGCAGGAGCGCCTGGAACCTTTCATTCAGCGTTTCGTGAAAGAGCGCCCCGGCATTCCGCTCATTTTCCTCCAGACTTTAAGGCGGGAAAAACGCAATTTCAGCGACAGCTATGACGCCCGCGAAAAGGCCAAGCGCGAAAACGCTGAAAAGATGATGCAGGAGATGGCGGCCAAGTATCCGGACGTCTATTGGATCAACACCACCAATGCCACTTCGCCCACCCACGAGGCCACCTCCGACGGCTCCCATCCGGATTCCTACGGCTATACCCTGTGGATGGAATCGGTCAGGGAACCCATCCTGAAAATCTTGACAAAATGAGAGCAACAGCCCATATCCTCCTGCTTGGCGGCCTGTTGCTATCGGCGTTTTCGTGCGGAAAGCAGTATGACGTGTGCATATACGGCGGCACCTCGGCCGGTGTGGTGGCTGCAAGAAGCGCTGCCCAGGAAGGATACAGCGTGGTTATAGTGGAGCCTTCCGGTCATATCGGCGGGCTCACCACAGGCGGTCTCGGCCTTACCGACATTGGCAATAAACAGGTGGTTCAAGGGCTATCCCGGCAATTTTACCGGGAACTGGGGAAGCATTACGGCAAGCTGGAAAGCTGGGTGTTCGAGCCCCATGTGGCGCAGGAGGTGATGGATGCGTATCTGGCGCATCCCCGCATAAGCGTTCTGCGTCATACCGGCTTGGACAGGCTTTGCAAACACGGAACGCACATCAAGGGCATGCATACAATCTTGCTCGACGAGGAAGGCCGGGTGCTTGGACGGGGGCCGAAGATTCGGGCAAAGGTGTTTGTCGATGCCAGCTATGAAGGAGACCTGCTGCCTGCTGCCGGCGTAAGTTATGCTGTGGGGCGGGAATCGCGGGCTCAATATGGGGAAAACTGGAACGGCCGCCATATTGCCACCAACCATCAGTTTCCGGACGGTGTGGACCCGTATGTGGAGCCCGGAAACCCCGCAAGCGGGCTTCTTCCTGGTGTAACTGAAGGACCAGCAGGTGAGGATGGCGAAGGGGACGGCTTGCTGCAGGCGTATAATCTGCGGCTCTGTCTCACGGATTCGTTGGAAAACCAAATCCCGCTGACAAAGCCTTCCGGCTATGATTCTACGCGATATGAGCTGCTTGCACGTCTCATTGCCGCGCAGCCGGAATCGGCCAAGTATTTCATTTGGAGCCCGATGCCCGGGCGCAAGACCGATGTTAACAACTACGGTGGCTTCTCGACTGATTTTATCGGCGGGAATGCCGGCTATCTGGAAGCCTCTTATGAGGGGCGCTACAAGATCTATCAGGCGCACTCGGACTACACGCTGGGCCTGCTCTGGTTTATGATGACGGACCCGCGCGTCCCTTCTGCCACCCGGGAGGAACTCGCGCGCTGGGGCTTTCCCAAGGACGAATATCCGGAAAACGGTAACTGGACGCCGCAGCTTTATGTGCGGGAAGGACGCCGGATGGTGTCGGACTATGTGGTCACCCAGAGGGACTGTGAAGGACTTTCGGATGTGCCGGACGGCATTGGATACGCCGCCTACAAGATGGATTCCCACAACTGCCGTCGCATTGTGGCGGACGGGATGGTGAAGAACGAGGGCAATGTGGAGGAGAAGATTCCGGGGCCGTGGCCCATTCCTTACAGAAGTATTGTCCCTGCCCGGAAAGCGTGCGACAATCTCCTGGTGCCGGTCTGTGTGTCGGCCAGTCATATTGCCTTCGGTTCCTTGAGGATGGAACCCGTGTTTATGTCCCTGGGGCAGGTGGCCGGTCTGGCGGCCGTCATGTCGCTGCGGCAGGGCATTCCGGTTCAGGATGTGTCGGCAGAGGATTTGATGTCCAGGCTGGCCCGGGACCCGCTGCAGGACGGCTCCGTGCCGGACCTGTTTATGGATGACGCCCTTATGGACGTTCCTTCCGGCTGGACGCGCGTGAAGTCCAAGCGCGGATACGGTCCCTCCTATCTGGAGTCATCGGCTCCGGGAGCATCCGTCCGTTTCAGCGCCAGGGTGCCCGCTCCGGGGCTGTATGAAGCGTATTCCTATGTGAATTTGGTTGACGATATCGAGCCGGTGACCCGTTATGTCATTGACGGCGTAAACGTTACGGTGGATTCCAGGGCGATTGCCCTCGACGGTCAGATGAAAGGCGACTGGGCGCCGCTCGGCACTTTCGAATTCTCCGACAGCGTTTCCGTCACGGTTTCCGGCGGCAATTCTGGAAAGCCCCTGCGGGCCGACTGCATCCTTCTTGTAAAAAAGGCCATGTCGGATACGCTGCGCATCCTTGGAGTGGGGAATAGCTGGACCCGGGATGCCCTGCGCTATGTGAGCGCCATCGCCGCCAGTGCCAACCGTCCCGTCATTGTGGGGCACGGATACCTGGGCGGCAGCACGCTGGAGGACCAGTGGCGGGGCCTGCATGACACCGCTTACTGCTACGTACACAACGGGCAGCCGCAAAAGGTGCACGCTACCTATCAGTATTGGAAATATACGGCGTCCGAAAACCCGGTAAAAACGCCTGCGGCGGGCTATGAAAACGGCCTTGCGGGTACAGGGGTAAGCTTGAGGGAGATTGTGGCCGATGAGCCTTGGGACTGGCTTGTCTTCCAGCCGGAGGCCACCATGGGAGCGGATTTCAGACGTCATCTTGGGCAAGAAAACGCTCATGGATATAGCCTTGCCGCTTTGGTGGAGGATGTGAAAGGCATGATGCAACCGGCCGCAAGAGGCAAAGTCCGAATCGGCCTCATGGTTCCTTTTTCCTACCCGGAGGGGAACAAAGACTACCGGGAGAAGTTTGTCGCCCTCTATAACGGCGGCCGCTGGCCGGAGAGCCAGGCACAGTGGGACAGCCTGTACAGCGTCCAGTACAAACTTATCCAGCAGGCGGCGCCGCTGCTTTGTGAAGGCCTGTCCATGGACGCCTGTGTCAATGTGGGAAAGGCCGTGGAAACCTGCCGCCAGGATCCCGAACTTTCGGGCTACGGCTACAAACTCCAGCGGAGCCAGGACAATACGCACCTGGCCGAGGGCCTTCCCAAGTATGTGGCCTCCCTATGTTTTGTCTATGAATTGCTGGAGATTGCTCCGGACAAAATCAGTTATTATCCCACGGATTACATGAACCCAACCACGGCGCGGAACGTCCGCCGGGCCGTCTATAACGCCATTCACCATGATTAAAAAGTATCTTCTCCATATCCTGCCGCTGCTGCTTCTGTTCTCCTGTCAGGAACGCCGCGAGGTTCCCACCGTCCTTTGGGGAGGCGAGATGCACAATTCCAATGCCTCTACGCCGGAGTCCATCGATGCGTCTTTGGACCTGGCGCTGTCATTGGGCTTCAATGCGGTGCTCGCTCCCGTGAGCTGGGAACTCCTGGAGCCGGAACAGGGGCAATTTGACTTTACGCTGGTGGATTACCTGTTGAAGGCCGCCGACAAGCGCGACCTGTATCTTGGGCTGCTGTGGTTTGGCACCTGGAAAAACGGCGAGTCTTCCTACCCGCCGCTTTGGGTGAAGGCCGACACGGCTACGTACTTCCGCGCTCCTACCTGCGTGGCGGAAAAGACGGGCCCCCTTTCCCCCTTCTGTGAGGCAGCCCGTGAGGCTGATGCAACGGCCTTCAAGGCGCTCATGGCCCATCTGAAGGCGGCCGACAAGGCCCGGAGGGTCCTTTGTGTCCAGGTGGAGAACGAAGTAGGCGTCTTTGCAGAACGCGACTTCTCTGCGGCCGGTGAAAAAGCCTGGGAGGAGAGCCCCTGGAGCCGTTCGGACGACCCGCTGGCCCCGCAGTACTTTATGGCCGAAGCCTATGCCCGTTATGTGGATTACGTTGCTGCGGCAGGAAAAGAAGCCTACGACATTCCCCTGTTCGCCAATGCCTGGCTGGCCCCCGCGGACAAAGCCTATGGCAAATACCCCAATGGAGGCCCGCGCGTGGCCGTTCTGGACGTCTGGAAAAAGAACGCGCCCCATCTGGACTGGCTCTCGCCGGATATCTACGGCGCCGAGCTTAAGGAGATGTGCGCGGCGTACGGGGAAGGCCAGCCGCTGTTTATTCCGGAAACCAACTGCCAGGCCGGCCGCTTCTGGTATGCCCTGGGCGAGGCTGGAGCAAAAGGCGTCTTTGGCTTTGGCTACGAGGAACACTTTGACAACCCCTATTATACGGCGGAGTGCAAGGTGATTTCCGAGATGCTGCCGCTCATCGCGGAAGGACATCCCATGCGCGGCTTTGTGCGAATAGACAAAAAAGATGCTCCGGATGCCGTGGAAACGCTTTCCCTGGGCGATTTTACGTTTAATGTCCATTGCATTGAAGGAGAACAAAATGCGCATGGCATCATTGTCCAGACAGCACCGGACGAATTTACCGTAGCAGGCGTGGGCGCCTGGATAGACTTTGGCCCGCAGGTCAACCTGGCCTTCTGCGAGGAAATCCGCGACGGCAGGCGCTGGCAGGTCCTTAACGGCGACGAAACCGGCCACCACAACATGCTCTACCTCCGCGGACGGCTGGACCTCCCGGCGGATGCGCCTTTCTACGGCCTCAGCTACCAGCGCCGTTTCCGCCCCGCCTATCAGGAACTCTTCAAAGTCTCCGGCATCTACCGGATCAAACTCTATAACTTATGAAAAAGAGCCTTCTGACACTATGCGTTCTGGCATTTTTCCTGCCTTTGAGCGCGCAGGTAGGGCCTTCCGTAACGTACGAAAAGTTCATGCAGGCCGCGCCGCCGCTCACGCAGGTGGGTGTTCTCAAGGCCGATGCTTCGCTCCGCGCGGAGCGCTGGTCTATCGGAAACGAGTGCCTGGACAGGGATATGGCAGTGTTTGATGCGTACAAGCAGTATGTGGGGCAGCTTGGCGTTGGCTATGCCCGCATCCAAAGCGGCTGGGCCAAGACCGAGAAGGAGAAAGGCAAGTACGACTTCGCCTGGCTGGATGCCATTGTGGACGGACTGCTGGAGCAGAATGTGAAGCCCTGGATGTGCCTTTGCTATGGAAACCCTCTTTATGGCGACGGGAACACCCTTGGCAATGCCATTCCTTCTGACCTCGGGCCTTGGAAAAAGTACGTACAGGCCGTTGTAGAGCATTTCAAGGGGCGTGTGCAATGTTATGAAGTCTGGAACGAGCCCAATATTTCCGTAAATGCCGGCCACCCGGAGCGCTATGTAAAACTTCTCAAGGCCACATCACCGGTCATCCGCCAGGCGGATCCCGATGCCTCCATTGCAGCCTTTGCGCTGGCTTCGCTGGATTACGCTTTTCTGGACGAAGCTCTCAAGGCGCTGAAACCGGGGCTCTTTGATTGTGTCACCCTTCACAAGTATTTTGAAAACCCGGACGAGGGAGACTATGATTTTCGGCTTCTGACGGACCGCATCCATGCTTTCGACCCTTCGGTAAAGGTGCTGATGGGGGAGAGCGGCTGTCCGTCCGAGCTTGGCTGGGCCCATGCCCTCAAGTTCCAGGAGTGGACGGAGTATTCCCAGGCAAAAGTCATCCTGAGGCGCATGGCCTGCGACTTTGCCCTGGAACAGCCGTCCTCCATTTTTACCATGGTGGACCTTGTCTATCCGGACTTCCGCCAGTCTTTCGGACTGCTGTGCACCAGCCTCAAAGGCAAGGTTATCTACAAAAAACCTTCGTTCTATGCCGCCAGGAACATGGTGAACTTGCTGCCGGATGCCGTGCGGCCGGCCGAAGTATCCTTTACCGCTTCCCCCAGGGAGCCGCTGAAGGTCATCGGGCTCCAGAGAGACGGCAAACTCTTTGGTGCCATGCTGTATCTTTCCGGGGATAAACCTTCTTCGGCCTTGGATTGGCAAGAGGCGCGCATTGCCATAGAAGGACTCAAACTTGAGGACCCTGTGCTGGTGGAGCCCATCACCGGGCGCATCTTCTCCCTGGACCGCTATCACTACTCGCCCAACAACCCCACCCGAACCTACAGCCTCCCGGTATGGGACAGTCCGGTGTTTTTGCTGGAGCGCGGTGAAGTAAGCGTATCTTCAGCAGAGTCCGGGTGGAAAGAGGAATGGTAATTAAAAAAGCCTTATCATAAAATGGGGAAGGGTTTTCACTTAATAGGTTCTGTTTCAATTACTTGTGTTTTACGCATAAGTGCGTTGCTCTTGTTCGTGTCTTGCACGCAGGTCAAGGAGATGGACTGCGGCTACCGGGAACTCACGCAGAAGGGCGGGCCGGTGCTGACTTATGTGGACATACCGCTGCTGCATGACAGCGGAAAGGTGTTCAAGGACCATAACCGCAACGGGGAACTGGACGCTTATGAAGACTGGCGGCTTGCTCCGGAGGAAAGGGCGGCCGATCTGGCGGCAAAACTCCCTCCGGAGTTGCTTTCGGGCCTTATGACCATCGGCCATACAGTGAATGTGCCGGGTATTTCCTCCATGAGCGTGAGTGGCATTACCTATAACGGAAAACCTTATCAGGAGAGCGGAGCCGAGCCTTCCGATATCTGCGACCGGCTGCAGGACGCCCTCGTGAACTTTGATACGCGGCAGATTCTGCTGGCGCACTCCGACGGACCGGAAACCATCGCCCGCTGGAACAACAAGGTGCAGACGCTTTGCGAAAGCCTTCCCTGGGGCATTCCCTCCCTAAATTGCACGGATCCGCGCAACGAGATTAAGGCCACCGACGAGTTCAACGCCGGCTCCGGCGGCATTTGCTCCCAGTGGCCCACCCCGCTGGGACTGGCGGCAACGTTTGACACCACCGTTGTGGCCAACTTTGCGCGCACGGTCCGGCGGGAGTACCGTGCCCTGGGCTTTGGGACGGCCCTTTCTCCCCAGGCCGATTTGGCCACGGATCCCCGTTGGCGGCGCGTACCGGGCACTTTCGGAGAAAATCCTGAGCTGGTCCGGCAGATGGCGTCGGCCTATATCCATACCCTGCAGCCGGAGGTGAACTGCATTGTCAAGCACTGGCCGGGCGGCGGAGCAGGGGAAGGCGGCCGCGATGCGCACCTCTCCATTGGCAAATATGCCGTGTTCCCGGGCGGTCAGCTCAAGACCGCCATGGACGCTTTCTGTCTGGATGCATGCGGCGTAATGCCTTATTATACAGTTTCTTACGGGCAGGACCCATCCGGAGAGAATGTAGGCAACAGCTATAGCAGCTATATCATCGACACGCTCCTCAGAAAGCAATATGGGTATGAGGGCATTGTCTGTACGGACTGGGGCATTGTGGCCGACTATAACGGCAACCCGCGCACCACCGGCGGCAAATGCTATGGCGTGGAGGCGCTTACCAAGGGAGAACGCATCCTGAAGGCGCTGGAAGCGGGTGTGGACGAGTTTGGCGGGTCCGTCTTCGCTTCCTGGCTCATGGAGGCCTATCAGCTTTGGACCGACAAATACGGAGCGGCGTCGGCGCGGGCGCGCTGGGAGGCATCGGCCCGGAAAATCCTTGCCGCCTTTTTCCGCAACGGCGTTTTTGAAAACCCGTACCGGAACCCCGCCGTGGCCGTAGAAGTGCTCTCGGACCCGGAGGCACAAGCGCTCGGAGAGGACGCCCAGCGGCGCAGCGTGGTAATGGTAAAGAACCGGGGAAGCGTGCTTCCCGTAGAACCCGGCACCAAGGTGTATGTTCCGCAGCGGAGCATTCCAGGCGTGTATTCCATGACCGGCAGGCTCAAAAAAGCACCTTATGTGGGCTATTCCGTAGATACGGCCGCGGTGGCCCGGCATTATACCCTTGTCTCCCGTCCTGAGGAGGCCGATTGGGCCCTGGTGGCCATCACCGAACCGGAGGGCGGTATCGGGTACAAGGACGGCCATTACATGCCCATCTCCTTGCAATATTCACCTTATACGGCCCAGGCGGCCCGGGTCGTATCCCTAGCCGGCGGCGACCCGGCAGAGCCGGGCACCAACCGCAGCTACAAGGGACGGCACGTGGAAGTGGAAAACGCATCGGACCTGGCCCTTGTGCAGGATACCAAGGCGCAGATGGGTGAAAAACCGGTAATAGTCCTTCTCCAGACCACCCGTCCGGTGGTGATGGAGTTTGAACCCTGGGCCGATGCCATCCTGGTGGCCTTCGGGGTGAGGAGCCAGGCTTTCCTGGAACTTGTCTCCGGGGCCTATAAGCCTGTGGGCCGCCTGCCCATGCAATTCCCTGCCAACATGGAAACGGTGGAGCGGCAACTGGAAGATGTCCCGCAGGACATGACCCCTTGGCGGGATACCGAGGGAAATACCTATGATTTTGGATTTGGTTTATTATGAGACGTTTCGCATTCTTTTCCATCGCCTTGACCTTTGCCTGCCTGGCCGGTGCGCAGTCCATTCCGCACCGGGTGGCGGAAGACACGGAAGGGGTGATGAGTCCGGCCTACTGGGCCCTGTGGAACGACGCGGTCCAGGAACGGATTGACGCCGACATTGAGCGCAACCGTAAGGCCGACGGTGTGGTAAGAATCCCGGGACTCAAGCGCGGTACGCCGGTTCAGGTGGAACAGATATCATCGGCCTTCCTCTTTGGGGCCTCCACGTTCAACTATAATCAGTTGGGAACGCCGGAAGCGAATACCCGCTACCGGGAGCTCTTCGGAACGCTGTTCAACCGGGCTACGGTGGGGCTGTATTGGCGCGATTTCCAATGGTTCCGCGAGTCGCCCATGCGCTACAAGGGCGAATTCCGCGACAGCGAGGAATACTGGAATACGTTCAGGAAGAAACCTTTTGCCCAACCCCATTGGCGGCGTCCGGCCTCGGACCCCATTGTGGACTGGTGCGCCGCACATGGGGTAGCCGTGCACCTGCATCCCCTGGCCTGGGGCAGCGGCACCAACAATCCCCGTTGGCTGCATCAGCTGGCACCGGCCTCCGAACAGGCGCTGCTGGACTCCTTAGAAGACGTTTCCCTGTTTGAGAGCAAGGTTCCACGGTCGGCCCGGTATGACGCCCTTTCCCCGGAGGAACTGGCCCGGCTGCTTCCCGGGTACGGGAAAGCGCTGGGGGAGACCTTCGATGCCCATGTGCAGGAGATAATCGGCCATTATAAAAACAATCCGGCAGTGACCAGTTACGATGTGGTGAACGAAAGCTGCAAAGACTGGCGCGCCGGGGTGCAGATTCCCGGAGACCTTTTCACCAAAAGCCGTTATATGCTGCTTCCCGGAGACTATACCCGCCGGACCTGGCGCATCGCGGATGAGATGATTCCGCAAACCCAGCTGAAATGCATCAACGACTATGTAGATACGGACGACTATCCCCGCCAGGTGCAGACGCTGCTGGAGGAAGGGTACGGCGTGCAGGCCATCGGCTCGCAGATGCACCTTTACGACCCGGACCAGTGCCGCCGGATTGCCGAAGGCGCCGCCATCCAGACACCGGAGTATGTGTGGGACCTCATGAAGCGGCTCTCTGCGCCGGGACTTCCCATTTGCATCAGTGAAATTACCATCACGGCGCCCATGGACGGGGCACGCGGAGAAATGATTCAGGCCATCATCGCCCGGAACCTTTACCGCCTGTGGTTCAGCGGCGAAAAGATGTTTGCCATCACGTGGTGGAACCTGGTGGACGGCTGCGGCTTCCCCGGAGAGCCCTCCACCTCGGGCCTTTTCCACCGGGATATGACCCCCAAGGCTGCCTATCACGCACTTGAAGAGCTGATTCTCCACGAGTGGCGCACCCGTTTGGAGGTGAAGGCCGGTCGGGGCGGGGAAGTGCGCTGGCGTGGTTTCAAGGGAATATACCGCCTGCGCTGGAAGGACAGCCAAGGCAAGGAACAGACAGCAATTGCAGAACTATGAAAAAGATAAAACTCTCCCTTTTTGTGAAGGTGCTCATCGCCATTGCGCTGGGCTCGTTGTTGGGGCTGGTGGCCCCTGAGGTACTTGTGCGGCTGTTCAAGACGTTCAACGTGCTGTTCGCCCAACTGCTCAAGTTCATTGTCCCGCTCCTGGTGCTGGGCCTGGTGACGCCGGCCATTTACGGCCTCGGGAAAGGCGCCGGAAAAATGCTGCTCTGGGTAGTGGGCGTGGCCTACGTATCCACTGTTTGCGCCGGATTGTTTGCCTATGGGAGCGCATCGGCCTTTTTCCCGCATATCCTTGAGGTGGGAGACCTTCAGGCCGACGCTGCATCGGCAAAGAGCTTCGAGCCTTATATCGACCTTAAAATCAAGCCCCTGTGTGATATGCTTACGGCGCTTTGCCTTTCTTTCATGATAGGCATCTGCTGCATCTATATCAAGGGCGAAGCGCTCAGAAACTGGTTCAACGAGTTTGGCGAGGTGGTGAAGATGACCATCGAAAAGGCCATCATCCCGCTGATGCCCCTTTACATCTTCACCATGATGTGCGAGATGAGCGCTTCCGGGAAAATGGCCGTTGTCATGGGCACTGGGGCAAAGGTCATTGCAACGGGGGTCGTCCTTTCCATCCTGTACCTCGTGATTCAGTATGGAATTGCCGGCGCCATCGCGGGGAAGAACCCCTTCAAATGCCTCTGGAACATGTTTCCGGCCTACCTGACCGGCTTTTCCATCTGCTCGTCATCGGCAGTGATTCCGGTGACGACGGAATGCACCCGGAAGAATGGCGTATCGGAGGAAGTGGCCAATTTTGTGGTTCCGCTGTGCTCCAACGTGCACATGTGCGGCTCGGTTATCAAGCTGGCCACTACGGCCGTTGCCGTGGCGCTCATGATGGGGCAGCCCATCTCCTTCGGGCTATTCTTCAACTTCATGCTCATCCTTGCCGTTGCCACCGTGGCATCTCCCGGCGTCATGAGCGGCGTTCTTATGGCCTCTGTGGGATTCCTGGAGAGCATGTTGGGATTCACGCCTGAGATGACGGCCCTGCTCATGGCCATCTACCTGGCCCTGGACGGCTATGGCCCGGCGTGCAATGTGACGGGGGACGGCGCCATCGCTCTTGGCGTTGACCGGTTTTTTAGAAAATAGTTTTATCTTTGACGAAAAATTACGTTCATGAAGCAATTTTTCCGGCTGTCTTTACTTTGCCTCCTTATGGCCGCCTGCGGCAAAAATGTCATCACTACGGAGCCGCAGGGAGGATATACGCTTGTTCATCAGAGCCAAGGTCCCACCCTTGGCTACACATCGGCTCCTGTCTTGACGCTGGACGGGTATGCCTTCAAGGACCTGAACCGCAACGGGAGCCTGGACGTTTACGAGGACTGGAGAAAGGATGCACGGACAAGGGCGCAGGACCTGGCATCCCGGCTCACGCTGGAGGAAATTTGCGGCCTCATGCTGTATTCCAGTGCGGTAGATGCCAACGACACGCTGCTGGACGCCAAGGCGCGCTCGCTCCTGGCCGATGACCACATCCGCCACATGCTGGTGCGCAACGTGGCCTCCCCGGCCGTAGGGGCCGGCTGGTCCAATGCCGTGCAGGCGTTCTGCGAGGAGGCCCGTCTGGGCATCCCGTCCAACAACAGTACAGATCCCCGCAACTATACCAACGGTACGGCCAACATCAACAATTACAAGCCCGAGCAGGACGGTGAGTTCGACCCGTCGGGGGAGAGCGACATCTCCAAATGGCCGCGGGAGCTGGGCCTGGCCGCCACGTTTGACATGGACCTCATCCGCACCCATGGGGAAGTGGTGTCGGCCGAATACCGGGCCCTGGGCATCACCACGGCCCTTTCTCCGCAGGTGGATATTGCCACCGACCCGCGTTGGCGCCGTTTCTACGGGACCTTCGGCGAGGATCCCGCCCTTTCACGGGATATGGCCCGGGCCTATTGTGAAGCGTTCCAGAATACCCCGGACAGCAAGACGGGCTGGGGCGAGCAGAGCGTCAACTGCATGGTGAAGCACTGGCCGGGCGGCGGTTCCGGCGAAGGCGGCCGCGACGCGCATTTCGGGACCGGCAAGTACGCCGTGTATCCCGGAAACAATTTTGAGCAGGGGATGGTTCCCTTTGTCGACGGAGCCTTCAAACTCCCGGGCAAGACTCAGATGGCGTCGGCCGTCATGCCTTATTATACCATTTCCTACGGACAGGACCCTTCGGGAAAGAATGTCGGAAACGGCTTTTCAAAGTACATCATTCAGGACTTGCTGCGCGACAAGTTCAAGTATGATGGTGTAGTCTGCACGGACTGGGGCATCGTCAAGGATTACAATGTTCCGTGGGAGCACAAAGGTACCCCTTGGGGCACGGAAACCTTGAGCGGTCCCGAGCGGCGTCTGCTGTGCTTTGAGGCGGGCGTGGACCAGCTGGGCGGCGCCAAGGACAATGCGGAGAGCATGGCCGCCTATGAACTGTGGGCCCAAAAATACGGAGAGGAAAGCGCCCGCGCCCGCTTTGAGCTGAGCGCGACGCGTATCCTGGTGAATATCTTCCGGGTGGGCCTTTTCGAGAACCCTTATGTGAGTCCGGAAAAGGCGGCGGCCATTGTAGGCAGCAAGGAATTTGTGGCAGCCGGTTATGACGCCCAGCGCAAGAGTATTGTCCTGCTCAAAAATGAGGGCGGCGTATTGCCTTTGGGCAAAAAGGTACGGGTCTATGAACCGCTCCGGCACGTTCCCGCCGGTCTTTCCCATTGGCAGAAGCCTACGGCGGCCTACGACGAATATCCGGTTTCCAAGGACTTGCTGGGGCAATACTTCGAGGTAGTGGAAACGCCGGAAGAGGCGGACATCGCCCTGGTTTCCATCAAAAGTCCGGTGGGCCACTGGGGCTTTGTGATGCCTGATGAGAAGTATCCGGAGGGCCATTACAATCCCATCAGCCTGCAGTGGGGGCCTTATACGGCAACTACCGCCCGCGAGGAGAGTCTGGCCGGCGGCGACCCGCGTGAAAGCAGTGCCAACCGCAGTTATCGCGGCTTTACGGAAACATCGTCCAACAGTACCGACGCCCTGCTGGTGCAGCGGACCAAAGCCGCCATGGGAGGCAAGCCGGTGGTGGTGCTGGTGGCCATGGAACGGCCCTTTGTTCCGGCAGAGATTGAGCCCTGGGCCGATGCCCTGCTCGTTTTCTGCGGCGTCTCCAACAACGCCCTGCTGGATATCCTGAGCGGTGCGGCAGAGCCTTACGGCCTGCTGCCGTGCCAACTGCCGGCCAACATGGAAACTGTGGAGGCCCAGTGCGAGGACGTCCCCCGCGACATGGAATGCTACAAGGATTCCGAAGGAAACACTTACGACTTCGCCTTCGGTCTCAACTGGAAAGGTGTAATTGACGACGCCAGGGTGCGGCTTTATCGATAAAGTTTGCTATCTTTGCGCGAAAATTTCATCTATGGGGAAAGTTACGCTAAAAGATTTGGCAAAGGAGCTTGGGGTATCAACCACTTTGGTATCCCGTGTCCTTAATGCACCAAGAAGGGGAGACGGCACCCCTGACTGCGATATCAGTAAAGACACTGCCATGAAGGTGCTGGAACTTGCCCAGCGTCTTAATTACAAGCCAAGCCGCATAGCGGCGGGTCTAAGAAGCGGTAAACGCTATCTCCTTGGAGTCATTACTCCGGACATATCCAACTATGCATTCTCAGAGGCCGGACGCTACATTGAAGAACTGGCCCATAACGACGGTTACAGCGTCATGTTCGGCAGTTCGGCCGAAAGTCCCAAAAGGATGGAAGAGCTCCTTGATATTTTTGTCGGGCATGAGGTTGACGGCATCATTGTCACGCCTTGCGCCGGGAGTGAAAACATTCTCAGGAAAATTGTCAAACTGAATATCCCGCTGGTCCTGATAAACAGGGATGTTCCGGCATTGGAAGGAGTGGGCCGGGTTTTCCTGGACAATATCGGCAGCATGAAGCAGGTGGTAAAGCACCTTGTGGAAGGGGGATACCGGAAGATAGAAATGATATCTGAAAACATGGACGTCCTGTCGCTCCGGGACAGGGAGAACGGGTATCGTGAAGCCATGCTTTCATATGGACTGGCTCCCCATATTTATATGGTAGAAAGCGCTACTCAGGAGCGTGAAACCCGAGCCGCCGTTCTGGAAGCAGCACGAAAAGGGACAGAAGCGCTTATAACCCCACGAATAAGACTTTCTCTGAACAGCCTCAAGGCCATCATGGACGCCGGACTCTCCATCCCCGAAGACATGGCGCTGTTCTGCCATGATGAAAGTCCGGCATGGACAACCCACTCTCCCAGCATTTCATACGTATCACAGTGCTCCGACCAGGTGGGTACCCAGGCGTACCACATGCTCAGGAGAATGATGGGAGGGGGACCGGGAGAACAGATTTTAATAGCGCCCAAGTTGTTTTTCGGGGAATCCACCCGTAGAAAATGAGGCTGTACAAGCCTCTTTTTTTATGATAAGGATTGTAAAAAAAAGTATAACTTTAACGATTTAGTTTGCATTTTTGAAGTTTTCTGCATACCTTTGACGCATTAGGAATAATAACTCAAAGAAAAGGTATGAATACTTCAAACTCGCTGCTTGCACTCTGCACCCGCTTCGAAGACCTCGGAGACTGGACTGTAGAGCAGCAGTTCGTACTGCAGATGGGCTCCAGTTACCTGCTTGCCCATGGTATTGGAGAGGCTCTCAAAAAGAACCCCAGAACAACAATAACAATACAGGAAAGCGGAGATTATACCCTCTGGGTGCGTACCAAGAATTGGACGGCGTTCTGGAGTGACGGAAAAACGCCCGGCGTCTTCAAGGTGCTTGTGGATTCCAAGGCCGATCCGGAAGAATTCGGTACCGGCTGTGGCGGAAACACCCCGGAAGAAAAAGCCGCATGGTACTGGCAGAAAGGCGATAAATACCACCTGGACAAAGGAGAGCACACCTTGGAATTGAAAGACCTCACCGGTCTTGACGGCCGTTGTGACGCCATCCTGCTCACCACCACGGACGAGGTCCCCGGCAACAGCCTTGAAGATTACAGGGAACTCCGGAACAGCCTCCTTCCGGAAAAAACAGAAGACAAGGGCAGCTTTGATTTTGTCATCGTGGGGGCCGGCATGAGCGGTCTTTGCGCCGCCATAGCCGCTGCAAGGTTCGGATGCAAAGTGGCCCTTATCCAGGACCGCTATGTCCTGGGAGGCAACAATTCGTCCGAAGTGCGCGTGGGCCTTGGTGGCCAGATTAACATGGCTCCATATCCTTCCCTGGGGTACATTCTCAACGAAATAGGTCCGGACCGGATTGGAAACGCCCGTGGCGCTCATCACTATCAGGATTGGAAGAAGTGGGATGTAATTGCGGCCGAGCCCAACATTACCCTCTTTGCCGGCTATACTGTTGACAAGGCTGCAATGGACGGCAACAAGATAGTGGCAGTGGAAGCGGTAGAGGCAACCCGGCAGAACAGAATTAGAATCAGTGGCAAGCTCTTCTCGGACTGCACCGGAGACGCGCACCTTGCGACGCTTGCCGGGGCAAGAACCATGATGGGACGGGAAGCCCGCAGCGAGTTTGGAGAAAGTCTCGCTCCTGAAAAGGCCGACGGATACACCATGGGCGTTTCCATCGAATGGTATTGCGAGGATTGGAATACGCCCTGCTCCTTCCCGGACAGCCTTGACTGGGGACTCAAACTGGACGAAGAAACGGTTGAACCCGTCCACCGCGCCAACTGGTACTGGGAAGTGGGAATGAACGACGACCAGATTGCCGATGCCGAAAAAATCCGCGACTACGGTATGTATGTAGCTTACAGCACATTCTCTTACTGCAAGAATCGCCTTGCAAAGAAGGAAGACTGGCAGTGTACGCACCTTACATGGGTGAGCCACGTAAGCGGCAAGCGCGAAAGCCGCCGCATCGTGGGAGACTACATCCTGCGCGAACAGGACCTGACCCGCCCCATCCCTCATGAGGATGGCACCTGCACCACCACCTGGCGTATCGACCAGCATTATCCGGACCCGAGAAATGCTTACAAATATCCCGGAGCAGAATGGATGTCCATAGGTAAATTGGTCCCTATCGACCCCTATGCCATTCCCTATCGCTGCCTTTACAGTGCAGATATAGCGAATATGTTCATGGCGGGACGCGACATCTCCGTTACACACATCGCCCTTGGCTCTGTGAGGGTTATGCGCACCTGTGCCATGATGGGTGAAGTCGTGGGGCTGGCCGCAAATGTCTGCCGCGAGAAAAATGCTTTCCCAAGGGACATTTATACCACTTATTTCCAGGATCTTGTGGCTCTTATGAAAAAGGGGGCCGGAAGAACTGACGTACCCTATACCCAGTTCTACCACCAGGTGGATCGTACAGGACATCAGGCAGAAGACCGCTAACCCCAAATTTTTATGCGAAAGCTATTTTTACTGCTTGCATGGATGCTGTTCCCGATAATGGCGTGGGCGCAAGGGTTCACGGTTACCGGAACCGTGCTTGACGAGGAGGGCCTCCCGCTCCCCGGGGCAAGCGTCATTGCTCCCAACTCCAGGCAAGGTTCCATGGCCGGGCCGGACGGAAAGTATTCCATTACGCTCAAAAAGGAAGACACCATCCTCCAATTCGACTTCCTGGGTTACGAAACGCAGACCGTTGTCGTGGACGGACGGCGCACAATTGACGTTACCATGAAACCGGATGCCTCCACTACCCTTAATGACGTAGTGGTAATCGGCTATGGCCAGGCCAAGAAAACGGATCTTACCGGAAGCGTATCACTGGTAAAGATAGACGAAATCATTGAAGCGCCTACAACCAGCATCGATCAGGCGTTGCAGGGAAAAGTCGCCGGCATGGACGTTATGTCCACAACCGGCGAACCGGGAGCCGGAACATCCATCCGCCTCAGGGGAACGCGCTCTATCGAAGCATCGAACGAGCCCCTCATCGTTGTCGATGGCGTGATGGACGCCGTCATGGACCTGAATGAAATCAATCCTGACGACATTGAATCCATCAGCATCCTCAAAGATGCCTCCTCCACCGCCATTTATGGTTCAAGGGGAGCGAACGGCGTTGTCATCATAACCACCAAGAAAGGCGTAACCGCCCGTCCCCGGGTGTCGGTAAAAGCCACTTTCGGCGTGTCGAGACTGGCCCGAAAACTGGACGTCATGAACACGGAGGAGCTTATCCGCTACCGGAACGACTACACCTATCTGGATTACTACATCTACCATCCCACCGCATCGGCCCCGACTGCAGCCTATGACGTCGCCGACTTCAAGAACAATACCGATTGGCTCGACGAAGTCACCCGAACCGCTTTTTCAAAAACGGCCAATGTCTCCGTTTCCGGGAAAAAGAGCGGGACTTCCTATTTTGCCTCGGCGGGCGTCAATGATACCCAGGGAATTGTGGACGGAAGCGGATTCAGCCGTATAACCGGCCGCTTCAATATATCCCACGATTTCACAAAATGGCTTAGCGTGGGGCTCAAGGCTACGCTCACATATGCCCGGGAGAATCCCAACAAGGCCAACATCGGCGGTACCAATGTCTATACGGGCGTGGTGTACCTGGCCCCGTTCATCGGCGCAACGGACGAAGTCAACCCCCTCTACGAGAACGGCACCAAGATAAACACACCCCGGAATGCCATCAACCTCATCGATTTCCACAAAGACCGCCTGAACAGTTCCGTGTCCGGGGAAATCACCCTGAAACCGCTGCCGGGGCTTGTCATCAGGAGCCAGAATACTTTTACGCCCCATCATGTCAGCGTTTTCAAGTACAGCCCTTCAACGCTGCCGGCCCGTTACGACGGACAGGGAGGGCTTGCAAACCGTACCGAATACAACGCCGTCCAGCTCATGAGTGAAAACACCGTCACCTGGACAAAGAAGTTCGGGAATGGGCATCATTTTGAGGGGATGGCCGGCTTCTCGGCAAGTTCCAAGAATATTGACCAGATGATTGTGGCGGCCGACGGCATCCTGGACGACAACCTGAAATGGAATAACCTCAACGCCGTGAGCACGAAAGAGGGCTATACCAACAATTCCAATACGGAAAGGATTGTCCGGGAGTCCGTGTACACGCGCCTCAACTACAACTATAAAGGCCGATACTACATTACATTTACCGCAAGGGCCGACGGCTCATCCAACTTCGCCGCAAACAACAAATGGGGATTCTTCCCTTCCGTGGCATTGAAATGGAATGTGACCAAGGAGCGTTTCATGAAAGCCGTTCCCTGGATGGACAACCTTTCTCTCAGGCTGAGCGCCGGCCGTACAGGCAACGATGCCATTGCGGCATACCGTTCCCTTGGGGTATATGCTTCTTCTACTTCCGGCGCCGTCTTTGAAGGAACCCAAAGCGCAGGATTCTATCCGTCAAGGGTGGAGAACCCCAACCTCACCTGGGAGAAAACCACGCTGTATAATGCCGGGATTGACCTCTCTCTGCTCAAGGAGAGAATCAACCTCACGGTGGAGGCATACACTTCTTATACCACAGACCTGCTGCTTACGCTGAAGACCATCCAGTCCACCGGGTTCTCGGACCGCTATACCAATCTGGGCCGCACGTCCAACCGCGGGGTGGAATTCACCCTGGATACCAAGAACATTGTCAAAAGGAACTGGGGCTGGTCAACGGAATTCACCCTTTCACACAACTCACAGATGGTGGAAGACATCGGCCACGAGGAGTATGTCTCCGTAATGGAAGGCAGCGGGTTCATGATTTACGGTTACAAGTCTGGTTATCCGCTCAATGCGTTGTGGGGCTTCCAGTATGAAGGCGTCTTCCACAACGTAGAGGAGGTCATGAAAAACCAGATAACCCGCAGTTATGTGGGCCAGACGGCGCTTTCTTCGGACACCCCCAACTATTATGTCATGCTGGGAAGGCCCAAATATGTGGACGTGAATCACGACGGGAATCTCTCCAACGAGGATCTCCGTTACCTGGGCAGCGCAGACCCCATCCTTTATGGCGGCCTCCAGAATACCGTCCACTACAAACGGCTCAAATTAGGCGTTTATCTTGCCTATTCACTGGGCGGGAAAATCTATAACTGGTCAGAGTTCACCATGTCCGGCGGCTACTATACCAACCAGTACCGCTACATGACCGATGCCTGGCATCCGGTAAGAAATCCGGAATCGAACTATCCCCGTGCCGGTATCGGCGAGCGCCACGTTCCAAGCTCACTGCAAGTCCACGACGCTTCCTATCTCCGGCTCAAGACCGTGAGCCTGTCCTACACGTTCGATTTTACCAAGAAGAGAAAGTCGTTCATGCGCAGCCTCACCGTCGGGGTAACCGGCGAGAATCTCTTCCTTCTCACATCCTACAACGGCTTTGATCCGGATGTCTCCACCTCCAGCGAGACATCTACCATCCGCAGGGCCGATATCGGCGCCTATCCCAAGGCCAGAAGTTTTGTCCTTAACCTTCAAATGAATTTCTAAGATGAGCATCCAGAAACTTATTACAGCGCTGGCTCTTACGGTCGCCGCGGTTTCCTGCTCCCTTAAGGAAACGGCCGACGGCTACGTGACAAAAGACAGTTTTTACAAGACCGAAGAGCAGTGTTATTCTGCCCTCAGGGCTTGTTATACGCCGGTTCATTATATCTACAACCGGCCTTTCCTCCTGGCCACCGAGGCGTGTACGGACCTGTATTTCTGCAACGTGTCGGCAGAGGACGGCATCCTTGCCATCACTCCCGCCAGGCCGGGAGCTGCGGCCAACGTGTGGCTTTACGCATACAAAGGCATTGCCCGTGCCAACGAATGCGTAGCCTGCATTGCGGACAGTCCCCTTGACGACTCCGTTAAAGGGCCGATGGTAGCGGAAGCCCGTGCGCTGCGAGCCCTGTACTATTATATCCTCACCGCTTTCATAGGAGACGTTCCGTTCTATACCATGCCTGTCAAGGACATTGAAACCATGGAAGAGATAAGGAAACTGCCCAGAACGTCGGCTACGGAGATAAGGAGTGCGCTGTATGAGGACCTCAAAAACAACGCGCTGCCGTTCTTCACGGAGGAAAACGGCCTCAAGTGCCGGGCGAACGAGGTTCGGAATCAGCATGCAGGCTATGCCCTGACGCTCATGCTCATGGCCAAATTTGCCTTATGGAACAGCGAGTGGACGGAAGCCTTGTACGCTTTGGACCTGCTGGAGGAAACCTACGGGGAATTCTCAGAAGATGCATTCCCTTTGGCGGAAATCCAGTGGCGTTACAAGAATACCAATGAGGGTATTTTTGAGATTCAGCACGCATGGAGTGCCGACGGCGTCAAGTTTTACGGGCAGGTGGCCAGCGTCATGTCGCCCCGCTGCTCCGGCGAATGGATTTATGACGGGGTTTACATGCCCGAACTGGCCCGCACCGGCACCAATTCTTCGCCGGTAAAGCTGGGAAAGCATTTTGCCTTGTTCCGCAGTGCGAACAATTCCAAAACAGAGAATTCCGCCAACGCCCAGGGCATTTTTGAGGCCATGCCCATGACCTTTACCAATGAGACCTATGACTTCTCGGCATCGGCAAAGCGCTACAAGACCGTCATCGACCTGGATGCCATTCAAAACGGGGTTACGGCAAGCGGGAAAGCGCTCGACCGCAGAATCCTGTATAAAGTGGGAATGGGGAACCTTGAGAGCGGAAACACCTTTGAAACCGTCAAGACCGGCGGATTCTTCTATGGCGGTCCCCAGTTCTGGTGCCCGGGAATGACCGCCACCTACGACAGCAACAATTACCGCATATTCCGCTATGCCGACGCCGTCCTTATGCAGGCGGAATGCTACTGCGAGCTGGGCCTCTCGGACAAGGCGGTAAGCTATCTGAACAAGACGCGCGCCCGTGCAGGACTTGCCCCGTATCAGTATGCTACGGACATCGACCTCATGCGGGAAATCCAGAACGAGCGGGCCCGGGAACTGGGCGGAGAGTTCCAGCGCAAGTTTGACCTGGTGCGCTGGGGCATCTGGTACGACATGACCAAGTCCTTCAATGAAGAGCCTCGCGTAGTGGCCAACATTCGCCGTTGTCACCAGTTCTATCCCATTCCGGATACCGAATGCGCCCTTTCGGGCGGAGTACTTACAAACGATGCATACAATGAATAGAACTATCTGTAATATTGTTCTTGCCCTGGTCCTTGTGACCGGTTGTGCAAAGCCGTACGACAAACATTACGACCTTGCCGTGGACGCCGTCGCTTATACGCTTCCCTATACCGGAGACACCTTCCCCCTGTATGTGTATTGCTCCGGAGCCTGGACGGCCGGATTTGATGCGGAACAGTCCTGGATTACCATCGTCTCCGGTACCGAATCCGGAACAGGAAACGGCGTTGTGAGACTCTCTTACAAGGATAATGACGAAGCCGTCAGGGAGGTGAACCTTGTGCTCAAAAGCGGAACGTTCACCCGGACGGTACATATTACGCAAAAGTATAATTCAACGCGGCTGGAAGTATTATGAAAAAGTCCTTTATCTTAGGTGCACTGCTGTTGGCTGCCGTTTCCTGTCATCTTGACGACGCCATGTACGTCAAGGTTCAGGAACTGGATTATGCGTTTGTGACAGAAAGCGGCACATACACAAAAGAAGATGCGGCAGGAATTGTTCCTGCAGAAGGCGGCAGCCTGAGTATCCGGATTCTCTCAAGCGGAGAGGTCACCATTAGTACCGGCGAAATGCCGGCATGGGCTTCCCTGGACGGGGAAAAGCGCTTCAGTGGCGACCGGACGCTGGTGTTCAACTTCGGTCCCAATGACGGGTTCCGCCGAGCGGTTATCTTTACTGCCCATATGGACGGCGTGGAACCCATTCAAATCATTGCAAGGCAGGCGGGGACCGTTGCCTATATGCATTGTGACAGTCCCTACAGGAGCGCCAAGGGCAGCGTGGAGTCTTCCGTGTCCTTCTCTGTCGATACCAACATCCCGATGGAGGAGATAAGCACAAGCCCCTCTGCCGATTGGCTTGGAAAGCCGGCCGCCGCAACAACGGACGTTACGGTCAACATCGCAAGGAATACGCTGGACATATCCAGGAAGGGCACCATTACGCTTTCTTACACCGACGGGTGGAACAATACCCTTACCGAAACCCTGCATATAACCCAGGCGTCGGCCAGCGACGTATTCGGAACGCGTCTCGATTTCCCGGCTTTGCGTTCCATGGCAACCGCGGAAGGGAAAAAGATAGAAGGGGACTATTCCCTGACGGGAATCGTGGTGAGTGACTGGCGCAGTGCCAACACGGAGGAGAACCCTGTTCTCACGCTGGATGCGGCCGGAGACTTCAGGAACAACGGCGTAAGCGCCACTGTTGCAGAGACCGTTCAGCAGGTGGTGGACACAACAGCCACCAGAAGAACCGCCTATCTTGAAAGCGAGGACGGGGCCCTTGGCTTCAGGCTTGTGTTCAAAGACGCAGCAGAAAACCGCCTGGTATTTGGAACACGCCTCACCATTTCCTTGGACGGCGCTGTCATAACGAAGGATGTTAATCCTGAAAGATATACGCTGGAGGGGCTGACATCGGACAATATGCTGGAAAGCGAAACGGGAGCCGTTGTCCCCGTTAAGGAGAAGACGATTGCAGCGCTCACGGACAGTGACATCTATACCTTCACCAGCCTTATCGGCCTTGAATTTCCGGTGAAGGAAGGTTCCTATACCGATATCCGCGAAAACCAGGCGCTGTATTCTGCCGTCAATGACAACTCCGTGTCAAAGACAGACACCAAACGGTATTTCTACATGGATTCTTTTGCCAACCTGCTGGTTGACGGCGAAGGCAGGGCCATCTGCGCTCCGGTGAACATGCTGTGTACATGGAGAAAGCCGGAAGGCGGAATCCCCCAGGGGGCCGGCCCGGTAAAAGGCATCATCGTTCATAATACCATCAGGCGTTACGGAGACGCCGGACGATACCAGATAAGGGTTGTCGATGAAACCGGTTACGCGGGCCTCACGGGGGCGTCACCCTGGAAAACCATCGCAGGCTGGGACCTGGGAAAAGCAGAGCCGTCTTACGGCGAAGCGGGCCTTGCTTGCGATAAGCGGGAGGCGTCCATGACCGACCAGCACAGTTACAAGAGCCTGGTGGCCGATACCAAACGCACCTGCGGCATTTCGGATACATACCGCTCCATACACGTATTCGGCCCCATAACAGGCTGGTGGGACTGGAATGAGGAGGGAGAAATAACAGGGAACCACGGCCTTGCCATGGAATTCTCCACAAAAGACCTCACAGGAGAGGAAATCATGGTCGCCTTCCGTTTCTATGCCGGAAGAACGGGCACTGTAACCACGTTCCAGGCTTTTCCCGCCCATTGGTTTGTTGAATATAGCATAGACGGAGCCCCCTATGTGCCGGCGGCCAATGCAGACCTTTCCGGCAAGCCTTATGTCCATCTCAGGAGCATAGCAACCTACACGCTTCAGTATGGTTCCTACAAGATTCCCACCTCTGTCAATGCCGGCCTTGGCGCCAGCTCCCACGCATTCTGCCTGCCTGCAGAAACCCTTGGGAAGGAGCACGTGAAAGTGAGAATACGCCCGTACGATACCGTCATGAGCGCAATCCCCTCCATTTTCACCGACGAGACAGAATCTTCTTCCATCACGGCCCGGACAAGGGCCTCAGACTATGTCTCTTTCCAGGATATTTTCATCAGATACAGATAGCCATGAAATATTTCCCGTATATAATTACTTCGCTGCTCCTGATGGCGGCCTGTACCAGAACATCCAAGGAGGAAGGCCAGATGGGGGGGGCAGAAGTTACATTTCTTGCCGGCATCGAGGAAACCAAGGCAACGATTGCCAATGATTTCAGTGCATTCGAATGGGAAGCAGGAGACAAGATTACCGTCCTGGACGGAATATCGGCCATAGAATACAGCACCCGGGAGTCTGGAGCCCAGGCGCTTTTCACCAGCGAAGAAGGCATCGCCGACGGCGTCAAGCAAGTTTTTGCTGCGTATCCGGTTTCTGCCGATGCGCATAGAAGTTCATCGGGAATCACGCTTACGGTACCCTCGATTCAGCAGGTGGAGGCTCCAGGAATGGACCTTTCTGCTGCGCCGATGGTGGCCTTTGCCGAGAACCCCGGCATCAAGACCCCCCTTCTTTTCCGAAGCGTGTGCTCGTACTTCAAGTTTACCGTTCCGGCATCCGACCAGGTGGTATCGTTGACCCTGAAGGGCGGTGAGGGCGAATTCCTGGCCGGCAAGATAGACGTCAAATTTGAGAAAGGCATTCCCACATTTGAGGTCCTTGACGGCACCCGTCAGATAGATTTCTTTTCATCGGTTCCCATGGACGGGGTCTATGTGATTCCGCTGCTGCCGGTTACCCTTAGCGAAGGGCTTGAAGTCACCCTCCGGACTGCAGACGGAAGAACCGCCGTCCACCGGGTTATTGCCAAGGATGAGAACGACGTAGTATCGGCCGTCGTATTCAGGAGGGACAAAGTAAACCATTTCACGTTAAGTTTCTCCGAGCCCGTATGGCGTGAAGCGCCGGCAGCCGAGGCGCTGGCCGTAAGTGCATCAACGGCCGCTTTCCGCTTCACGGAAAACGCGTACAGTGACCCGGAAAAGGATTTTGCAAGCCATTTCTCCGTAGGCCTTTTCAAGGATGCCGACTGTGAAAACCCAGTAAGGGAAATGGACTGGCAGGTGGCTCCAGTAAGCAATATTGCCACTCCGGCATTCTGTTTCACCGGACTTGACCCCGCTACGGATTACTGGTTTCGGGTGACGGACGTCCAGACCCTTTCCTCCAACCCTGCAGTGAAAGTTACCACGGAGCCGTCATCGGCAAAAACCATTGGCGGAACCGTGGCGGAAGGAGGAATCATTCTCATGGAGGATTTCTCCGAACTCACGGAAGGCGGAGACCCCGTAAACAAGGCCTGGGGGCTGATTGACGGGGAACTGTCCGCCCTTCCTTCCACCCTTCCCGAATGGAGCGAAGCCGACCTGTCCGCCACCCGCCTTGCCAATTGGGCGGAAAAGACGCCGGGCGCAGCGTATGTGGGCCCCGGATACATCCGGGTGGGCGATTCCTCATCACAGAAGGACGCCGTCATTACCCCCGTCCTTTCCAATCTGCGGGAGTGTGCAACCGTCAAGGTGGCATTCAAGGCGGCGCCTTTCTCGTCGGATTATGGCGTAGGCAACGGCGCTTCACGCCTTGGAGAATGCTACGCGGAGGTCTGGGTAGTGAACGGAGAGCAGTGGCTGTCGGCAGGCATTGTGGAATTCACTGACGATCCCACGCAGTGGAGCTCCTGCTCGGTGGAAGCCTATAATATCCTTCCAACCTCCCGCATCGCCATTGGCGGCGCCTATGGGGAAAAGACCAAAACGTCCGGCGGAAAGCAGTATGGCCGTATTTATGTGGACGACGTGGAACTTACGGTCCTCCGTTACGAGCAAAGGGCGGCCGTCATAGCTCCCGAGCTTACGCTGGGCAATGTGTTCTGGTCCGACGTTGCGCTCTCGTGGACCTGCTCCGGCGAGCCCGAAGGATATAAAGTCTATGTTGACGGAACGGTTAAGGAAGAGCTGGGTGCCGATGTCTTGAGCTACCACCTTACGGGCCTTGCGTCCGGAAGCCGCCACTCCGTGAGCATTGCGGCCGTTTACAACGGAGCCCAGGACGAAGGAGCGTCCGCTGCCCAGTATTTCACTACCGGAACAGTGGAGCGTCTAACCAAGAACCTGAGCCCTACTTCTTTGGCGTTTGGCATTGAAAACCGCGCCGGAGAGAATACCACCAACAACAATCCGCTCCTTGAGGTGGAGCTGCTTGACGGGCCGGACCCGGGCACCGCAAAGTCCGTATTCCGTTCCTATGTGCTGGATGCGCAGGCGCAGTCTCCCGCCTCTCCGTTCTTTGCGGGGCTTATTGTGAATCAGTCCAAGTCCAGGGCACCGCTCCATGTGGCCATCGGCTGCCTGAAGCCGGAGACAGACTACTGGTTCCGCGTCAGGAGTGTCGCCAGCCTGGAATTCACCAACTACCAGCCTGCTACGCCCAATACGCAAGTCTGTACCTCTTCCAACGGTACGTCGGCGTTCTCCCTGCCGCTCAAGGCTACCACGCCGGCAACCCATGCCGCCGGTGCCTCCGAAGTCCTCTTCGAAGGTTTTGACGACGTCATGATCCAGGCCGACTATGTGAACCTCGCTGTGGGCACCGTCCCTGCCTTCAAGAAAGCCGGCCTCAAGGTGGGGGACATGACGCTGGATACCATAAGGAACTGGGACGGAGACTGGAGTTTCTACGGCATGAGAACTGCATTTGCCAGTTCCCAGTTCGCACCTCATTACGCATGGGGAACCCAGCAGACAAAGGATGACGACCTCTTTACCCTGACCGCCCAGAACGGCAACGGCCTCATCAAAGGGACGGCTCCCGGCGCCGGTGCCAAGATATACAAGTTCAAGGACAGCTGCGGCTCGCTTGCCGGCTGGTATTCCACCAACAACACTTTCGCCGGACAGGGATACCTGGAGTTGGGTGCATATTATAATGCTTCTGACAGCAAAGCCCAGGTGCTGGGCATGCTTGTCACACCGGAACTGCAGGCGAACCTTGCCGCCGAGGAAAAGTCCTGCGCCGTTTCATTCAAGGGACTTGTCCTGCAGGGACGCTCCTGTGCCCTTGAAATCTGGAAATACAGCGGTGCCGCCAAGTCTTGGAGCAAGGTGGGTACGGTGGCCCTGTACAACTCGGCCGGCAGCACGGAGCCTGTCACCACCTGGTCCGGTTCTTCCGACACGCACAGATGGTATGGGCATTCCGTTGACATAACTCTGTCGGCTGGAGACCGCGTAGCCTTTGTCTCCGACAAGGAAGGGGCGGCCCTGATTGATGACATTTGCATAGAAATCAAATAACAACATAATGATGAAAACACAAAACTACATTCCGCCGCGCGCGGAAATCTTCTGGACGCAGTTTGAATCTGCTCTCTTGACGACATCACCTGAAGGGTATGAGCCCGAAGGGGACGGCCCCGATGGATATGAATTCGGCGATGACTTCGCTTGGTAAAAAGGAGGAATGAACATGAAAAAGTATTTATTTTTCCCGGCCGTTGCAATGAGCATTTTTGTCGCTTGCAACCAGAAAGAAATGGATTTCAACAAGGAACCCGTGAAAGAGCCAGTCATAGAAACCGTACAAATGACATTCCGGGCCGCTACGGAAGACGCGCCTACAAGGACTACGCTTGATGAGGAGACCGGTACCGTAGCATGGGCCGCCGGCGATACCGTCAAGTTTGTGTATGAACTGAACAAGGAGCCAGGATATATCACTTCTGAAGCCCTTACGGCTGAAGACATTGACGGAGAAGGGGTGGCTACCTTCACGGCCAACCTGCCTAAGGCTTTTACAATGACAGAAGAGGAGTATCAGGCTGGTGATACAAAAAAATCCCTACATCTGTACGCCGTTTCCCCTGCATCCATTGACATTGACTATAGCAGCGCCAGTTCCTTCTTACTTACTGTTCCAACCGACCAGGACGGCCGTTTTGCCAGCGCAAGCATAGCTCTTGCCAAGTGGGACAAGAACGACCCCGACGCGACGCTGAAATTCAAGAACCTCTGCGGCCTCCTCAAATTCACCATTACTGATGCCGCTGTCCGCAAGGTCGTTCTCCATTCCGACGACTACATTGCCGGAAAGATGGATATCAGCTTCACCGGCCCTGCAGTCAAGAATTTCAAAGATGAAGATGGAGAAAAAACCATCACCGTCAAAGTTCCTGGAGCCGGCACTTACTATATTGCCGTACTCCCCACGAATGCAGAAAAAGGCATCGGCATCAACAATATCTATGTCGAGCTTCTTGACAAGGATGATAACCTCATCGGCGACAAAGCCTCTGCCAACCCCCTTGTCATCGCCCGCAAACAGATCCGTAGCCTTGGCACCCTTGCAACGGGCTTCGCTGACAGGATGTATATCACCACAAGTGGCAAAGGAACGAAAGACGGGAGTAACTGGGACAATGCGGGTGGTGTAACTGAACTCCTGGCTGTCATGCAGTCAACCACAGCCGTCACCAAGAATATTTATATGGCAGCGGGAGATTATAAGATCCCAGACAAGGATGCCAAAGCACCGGCAGGAAGTTCAATCAAGATGTATGGCGGGTATCCATCTGACGCGAGCGGATATAGTCTTTCAGGCCGGAACATAGAATCCAATATAACAAAAATATATAACGATTCCGGACGAACCTTCTACACCCGCAACGGTAATTGGTTATTTGAAGGAATAACCTTTAACAGCACAGGGTACTCAAGTACCAATGCCAACGCATTTGGCTGTGCTTTGGTTCTTATTGGAGGAAACATCACCGTCAACAAATGTAAAATTGTTGACTCGAACCATGCAGGAACTGGCACTCCGACCGGTGGGGCTGTAAGAGTAAATACTACCGCTACCTTTACTGATTGCGAATTTACCGGCAATTCTTCTACAGGGACAAACGGCTACGGCGGCGCAATATACGTAACCGCATCCGGCAACCTAACTCTGAAAAATTGTGTGTTTAAGGATAATTCAGCAGCCTACAACGGTGGCGCGTTATATATTGCAACAAGCGGGACAGTAACGGCAACCGGTTGTACTTTCGGAGAGTCGGGCCATCCCAATAGCTCAACTAAGCAAGGAGGTGCCATTTTTGTGGGAGGAACCTTAGATGCTACAGATTGCGCTTTCGCATACAACAATGCTACAACACAAGGCGGAGCAATCGAAGTCAGTAACGGATCTTTGACAACCGTCGGATGCACATTTACCGGCAACACCTCTACAAGTCATGGTTCTTCAATTGAGACAGCGAACGCTTCTGTTGTCAAGCTCAGTCAATGCGTATTTTTAGATAATTTTTCCAGCAATTCGGCTGCTGATTTATATATAGGAGGTACTACATCACTATATGCTAACGCTTGTTACTTTGGCCAAAGTTCAGCAGACACACAGATAGCAAGTGCCGCTCCTCACAGAATTCTTACCGGAGGTAACACCAATGTAGGCTTTAACAACTGTGTTATATGCGGTCCTTTCGGAAAGAGCAATGCACTTACCCAGTTAAGCGGGAATACGGTGATCGTCAATTCAACAATCTACTCATCTGTGGGAAGCTCTTCTGCTGCAAACAAAGCTAGTATGGCGTCCATATATAACGGCTCCACAAATGAGAACGGATGTCGAATTATTAACAGCATTGTGCTTAACAACACATCTGAAGGGGCAGGCCGCCTGTCTTTCTCTGTTGCCAGTTCACGATATATGCAGGTGTACAATTCAGTATACAGCCTTACAAGCGTATCCGGAACATTCACTCCAACCTCATGCGTGAGTGGCAAGTACAATGCTAATCCCCACGATACGAATGCATTCCCCGACAATAACGCGTGGGAACAGAAATATCTTGGTACGGCGGCTAAGCTTCCTGATGGTGGTGCCATCAAGGCTTATGGCTGGGATGGCGTTTGTGACGGATTCACAAAGACCACGCTGGCAGACATCAAGAAACTCATAAGCGAAACAACCGGTGTCGGCTCAGCATTCCTCACCTGGCTTGAAGACCTTAAGGTGAATGGGAAAGAAGCCCTCTCCGTGGACATCCGCGGCGTGGCCCGTAATACTTCCGCCATGTGGCCGGGCTCTTATGAGCAGGCGAGCGGCGTGGCATCGGCACCGGCGTTTACCGTAAAGTAGCACAATGAAAAAGCATATTTTAACACTTGCGCTTCCGCTTCTTGCCTTCTCCTGCGGGAAATCAAGCCCTCCAGGGGAGGGCGTCGCGGCGGAAACCGTTCCCGTTACGCTCCAGGCGGAATTCGCCGCCGAGAGCAAGGCGGCAGTAACATCGGCAGGCATTGTTACATGGACGGCCGGGGACCAGATTGGCGTTTATACATCGGCAGGGAACATAAGGACGTTTGACCTTGGTTCCGGGGCCGGGACGGCCAGCGCCACCTTTATGGCCGACCTGCCGGTAGGGGAGGTGCCGTCCGACGTGGCAATATACCCTAAAAGCAGCTTCAAGAGCCTTTCCGGAGGTTCCGTGACCGTAAATTACCCCGCCACCTACACCTACAGTGCCCATGCCATGCCTTCGCCCATGGCGGCCATCCCCGCTGCCGGGACCCTTGCCTTCCATCATATGGGAGGGCTCATCCGGGTGGTGTGCAGTCCGGTCCCCGCTGAGGCTACGGCCTTCCACCTGGTGTGCAAGGACATGCGCATTGTGGGAAACTTCACGGCTACGGTTGCCGCCGACATGGAAGTGGCGTCGTCCAGTTCCGCCGACAACACCAAGTGTCGGATTAACTTTGACGCCGTGGCCGACGAAGCCAAAACCTTTAACGTCCCTGTCCCTACCGGGGAATATGCCAGCATTTATGCCTACTTCACAGATGCGGGAGGTAACAAAATTCGCGAATGGCAGGTACTTAAAGACGTTACGGTCAATGCTGGGGACATGTTTGTCCGGGAGATGCCCGAACTTATGCGGGTGATGAGCTACAACTGGCTGCTGGATTTTGGATCAGGGGATGATAAACAGCCCTGGACAACCGTCCGCAAAGCCAATATGATTGCTGCGCTGCCTTATCGTTATTATGACGTAATGGGAAGCCAGGAATCTACCACGCAGCAGATTTTCGACATTCAGGCTGCCGTCACAGGATACTCCGTCACGGGGACTTCCCACGGTGGCTATCCCCTTGCCACGCTGGGGAGTTCATCAAGCCACTCTGTAACGGCCATTTTCAGGAAAAGCGGCATCACGCTCCTTGACAGCGGCACGTTCTGGTACAGCGACACACCATCCCAGAGCAGCCGGAAGACGACTGGTTTTACCGACAAGGGTGGAAATCCCGTCACCCCCAAGCTTGTAGCCTGCAACTGGGCAAAGTTGGAATATAATGGCATGCCCTTCTACCATTTCAACGTACACCTGCAGGTGAACGATGACGGTCTCACAACGGGTTATGACCCTGTTTATAAAGACATCCGGCTATACCAGTGGAGCATATTGAAGCCCCGCATAGACGCAGTGGCCGGTGACTTCCCGGTAATCCTTACCGGAGACTTCAATAACACAACATCAGATGAAGGAGACGTAATCCAGACCCTCCTTGCCGAAGGAACCCTCCGCGATGCTTATTCGCTTACGCCTCAGCCGCATGGCTCTACCGGGACGCTGCACTATTTCAGGACCAGTGCAACCAGCCGTCGCATAGATTTTGTATTTGTTAACGACAAGTTCAACGTGGAGAGCTACCGGGTGGACAATTCCCAGCAGAGCACTGAGCTCTGGGAATCTGACCACAGTCCGGTGCTTGTAGATTTGAGCTTTACCGACTGATGAGAAAACTTGTACCCGCCATATTGTTGCTTCTTGCCTTGTCCTGCGGGAAAGACAATCCTCCCGCAGGAGAAGAGCAGGGTGGCGGGACTGTGCCTGATACCACGCAGGAGACCATCAACGGAACAAAAATCCTGTCCGGAAACAACCGTGTGGGCCTTGTAACAGATTCCTCTACGGGGAAAGGCATCCCGGGCGTTCCGGTCACGGATGGGTACAAGTACACGCTTACAGATGCCAACGGCGTCTATCAGTTTGCCGCCCACGAAGATGCAAGGTGCGTGTATCTTTCGCTTCCCCGGGCCTACGAAATTCCGCTGGCCCAGGATGGAGAGCCACTTTTCTGGAAAACCGGAGCCTACAGGAACGACTTTTCCCTCACTCCCCGCGCCGAAGACTGGACCGAGTACTCCGTTCTTGCCTTTACGGATGTGCATTTTTACGACAAAGGGGCAAGTTCCACCGTGGAAACGGAAAGGTATAACGCCAGGACGCTTAAGGATATAAATGCCTATGTATCAGCGCTTGATAAGGTAATTATCCTGAATACCGGCGACCTTGTCACCAATGTAACAGAGAAACTGGCGTCATCAAGGGCGGAATTCGCCAAGATAAAGAAAGGCGGTGTTACGGTGCCCATGTTTCCCACCATCGGCAATCATGATTTCAACAATGCCTTTTCCTCCACGCTGGCATGCTCGGAGGACTGGTTCAAGGTCTATGGGCCGCTGGACTATTCCGTAAACATCGGCAAAACGCATATCGTGTGCCTGAACGACGTTCAGTTCAGCTATAACAATGACGGGGGTTACGGGAAGGCCATCGGCTTTGAAAAAGGGCTCACTGATGCGCAGTGGGCGTGGCTGCAGGCCGACCTTAACACCGTCTCCGACAAGGCCGGAACGCTCCTTCTTATCTGTGTGCACTGTCCCGTTTTCGCCAATGACTTTGCCCATGCCGGAGATATCCGCAACCTCCTCAGGACATTTGGCGAATCCCACATTTTTTCCGGGCACAACCATTACAATGTTCACCGGCAGTTTGCCGACACCTGGAAGGGCCTTTCCGGACGCCTGTCCGAGGAACACAACATGGCGCCGCTGGGCGGTCTGTGGCGCAGCAGTCTGGGGAATGACGGCTCTCCCAACGGCTATCATGAATTCCGGATAAACGGCAATGCCATTGTCCGGCAGACCTTCAAGGCGGTAGGCTCCGAGGACGCCTCCTATCAATTCCGTATCTACGACGGAGGGGCCTCCTATCACGCTCCGGTCAGTGGCAAATATGATTGCGCCGATGCCGACGGGAAACTCTACTTTGACTGGAAAACCCTTCTCGAAGGGAGTGAAGGAGTTGACCCTACGGACAAGATACTCGTCAGGGTATTCGATGCCGGAACGCGGGGCCTCAATTGCAATGTCTATTACAACAAGGATGGCGTGCGCTACAAAATGACGCATCTTGCAAATGCCCACCGGGACCAATGCACCTTCTCCTATTTCTGGAACGGAGGCGTAAGTCTTAACAGCGCATATGCAACGGCATATAACGGCGGAAAATCCCAGGGCTTCTGGTATTATGACGCCTCTCCCTCCGGCGAAGGCTGGAAGGTAGAGGTGGAATTCAAGGAAGCGGGAGGAAGCCGCTGGTACGAAAGTTCAACGATACAAAAAGATTATACTGGATTCGCATGGTAAGAAAGCTTTTACTTTCCCTTCTGATGTCTGCCGTGGCTCTGTCTTCATGGGGCCAGCACTGGTCTGTGACCTGGAAAGCATTCCATCAGCACCAGCCGGCGCTGGATTATGTGGGTACGATGGTGACAAAGCCCTCCGACGGCACCGGGCATTCCCGCTGGTGCATTGGCTGCGAAACCTTGGACCGGGACTACGGTGATTTTTCGGCATACAAGAAGTATGTAGGGGAGTTGGGCCTTGGCTACGCCCGCATCCAGAGCGGATGGGCAAAGACGGAAACGGAAAAGGGGAAGTACGACTTTTCCTGGCTGGACGTTATTGTGGACGGCCTTCTTGAAGAAGGCGTAAAGCCCGTAATGACGCTCTGCTATGGTAACCCCGTGTACGGTGCCACCAAGAACCTGGGCTCTGTCATCTTTGACGATGACACCACCATGCAGGCATGGCTCAAATATGTAAACGCCACCGTCCGGCGCTATAAAGACAAGGTTGCCCGATGGGAGGTCTGGAATGAGCCCAACCTGGGAGAGAACGGCAAACGGCCGGACCTTTACATCAATTTGCTTATCGCTACATGCCGGGAAGTGAGAAAAGTCAAGAAGGATGCTGTCATTGCCGGCATCTCCCTTTCCGGCCTGCCACTTGATTTTCCTGAAGCCGTAATGAAAGGGCTTAAAAAGCAAAATGCCCTTAACCTGATTGACTACGTGAGTTTTCATCCATATTACCAGAATCCGGACGACGCCACGGACGGAATCAAGGCGCTGGAAAAGCTGGTGCAGTCATACAATCCTAAGCTTAAACTCCTTCAGGGCGAATGCGGTGCGCCCTCCAACCTGGAATGGGCACATGCCATCAATTACCGCGAATGGACGGAATACACGCAGGTGAAATGGGACCTCAGGCGCATGGCATGCGATTTTTCCCTGGACATTCCATCATCCATATTCACCATAATCGACCTGGTGTATCCGAACATGCAGCAGAGTTTCGGCCTTCTTCGCGGAAACCTCCTGAAGCAACCCGTTTACAAGCGGCCGTCCTACCACGGCGTCCAGAATCTGGCAGCCGTCCTTACAGCAGATACCTTTGCCGACACCACACTCACGGTATCGGCCTCAACTGCCCGGAAGATTTCATGCGTCGGCCTCTCAAGGGAGGGCAAGGTAGTTGGCGCCATGCTCTGGTATGGGGCCGATGTTCCCTCCTCCTCTCTTGAGTGGGACAGCCTTAACCTCACAATCCAAGGCCTTGCCATGGAGGAACCTGTTTTCGTGGAGCCTGTTACCGGCCGTATCTATGAGATTCCGGTTCTTCGCGGCTGCAAGGGCCCGGACTATATCAAATTCCACCGGTTCCCCCTGTGGGATTGCCCGGTGCTTGTTATGGAACGGAGCGCTCTGGACCTTGGCTCTTCAGCAGTAAGCGTGCAGGCTTCCGGCTCCAACGTTAAAGACATGCTTTACTGATTATGAGAAAGTTCTATCTGCTATTTGCAATAATGTGTCTTGCCGGAACGGCCATGGCACAGGGCGTTTATGTTCCGCAGGATGGCCAGATACCGGTAAGAGTCCTGCAAACGACGGACACCAAACCTATCCATGAGATTTATACCACCCCTTTCACTATCCATGGATACAGTTCCATCGGCTCGCTGGACCTTGACGATATCAAAGGCAGTCACCCTTATAAAGGAGTAGGCGTGTCTCTTACCGATGCCTCCTGCTGGTGGATATCCAGGATGCCGGACGCGAAGAGGGCGGCGTTTCTGAAAGACGCGTTCACAAAAGATGGCATGAACCTTTCCCTCATCCGCCTCAACTGCGGCGCAAGCGACTACGCCACAGAACTATACAACTATGACGATGTGGCCGGCGACGTGAACATGAAGCACTTTTCCGTATCAAGGGACGAACGCTATATGATTCCAGTCATCAAGGAGGTTCAAGCCTTGAGACCGGACATTTATACATACAGCGCAGTCTGGAGCGAGCCCGGCTGGATGAAAACCAGCGGGGCCATGTGTGGAGGTGCCCTCAAGGATGAGTATCTGCAGGCTTATGCAAACTATATGGCCGCCTACGTCAAAGCATATAAGAATCATGGCGTAAAGATTGACGCCATGAGCATCCACAACGAGCCGGAAACAGACCAGGCCGGCGGCTGTCCGGCATCCATCGTCACCGCCGAGCAGGAGATGGAGCTCGCCGGCAAGCTGGTGCCGCAGGCGTTCAGGAAAGCCGGGGTGCAAAACACGGCCATCTGGATTTGGGATTACGACTATGCGGGCTATGAGCGCGTATTCAGGGAACTCTCCGACAAAAATGTGCAGAAACACGTAAAAGGCGTGGCCTGGCACCCCTACAGCGGCTCTCCTTCCGTGGTCAAAGAAGTGCTTTCCCGGTACCCGGACAAAGAAATGCACCTTACGGAGAGAGGCCCCAACCTCCAGAAAAAAGACATTCAGACTTTCAAATGGTTTGCCGACGTTGTCTTTGGTGCCCTCAACAATGGCTGCCAGTCTTATTCCAGCTGGAACCTCATCCTGGACGAAGACGGCCAACCGGTAACCGGGAAGTATCCCTGTGGCGGACTGCGGGAGATAAACTCCGTAACGGGAGAGATAACGGACTCCCGCCAGGCGCAGTTGTTCCGTCAGTTCTGTCCGTACGTTGAACCGGGAGCGGAAATTCTGGACGTAAACCATCCCGACGCATCCATGGCAAGCATTGCTTTCCGCAACCTGGACGGCACCCTTGTGGTTGTGGTGGTTGCGGACAAAGACCCGGGAAGACGCAAGTTCCAGGTAAAATACAAAGGACAGTATCTTGGACTCAGCCTGCCGCTGGGCACGGCATCCATGGCAACAGTTATCATAGGAAAATGAGACGAAGCATCCTGCTGGCAGCCGTTCTTCTGGTAAGCGCCTGCTCTTCCAACGGGCCTGTCCTCCCCGAGGCCTCCCTTCCTGCCGACTATTACGCCGGCACGCTACGGATGTATCCTTTCAGGGAAATCGACCCGGTGAAGCCGCCCAAAGGATATGAACCGTTCATGATCAGTCACTACGGCCGCCACGGAGCCCGTTTCCATGGGGATGACACGCAGGGGGAGAAGGTGTATGAGGCTCTTTGCGCCGGCCCGCTGACTGAACTGGGGGAAGAACTCCGGGATTTCATCGGCCTTTATCATGACAGGTTTGCCGGCCATGTTTCTGACCTTACCGAGAAGGGACGGCTGGAACAGCGGGAACTTGCCCATAGGATGTGGGATGCCTACCCTTCCCTGTTTAGGCATAATCCGGCGATAACGGCTGTTTCCACAACCGCTCCCAGATGCATCCTCAGCATGGGGGCATTCTGTGACGGCCTGAAAGACAGGAAGCCGTCGCTTTGGGTGGAGCAAAGTTCCAGCAAGTCATACGACGCTTTTCTTCAGCCTCAAAAGCTTATGCCAGGCTTCCCGGACAAAGAAAAAGACGCATGGAGAATCGCAAGGGAGTTCTGTGCCGGGACCATCGACCCGAGCGCGTTTATAGGACGCATTTTTGGCGATGCCGATTATCGGGTAGCATCTTATCCGTCAAACGTAAGCTTCATGCGCAACGTGCATTATCTGCTGTGCCAGGCGCCGGCAATGGATGTGGCGCTGCCCCCCGCGCCGGAAGTATTTACCCCGGAAGAACGTTGCAAAGTATGGGAAGGGGACAACCTTAAGTATTACCTCAATTACGGATATTACCGGGACTCCGTGGGCGTAAACGCGGCAGGTGCCATCATGAAAGACATTCTTGGGAAAGCAAAGGCCGACATAGCGTCCGGGCAACCCCATGTGCGGCTCCGCTTTGGGCACGATGCCAATCTGATGAGTCTTCTTGCCTATATGGGTGTTCCCGAATTCGCGGGCACTACGTCCGACCTTCACAGGGTGAAGGAGGTTTGGCAGGAGTGGCGGATTCCCTTTGCGGCCAACCTCCAGCTGGTCTTTTACCGCAATGCCGCCGGAAGCATTCTGCTTATTCCCCTTCTTAATGAAGAGCCTGTCAAACTGCCGCTTGAACCGGTCGAGAACATTTTCTACAGCTGGGAAGATTTTGAGAAGCGGTATGCCCCCCTTCCCTGACGAGTATTTGCGGCTTTATTATTTTCTTTGTATTTTTACGGCGACAAGTAAAAGTGGCCATGGAAAACACCCGCAGATATCCCGTAGGAATACAGACTTTCGAAAGAATCCGTAAGGAAGGATACATCTATATTGACAAGACGGATCTCGTATGGCAAGCTACGAGGGAGAGCCCTTTTGTCTTCCTGAGCCGTCCTCGCCGCTTTGGGAAGAGCCTGCTCACCACCACCTTCGATGCCTACTTCAAGGGGCGGAAGGAGCTTTTCGAGGGCCTCAAAATCATGGACCTGGAAACGGAATGGAATTCCTATCCAGTAATTCATCTGGATTTGAGTTCAGCCAAGAACCAGCGTACGCCGGACGACCTCAAGGATATGCTGATGTTCATCCTGGAGCCGCTTTCACAGGAGTATGGCATGGAAAAATCGGAGAACAGTCCCGGAAAACTTCTTGCCGGAATGATTCGTCGTGCCTATACCCGGACGGGGAAACAGGTGGCCGTTATCGTTGACGAGTACGACGCACCGCTTCTGGACGTTCTGCATGAGGAGTCCCTTCTTCCGGAGTTCCGTCGCGTCATGCAGGAGTTCTATCAGCCGCTGAAGGCCAGCGAGGCCATGCTACGTTTCTGCTTCATCACGGGCATCACCAAGTTTTCGCAGCTCAGCATCTTCTCCACCATCAACAACCTCACCCTCATATCGCTGGACGCCAAGTATGCCTCCATCTGCGGCATCACGGAGGAGGAGCTTACCAGGGACATGGCACCGGATATAGCCATGCTTGCCAAGGAGTATGAGTGTACTGCGGAGCAGATGCGCCTGAAGCTCAAGGAGCAGTACGACGGATATCGTTTTGCCGATGTTTCACCGGACATCTACAATCCTTTCAGCCTGATGAAGTGCTTCAACCAGCGTAGGGTGTCCAATTACTGGTTCGAGAGCGGCACGCCGTCGTTCCTTATCCGCCAGATGCGTCATTTCAATACAGATATAACCTCGATGGACAAGATTGAAGTCCCTGCATCGGCCTTTGACCGCCCCACGGAGGCGATGACAAATGCGTTGCCTCTTCTGTACCAGAGCGGTTACCTTACCATCAAAGATTACGATAAGTTCGGACAGTTATATACGTTGTCGATTCCCAACAACGAAGTACGGATTGGCTTCACCGAGGGGCTGCTTCCCGTTTACTCCGGTATGGATGGCAGCGATGTCCAGACCGGCTTTGCTCTCCGTTTCTGGCGTAAGCTCTATGCAAAAGACATAGACGGCGCCATGCAGGAGCTGAAGGCCTTCCTTGCCGGAGTTCCCTACGTGGAAGGATTCCAGAGAAAGCTTGCGGAGGTAAAGAACTATGAAGGCTTCTACGAGTACACGTTCTGGCTCATCTTCAACATGCTGAACCTTTACGCCGGAACGCAGGTGAAATGCGCCGGTGGCAGGATCGATTTTGTGGTTCGGATGCCTGACACCACGTACGTGTTCGAACTCAAGGTAAACGGCACGGCAGCGGAGGCGCTGGCGCAGATTAACAGCAAGGGCTATGCCCTTCCTTATGAGACCGCCGGCCGGAGCGTGGTGAAGGTAGGCGTACAGTTTGACCGCGACAGCATGACCGTGGGAGAATATCTGGTAGCGTAAAAGCCTACTTTATATACCCTTTATCGTTTTAGATTTGGTTTTTTCCCGCCAAAGTTCTATCTTTGTGCGTATGAGAAAAACAACGCTTTCAATATTGGGCATCCTGCTTGCATCGGCAGTGGCCTTTTCGCAAACCGTCGTGAGTGGGATTGTAAAGGACACATCCGGGAATCCGATTGCGCATGTGGGCGTGTCTGACGGCATTCAAATCGTGTACACTAATGCCGGCGGTGAATACACGTTGCAAACCCAAGGAAAATATGGGTATGTGTTCATAATCACGCCTTCCGGATATGTGGCGGAAAGCCGCGACGGGCTTACGCCTGCCTTTTTCAAGCATATCGGCGGAAATACAGACTTTGTCCTTGAGCCGCAAAACCAGGAGAAGTATTCGATGATGGTCTTTACCGATGTCCATCTTACCAATGACCCCGGAAAAGGTGACCAGTATCACTTCAGGAATTATACAGGTCCTTTCCTCCGGGACTTGAGCGAGGAACTTGCCGCCGCCGGTCCCGTGTACGCCCTCCAGCTTGGAGACCTCTCCCATGAAGTTTACTGGTACCTGATGGACTACAATCTGGAGGATGCATACAACACGCTCAAAGACTCCGGAATGAAAGCGCCCATGTACAGCGTCCCCGGGAATCATGACAATGACGGTGCCGTCACAACGGGAGACAATACGGACTTTGACGCAGGCCATCTGTACAGAAAAGTCCTGGGCCCGGAATACTACTCGTTCAACGTAGGCGGTGACCACTACGTCATGATGGACAACATTGTCTATCTGAACACGCCCGGACAGGGTAAAAAGAGCCCCGGAATAAACGGGAAGCGCAATTTCTACACCGGATTCACCCAAGACGAGATGACCTTCCTGAAGGCAGACCTCGCCGCCGTTCCGGATCATGCCCGCGTATTCCTGTGTACCCATGCTCCGCTCATTACAGGGCCCCAAGGTACGTTCTGGCGTGACAAGGAGCAGATGGACACCGTAGCCTCCCTGTTCAAACGGTTCCGCCATTTCGAGGCCTATTCCGGCCATGTGCACCGGCAAAGATGGCTCAGAAGCGAACGCTACGGTCTTGACAACATTGCCGTGTGTGCCCTTTCTGGAAACATGTGGACCACCGCCCCCAACAAGGACCTTGGGGAAGCCGGTGAAGACATGGGTGTAGTTGTGGGCTCTTACAGCCGCGACACGGTTACGTATGCCTACAGAACCCGCCGCTACGGTGAAAACTATCTCCGTGTCTATGACATGAACGCGGTGGGGGAGTATTACAGGACAGACCCGGCTGTGAAGGCTTATTTCAAGAAAAAGAACCATGCCGTCAATTATGCCGATTCCCTCTACGCAAATTACGTTTACATCAACTGTTGGGGCATGCGGCCCGGCTATTCGCTGGAGGTGTATGAGAACGGAGCCCCTCTCGAAGTGGAGCCGACCACGGACGAAGATCCCCTGTACTTTGTGAACCATTTCATCCCCCGTCTTGCCGGCCCTTTCTTTGCCGATGGTCCCAAGAGCCACACCTGTGTCCACCTGTACAGGGCAAAGGCCTCTACGGCCGACGGCATCATTGCCGTATGGCTCAAAGATGACAAAGGCAGCGTTGTCCAAAGCCGCATGATGAAAAGGCCAATCAAGTTTTCTCCGGCCATGTCCTCGGACGGCTCTCCCATCCGGCCGGATATCCCTGCCCTTGGAGAGGCCTGCCAGGTAAGGCTGGTACAGCGACTTTCATCGGCCCTGGTATGGGAATTCTCCGCCACGGGCTTTCAGGATTTGAAGGCCGATGTCGGGCGAGACTGGCGTATTGCCCTGTATTCCGATGCGGACTGCAGGAACCTCATCCAGTCCTGGGACTTGGTGCGCCAGCAGAACAATCCCAACATGAGCGTATTCCGCGGGTTCGACACGGACAAGAACCCTCCTCGTTTTTGCTTCAGCGGCCTGGAACCCTCCACCCGCTATTGGTGCAAGGTCACAGACCTTTCTACACAGGCCCAAAGCACCCCTATCAGGGGAACCACTTCCGATTTTAAGGTTGTTACCCTGGGGAAGAAGGGCTCGGCGCGGGAGGGAGACGTGCTCCTGGCAGAGAACTTCTCTGAAATCACTACCGGCGGATGGTGGCTCAGCGGAAAATATGCCGTGGGCAATTGCCCCATCTCGGCAGAAAGGACAGACAAATACCAGTTTCGCTTAGGGAAAAAGTATAACTATGACGCCCAGGCTCCCGGATATCCCGTCGTTGACGGCAGGGCAGCCTATTATGGGCAATACCAATATGCCGTTAAACCGGAGATGCTTGCCGGAACGCGTCTGGAGAAATGGGGCGTTATCGTCATAAACAACAGCGGGAAAAGGGTGGACGAGAATCAGGTTTACGCACATCCCGGTTACCTTGTGTGCGGAACGACAGCGGGCAAGGATGGCGACGGAAACCGTAATGCCATTCTGCTTACGCCCGAACTCAGTTCTCTGCAAAAAGGCAAAACTGCCACGGTCGCCGTCACTTTCCGCTGCCAGAAGTATGCAGATTCTGACGCAGACCTTAAAGTCTTCGCCGGGAAGGTTGAAAACATCCGCTATTGGGGAAGAGAGAACAGTATGGCCGCTCTTGACGGAGAGGTCACTTATGACTCGGAGAATCCGCAGTATATTTCCACCGCTGACATAACCATGGGCAGCGCCAATGGTTACCGGACATTTACCATAAGCGGCGTTACCAACGCTTCCCGTATCTTCGTGGGTATCCGCCCGGATCAGACCCAGGGCAAGAAAGGCGGAAAATTCACTCACAGACGCTACTGTATTACGGATGTTTCTGTTGAACTGGTTAGTTATGACAAATAAGATATGAGACAAGTAGTTCTTTTGGAACCCGAACATCTTGAGTTCCGTCAGGTTCCCGCTCCTACGGCCGGGCAGCTTGGAGAGCATCAGGTTTTAGTAAACATTAAACGGATTGGCATTTGCGGAAGCGAAATCCATTCCTACCACGGCCAGCATCCGGCAACGTTCTATCCGGTCGTGCAGGGGCATGAGTATGCAGGAATCGTCACGGCGGTTGGAAGCGCCGTCACCGTGTGCAAACCGGGAGACAAAATCACGGCAAGGCCCCAGCTTGTTTGCGGCAAATGTGCGCCCTGCCGTCGCGGGCAGTACAATGTCTGTGAGCATCTGCGGGTTCAGGCTTTCCAGGCCGACGGCGCGGCACAAGATTATTTCATTGTGGACGATGACCGCGTAGTGCGTCTTCCGGAGGATATGCCGCTGGACTATGGTGCCATGGTAGAGCCGGCATCCGTAGGAACACACGCAGTATCCCGTGCCGGCGACCTTCGCGGAAAGAACGTAGTGGTCTCGGGAGCCGGTGCCATCGGCAATCTTGTGGCGCAGGCGGTTCTCTCGGCAGGAGCAAAGAAGGTCCTGATTACAGATGTCAGCGATGTGCGGCTGGATATTGCAAAGCAGTGCGGCATCAGCAATACGCTGAATGTCATGAAAACGCCGCTTGCCGAAGGTGTCAAGGAAGTTTTCGGCGACGAAGGCTATCAGGTGGGTTTTGAGGTTGCGGGTGTCGAAAGCAGCATCAGAAGTCTCATGGAGACGATAGAAAAGGGGAGTACAATTGTGGTTGTGGCCGTTTTTGCCAAGGATCCGGCCCTGAGCATGTTCTATCTTGGAGAGCACGAGCTTACCCTTGTGGGGACCATGATGTACCGTCATGAGGATTTTGTAAAGACGGTAGAGAATATCGCGGCAGGAACCGTCAAACTGGAGCCGCTCATCACCAACAGGTTCTCATTCGAGGAGTATGACCAGGCCTATAAATTCATTGCCGACAACCGCATGACTTCCATGAAAGTAATCATCGACCTGGAAAAATAAAAGTATGGCTGCCGTTGACTGGATTATTGTTGCGCTGTTTCTTAGTGCGCTGATAGGGATAGGTTATGTCTTCTCCCGGAAAAACCGCAACATAGAGGACTATTTTGTTGCCGGCCGGTCCATGCCCGGATGGCTGGTTGCCATTGCCGCAACGGGAACATCCATCAGTGCAGGAACCTTTGTGGGCTCTCCCGAACTGGGGTTCAACACCAATCTTACCTATGTGATGAACCTCATCGGAGCCATATTCGGGGGCTGTCTGGTTGCGGCGCTCATCCTGCCTAAGCTGTACAATGCCAAGACCATAACCATCTACGGGTTTATCGGAAACCGGTTCGGGGAATCGTCAAAGAAGGCCACATCTGTCATGTTTCTGCTGGGTCAGCTTTTCACATCCGGGAGCCGCCTGTTCATAGCCGCCATCGCCATCAGCGTAATTGCCTTTGGCGGCATCCAGTTCCAGTTCATGGTGTGGAGCATCCTTATATTGGGGCTCGTTTCAACGTTCTATACCATGATGGGAGGCATTAAGGGACTGCTGTACATTGATACGTTCCAGACGCTTCTTATGATTTTTACGGGAATTGTGGCCCTTGTCCTGATAGCCTGCAACCTGGATGGCCTGAGCGTGTCGGAGGTATGGCACATGCTCACCTCCGGGGGGATGGTTAAAGCGCCGGCTGCGGCGGGTGTCGCTCCCGGACTGGCCGCTGACGGGACGCTTCATGGATGGGTTTCGGGCAGCAAGGTGCAGATGTTCGATCCGTCCATGGATTTCAGCAAACCTTATACAATCATTGGCGGTCTCATCGGTGTCGCCGTTTTCAAAATTGCGCAATTCACAACAGACCAGGAGTTTGTGCAGAGGCAGCTTGCCTGCAAGGATGTCAAAAAGGCGGGCCGCTCTCTGGTGGCCTCGCAGCTGCTGAGCCTTCCCACGGTCCTAATTTTCCTTTCCATCGGTCTGCTCCTGTGGGTTAAGTACATGCATGCTCCCGGTACGGACGGGGCGTTGAGCGAAGGGTTCTTTGCCGATGCCCGTGACGTTTTTCCGCAGTATATCAAAAACCACATTCCTGCAGGCGTTCGCGGGCTCATGATTACAGGCCTTCTGGCAGCGGCGCTGTCCAGCTTCAATTCAGCCATCAATTCCATGGCTTCCAGCTTTGTGGCCGACTTGTATCTGCCTTTTATGACGCGTCGCGGGAAAGCGCCGGAAGGGGATAATGAGCAAATTGCGTCCTCCCGCTGGATGGTCATCCTCATGGGGGTTCTGCTCACCGGCTTTGCCATACTCACATGCGTAATGCAGCAGAGCAGCGGACTGAATCTGGTGGATTTTGCCACGGGAGTCATGTGTTTTGCCTACGTTGGTATGCTCGGTGTGTTTCTTACGGCCATCTTTACCAAGCGGGGCAACAACAAGAGCGTCATTGCCGCGCTGATTGCAGGTATTGTCATCGTCATTCCGCTCATGTTTCAGAAAGAGCTGTTTGGCGCCAATCACATCGCCTGGACCTGGTGGTGCCCTATCGGCTCAGCTATAACAACCCTTATTTGCATTGCAGGGAAAGGGAATAAATGATTGTCATATAAATCGTTTTCCCGGGGGAGGTAACGGCGGATATCGTTCCCGCTACTCTCCAGGCGGAATTTGCGGCTTTATTATTTTCTTTGTATTTTTACGGCGACAAGTAAAAAAGTGGCCATGGAAAACACACGCAGATATCCCGTAGGAATACAGACTTTCGAAAGAATCCGGAAGGAAGGATACATCTATATTGACAAGACGGATCTCGTATGGCAAGCTACGAGGGAGAGCCCTTTTGTCTTCCTGAGCCGTCCTCGCCGTTTTGGGAAGAGCCTGCTCACCACCACCTTCGATGCCTACTTCAAGGGACAGAAGGAGCTTTTCGAAGGCCTCAAAATCATGGACCTGGAAACGGAATGGAATTCCTATCCTGTAATTCATCTGGATGTCAGCGTAGCCCGGAACAGGGTCTCAGGGAAAGAACTGGAGCGTTCCCTCCTGTTTATGCTGGGTCCCCTGGCCGAGCTTTATGGGTGTGATGAGAAAGCCGTTACTCCCGGCGAGGTCCTTGCCAGTCTTATTCGCCGTGCCTATACCCGGACGGGGAAACAGGTGGCCGTTATCATCGACGAGTACGACGCTCCGCTTCTGGACGTTCTGCATGAGGAGTCCCTTCTTCCGGAGTTCCGTCGCGTCATGCAGGAGTTCTATCAGCCGCTGAAGGCCAGCGAGGCCATGCTTCGTTTCTGCTTCATCACGGGCATCACCAAGTTCTCGCAACTCAGCATCTTCTCCACCATCAACAACCTCACCCTTATATCGCTGGACGCCAAGTATGCCTCCATCTGTGGCATCACGGAGGAGGAGCTTACCAGGGACATGGCACCGGATATCGCCATGCTTGCCAAGGAGTATGAGTGTACTGCGGAGCAGATGCGCCTGAAGCTCAAGGAGCAGTACGACGGATATCGTTTTGCCGATGTTTCACCGGACATCTACAATCCATTCAGCCTGATGAAGTGCTTCAACCAGCGTAGGGTGTCCAATTACTGGTTCGAGAGCGGCACGCCGTCGTTCCTTATCCGCCAGATGCAACATTTCCGCACGGATGTCACGTCGATGGACCGTATAGAGGCGGATGCCTCTGCGTTTGACCGCCCGACGGAAGCGATGGAGGACGCCATCCCGCTGCTGTACCAGAGTGGCTATCTTACCATCAAGGACTATGACAAGCTGTCCGGCGCTTTTATTCTGGCCATTCCCAACAAGGAGGTCCGTGTGGGTCTTGTGGAGGGTCTAATCCCCACCTATTCTGGCATCAAGCGTAACGACACGGCCGGCTTTGCCCTCCGTTTCTGGCGTAAGCTCTATGCAAAAGACATAGACGGCGCCATGCAGGAGCTGAAGGCCTTCCTTGCCGGAGTTCCCTACGTGGAAGGATTCCAGAGAAAGCTTGCGGAGGTAAAGAACTACGAAGGCTTCTACGAGTACACGTTCTGGCTCATCTTCAACATGCTGAACCTTTACGCCGGAACGCAGGTGAAATGCGCCGGTGGCAGGATCGATTTTGTGGTTGGGATGCCTGACACCACGTACGTGTTCGAACTCAAGGTAAACGGCACTGCCGAGGAGGCTTTGGCACAAATCAACAGCAAGGGCTATGCCCTTCCTTATGAGACCGCCGGCCGGAGCGTGGTGAAGGTAGGCGTACAGTTTGACCGCGACAGCATGACCGTGGGAGAATATATAGTGGCATAAATAATCAAACATCGCTATGAAAAAAACAATTCTTGTGGCCGGCCTGGCGCTGGCAATGGCAATTCCGGCGGCCGCACAGGCCCCTTCGGTAACGGAGCAGGACAAGGCCCGGGCGGCCCAGTTGGTTTCCCAAATGACGCTGGAGGAGAAAATTGAACTCATTTCCGGCAAGGTGGACGGGTTCAGGACCTATCCCATCGAGCGCCTGGGCATTCCTTCCATCCGCATGGCCGACGGCCCCCAGGGCGTCCGGAACATTGACGGGAAAAACATCCAGAGCACGTTTTACCCTTGCGGCATATCGGCGGCGGCCACGTGGAACCGCGAGGCGGTACACGAGATGGGCGCCGGCATTGGTTGCGCCGCCAAGGCCCATGGTGTGCAAATCATGCTGGGCCCCGGCGTGAACATTTATCGCAGCGCCCTGTGCGGCCGCAACTTCGAGTATTATGGCGAAGACCCTTATCTTGCCGGCGAAACGGCCCTGAGCTACATCCAGGGCATGCAGGAGCAGGGCGTGATGGCCACCATCAAGCATTTTGCGCTGAACCAGCAGGAGTACAACCGGCACGGCGTGAGCTCCAATGCGGACGAGCGCACCATGAACGAAATCTATTTCCCTACCTTCCGCAAGGCCGTGGAGAAAGGCGGCGTGGGCGCTGTCATGACCAGCTACAACCTCATCAACGGCATGCATGCGGCGGAGAATCCCTGGCTGGTGAAAGAGAACCTGCGTGCCTGGGGCTTCGAGGGCATTGTGATGACGGACTGGACCTCCACCTACAGCACCCTCAATTTCATGACTTCCGGCGTGGACTTTGAAATGCCGCGCAACCATGTGTCCCACCAGAAAGCGGTAAAGGCCCTGTTGGAAAACGGTGTAATCACGGAAGCGGACCTGGACGAGAAATGCCAGCATATTCTGCAGGCCTATTCCGCATTTGGCTTCCTGGACAACCCCATGGAGGCACAGGCCGATGCCGAAGACCCGGCTCTCTCGCAAAAGCGGGCCTATGAAGTGGCCCTGGAAGGTCCGGTGCTCCTTAAGAACGAGGGAGGCGTTCTTCCGCTCAAACCCGGCAAGAAAAACCTGATTGTGGTTACCGGCCCCAATGCCCACACCATGGCGTGCGGCGGCGGCTCCGGCTGGGTGCAGCCGGAAGACGGCAAGGGCGTGACGCCCGCTGCCGGCCTGCAGGCGCTGGGCAAAAACTGGAACGTGGTGGCCCTGGACTCTCCTTCACCGGAAATCCTGCGCAAAGCTGCTGCCGTGATTGTGTGCGTCGGCTTCGATAACCTCTCGGAATCGGAAAACATGGACCGCAAGTACACCCTGCCCAAGGGTCAGGATGACCTCATTCTCCGCATGGCATCGTTCAACGATAATGTGGTGGTTGTGGCCAATTCCGGCGGCGAATTCGACCTCTCTGCCTGGCAGGACCGCGTGAAAGCCATCCTGCTCACCTGGTATCCGGGTCAGGAAGGCGGCAATGCCCTGGCTGCCATCCTGACAGGCAAGGTATCCCCTTCCGGCCGGCTTCCCTTTACTTTCTGGGGCGCCAAAGACAAGAATCCGGCGCAGAAGTGGTATGGCGAGCAGCCGCAAATCCACAAAGACGCCAAGCGTCAGCATTATCACTACACCACTTATGGCGAAGGTGTCTTCCTGGGATACCGTGGCGTGGAGCATTTTGGCGTAGAGCCCGTCTATCCGTTCGGTTATGGCCTCAGCTACACTACCTTTGATTATGCCGATGCTTCCGTGGTTCCGTCCGGTGACGGCTACGACGTAAGTTTCACCGTCCGCAACACCGGAAAGGTTGCCGCCAAGGAAGTGGCGCAGGTGTATGTGGCTCCGGAAAATGCCCCTGTCATGCGTCCGGCCAAGGAACTCAAGGGGTATGACAAGAAACTCATCGCCAAGGGGAGCGAGGAGCGTTTCACCATTCATCTGGACCGGAGCGCCTTCAGCTATTATGACACCAAGTCCCATAGCTGGATTGCCGCTTCCGGTGCGTACAAGATTCTCATCGGCCCTTCATCGGCCCAGACCAAACTGGAAATAGAGGTGAAGCTGAAATAAAAGCAGTCTTTCGGGCCCGGTTCGCCGGGCCCTTTTTTATTTTACCAGCGTCTTGAAATCCTCCCAGCGGTAGAAAGAGCCGGGGGCGGCCATCTCCAGGGGGAGGGTGGCTTCCCGGCCGTTCAGCAGCAGCTGGAACAGGATGTCCGGATTGCGTTTGCTGCGGAAAAATATCAGCTGGAGGTTGCTGGCCATGGGAACGTTATAGTCCTGCCAGCAGTTCTCCACCTCCAGCGGGTTGTCCATGCGGACATCCATCCCATTCACGCCCAGCAGGGACAAGAAGGCCATCAGGCAGGAGTCGTGGGAGAAACGGAGCCGCAGCTGCACCCCGTCCGCCCAGTCGGCTTCTGCCTTGTCGATAAAATCCTGATATAGGACCTGCATGACTGTCACGCGGGCGTTTCCCGTGTCCGGGCAGCGGCCCATGAGCTGGTATTCGCGGTAGTTGGCGACCCGCCACAGGGTATAGCGCTCCTGGGCCGTAAACAGGCTGTACAGGCGCGTCGGAACAGGAAAATCCATGTTGTCCAGCGTGCTCACGACGGTGTGCATGTCGAACACGAATCCGGTGGGGTTTTCCACCAGTTGATCCGCGTGGTTGAACCAGCGTGCCAGAATAGCCCGGGAATCCACCAGGGAGTCGCGCAGGTGCCGGTACTTGGTGAGGGCTTCCCCTTCCCGGTCGGCCTTGGAGTCAATGGTGTCCGGCAGCAGGTAGGTTTGATAGGGGTAGCCGTAGTCGGCCTCATATGTAAAGTCTTTGTCCAGGGCCGCTGCTTCTCCGAGAAAGGAGTACATGCTCGCAATGACGCGGTGAACCAGCGTGGAGGTGGCCACCGCATTGGTTTTCCCCTTGAACACCGCCGGGTAATTCCGGTACAGCTGCTCTGCAATGAAACGGAGCTGGTCCTGCCCCTTGACGGTGAGCTGCCCCCCGCGATGGGCCAGGGAAGGATAAATGCTCACATAGTCCTTATAAAACTGTTCGCCTTCCGGGGTGAGCCAGCCTTTTTCATGGGCGCTTTCCCACACGGCCAGGACATCCTCATATACGGTGCCCCCCAGGGCGAAGCGGGCGCCGTGCCTGCCCAGATGGCTCACATAGAACGGTTTGTATCCTTTGGGCGCCGCTGTGGGACGGGGCTGGTCCATGGGATACAGCACATGCACGCCGCCGGCGCGCTCGATGTCCGCCATCACTGCGTCATAGGCGGAAAAAGGCTGGGCAAACGCAGTCATGCCTGCCAACCCAGCCAGTAAAATAAGGAGAAATTTCTTCATGGTTTATACTTCCGTCGCGGTGGCAAATTCGCCCAGGAACCGCATGTCGTTCTCGAAGTAATGCCGGAGGTCGTTCACCTGCCATTTGAGCATGGCAATGCGCTCTACGCCCATGCCGAAGGCGAAGCCGGAATATTTTTCCGGGTCTATCCCGCTGGCCTTGAGCACGTTGGGGTCCACCATGCCGCAGCCCATAATCTCCAGCCAGCCGGTGCCCTTGCAGATGTTGCAGCCCTTGCCGTGGCAGATGTTGCAGCTCACGTCCACCTCTGCGGAAGGCTCCGTGAACGGGAAGTACGACGGCCGCATGCGAATTTCCGTATCCGGGCCGAACATCTCCCGTGCAAACAGCAGGATGGCCTGTTTCAAATCGGCAAAAGTAACGTCCTTGTCAATGTACAGGCCTTCCACCTGGTGGAAGATGCAGTGGGCGCGGGCCGATATGGCCTCGTTGCGGAACACGCGTCCCGGGCACACGACGCGGATGGGCAGCTGCTGGGACTCCATGGTGCGCACCTGTACGGAGGAGGTGTGCGTGCGCAGGAGCAGGGGATTGAGGTGGCCGGTGCTCACGAAGAAGGTGTCCTGCATCTCGCGGGCCGGATGGTTGGGCGGGAAGTTCAGGGCCTCGAACACGTGGTAATCGTCCTCAATCTCGGGACCTTCCGCCACGTCGTAGCCAAACTTGCGGAAAATGTCCACAATTTGCTGCCGGACAATGGAAACCGGATGGCGCGAGCCCAGGGGCATGGCGTCGCCGGGCATGGTGAGGTCTTCTTTCGGGAGGGCCGATACCACCGCTTCCTCCGCCGCGGACTTGAGCTCTTCGATGCGTGCCGCGGCTGTTTTCTTGAGCTCGTTCAGGCGCTGGCCGTATTCGCGCTTGAGCTCCGGCGCCACGCTGCGGAACTGGTCCATGAGTGCGGTGATTTCACCTTTTTTACCCAAAAAACGGATGCGGGCTTCTTCCACTTCTTTGGCCGATGAGGCTTTAAGCTCGTCCAGCTCTTTGAAAATTTGTTCAATCGCTTCTTTCATGCCTATTTTTTCTTCTTGTTATTATTCTTGTTGTTTCTTTTGTCTCTTGCCTGCTGGGCGCGTTTTCCGCCGTTCTTCCAGTATTTGGCCCACTGCTCCTCAGTGAAAAAGCGTTTGTAGCTGTTGTCTATCTGCTGCATCCACTTGTCCTGCACCGTTACGTACAGGTCCGGGTTTTCCACGCGGGCGCCCTGCATTTTCTCCATTTCCTCGCTCATGGCTTTGTAGTCGTGCGTAAGGGTGGAGTCCACATAGAACTCCTGCCAATACTCCAGATCCAGCATGCCGCTGAGGCGCTGTACCTCCTTGTCCACAAACTCCAGCAGCTGTTTTTCCCGCTGTTCCGGGGTCTGGGGACCGGCATTCTGGGCTTTTGCCGCGAAAACCGACATGCTTACCGCCACAATCAAGCTCAATAAACGATAAATTTTCATACCTTTGTAATCTGATGTCGAACGACAAAATTACGCAATAAACAGAAAAAGTCCAAAATACGATGAGAAAATCGCTCCTGAAAATGTTTGTTACCGCCCTGGCGGCCGTCCTTGGCACCGTGGAAGGCAACACCTGCACCAACGTAATCATTTCCCGCGGCGCCAGCAAAGACGGCTCCGTGCTGGTCTCTTACGCGGCAGACTCCCATTACCTTTTTGGCGAGCTGTATTATAAACCCGCGGCGGACTGGAAGGCCGGCTCCATGCTCCCCGTCTATGAATGGGACACCAACCGCTATCTGGGTGAAATCGAGCAGGTTCCGCACACCTACCAGACGGTGGGCAACATGAACGAGCACCAGCTCATTATCACGGAAACCACCTGGGGCGGCCGTCCGGAGCTGGAAGACAAGAAAGGCGGCATCGACTACGGTTCTCTTATCTACATCACCCTCCAGCGCGCCAAGACGGCCCGCGAAGCCATCGACATCATTGTCTCGCTGGCTAACGACTACGGCTATTGCTCGGAAGGGGAAACCTTCTCCATTGCCGACAAGAACGAGGCCTGGATCATGGAGCTCATCGGCAAGGGCGTGAGCATGCGCAACGGCATCAACTTGAACAAAGGCATTGTCTGGGTGGCCCGCCGCGTTCCCGACGGCGCCATTTGCGCGCACGCCAACCAGGCCCGTATCGGCACGTTCCCGCTGGACGATCCCGACAATTGCCTCTATGCCCCGGATGTCATTACCTTCGCCCGCCGCAAGGGCTACTTCGACGGTCTGGACAGCGAATTCAGCTTCAAGAAGGCCTATAATCCGGCCGATTTCGGCACGGTCCGCGGCTGTGACGCCCGTGCCTGGAGCGCCTTCAACATCCTTACGGAGGGCTGGTTCTCCTTTTACGATGAGAAAGGCAACGCCGTCACGCGGGATGCCTTTGCCTATCTGGACTACGTGATGGGAAAGGACCTGGAGGGGGACTTCCCGCTCTTCGTGTTCCCGCGCAAGAAAGTGGGCGTGAAGGAAGTGGCGGACGTCATGCGGGACCACTTTGAAGGCACGCCCATGGACATGACCCAGGATATCGGCGCAGGCGGCAACGCCCTCCCGTACCGCTGGCGCCCCATGGAGTTCCAGGACCCGGAAGGCAATACCTATATTAACGAGCGTGCCATCGCCACCCAGCAAACCGGCTTCTGGATGGTGGGTCAGGCCCGTAATTATGTTCCCGATATCGTGGGAGGCATCCTCTGGTTTGGGACGGACGATGCTGCAACGTCTTATCTCACACCCATTTACACCTCCATCCAGGAGGTGCCGGACTGCTTCCGCGTGGGCAACGGAGACCTGCTGCACTACTCGGCCGACGCATCCTTCTGGATCAACAACCGCATCTCCAACGCCTGCTACAAAATGTACAACATCATGGCGCCTTACGTGCGCGCCAGGGCCGATGCCTTTGAGACGGATCAAATGGAGCGCCGCGTGCATTCGGTGGACAGCATGGCCGTGGTCATGTATAACCAGGTGGCGGTGAAAATGCAGAAAAAACTCTCCTCCAAGGGCGATGTCATGGTGCCCCGCGCACCGTTTGCCAAGGTGGTGAAATACGTGAGCGACTACAGCGTAAAAACGGCCCAGGAGCAGTTCCTGGCCTGGCGAAACCTGGAAACGGAACTGCTGGTGAAGTTCATGGACGGCAACGTGAAGCCGCAGAACCCGGACGGCAGCTTCAAGCATTCGGAGTATTCCGAGGGCGTGCCGGAGCACGTGGAATGGCCCGGCTATACGGAGCTGTGGAAAAAAACCGTGGCGCAGGAGCACGGAGATGTCATCAAGGTGCCATCGACCAAATAAAAAACGCTTAAACTTAATACCTATATAACTATGACCACATTGTTTTACCTGGTGCCGGTGGCAGCAGTGATTGCGCTGTTTTTTGCCTGGCTTTTCTTCCGTCAGATGATGAAGGAGAGTGAGGGCACCCCCACCATGAAGGAAATTGCACAGTATGTGCGTGAGGGTGCCATGGCATACCTCAAACAACAGTACAAGGTTGTCATCATTGTTTTTGTGGTGCTGGCGGCTCTCTTTGCCGTGCTGGCGTATGGATTCGGCGTGCAGAACCCCTGGGTCCCCTTCGCTTTCCTCACTGGCGGCTTCTTCAGCGGCCTGGCCGGCTTCGTGGGCATGAAAACCGCCACGTATGCATCGGCACGTACGGCCAATGCCACCATGCGCAGCCTCAATTCCGGCCTAAAGATTGCCTTCCGCAGCGGCGCCGTCATGGGCCTCACCGTGGTGGGCCTGGGCCTGCTGGACATTGCCATCTGGTGGAGCGTGCTCAAGATTTTCTATGATCCTTCTCAGGCGCAGAACCTGGTGATTATCACCACCACCATGCTCACCTTCGGCATGGGTGCTTCCACGCAGGCTCTCTTTGCCCGCGTGGGCGGCGGTATCTACACCAAGGCGGCGGACGTAGGGGCGGACATCGTGGGCAAGGTGGAACAGGACATCCCGGAGGATGACCCGCGCAACCCGGCCACCATTGCCGATAATGTAGGCGACAACGTGGGCGACGTAGCCGGCATGGGCGCAGACCTGTACGAGAGCTACTGCGGCTCCATCCTCGCCACCATGGCGCTGGGTGCATCGGCCTTCTTTGCGGACGGTACGGATGTGCAGATGCGTGCCATCCTGGCCCCGATGGTCATTGCCGCCATTGGCGTAGTCCTCTCTATTATAGGTATTTATGCCGTGCGCACCAAGGAAGGAGCTTCCCTGATGGACCTCCTGAAGTCCCTGTCCGTGGGCACCAACCTGGCCGCCGTGCTCATCGCCATCCTTACCTTCGGCGTGTTCTATGTGCTGGGCTTCCCCAACTGGTGGAAACTCTCCCTGAGCGTGGTGAGCGGCCTGTTGTCGGGCGTTATCATCGGCAAAATTACGGAATTCTATACGTCCCATTCCTATAAACCGACGCAGAAGCTGGCGGAGGCGGCCCAGACGGGTTCCGCTACGGTGGTTATCAACGGCGTGGGCCTGGGCATGCGTTCCACGGCCATTCCCGTGATTACCATCTGCGCCGCCATCCTGCTGGCCTATGGTTTCGCTACGGACTTCGTGTTCAACAGCGAGACGCTGAGCATGGGCCTGTATGGCATTTCCATCGCTGCGGTGGGCATGCTTTCCACGCTGGGCATCACCCTGGCCACGGACGCTTACGGTCCCATTGCCGACAACGCCGGCGGCAACGCCCAGATGAGCGAGCTGGATCCTTCCGTGCGTGAGAAAACGGACGTGCTGGATGCCCTGGGCAACACTACCGCCGCTACGGGCAAAGGCTTTGCAATTGGTTCTGCCGCCCTTACGGCGCTGGCCCTGCTGGCTTCCTACATTGAGGAGCTCAAGATTGGCCTGCAGCATGTGGGACGTCATGTGCTGGAGATTGGCGGACGTACGGTGGACACCATGAACGCCAGCATCACGGACATCGTGGAAATGTACGACATTTCCCTGATGAACCCCAAGGTGCTCGTGGGCGTGTTCGTGGGTTCCATGATGGCCTTCCTCTTCTGCGGCCTCACCATGCAGGCCGTGGGCCGTGCCGCTTCCAAGATGGTGATTGAGGTGCGCCGGCAGTTCCGCGAGATTGCGGGCATCCTGGAAGGCAAGCAGCGTCCGGACTATACCTCCTGCGTGCGCATTTCCACCAAGGCGGCCCAGCACGAGATGATTTTCCCGTCCCTGCTGGCCATCATCGTCCCCATGGTAGTGGGGCTGTTGCTGGGGCCTGCGGGTGTGATTGGCCTGCTCTCCGGCGGCCTGGGGGCCGGTTTTGTGCTGGCCATCTTCCTGGCCAACTCCGGCGGCGCCTGGGACAATGCCAAGAAGTATGTGGAAGAAGGCCACCACGGCGGCAAGAACTCCCCGGCCCACAAGGCCACCATCGTGGGCGACACCGTGGGCGACCCCTTCAAAGACACCTCCGGCCCTTCCCTGAACATCCTCATCAAGCTCATGAGCATGGTGAGCATCGTCATGGCCGGCCTCACCGTGATGCTGCACTAAGTTGCGCTACCGCTCAAGCCCCCGCTTCGCAACTTAGTTCACGTTACCCCATCCCCAACCCCTTCCCTCGGGGAAGGGCACTTCGTGCCCGAAATGTTCACGTTACCCCCACCCGAAACCCCTCCCCTCGGGGGAGGGACTTTGTTGCTTTGCTGCGAGATGCGATATCATGCCTGGCCTTTCCGTCATTGCCGGCTCCGACCGGCAATCTCCTGCAGGAACGCCATCCCGCAGGGAAAGCGGAACCCTCCTGGGCCCTTTAACGGAGCCCGGGAGGGTTTCCGCTAACCTCACATGTGTCGGAGGAAGGGAGACCCTCCAGGGGGACTCCACTTCGCTTCGCTCCGTTTCGGCCCCTCCCATTGTCTCCTGCGTCCCCGCTAGCAGCGGGAACTTGTATCCAACGGGCCCCTCCCCCTACCCTTGTGCGGGGGTGCACAAGCCCCCTGGAGGGTCTCCCTTCCTCCCGTTTAAAATGGGCATAAAAATATGGGGTCAACTCACTTTTGAGTCAACCTCTTATACGGTATCTAATTGATTAGTAATATGATAAGTGTCATACTTCAAGCGGGTAATTCCAGGAGAAGTGTATCTTTGCAGCCCGTTCGTGCGGTGCAGGTCCGTGCGCTGAATGGCGCAGGTCAGTATCCCCAATGGCGCAGGTCTGTTTTCATGGAGGGGTCCTGCGCCACCAGAAGCCCCTACAAGGCCGATTTGTGGCGCGGGTCCGTAGGGTAAAATCGGACCTGCGCCATTCACCCTGCCCCAACCAGAACCGCCTCCAATGACTCGCCTTTGCTTTAACCCCATTCCGCCAGTGGCGCTGTTTGCGAGGTGGACTTTACCTCTCCGGGTGCTGTCACACATGGGTCCAAATCGTGGGACGATGACGGCAAATAGCGCCCGTAATGCTGTCATGAGTCCAAATCGTGGGACGATGACAGCACCCGGGGCAAGACTGGGCAGGAGGTGGGGTAATGGGTAGGAGCCGGGGTGAAAAGGACGGGCTTAAGGAGATACACTCGCCCTTCGGGCTCGGTATGACAGAAAGAGGGCTGTAGGCAGGACAGGGAATGCCG
>Ga0256405_10001112_pt1 | contig 78054 bp, 67 predicted proteins | sample RumenRJG_02DNA_FD_189096 | JGI IMG/M metagenome (GOLD analysis project Ga0256405, IMG submission 189096) | Bovine rumen microbial communities from Lethbridge, Alberta, Canada - RJG_02 | ecosystem: Host-associated > Mammals > Digestive system > Stomach > Rumen | place: Canada: Alberta... | reverse complement strand
CGACTTGCATGTGTTAAGCCTGCCGCTAGCGTTCATCCTGAGCCAGGATCAAACTCTTCTTTGTATAATTTCTATAACTCTAGTCTGTCCTGACGCTTTCCAAAGAAATCAACGCTCTCGATTCTTTCTATTCTCGGTACTTGCTTGTACTTATCTTTCAATATTGTCAAATAACTGGCCGCTTCTATCGAAACGGGCTGCAAAGATAACTACTTTTTCTTTCCCAGCAAATTTTTTTTGACAAAAAAGGCAAAAAAACTCCCTTTCCCTGAATCATTCGGAAGCAATTCCTTATCTTTGTTTTCCCATGGGAGAACAGAGGATGAAAGAGCAGGTTTCACTAATGGAAATTTTCGGCGTTTTCGCCAAGGTCGGGGCCTTCACCATAGGTGGAGGGTATGCCATGATTCCCATCATCCAGCGCGAGATGAATTCGCGCGGATGGATAGGGGAAGACGAGCTTCCGGACATCATCGCATTGGCGCAGAGCGCTCCTGGCGTGCTCGCCGTGAACATGTCCATCTTTGCCGGCTACAAACTCCGGGGCGTGAAGGGCAGCATCGCCGCTACGCTGGGCGCGACGCTTCCGTCCTTCGTGACCATCCTCCTTATCGCCATCCTTTTTTCCTCGTTCAAGGATTCTCCAGTGGTCATCAGGATATTCAAGGGCATCCGCCCGGTAGTGGCTTCGCTCATCGCCGTGCCGATGATCAACATGGCGGTCAAGAACAACCATACATGGTGGGCCTGGGTGATTTCCGCAGCTGCGCTTGTTGCCGTTGTCGTCCTGAAATTCTCTCCGATATACATACTGCTTGTGCTGATCGTGCTGGCCGTGGCAGTCACGGTGTTCCGCGAGCATAAAGGAAAGGAGGGACGGGAATGATAGCACTGCTCGCGCAACTCTTCTTGACCTTCTTCCTGATCGGCATGTTCACGTTCGGAGGGGGCTATGCCATGCTCTCGCTCATACAGGTGGAGGTGGTGGTCAAGCACGCATGGCTGAGTGAAAGCATGTTCGCCGACATCGTGGCCATCTCGCAGATGACTCCCGGCCCGATTGGCATCAACTGCGCCACGTACGTGGGCTATAATGTCTTGACCACCTCCGGGGCCGGGCATCTGATGGGCATAGTCGGCTCTCTTACGGCCACGCTGGCCATCATGCTGCCGTCGTTCATCATCGTCCTTCTGCTGGTCAAGTTCTACAACCGTGTCAAAGGCAGTCCTATGTTCGAGGGTGTCATGAGCGTGATCCGTCCGGCCGTGGTAGGCTTGATCGGCGCCGCTGCGATCGTCCTGATGTTCAAGGTTGACTGGAACGGTCTTGTCCCTTCATTGCATGTGGTGGAAGAGAACTTCCCCGACTGGAAGAGCTGGTGCCTGTTTGTGGCGGCCTTCCTGGCATCGTTCAAGTTCAAGGTCAACCCTATCCTTCTGATCGTCCTTTCAGGAGTGATGGGCCTGCTGCTGTATTGATTTTTTTGACTATCTTAGCATCCTCTAAATTTCCGGACCATGAATAGATTACGGACGATACTCGCTGTACTGCTGATAATGCTGCCCTTTACCGGCTCCGCCAAGGACCTGTTCATTCGCATCGTACCTCAGCCCGAAAGCATCGAGTTGACGGGAGGGACCTTCAAGGCCATAGGAGCCAGTGTCAACTGCGACGATGCATTTGATGCAGCGTCGCGCACGGTGGCCCAGGATTTCGCCGCCAGGATGTCCCTGGCGACCGGCAAGGTGAGTTCTTTTGCCGTGCCGGTAGGCATCTCTTCCTCCGTCGCTGCCGGCAAGATCAAGGGATTCGTTTTCATCCGTGATGCGCACATCGCAGATGAAGGGTACAGCATCGAGATCGGCAAGAAGTCCGTGATAGTCCGGGCGTCCGGTTCCGCCGGCTTGAGGTATGCAGTTGAAACCATCAAGCAGATGCTCCCGGAGGCCATCTATGGCAAGTCCGTCGGCGTCAAGGCCAGTTGGTACCTTCCTTGCGCCGTGATTTCAGACAAACCGCGTTTCTCCTACCGCGGCATGCATCTCGACTGCGCCAGGCATTTCTTCAGCGTGGAAGTAGTCAAGCGGTATCTCGATATCATGGCAGTCTACAAGCTCAACCGCTTCCATTGGCATCTGTCCGACGACCAGGGATGGCGTGTCGAGATCAGGCAGTACCCTGAGCTCACTTTGGTAGGCGGATATCGCAGCGGTACCATGATCGGCAGGGACTTCAATTCCGACGACGGGATCCGCTATGGCGGATATTATACTCAGGACCAGATAAGGGAGGTCGTGGACTATGCCTCGAAACTGGGCATTACGGTCATCCCGGAGATCGACCTGCCCGGGCACATGCTCGCAGCGATGTCGGCCTATCCTTGGCTCGGCTGCAGCGGCGGCCCTTACGAGGCCTGGCACAAGTGGGGCGTTGCCGACCAGGTGCTCTGTGCCGGTAAGGAGACGACCTACGAGTTCCTTGAGAATGTCCTCGGCGAGATCGCCGATCTCTTCCCCGGGGAGTACATACATATCGGCGGTGATGAATGCCCGAAGGGGGAATGGGAGAAGTGTCCGCATTGTCAGGCCAAGATTGCCGAACTGGGGCTAAAGGCCGATGACCGCTTCAGCGCGGAACAGTACCTGCAGTGCTACGTGACTTCGCGCATGCAGGAGTTCCTTGCCACGAAGGGCAAGAAGATAATCGGCTGGGACGAAATCCTCGAGGGTGAGCTTGCAAAGGGCGCTACCGTCATGTCCTGGCGGGGTGTGGACGGCGGCAGGGAAGCCGCCTCGCACGGCTTCGATGCGATTATGACGCCCACGTCGCATTTCTATTTCGACTACATGCAGAGCAAGGATACCGACAATGAGCCCGTAGGCATCGGCGGTTTCCTCCCGCTCGACAAAGTATATGGCTTCGAGCCGCTTGAAGACATTCCGGAAAGTGACAGGAAGCATATCCTCGGAGTCCAGGCCAATCTATGGACAGAGTACATCGCCACCGAGGAGCACCTTCAGTACATGCTGCTGCCGCGCCTGATGGCCCTCAGCGAGGTGCAGTGGTGCAAGCCTGAGAACAAGGATTTCGAAGGCTTCAGGACCAAGCTCTCCGAGCATGAACTGAAGATCCTCGAAGTCATGGGATACAATTACCGGAGACTTGATTAACGTTTAATGATATGAAAAGAATCCTTTTAGGTGCGCTCTGCATAGCAGGCGCCGTCCTCCTCGCCGCAAGCTGCGGCAATTCCTCCAAGAAAGCCGAACGCAAGGCCGCCGAGGCCGCTGCCGAGCAGGCCCGCCTCGACTCGCTCGAGCAGGTTGAAATGCAACAAAAACAGAAAGAAGCCATGGCCACTATCGCCACACTGCCGGATGAACCGGTATTTGACATCGTCACCAACATGGGCACGATGAAGATCAAGCTCTATTCGGGCACTCCCAAACATCGTGAGAATTTCGCCAAGCTCGCCCTTTCGGGCTATTACAACGGACTGCTCTTCCACCGTGTGATCAACGGATTCATGATCCAGGGCGGAGACCCGCTCACCAAGAATCCCGCCAATGCCGACAAGTTCGGTACCGGCGGTCCGGGATATACCGTCCCGGCCGAGTTCGTTCCCGAGTATACCCACAAGAAGGGCGCCCTGGCCGCGGCACGCCGCGGCGACGCCGCCAACCCGATGAAGGAGTCTTCCGGTTCGCAGTTCTACATCGTGCAGAACGAGGCCGCCTGCGCTGCGCTTGACGGTGACTACACCGTGTTCGGCGAGACCATATCGGGGCTCGATGTGATCGACAAGATCGCAGCCGTCCAGACCGACCAGAAGGACCGTCCGCTCAACGATGTCAAGATCGTTTCGATCACCCTCGCGAAAGATTAATCATTCTTGACGAATAAATTTGATTTATGTTAAAACTTTTTTTCAGTTATGGCATAGTCATTGCAATATCTGTAATCGAATAGTTTTTTCATAGGTTAAATTTTGGTTAGAATTGCAAACGCTCCTTGCTGTGAAGCACGGAGCGTTTTTCTTTTATCCTAAATGGTCACCTCGACGGCCTTGAGGTCGCTGTCGCGGGAAGACCCGCCGTAGAGGATCTGGTAGCGGCCGTGCTTGAGCGATAGGCCGTCGACTCTCTCATCATAAAAGTTGAAGGCTTCGTCGCTGAGCTGTACGGTAACGGTCTCGGTGCTGCCGGAGGCAATCTTCACGCGCTTGAAGCCCTTGAGGGACTTGATAGGAGCGTTGGGATTGTCGAGCGCCTTGACGTAGACCTGGACAACCTCTTCGCCGTCACGTGCACCGGTGTTGGTGACGGGAACGGTGAGGGTCATATTCGTGGCGCCGCCGTTGACCTTGCCTTCACCGTAACTGAAGCTGGTATAGCTCAGACCGTAGCCGAACGGATAGAGCGGCTCGCCCTTGAAGTAACGGTAAGTCCTGTTGTCCATTGAGTAGTCCTGGAAATCGGGGAGCTGGTCTGTCGAGGCATAGAAAGTGACGGGGAGACGTCCTGCGGGATTGTAGTCACCGAAGAGGACGTCGGCCACTGCGATGCCGCAAGCCTGTCCGCCGTACCATGCCTGGACGAGGGCGTCATACTGCTTCTCAACGGGACCGAAGCCTATGGCGCTGCCGGAAACATTGACGACGACAACTGGCTTTCCGGTGGCGTCAAGTGCGGCAAGGAGTTGCTGCTGGATCTCGGGGAGTTCGATGTAGGAGCGGTCGTGGCCTTCTCCTTCAATGTCGGAGGAAATGCCGCTGACCATTACGATCACGTCAGCGTCACGGATATTCTCAACGACGGGTACGAAGTCCGCGGGCTTGCGGCTGAACAGGTCGAATGAGAAGGATGCGGAACGTGCTTCGGGCTGGGAAAGCTCGATGGAAATATCATAGGTCTTGCCGGCAACGACGGGGAAGGTGGTGGGAGCGAAGCCCCTGCCGAAACCGCCGAATCCGCGGCCTGCGGGAGCGCCGGCCTGCTCGGCTACGGTCTCACCGTTGACCTTAAATGTGTATTTGCCGCTTCCGCGAACGGTATAGACCATGTCGCCGGTGAAGTCTGAAGTGAAGCTTCCGTTGTAACGCGCGGAGAAATTGGTGAGATTCAGTCCTTCTACCCATGCGCAGTCCTCGTGTGCGAGGGCGGGGGAGGTGGTGTTGAGCGTTAGCGGCTGGTTGTAATTGACCGTGGCAACGGTGGCTCCACCGAACTCAGTGCCGTTGAAATACTCGGCCTTGAGGCCGGCGCCGCCGTTCAAACGGGAGATGTAGTGCGTGGTGATGGAAGGATCTGCGAGGTCGCAAGCCTGCTCGTAGATGATCTTGGCACCGGGAGCTGCATCACGGATGGCTCCGAGGATGGTCTTGGTGTTGGCTGCGGTAGGGTAGCCGTTGTAGTTGCCGAGGATCACCCGGGCGTTGTCGGCATTCGGGCCGACGACTGCGATGGTGATGTTGTCCTTGCGGAGAGGGAGGACATTACCTTCGTTCTTGAGAAGGACGATGGCCTCGCGGGCAGCCTTCTTGGCAAGCTCTGTATGGGCAGGACTGCTGAGGTCGTCCAGTCCGAGGTTGGCCCAAGGGAGCATCTCGGCAGGATCGAACATACCGAGTTCGAAGCGGGAGCGGAGGATGCGGCGGACGTTCACGTCGATGTCGGCCTCGGAGATGAGTCCCCTCTCGATGGCTTCGGTCAAGGACTTGTAGGCGGTACCGCACTCGACATCCGTGCCTGAGAGCACTGCATCCGCGGATGCGGTGGCAGCGTCAGGATGGGTGCCATGGTTGGTCGTACGGTAGAAGTCGTTGATGGCGCCGCAGTCGGATACCACTATGCCGCTGAATCCCCACTTGTCGCGGAGGATGTCCTGGAGCAGCCTGTCGCTGGCGCAGCAGGGCTCACCCTCATAGCGGTGGTATGCGCACATGACTTCCTGGACATTTCCGTCCTCGACGATGGACTTGAATGCGGGAAGGTAGGTCTCCCAGAGGTCGCGCATAGAGACGGATACGTCGAATCTGTGGCGCAGCGGCTCAGGACCGCTGTGGACCGCATAGTGCTTGGCGCACGAATGCAACTTGAAATACTTCTTGTCATTGCCCTGCATGGCCTTGACGGTCTGGGTTCCCATCACGGCGCTGAGGTAGGGATCCTCGCCGGGGGTCTCCTGGCCGCGTCCCCATCTGGGGTCGCGGAAGATGTTGACATTGGGGCACCAGAATGAAAGACCCTGATGCCAGATGCTGCCGTTGGGCTCGGTGACACCGAGGACATGGTGGTCGGTCGTGTTCCACACGGCACGTGCTTCATCGGACACGGCGGTGTAGATCTCATACTGCTGGTCGGCATCGAATGTCGCTCCGAGTGCGATCACCTGGGGGAAAACCGTCACGTCATCGTAGCAGATACCGTGACAGGCTTCGTTCCACCAGTTGTAAGCCGGGATGTCGAGACGGTCGACGGACACCGACCCATTCATCATAAGTCCGATCTTCTCTTCGGGAGTGAGAAGGGAAAGGAGATTCTCAACCCTCTTGTCGATATTGAGGCGGGGGTTCTGGAAAGGATACTCGTAACGCTGGCAGGCGGCAAAAAGCATTGCCGTGGCCAGGACAAGGATTAAGGAGATCCGTTTAGACATAGTGATAATATTTAGAGTTGAATTATGAATCCTTAAGTGCGATCATGCGCTCCTTTAGCTCAGAGGAAATCCGGACCTTTTCCGCACGGTCTTCGTTGGCAGGGTCGAAGCTGACCGGCTTACCGATCCTGAAACTGTGGGACTTGCCGTCTGACCAGATGGGGTAGAAGTCGAGGCGTTCCCCCGTACGTTCGAAATACGCTTTCCCCAGTGCGGCGAAACCGGTGTTGAACTCCTTGTATGAGTGTTCATCATAGCGGTCTCCCGGCTTCTCCGGGAATATCAGGAGATTGTATCCTTGCACCAGTGCGTCGACGCTCTGGCGTATGGTCTCCAGGGATTCTTTGGATTTGCCCTTGAATACTGGTATGGGCTCAAAGGAGTTGAGGAAATGGCATATTACCCTGGACGCTGCGTAGAGCAAGCGTCGCTTGATACCGTTACCGAGAAAAGTGAACTTGTCCCTGAAAGTGCGCATCATCGTCGCAGTAGCCTCTTCGCGGTTAAGCATGCAGGCATTGATCCAAGGCTTGAACCGGACGGGGAGATGTATCACCGCCGATGCCGGTCCGGAAGTCCTTCCGTGATTGCAGGTGAAAACGCTGGGTTTGGAGAGATCTATATTTTCCTTGCCATATACCTTCCTCCGCCAGAACAGCAGCCTGCCCAGGGAAATCGCCAGGCGGGTGAAACGGCTGTTCGGAAGCCTGTGAAGGGAGTCTGGACTATCATTGCTCATTGTCATCCTTCGGCAGCGGATCGATCGCCGAATAGTACTTGATGTCGGAGATTACGGTAATGATATAAATGATGCACAGCATCAAAACTACAAATCCGATGAAGCAATTGGGGACGATGGAACTGAGGATACGCTCTCCGAAACACAGCATCACTGTGTTGGCTATGGCGATGATGAGACGGAACTCGGTAGGACCGAGCTTGAGATAGGTAAGCTTGAATTCGCTCCTGAGATGTGCGTTCATGCTGACATTCAGCGTCAGCACTAAGTATAGAACGAATGCGGCTACAGTGAGCCTCATGTCGAAGAATGGTGCCATACCGGCGCCGAAAAACATCATGGCTTCATTGATCACATCCATGGTGTGGTCAATGTAATAACCATAGATTGGGCGCTGTTTGCGACGGTATCTGGCGAGGTTGCCGTCAAGGGAATCCCCGTACCAGTTGACGAACAGTCCGAAAGTCGAAAGCCAAAGGAAATTGATGTTTATGGAAGTGAGGGCATATCCAAGTCCGATGAGGAATGCGCCGGCAGTGCCGACCGCGGTGAGCATGTCGGAAGTCACCCATTTGGGCTGACGTGCGGCAAGCCAGATCAAAACCTTGTGTTCCAAGGCGTTCAGCACTGAAGACTGTATGCGGGTAGCTTGTTTTTTCTCCATATTTACAAAGATAAGCAAAAATCGTTATTTTTGCATAGCATAATCGAAAGCTCCGGTATGTCAGGAATCAACAAGGTATTCAAGTTCGGAGGAGCGTCCGTGAAGGATGCCGCCGCAGTCCGCAACCTTGCGGATATCGTCTCGTCAAGGGTGGGTGAAAACATCCTGCTCGTAGTTTCCGCAATGGGCAAGACGACCAACCTTTTGGAGAAGATACTGGCCGAGTACCGCCGTTGCAACGGCTCTCCCGATGCCGGGACTATCCAGCCACTGATAGAGTATCATAAAGGCATCATGTCCGGGCTTTTTCCGGACCTCTTCCATCCTGTGTACGAGACAGTTTCGCATCTCGTCGAAGAGTTGCGCTCACATCTGGAAGAGCCGGAGCCGGACTATGACCGGCACTATGACCGTACGGTGTGTTACGGCGAGCTTATCTCCACTACCATAGTCAGCGCTTATCTTGAGAGCAGGGGTATACCTTCGACATGGCTGGATGCACGGGACTATGTCATCACGGACCGCGTTTTCCGCGCCGCCGGAGTGGATTGGGATGAGACCGCGCGGCGGATAAAACCGCTGAACGCGGCATATAAACCGGGGGGAGTGTTCGTTGTCCAGGGCTTTATCGGAGGCACTGCCGACGGGGTCGATTCCACTACCCTTGGAAGGGAAGGCTCGGATTACACCGCTGCCATCTTCGCCAACTGCCTGGATGCGGAGGAAGTAACTATCTGGAAGGATGTCAGCGGACTTCTCAATGCAGATCCCAAGCGTTTCAGCGATACGGTGAAGATTCCCAGGATCTCCTATTCCGAAGCCATCGAGCTGGCTTTCTACGGGGCTACCATCATTCACCCCAAGACCATCAAGCCATTGCAGAACAAGAACATACGCTTGAAGGTACAGTCTTTCCTCGACCCTTCGTCCGATCCTACCGTCATCGACGGCAGTGAGGATGCGCGCTCGTCATCACGCGAGGCGTCAGTCCCTTCGTATATTGTGAAGGACCGCCAGGTGCTGGTTTCCATCTCGCCGCGGGATTATTCGTTCATGAACGAACACAATCTCCAGATAGTTTTCGCCACTTGCGACGAACTGCATATCCATGCTAACATGATGCAGACTTCCGCGCTCATGCTCTCCATCTGTTTCGATTATGATGAGGCGAAACTCAAGGGGCTGCTGGCACGCTTGTCCGACCGTTTCAGCGTGAAATACAATATCGGTCTGCAACTCTTTACCGTCAGGCACTACCGTGCCGAAGGACCGACTCCTGTCGAGGAGGAGTTCCTCCGCTGCAAGAACATTATCGTCAAGCAGGGTAGCCGCAGCACGCTCCAGTATGTCCTGGAGCCGCTTCTGATCTAGTTTCCGACCGTGAGGTTGATACCGGCCTTGAGCGAGAGGTTGAAGGGGTTCTCGGTATTGTAGGTCGGAAGTTCCGTCTTGGTGAACCAATAGGAAAGCTCGGGGGCGAGGAATATGCCCACGTGCGAAGTAAAGTCGTATTGGAAGGCTGCGCTTCCGACTGCAGCCAATTGGATGCCAGGCTCCTTGAATCTCTGCCCGTCGCGTAATGCCAGGATGCACTTTTCCGCTTTCGCGCCCGCGCTGAAAGACAGCGAAGTGCGACGCGACATGCCCATACGCCAGCCCGCTTTGACCGGTATGCCCACGAAATGTAGGGACTGGTCCGAAACCGCATGGGAAGTGGAATGCAGGTACGAATAGTAAAGCCCGCTCTCCAGGAACAAATGGTCGTTCAGGGGCAATGACAATGCCACCCCGGCGCTGACCGGCCTTGAATGGTTCATGTCCGGTCCGGGACTGTTGGTATAGTATTGGAAATGATTGGACTCCAGTGGAGTCTCGGGATTGTATGAGATACCGCTGTCCGCGCTGACGAATCCTGTGCTGGAACCTAAGGATGCCCCCGGCTTTGCATCGTTGCTGAATTTGTAATCACCCTGCATGACAGGGAGATCATTGGAAATGAGGGCGTTTGTGGAAACCATGCCCGCAGCATAGACTGCGGCAGTCAGGCGGCGGACCGGCTTGCGCTTCTGGTCTTCCACGTTCAGGAAGTCCTCCATGCTCATCGCCTTATCATCCGCATCAAGGTGATTCTCTGTCACAGTCATAGAACTCACGGCATCGGAATCTGTCTTTTGCACGGCCGCAACCGTCGGCTGAGTGTATTCTTCTACTTTTGGATGAACGTTTGTGACTTCAATAGCCTTATTTTTCGTCGCGGCGGATCTCTTTGGAGCGACGCTTTGGGTTTCGGTAGCGGCAGCCGGTTCGGTGACGGCATCCTGCTCCGCGATGACTCTCTGCTCGGCCATGGGCGCAGCTGTGGTCGGGACGACTTCTATGCGGCCGGCATCCTCCCGGGTCCCTGCGGGACGCAGGAAGAGGATGGCGGCGAGGGCGGCGGCAGCCGCGGCGCCGATGGCGCCGCCCCAGGCCAGCCGCCGCACCTTGTGCGGCGCGGCTGCCTGCGGCGCCGCCGCGCCGATCCGCTCCCAGAGCGCATCGGACGGCGTCAGCTCCCGGCCATCCAACCGTTCGCGGACAGCACCGGTCCAGTCGTTATGCTTGTTGTTATCCATTGTTCCTTATATATTCCTTGATCTTTCCTGCCAGCAGGGCCCTGGCCCTGAAATACTGTGAAGAGGATGTTTTTTCCTTGATTCCAAGCATTTTGCCTATCTCCCGATGGGAGTATCCGTCGATGGCGAAAAGGTTGAAAACCGTCCTATATCCGTCCGGCAAGTCTTCGACCATTCCTGCAAGGACATCCTCAGGGATGACGGTTACCTCATCCTCATCCACCTCCGCGGATGTACGCGTTTCTTCGATAGGAACAGTCCCGTTCCTTTTTTCCTTTCTCAGCCAGTCCAGGGATTGGTTGATCACCACCCTCCGTATCCAGGCGTACAGCGATCCCTCTCCGCGATAGCGGAATGACGAAATGGATGAGAATACTTTGATGAAGGCTTCCTGGAGTACGTCTTCAGCAGCTTCCTGGGATCCGGTGTAGCGCGTACTTATGGCAAGGAGCCGTCCTGCACAGCTGTCATACAGCTCCCTGCAGGCCGGCTTCTCTCCTCTTGCACATCGCTCGGAAAGCTGCCGTTCGTCGTACATCAACTGACTTTCTGTCCCATGAATAAAACTGCGCCGGTACTTATTTCCCGTATGACGAACAGGAAAGGACGGTCGACGAAGAAATCCACTGTCGGTGGCTCTTCCGGTCTGTATGCCGTTGTCACGAATCCTATGAATGTGACGGCTGCGGCTTCGGTACCCTTTTCGTTTACATCTATGAAGGTCTTCTGCTTGACCATGGATATCATCAAGGGCTTTTCCGCCATAGCGGAGAAATCTGCATCAGAACCATTGAACGCAGCCTTAATGCCCAGTGCCTGAAGTGCATCATTCAACATCGTGGTGTAGTCAAAGGTGAATTTCGGCAGCTTGAGGTTCACCTTGGCGGGTCTGGAACTTGCCGCAAGTGCCATAAAGGTAGAGGCATCAAAGCGTGCCACCGCCTTTGCAAAGTCCTCATCCTTCGGGGGAAGGATGACGTCCATGGTGAAAGCGCCGTTGCCGTATGGCAGGCTTACCATGCCGTAACCGTCGTATTCAGCATAAGACTCGCGCTGGGCGGTCATCATTTCGACCTTGGACTTGCTCCCGGACAACGTGGTGAAATCCTCCTTTTTGACCTTTTCGTCGAAATCGAAAGCCCAGGTCCCCTTGAAATACAATGCGTTGATGAGCGCCATTACCAAATCAGGGTCAGGACCGTCCAAGATGGTAGGGATCTTGCCGTGAGTCTTGTCCGAGCACCATTTGTTGATCCTATCTACCGTTGCCTGCTCCGAAAAGTCTGCAGGATACACTTCCGATGAAAAATACTTCTTGGTGACGTCGGTGAAGGATTTCTTTATGCCGATGCTCTCGTTGGCCCAGATGGAGTTGGCGACCTCGAAGGTGGTCTTGGGATCGGCTTCGAGAAGCGCCGAGATCATCTTCTGGTAGTAGGAATTCATATCGTCCTTGGCCTGGCCTGCAAAGCCCAGAGTCGAAAGCATCTCTTCCGCAGTCTTGCCCTCGGCTCCGTTTGTCGCCATTGAAAGGGCGAGGGACAGGCTCAGGGGCGAGATGAGGATATTGTTTCCTGCGTAAATCTTGTGATAGACATCGAATCCGAACTGGTTGGAGGCGGTGTTGATTTCCCGTTCGGCCTTTGTGAGGGTTATGGGTTCAAAAGGCTTGTCCGGAACATCGTTGCCCGGGTCGTCTGGATTCTGCTTGTTGCATGCACAAAGGGTTCCGATGGCAAGCAAACAGACTGCGATGAAACTGACGGTCTTCTTCATATCAAAATGCGTTTTGACCTCTAAACGGACTGTTCACAAAAATACTGCATCGGAACGAATAAAAAAAGTCCGCGGCAGACTGCCACGGACTTTCAGTCATATTATAGCAATACTTACTTCAGTGCGTTGAAGTGCTTGAGGTTCCACTTGCAGTTGTCGCTGTTGAAGTTGTACTTCGCAAGGGTCGGGGTGCTGTCGGCGACGGAGACGAGGCAGAGAGGCTCGCTGCATCCAGGGACAGCCTTGGGCATGATGCGGTAGGTGCCGTCGATGAGCTGGTCGACACGCCAGAGCTGGGCGTCGGAGCCGTTGAAAGCGGCGCTCTCGAGCTCGCAGTCAGCGGTAGCTGTAAGAGCCCTGTCGGTGCCCTCGATGACGATCTTGAAGTAAGGACCGCCAAGGTAGCCTCCGGCCTCAGGGACAGCTACGAAGGACCACCTCTGGTGAGGACGGTTCATGTAGTCGCTGATGCGGATATCGGTCTTCTCGGGCCAGCCTTCGCAGACCTCCTCGAGCTTCTGGTTCTCGATGACGACGTTGGGCTGGTCGCCTCCGCGGCCGAAGCCTCTCATGCCGCCTGCGGCGCGGACGAAGTCGACAGCAAGCTCAAGGGCATAGCCCCTGCGGACGGACTCGATCTCATAGGTGCCTTCGGCTACGAGCTCACCGACCTCCGGCCAGTCGTTCTTCCAGAGGAGAGGACGGATGGCGAGGGTGCTGCGGCCGCTGAGGTCGAGGTCAGCCTCCCAGTGGAAGGAAGCCTTTTCGACACCTTCGTCAACGACATAACGTCCGAAGTGGCCGGCGCCGAAACGCCTTTCCTCAGCTGCGGCGACCATCTTGCCGCCACCTTCGATCATGGTACGGCCGACATTGTCGATGAACGGTCCGTTAGGGTTCCTGGAACGGCCGCAGATGATATTGTAGGTAGCATTCACACCGTCGCAGCAGGTGCCGTGGGTGCCAAGCAGATAGTACCAGCCGTTGTTGTACATCATGACGGAAGCCTCGCAGTCGATGGCCACATCGATGGCTTCGTTGCCCGCAAGGCGATGTCCGGTCTTGGGATCGAGCTCGACCTGGCGGATGAATCCGAAGTAAGTGCCGTAGGTGCAGAAGAGACGTCCGGTGCTGGGGTCGAGGAGGAAGCCGATGTCGATGGCGTCGCAGTCCTCGTCAACGAGGGATGCGGCGACTTCGACCGCCTCGGAATATTCGAAGTCCGGGGACTCCGGGTCAAGGGTCTTGTTCCACATGGTCAGGATGCGGCCTGCGTGGCCACCGCCGAGACCACCGCCAGTGGCGCTGTAGCCGACGAGGTAACGGTCGCCGATCTTGACTGCATCAGGGGCGGCGCCGCCACCGGGGCGGACTGCTCCGCTGTGCCAGTTCCAGCCGTCCTCGGAAATGAGGCCGCCGCCACCGGTACCGAAAGTATAATATTTGCCGTCACACTCCATGATGGTGGAAGGGTCGTGGATGAAAGGAGCACCGACCTGTGCAATGGCGGTCTTGGAAGCGAAGAGGGATACGAGGGCAACGGCCCCCAGAAGTGCTATCCTTGATTTCATGGTAGAATGTCTTTTAGGGGTTTTACTTGCTGTAGATCTTGAGGTTCCTGACGGGCTTGCCGTTCTCGTCGATGAAGCGGACGCAGAAGTCGCTCATGCCGGGGCCGTTGATGACGGATCCGCGGATGATGTTGCGGCCCTTCTTGAGGGTAAGGCGCTTGGACATGCAGTCATCCACGACCATACGGCGGTCGCCGGAGAGGATGACGGCCTCTTCGCCGTTGAGCCACCACATGGAGGCGGAGTTGGAACCGACGGCCATGCGGACATTCTCGATATCCTCGTCGCACTCGACGACGGTGTAAGCCTCGAAGATGGCGCCGTAACGCTCCTTGTCAAGCCCGGTAGCGAAGCGGAAAAGCTTCACGTTGAAGAGCTTGCTGTCGAGGGCGTACCAGGTGAGGGTAGCCTTTTCGAAGACGGGCTCCTGGGGTCCGGTCGGCATCTGCGGGCGGCCTGCAGTGAGGTTGACAGGGGCCTGCTTCTCAACCATGACCTTCACCTTCTGTCCGTCCTTGGGGAGGGTAGTGAACATGCCCTCATAAGGCTCTTTTGCGAAAGCATCACGGATATAGCTGTCCGTGAAGACGGTGTTGGAACGGTTGGGTTTGCTGATCGGCTCGAGGAGCAGCCACCTTCTGATGAATCCCTTGGAGTCGGGAGTGGCAGCCTCGTCGGTTGCAACGGTGAAATACCCGGAAAGGGCCTCACCGACGTCGATCTTCTTTGATTTCTTCTGGCCGGATGCCGCTGCACAGGACAGCAGGACCAAGGCCGAAACGAGCGCGATGCGCAAGATGAGTGATTTTTTCATGTCGGTATCGTTTCGATGTTATTAAGTTGATTCTATCTACGCAAAAATAGGCAGAAAACGCACAAGACGCATAAAAAATCGTGTCAATTCCGTCAAAAAGTGGTTCACGACATGTGAATCCGGCAGTTTTTACTGGGAAAACATACAAAAACCCATTTTTCTTTGACAAATACATCTTTTGATAGGATAAAGATGATTTTGCGGTGCATCTTAGCGGAAAACTATTGTTCCGCCATGCTTATAAATGTCACAGGAGCCAAGTGCATCGGGATCGATGCAGTACCCGTCACCGTCGAAGTGGACGTGATCCTCGGCATAGGGATCCACCTCGTCGGACTGGCCGATACCGCCGTAAAGGAGAGTCTTCTCAGGACAATTACCGCCCTTCAGGCGCTCGGATACAGGATTCCAGGGCGCAAGATAGTCATCAATCTTGCGCCCGCGGACCTGCACAAGAGCGGGAGCGGCTATGACCTGCCCATCGCATTGGGCATCATCGCCGCTTCCGGGCAGCGCGCTTTCCCTGACCTCGGGTCATATCTCGTTATGGGAGAGCTCGGGCTGGACGGCGCGGTTCGCGACATCGCAGGAGCCCTCCCTGTCGTTGACATGGCCCGTTCCAGGGGCATGAAAGCCTGCATACTTCCACTACATTCCGCCCTGGAGGCGGCCGAGTTCACCGATATTTCCATTTATGGAGTAGAAACGCTCGCTGACTGCGTCCGCATCCTTTCCGGTGAGGAGGAGTGCGAAGGGTTGCTTGTAAGGAATACTCGCACCTGGAGGAAAATGCAGCGGGCGCGGCATCATGCCGTGCCCGCTGCCGGCGTGATGGATTTCGAGGACATCATCGGCCAGGAGGGGGCAAAGCGTGGCGCCGAGATAGCCGCTGCGGGCGGGCACAATCTCATAATGCTCGGCCCGCCAGGCAGCGGGAAGAGTTCCCTTGCCAAGGCCATGTCGGGCATACTTCCGCCCATGACGCATGAGGAGTCGGTGGTGACCAGCAAGATATATTCCGTTGCCGGCATAGGGGAAAAAGCTTTGGGCCTGATACGTTCCCGTCCCTTCCGCATGCCGCATTACAGCGCTTCGCTTCCGGCCATAGTCGGCGGCGGCGCAGGTGACAATATCATTCCCGGGGAGATCACACTCGCTCACGGAGGAGTGCTCTTCCTTGATGAGTTCAACCAGATGCCGCGGTCAGTCATCGAGGCATTGCGAGGCCCGCTCGAAGACCGCAAAGTGACGGTATCGCGCCTCAAGGCCAAGGTGGAGTATCCCGCTTCCTTCATGCTTGTGGCAGCATCCAATCCCTGCCCCTGCGGGTACTACGGCGAGGGTGACAAATGCACCTGTTCTCCTTCTCAGCGGATCACTTACCTTTCAAAGCTGTCAGGTCCCATCCTGGACAGGATCGATATACATCTCTGGCTTCACCCGGTGGATCCGCAGCGGATGATGTCCCTCAGGAGGGGAGAGCCAAGTGCGGCGGTGGCCGAGCGGGTGCTGAAGGCACGCATCATACAGAAGATGAGGTTCGCCGCGGACGATATCTTCACCAATGCCGAAATGAACAACAAACAGATCGAAAAGTACTGTCCCCTGTCCGATACCGGACGGGAGGCGATGGAGAAGGTCATGGATCGGATGAGCCTCTCCATGAGGGCTTTCTACCGCATCATACGCGTGGCCAGGACCATCGCCGACCTCGACGGGTCGGATGATATCAAGGCCGGGCATATCATAGAGGCGGCCGGCTATCGTTTCCTTGACCGCCAGAATCTCGGACAATGACCTGAAAGACAAGGACTATGAAGAATTTCAAAGTATTTCTGACAACGGTTGTCTTGCTGGCGGTCGCCGCGTCCTGCATGACCAAAGAAGAGAATACTGGCAAGTCGCATCTGGAGGCCTTCCCCGACCGTTACCGTGAGGTGCGGAGGAATGGGGGAGGAGGTGCTCCGGCGCATGCAAGGCTCGATACGGCGGTATTCATGACGGCCGTATCGTTCCCGGAGGATTACGACTGGCGTCGTGATACCTCTCTGGGCAATGTCCGCGGCAGCATAGAACTGTATCGTAACGGAGAGAAGATACTCTCCGTACCTGCGGGTTCCGGTTCCCGCGTCAGTCTGGATCCCGACCTGCACCATCTCGTAGATGGCCATCTGTATACGGAGTACTGTACCGATGGAAAAACCGTCATCGGCCTTGACGGGGAGGAGTTGTTCTCCTACCCTGGCCGTGAACTGCTGTGCGGCCTGCTGGTCGAGGACGGGGATGTCTATACCCTTGGCCAGAACCGTTCCGGAGGCGGTTTTTCACTCAGACGGAACGGTGGGGAGATCCTGTCGCGCAAGGATGGTTACATAGCAGTCCACATGTCCGACAACCCCGAATATCCGACGGGAGCGCTGTACCGTGACAGCGGACACCTTTATTTCAGTTACTGGGAGGCGGGGCTGTCCGGAAACGGCAGGTTCTGGTATATCGTAGAGGACGGAGAGGGAACCCCCGTGGACAACTTGGGTGCCGAAGGCGCGTACGACATCCGCATCCGCAACGGAACGATGCATTTCAGTACCATGGGAAGTACAACTGTGCGGCGCTGGGCATACACCGACGGTACTTGGAGGGCGAGCATGAACATCTACGGAGACGGGCAGGTCATCGTGATGGCTCCGAGCGGATCGTCTGCTTATTATCTGAGCCCGGCATTGTTCTTCTCGTTCAGGAACGCCTGTCTCTGCGGACGTGATTTCTATATAGGGATCAATCCTGCGGAACCCGGGGAGACGCCGTTTCTCTGGAAGGATGGGGATACTGTCTTCCGTCCGGATATCAACGGTTTTATCACTGCAGTGGAGGTTTTGATAAAGAAGGATTTAGTCCTCCCAGGAGACGGTTCTTGACCCGTCCTCACCGACGTTTATGAAGACTCTGAGCGTCTCTTCAGGGAGGATGTCCTCGATGTTCTCAGGCCACTCCATCAAGCACAGGCAGCCGCTGTCGATATAGTCGTAGAATCCTATGTCGAGCGCTTCCGAAGTCTTGTTGATGCGATAGAAATCAAAGTGGAATATCGACTCTCCGCCTTTCGTGCGGTACTCGTTCACTATCGAGAAAGTCGGGCTGCTGATGGCGTCGCCCTCGACGCCGAGAGCCCGGCATATCGCCGTTGTGAAAGTAGTCTTGCCGGCACCCATGGGAGCGTAGAAGGCTATGAGGTCATGGCCTTGTGTCTGTGCGATGAAATCCTTCGCCGCCGCGTCGATGGAGGGAAGGTCTGGAATGACTATGACATGCTTCATCACCCTATAGGTTGAATCTGAGACCTACCTCGTAGTTCATCATGAAAGGACGCTCGGTACGGATGCTGAGTGGCTGTCCGCAGTCGAAGTAGTAGCGGGCGCTGGGGTCGAGATACAATCCGAGGTGCTCTCCAAGGAGGAACTCGAGGCCGAGTCCCGCGGCCGCAGACCACTGGAATCCGTTAACACTTTCCTTGTAGGAGATGTCTCCGGGATTGCTCTGGATGCGGAAACGGCTTACGAGGCCCTTCTCCACACTTCCTCCTCCCCATGCATAGAAGCGGAGGTTCCTGCTGTCGAAGATGTTGAAATACAGGTTGAGCGGGATGCCGATATAATGGATGTCGTTGACTATCTCGGAGTTGATGTTACGGACCATGTCGCCGTTGTCGTTCACCTCGGTATAGACACCGTTGAAAGTCCTGGAGAGCTTGGACCAGTTGATGCCGGTGCCCACTGCCCAGCGGTCCGAGAGATCGAAGCGGACTCCGAGACCGAAAGTGATGGGTATGGAGAAGGTGGAAGACCCTTTGTCCTCAACGCCGGTGCGTGTCTTGATGCCGGAGGCGGGTGCGCGCATCTGGCGGATGTCTTGACCGCTGAAATCATTGGTCATGGCATTGCCGGCGACAACGAGTGACGGGAGGTGCCTGCTTTCTTCAGCGTCGGTATCCTCCGGCCATGCGAACGGGTCGTCCGGAGTGCCGGTGATAGCGGTACGGGTGTCCGTCTCCGCAGGGCGGGCAACGGGATCTTGCACGGGAGTAGAGTCCACGGCGACCTCCGTAGGGGTCTCGACGACATCCTCCTCAGTCTCTTCCTCCGCAGGGACGAAAGCATCGGCGGGGACGATCTCGGACGGGACAGTCCCCGATACGGTGCTCCTGGAACTGCGTGCCGGGACATCGGCAAGCGCTGTACCGGCGGAAACTATCTGCTCCTCGATGGTGGGAACGGTCTCCTCGGCGGTCATGTCCATGCTTGCGGCCTGCTCCTTCACCGCCGTCGCGGTCAGGTCTGGCTCGGCGGCACGGTCGCGGCCGAGGAATACGAAGATGCCCGACAGGACGGCTGCGGCGGCTGCGAAGCCGACGGCAGTCCGCCGCCACCTGAGGGCGACGACCTTCCTGCGATCCCGGCGGTCGAGCTCGTCGCTCACAGCATGCCAGATCCGCGAGGGAACTTCTTCCTCCGCGTCCTGAAGCATCCGCTTCAATTCGAGATCGAAATCTGTATACTTGTCGTTCTGCATCTTACTTTCTGTTCTTTATCTTGTTCTGCAACATGACCCTGGCGCGCTGGAGCTGGGAGCGGGAAGTGGCTTCCGTTATGCCCAGCGTTTCGCTGATTTCCTTGTGCGTGTAACCTTCGATCAGGAACATGTTGAAAACGGTCCTGAAACCCGGCGGCAATTCGGCTATCATACCCATAAGCTCCTTGTACGATATGCTTTGCAGGGCTCCGGGATCGTCGCTCGAAAGGCTTCGGGCGTATTCGATGTCCTCGCTCTGGCGCATGACGTCGCTTTTCCTAAGCGTCATGAGTGCAGTATTGACAAAGACCTTGCGGGCCCAGCCCTCGAAGGATCCCTCCCCCGTGTAGCTGTCCAACTTTGAAAACAGTGATATGAAGCCTTCCTGTAGGACATCCTCTGCCGCTTCCCTTGCGCCCATGTAGCGCAGGCAAACGGGGAACATCCTGGCGGACAACCTGTCGAACAACACCTTCTGTGCAGCCCTGTCGCCTTTCTTGCAAAGTGCGATGATCTGCTGCTCGTTCAGGGTCGTCACGGTTTCCGAAGTTGGTTTCTGGGCTGTCACCCGTGTGATAAGATGCGTTTTGTCACCGAAATGTTGCATGACGCATCCGAATTTTTAACAAATCGTGGTACGAAATTAGCTAAAATATCAGAAAACAGCCTCAGCGAAACCAATAATTGTAGTATTTTTGTAACATGAAGAAAACCGCGGTTATCCTATATACCTTTGTCTTTCTTGTCCTTTCTGCCCCCGCACTCCGGGCTCAGGACCGCACTTCCCGCCTCAGGGATACTGCCGAGTCGCTTCTGGTGGATGCCGTCCAGGCTTATGACAGCGGTGCGACAAAGGCTGCCATGGACCGCTTCTCCGCCATTCTCGAGGCTTTCCCCGATAATGATGCCGCCCATTTTTACCAGGGTATGTGCCATGCCCGTCTCGGCGATATAACTTCCGGACTTAAAGAGATAAGCGAGGCCGTCCGCCTCGCTCCCGACAATTACTGGTACAGGGACCGCCTGGCCACGCTTTATGCCATGAACGGACAGGACGACCAGGCGGTGGCCACATACGAGGCGCTGCTTGCCGATTTCCCCCGCAAGACCGAGATCCACTATTCGCTCGTCAACCTTTATGTCAGGCAGAACCGCCTTGACAAGGTCCTGGAGACCCTCGATGAGATCGAGCGGGTGATGGGGCGCGACGAGACCACCGCACTTGCGCGGTACGACATACTCATGCATCAGGACAAGGCCGCGGAGGCTTTCGCTGTGCTGGAGGAGTTCAACGAGGATTTCCCTACGCCTCAGGTACTTGCAATGATGGGAGACTCCAAGGCTGCCGCAGATGAGGATTCGCTGGCCATGGCCTATTATGACCAGGCCCTCGCCCTCGATTCAGGCTATGCCCCTGCGCTCCTGGGCAAGTCGGAGGTGTACAGGATGAACCGTTCGTTCGACGGCTTCTTCAATACTTTGGAGGAGTTCGTTTCCAGCCCATCCATCCCCGCCCAGGCCAAGAGCCAGTACCTCTCCAACCTGACACAGTACCTCGATGCGCGGTTCTTCCAGAATTTCCAGCCCCAGCTGGATTCCCTGTTCGACAACGGAGTGAAGGCACATCCGTCAGACTCCACCATGCTCCTGGCAGCCGGCACGTATTTTTTCCGGTCGGACCGCCGTGACAGGGGCGTGGAACTGTTCAAGACCAACAGCGACTTGTACCCCGGCGACTTCAACGCCCGTGCGATGTATATCCAGTCACTCAGCTACAGCGAGGACTGGGATGCCCTGCTCAAGGCCTCCGAGGAGGCGTATGCCGCCTTCCCGGACGAGCCTGCGTTCCTGAACATGCGCATCATGGCCTATTACAACCAGGACGACCTTCAGTCAGTCATCTCCGAAAGCGCACGCATGGCGGAGGCTTTCAAGGACAATCCCGACGTGGTGGTCCAGGCGCTGTCCACGATCGGTGATACCTATCACCAGCTCGACAACGAGAAAGAGGCTTTTGCCGCTTATGAGAAGGCACTTAAGATCAATCCCGGATATGCCCCGGTGCTGAACAACTATGCCTATTATCTGTCCCTGAAGGGCAAGAAACTCAAAAGGGCGGCAGAGATGAGCCGCATCACCGTGGAGCAGGAGCCTGACAATGCGACCTATCTCGACACTTACGGATGGATCCTCCATCTTCAGAAAAAGTCGCAGGAAGCGAAGTCCTATTTCAAGCATGCCATGCTCTACGGGGGCAAGGACAGCGCCACCATACTCGACCACTATGCAGAGGTCCTCTATTCCCTCGGAGAGTATGACCTGGCCAAGGTCTACTGGGACGATGCTGTCAAGAAGGATACGGACAACGAGATACCCGACCTCGTGTCAAGGATCGGGGAGCGCATGAAGGCGATAGGCAGATGAGGCGCTTCCTGTCCATACTCGTCCTTTCCCTGCTGCTTCCTGCAGCATATACTGCGTCAGCCCAGGACACTTCCGCCCAGACGACCCGCAGGGCACGTCTGGAGCAGGAGATCGCCATCATCGACGGGCAGCTGCGCGAGAACGCCACGCGCAATTCCAACGCTCTCAATACACTCTCACTTGTCCAGCAGAAGATCGAACTTCGCCGCGGGCTCATCAAGGAAGGTGAGGAGGAGATTGCGCGCCTGGACGGCGAGATGCGCCGCAAGCAGATGCGCATCGACAGCCTCCAGGTCCGTCTTGATACCATGACCTTCTATTACAACAAGCTCGTCAAGGGTGCGTACAAGAACCGCGATGCCCGTGTGTGGTACATGTACATCCTTGCCAGCGAGAACCTTGCACAGGGCCTGAGACGTTATTCTTTCCTCAAGAATCTCTCGCGCGAGATGAACAGCCAGGGCGTGAAGATCAAGGCTGCCAAGGAAGTTCTCGAAGGCGAAAAGGAACAGCTTGCCGGCATGCGGGCCGAAGCCGCCGAGCTCCAGAAGGCGCGCATGGCCGAGCTGGAGACCCTGAGGAGGGAGGAGGCTACCGCGCAGCAGACCATACAGGTCCTGAAAAAGGAAAAGAGCAAATACCAGAGCCAGCTCAATTCCAAGCGGAAGGAGGTCGAGGCTTTGAACAAGGAGATAGCCCGCATTATCGCGGAGGCCATGAATACCAAGGCCAAGTCAAGCGGCAGCAACAAGAAGTCTTCGTCGTCATCGTCGAAGGCTGCGGCCGTGCCGATAGACTATACCCTCGGCAAGGAGTTCTCCTCTAACAAGGGCAAGCTGCCCTGGCCGGCCGAAGGCCCTGTAGTCGAGAAGTTCGGCGCGCAGTACCATCCTGTGTATACCCAACTCAAACTGCCTGACAGCGAGGGTATCTCCATCGCGCTCTCCAACGGCGCACAAGTCAAGGCCGTGTTCGACGGCGTAGTCAAGAGCGTCATAGTCCAACCAGGATACAACAAATGCGTGCTGGTCCAGCACGGAGATTATTTCACTTTCTACTGCAAGCTCGGAACCGTTTCGGTCAAGGCCGGTGACAAGGTCAAGACCGGGCAGGTGCTCGGCGCCGTCGAGCCCATCGGAGGCTCCACCCAGCTGCATTTCCAGCTATGGTCGTCGAAGGGTCCCCAGAACCCCGTTCCCTGGCTCAGGCCGAGATAAAATAAAAGGCGCGAGCTGTTGCCCGCGCCCCTGACAAAGTGAAATACGTATCGTCTATCTGAACAACACGGTTTTTCAATTCCACGAATATCTAGATATCGCGTGGTGTCTGCTTTGGTCTTTTGGTTGGTTGCCGGAGACAATGCCTCCCACATCACAAAGATAGCATATAATGTAATGTGTGGGGCCGAAAGCGCCCAAAAAGTTATCAACAATCATGAAATAAACCTGTTAATTCGTTGATTAACAGGTTTATAAATTGTGGTATTTGTTGGAAATGCCGGAAAAGGCTACTCCCTGACCCATACGAGGACGTGGCGGTCGAAGGTGATGTATTCCAGTTCGAGGTCCTCTTCGTAGCCGTCCTTGTGGATGAACGTGGCCTCCAGTTCGCCCTCGCCCTTCGAACGGAAGCGCTCGATCTCGATCTGCTCGACGAAGTCGACGTTGTACTGCGACATTTTCTTGAATATCGCTTCCTTGGCGCACCAGTAGATGGCGAGCTGCTCGTTCTTCTCCTCGCGGTCATCCTCGAGGTCATCGATCTCGTCCTCGGACAGGGCTTTCTTCTCGACGACGGAGAAATCGCGGTCCAGGGACTCGATGTCGATGCCGACTTCGTCGTCCCTGTCAAGTATGACGGCGACGTATTTCTCGGTGTGGGTGATGCTGATGTTGATGGAGTTGTTCTCTATGTACGGCTTGCCGTTGTCGTGGTGTGCGAGGTATACTTTGTCTTCGAAGAGCTCGTTGAGGAGGGCGCGGACCGCCAGGCGCTGCTTGCGCAGCGACTCGCTCTTGATGAAGGAGATCTCTTCCATCTCATCGGAGGGAGTCGAGCTGAGGGCGCGGAGTTCCTCTTCCGTCTCGGTTATCTGCCAGACGGCGACTTTGGCGTTGTTGTCAAGCTCTTTCAGTAAATAAAGTGCCATATTCGGTATTAAAAGTTCGGTTCTTGGATGGTACGGACACGACGGAGCGCGCCTGGGACTTTCATCCCGGCGTCGTATAAGCTGATGTTCTGTATAGGAGTGGCTGTCAACGGGTCCTCAGAGGCTGGATCCGCTTGCATGCCGTTGTCTGTCTGATTAGAACTGGGAGGCTCCATATAAGTGTCACAAATTCAACATTGCAAATATAGCGTTTTTTTTGATTTCCAAGAAGCGCTCGATTCTTTTGTCATATATTTTAAGTATATTTGCATGCTCAAACAGAATAATGATTTAAATCAATAACTAGTTATGAAATTTCTGACTGACGAAAAATTGCTCATTGTCGGTGCCGGCGGCATGATCGGCTCCAACATGGCCCAGACCGCTATGATGCTCGGTCTCACTCCGAACATCTGTCTGTATGACATCTATGAGCCCGGCGTGCACGGCGTCGCCGAGGAGATGTACCATTGCGCATTCCCGGATGCCAACATCACCTGGACCGTCGACCCCGAGGTCGCTTTCAAGGATGCCAAGTATATCATCTCTTCCGGTGGAGCTCCCCGCAAGGAGGGCATGACCCGTGAGGACCTCCTCAAGGGCAACTGCCAGATCGCCGCTGAGTTCGGCGAGCTCATCGAGAAATACTGCCCCGACGTGAAGCACGTCGTCGTCATCTTCAACCCTGCCGATGTTACGGCCCTCACAGCCCTCATCCGTTCCGGCCTCAAGCCCAACCAGCTGACTTCCCTTGCTGCCCTTGACTCCACCCGCCTGCAGGAGGCACTCGCCGCCGAGTGCGGTGTCCAGCAGTGCAAGGTCACCAATGCCTATACTTACGGCGGTCACGGCGAGGCCATGGCGGTCTTCGCCTCCGAGGCCCTCATCGACGGCAAGCCCATCGCCGAGTTCAATATCTCCGAGGAGCGTTGGGCCGAGATCAAGCACAATACTATCCAGGGCGGTTCCAACATCATCAAGCTCCGTGGCCGCAGCTCCTTCCAGAGCCCTGCCTACCAGGCAGTCAAGATGATCGAGGCCGCGATGGGCGGCGAGAAGTTCACCTGGCCTGCCGGCTGCTATGTCAACAGCGACGAGATGGGTTTCAAGAACGTCATGATGGCCATGCCGACCGTTATCGACGCCGACGGTGTCCACTACACGGCTCCCAAGGGTACTCCCGAGGAGATGGCTGCCCTTCAGGCTTCTTACGAGCACCTCTGCAAGATGCGTGACGAGATCATCTCCCTCGGCATCGTCCCTGCAGTCGCCGACTGGGGCAAGGAGAACCCCAACCTGTAATTTTATACCAAACTATAAGGAATGGGGTTGGCCGTCAGGTCAGCCCCATTTTCGTTCATCTGTGTGATATGTCGCATTTTATTGCTATATTGTAACGAATGGCTCAAAATCATCTTCTGAATATGGAAAAGCTTATGAGAACAGTTGCCGGAGCCGTGGCAGTCATGCTTGCTTCTGTTTCTGCATTCGCGCAGACCGGCAATCCCTACATCCATGACCCTTCGACCATTGTCGAATGTGACGGGAAATACTACACTTTCGGGACAGGTGGAGGAGGCCTCATTTCCGAGGACGGCTGGACCTGGAATCCCGGCGCCGTCCGTCCCGGCGGCGGTGCGGCTCCCGATGCGATGAAGATAGGCGACCGTTATCTCGTCGTCTATGGGACCACCGGCGGCGGGACCGGCGGCGGCCATGCCAGTAGGATCGTGACGATGTGGAACAAGACCCTCGATCCCGAGTCCCCGGATTTCGCATATTCAGAGCCGGTGACGGTATACGAATCCCTCGTGGACGAAGATTTCAATGCCATAGACCCCGGCCTCATGCTGGATCCCACCACCGGCCGGCTCTGGCTGACCTGCGGAACATATTTCGGACATATCCGGCAGGTCGAGATCGATCCTAAGACCGGGGCACGTGTAGAGGGCACGGAGGCCATCGATATAGGCCGTAATCTCGAAGCATCCGTCATGATGTACCGCGATGGCTGGTACTATATGCTTGGAACCCATGGGACCTGCTGCGACGGCGTCAATTCCACATACAACATAGTCGCTGGACGCTCGAGGAGCCCCAGGGGACCTTTCATCGACAATGTGGGACGCTCGATGATCCAAGGCGGCGGACGGGCCGTGATCACGACTGAAGGCCGTCTGGTAGGCCCCGGCCATTTCGGCCGTTACATCGAGGAGGAAGGTGTCGAGAAAATGTCGTTCCACTGGGAGGCGGACATGGACCAGAGCGGCAGGAGCGTGCTTGGGATCAGGCCCCTCCTCTGGAAGGACGGCTGGCCGGAGGCCGGCGACGCCTTTGTCCCCGGCACCTACGAGATCAAGTCCCTCAGGAGCGGATATGCCTTGGAAGTCGCCGTGGACTTCATCCGTGCGCAAGGCGGCATGCGTGTCGCCCGCAATGCCACGGATGTACCGAAGGTCAGCATCGAGGCGCAGAAGCTTGAGGATGTGATAGATACATGGCCGGAAGGGGTCCTTGAAGTCAGGAACGGTTACTATATGGCCCGTCCCTGGCAGAGGTGGTCGATAATCCCCGTGCCTGAGGCTGGTGGTACCCTGGCGGGGCCCTACTACAAGATCGTCATCGAAGGCACCGGGAAAGCCCTCGCTGCGACTCCCGATGCCGAAGTCGAGGCCGTCCCCGAGTTCACGGGCGCTCCGGAGCAGCTTTGGAGGATAGACCAGCTCACCGACGGAACGTTCCGTATCATGCCGAAGGAGGTACCCGGCCACAGTGAAGCGCTGGCCCTGGTTTGCTTCGGCGATTCCTCGGCTACGCTGGCGAAATTCGATTTCGGCAGCGACAACTGCAAGTGGGACTTCAAGCGGTATTCTCCCATAAAGTAACTATGTGTGACTTTTTTACTTTGACGATATGAGAAACATTATAAGGATACTTGTTCTGGCATCAGCCATCTCGGTTGCAGCCTGCCCTTCTGCCAGCGGTCAGAAGAGGATGAAGAATGCTGACGTTGCAAAGGCGCTTGAAGGGTATTTCACCCTCGCTACGGGCGACAGCGCCAGACCAGACAGTGAAGGATTCATCAGGAGGTGGATGCTTCTGGACCCCATAAGCAAGATCAACAACACGAACCGGGTTTTTACCGACAGCTATACGAGGAATGCCATCATGCATGAGTATTTCCCCGGTCAGTTTACCGCCCTTCCGAAGGACGGCGACCAGGTTAAGGTCACGATGGAGTATCAGCCGCCCGTGGACCTGACCACCAACAGGTCGTCCGTCCCCGGCGGAGACGAGCAGAAGATGGTTAAGGCCAACCTGTACTGGCATGCGCTGGACAGCGACCATTTCTTCGTGAAGCTGTTCCGCTTCGCTACAGGGCTGGACAAGACCAGATACGGCGTGATATTCTGGTCAGTCACTGTCATCAACTGCGATGAGGATTTGGAGAACGTCCGACTTGCAGTCGGTTCCAACTGCGGCTCCATGTGGTGGCTCAACGGCCAGGAATTGCTGCTCATGTCCAGCGACCGTCACATGGGCGTGGACAGCGCGGTATCAAAGAAAGTGACGCTGCATAAGGGTAAGAACATCCTTCGCGGCGCCACTATAAACGGTATCGGAATGAGCGAATTCTGCGTCCGGTTCCTGGATGACTCGGGTCATCCGGTCACAAACTTCACCGTAAGCTGCGATTAGGGCGGATCAGCCGATCCTGATCACTCCCTTGATAATGTTGGCCTTGTCGCCGACGCAGGCATCGAGAGCCTCCTGGACGTGGGGGAACTCGAACATGTTGGTGACGATCTTCTTGATCGGCACCCTTCCGTCCGAGATAGCCTCTATCGCCATCGGATAGATGTGGCGGTAGCGGAATATACCCTTGATCGTCAGTTCCTTGTCCATTATCTGGCTGTGCGGCAAGGTCATCTCTCCGGAGGCGGTGTATCCTACGAAGACGACGGTTGCGCCCTTGTTGGTCGAATAGAGACACTGTCTCGCGGTGATCTCCGTTCCTGCTGTCTCATAGGCGAGGTCGACGCCGCGCCCTCCGGTAAGCTCCATGATCCTTGCGACCGCATCGACTTCCTTTCCGTTGATGACCTCCGTTGCTCCGAGTTCCATAGCCTTCTCCAACCGTTTCGGGAGGATATCCACGACGTACACCTTGCTTACACCTTCTGCCTTGAGGGCCATGAGGGTTACAAGGCCAATGCAACCTGCGCCGAATACCACTGCGACCTGTCCGGCGTGTGCGCCGCCTATGTTCGCAGCATGGAAACCAACGGCAAGCGGTTCGACGAGTGCGCCCTCCATGGTGTCCACATTGTCGGGAAGCTTGAAGCACAGGTCAGCCTCGTGGGCGACATACTCCTGGAAAACGCCGTCGACAGGCGGAGTGGCGAAGAATTCCACGTCCTTGCAGAGGTTGTAGTGCCCGTTGCGGCAATGCTCGCAGTGCCCGCAGGTCTTGCCGGGCTCGAGCGCTACGCGGTCTCCGACCTTGAGATGCTTTACATCCTTGCCGACCTCTATGACCGTGCCGCCGGATTCGTGGCCGAGGACTAGAGGGGCTTTTACGATGAAATCCCCGATCCGTCCCGCCTCGAAATAATGCAGGTCGGATCCGCAGATGCCTACGTATTCGATCTTTACTAGAACCTCGTCATCCTTTGGCTGGGGGATGGGACGCTCCACCATTTCAATCTTGCCGATGCCCGTCATGAGGGCGACTTTCATATTTCCTTCCATGATTGGTTATTGTTATTGTTGTGTGTTATTCTTGACTGTCCCTGGCTTCTATCTCCATGTTGATCTTGTCGATGACCTCGTCGGTCAGGGTGTACTGCTTGATGATCAGCATCGAGATGATGATGAGGATGGCGGGGATGACCGTGATTAGCCAGAGGATGCCCTGCTGGGCGAAGACGCTCTGGGTGACTTCGTTGGTCTGGTCGAAGCCGACGATCGAAAGCACGATGCCGGGGATGACTCCTCCGAGGGCCATGCCGGCCTTGAAGAAGATGCCCGTGAGGGCATTGACGATGCCGGCGATGCGCCTTCCGCTGGTGTACTCGGAATATGAGATCACTTCGGGGATGAGAGCCCACATGTAACCTCCAGTGACCATCGTGCCTACCGAGCGGATGAACTGGCCGGCGTAGATCAACCATATCTTGTCCTTCAGGGCCGGTACGGTGGATGCAAGATAGAGTATCGCGATACCGAGAAGGGCTATCCCGAGAAACATGTAGAACATGTTCTTCTTTCCAACGAGACGCTTGAAGAACGGCACCATGGGAAGGAAGATGATGGGGGCGATGGCGCTGAGCCCCATGAAGGCCGAGACCTGGCTGGTGGAAGCATGCACGTTGTAGATCATGAAATAGGATCCGGCGGCATTGCCCACGCTCGAGATCGTGAAGGTCACGATGAAGAAGAAGGCGAGGACCCTCAGGGGCTTGTTCCGGACGAACTCCATCCACAGGTCGCTGACCTTGACGTTTACTGCATCCTTAGCATCCATGACGACCCTTTCCTTGGTCTGGAAGAAGCAGAAGATGAGGAGCAGGAGCCCTGCGATGCTGTAGATGGTCATGGTCGTAAACCATGCACCTCCGGATGCGGCGGAATTCATCTTTCCGTCAGGTGACAGTGCGCCGACGATGATGGGGATTCCGACCGACACGATCAGGCCTCCCACATTGGCCAGGACCATTCTGACGGAAGTCAGGATCGTGATCTCATTGGTGTCCCTGGTCAGCGAGGAGTTGAGCGCTCCGTAAGGCACGTTGATCAGGGTGTAACACATGGACATTCCGACATACGTCACGTAGGCATACAGCAGGTTGCCCGAAAAGCCGTTCCAGAAGCACAGGATGGCGAACACCGAGAGAGGGATGCCGGCAAGCAGGAGATAGCTGCGGTATTTTCCCCAGCGGGGGTGGTGCTTGTCTATGAAAGCTCCTACCACCGGATCCCAAAGGACATCCACGAGACGGACTACGAGGAACATGGTGGCCGCGACCGAGGGCGCAAGTCCGAAGACATTGGTGTAGAATATCAGCAGATACATGCTGATAGTCTGATAGATAAGGTTTTGGGCAAGGTCTCCGGAACCGAAACCGATCCTCTGGAGCCATGAGAGTTTGTAGAAACCCTTAGTTTCTTGTGTCAGTGCCATTATGGGTTCAGTTCTAGTGTCAATCCAATTTCAGGACGGCCATGAAAGCGCTCTGCGGCACCTGCACGGTGCCGATCTGGCGCATGCGCTTCTTGCCTTCCTTCTGCTTCTCGAGCAGCTTGCGCTTGCGGGTGATGTCGCCGCCGTAGCATTTGGCGGTGACATCCTTTCTGACCTGCTTGACGGTCTCGCGGGCGATGATCTTGGCGCCGATGGCGGCCTGGATCGGGATGTCGAACTGCTGCCGGGGTATCAGGTCCTTGAGCTTGACGCACATCTTGCGGCCGAAGTCGTAGGCGTTGTCCTCGTGAATAAGTGTCGAAAGCGCGTCGGCCGGCTCGCCGTTGAGCAGAATGTCAAGCTTGACGAGCTTCGCCGGCCGGAAGCCGGTCATATGGTAGTCGAAGGAGGCATAGCCTTTCGAGATGGACTTCAGCTTGTCATAGAAGTCGAATACGATCTCGGAGAGGGGCATGTCATAGTTGAGTTCGACCCGGTCTGCGGTGATGTAGTGCTGGCTCACGAGTGTGCCGCGCTTGTCCAGGCAGAGTTTCATGATGGGCCCGAAGAAATCGGCCTTGGAGATGATCTGCGCCCTGATGAACGGCTCTTCGATATGGTCTATCAGGGTAGGGGCGGGGAGTCCCGAAGGGTTGTGGACGTCAAGTACCTCCCCCTGGGTGGTGTAGACCTTGTACGACACGTTCGGCACTGTGGTAATCACGTCCATGTCGAACTCGCGGAAGAGGCGTTCCTGTACAATCTCGAGATGCAGCAGGCCGAGGAAACCGCAGCGGAAGCCCGAGCCCAGCGCCAGCGACGACTCGGGCTCGTATACGAACGACGCGTCGTTGAGCTGGAACTTCTCCAGCACGGCGCGGAGTTCCTCGAATTTCGAGGCATCCACGGGATACATGCCGGCGAAGACCATGGGCTTGACTTCCTCGAAGCCGGCGATGGCTTCGGCGCAGGCGTCCTTGCCAAGGTGCGTGATGGTGTCGCCCACCTTGACCTCGGTGGCGCTCTTGATGCCCGTGATGATGTATCCCACATCGCCGCAGCCCACTTCCTGGGTAGGGACGAGCTTCATCTTGAGCACTCCGACCTCCTCGACTTCGTAGTCCATTCCCGTGGCGAAGAACTTGACCTTGTCACCCTTGCGGATGGAGCCGTTCTTGACCTTGAAGTAGCCGATTACGCCGCGGAAGGAGTTGAATACCGAGTCGAAGACGAGGGCCTGGAGCGGCGCATCCGGATCCCCGACGGGGGCCGGGATCTTCTCGACTATGGCGTCGAGTATGGGTGCTACGCCCTCGCCCGTACGGGCCGAGATCTTGAACACGTCCTCGGGATTGCAGCCAAGCAGGTCACAGACCTGGTCGGTAACGACCTCTATTTGGGCGGACTCCATGTCGATCTTGTTGAGGATGGGGATGATCTCCAGACCGTGGTCGATCGCCTGGTAGAGGTTGGAGATGGTCTGGGCCTGCACGCCCTGCGAAGCGTCAACGACCAGCAGTGCGCCTTCGCAGGATGCGATGGAGCGTGAGACTTCGTAAGAAAAGTCCACATGGCCGGGAGTGTCGATGAGGTTGAGCTTGTACTGCTCGCCCTTGTACGTATAGAGCATCTGGATCGCATGGCTCTTGATCGTGATGCCCTTCTCCTTCTCGAGGTCCATGTCGTCGAGGACCTGGTTCTCCATGTCACGGGCGCTCAGGGTGCTGGTGAGCTCCAGCAGGCGGTCGGCGAGCGTGCTCTTGCCGTGGTCAATATGGGCTATGATGCAGAAGTTTCTGATGTGTTTCATCTCGCGGGGGCAATTTATATGCAAATATAATTCAAAAAATTGTTAGCTTTGTATGTTTGAAACTATCTTAATTCCTAACAATATGTCTACAGTACAAGAATTGACCAGAACCGCATCCCAGATCCGGCGCGACATCGTCCGGATGGTTTGCGAAGCCAAGTCCGGACACCCGGGCGGATCGCTCAGCAGCACCGACGTGATGACGGCTCTCTATTTCCATGTAATGAAGCAGGATCCGGCCAAGTGGACCCGTGACGGCAAGGACGCCGATGTCTTCATCCTTTCGGCAGGCCACCTGGCTCCCGTCTATTACGCCACTCTCTCCCGCGCCGGTTATTTCCCGCCGGCAGAGCTCGGCACCCTCCGCAAGTTCGGTACCCGCCTGCAGGGCCACCCTTGTGTGGAGACCGGACTTCCTGGCATCTTCCAGCCCTCCGGCTCCCTCGGACAGGGTCTTTCCGTTGCCGCCGGTTTCGCCCTCGGCAAGAAGATGGACGGTGAGAAGAACTACGTCTTCACCCTCATGGGAGACGGCGAGAGCGAGGAAGGACAGATCTGGGAGGCCGCAATCTTCGCCGCCCACCACAAGCTCGACAACCTTATCGCCTTCACCGACTGGAACGGCCAGCAGATCGACGGTGCCGTCGAGAACGTCGCCGGACTCGGAGACCTCGCCGACAAGTGGAGCGCATTCGGATGGAACGTTATCGTCGTAGAGGACGGACATGACTTCGAGAAGATCCTTGCAGCGTTCGATATCGCCAAGGCGTCCGAAGGCAAGCCTTCGATGATCCTTCTCAAGACCGAGATGGGCCATGGCGTCGACTTCATGGCCGGTACGCACAAGTGGCACGGCAAGGCTCCTTCCGAGGAGCAGCGCGATGCCGCCCTCGCCCAGCTCGAGGAGACCCTCGGTGATTATTAATCCTTAAACCCGACACTATCATGAAAGAATATATCGTCACTGGAAAGAAAGACACCCGCAGCGGTTTCGGCGATGGCCTCTATGAGGCCGGCAAGAAGAATCCCGCCGTCGTCGCCATGACCGCCGACCTTCTCCCTTCCCTGAAGATGGAGAAGTTCGCAGCCGAGTTCCCCGAGCGTTTCGTGGAGTGCGGCATCGCCGAGGCCAACATGGTCGGCTCCGCCGCCGGTCTCGCCCTCACCGGCAAGATCCCGTTCATCGGCTCCTTCGCCGAGTTCGTCACCGGCCGCGTCTATGACCAGGTCCGCCAGGAGGTCGCTTATGGTCATACCAATGTCAAGATCGCATCCTCCCACGCGGGTATCACCCTCGGTGAGGACGGCGCTACCCACCAGACCATGGAGGATGTCGCCCTCATGCGCGCCCTTCCCGGCATGGTGGTCATCAACCCCTGCGACTACAACCAGACCAAGGCCGCTACCATCGCTGCCGCCGAGTATGTCGGACCGGTCTACCTCCGTTTCGGCCGTCCTTCCGTCCCTATCTTCACCCCTGAGGACCAGAAGTTCGAGATCGGCAAGGCCATCGTGTTCGAGGAAGGCAAGGACGTGACCGTCTTCGCCACCGGACACCTTGTGTGGGAGGCCCTCCAGGCCTGCAAGGCTCTCGAGGAGCAGGGCATCAGCGCCGAAATCATCGACATCGCGACCATCAAGCCCCTCGACGAGGAGGCCGTTCTGGCATCAGCTTTGAAGACGAAAGCCGTTGTGGTGGCTGAAGAGCACAGTGTGCATGGAGGCCTCGGCGAGCTCATCGCCGGCGTCCTCGCACGCAAGGCTCCCACCCCGATGGAGTTCATCAACGGCGGCGACAAGTTCGGACAGTCAGGTACCCCGGCCGAGCTCATGAAGGCCTACGGACTGGATGCCGACCATATCGTCGAAGCCGCAAAGAAAGCGATTGCAAGAAAGTAAATGACCGACAAGGAGATCCTCGAGCTGTACCACGGCGGACAGCAGCAGAGGGCGTTCAACGAGATCGTCAAGAATTACAGCGAGCGGCTCTACTGGCACGTCCGCTCGCTTGTATGCTCCCACGAGGACACCGATGACCTCCTTCAGGACATTTTCGTGAAAGTATGGACTGCGCTTCCTTCCTTCAGGGGGGATGCGCAGTTCTTTACATGGCTCTACAGGATCGCCACCAACGTGGCGCTGAACTTCCTGAACAAGCAGAAAGTACGTTCCGCGCTCTCGTTCGAGAGCCTTTCGGACAGTCTCGAGCGCAAGGTCGACGAGGATCCGTGGTTCAACGGCAACGAAGTCGAACTTGAGCTCAGCAAGGCCATACAGAAACTTCCCCAGAAGCAGAAGGCGGTTTTCTGCATGAGATACTATCAGGAGCTCTCGTACGAGGAGATCTCCGAGATCATGGGCACTTCGGTCGGGGCGCTTAAAGCTTCGTACCATTTTGCTTATGAAAAGATTAAAAAGGAGTTGAAGGAGAAAATTTCCGTTTGATTTTAAACCTGCTTCAAACATTCATGTCTAAGGATCGGTTATGAAAGAGATGAATAATATTTACAAAGTGCCGGACGGCTATTTCGATTCGCTTCAGAAGCGTCTCGAGGCCATTCCTTCGCAGCATACGGAGGAGCGTGCTCCGGTTGTCGCCATGCCGCTGTGGACGAGGGTGCGCCCTTATGTCGCGCTTGCAGCATGTATGCTCATGGCGTTTTTCATCGGGAACTTCTTCCTTGGACGGAATCAGGCTTCCGCTCCGGCGGAGTTCGGCCTGCAGGACTACTACATGGCTGACCTCATACCGGTCACCAATCCCTACGCCATCTATGACGATGCTCCTATGGACCTCTATACGATGGAGAGCAGTTCCGAGGATGACGTCGTGCAATATCTGATCTCCTCCGGTACCTCGGTGGATTATATCGCTTACCTTTTGAATCAATAGGATATGAGAAATTTATTCAGAGCCATCTTCGTTTCCGTCCTCATGGCGGTATCCGTTGCAGCCTTCGGCCAGAACAACGGCATGGGAGACTTCGCCCGTCAGTGGCAGGAGCGGATCGAGAGCGAAAAGATAGCTTTCCTCACCAACGAGATGTCCCTCACCCCCAAGGAGGCCCAGACTTTCTGGCCCATTTACAACCAGGCCCAGAAGGAGCAGCGCGAAGCCATCGAGGCTTCCATGAAGGCCTTCGGCGAGCTTGACAAGGCTATCCGTGACGGCAAGACCGGCAAGGAGATCAATACCCTTCTGGAGAAATATACCAGGGCGATTGACAGTCAGGATGTCTCTTCCAGGTATCTCAAGGAGTATCTCAAGATACTTCCTGCCGAGAAGGTGGCCAAGCTCTTCCTTGGCGAGGAGAGGTTCCGCCAGTCCCAGATCAACAGGCTCCGCCAGCCCATGGGAGGGCAGCCGATGGGGCAGCCGGGCAATTTCGGCAACGGCAACCGCCGGCAGCAGCAGAAGTCCGACAGCAACAAATGATGTCGTGACGGAATGACGGAGGGACACTTATCGCAAGTGTCCCTTTTTTTTCATATCTTTGGACCATGATCATCCAGGCTGAAAACATCGAAAAGTCTTTCGGCTCCCTCAAGGTTCTGAAGGGGGTTGATTTTTCCGCCTCCCAGGGGGAGGTCGTTTCAATAATGGGCGCCTCCGGCGCGGGCAAGTCCACGCTTCTGCAGATACTCGGTACACTTTCCACACCTGATGCCGGGCGGCTTGTAATCGACGGCAGTGACGTGCTGGCTCTCGGGAGCAAGGAACTGTCGGCCTTCCGCAACCTCAGGCTGGGTTTCGTGTTCCAGTTCCATCACCTGCTGCCGGAGTTCACTTCGCTGGAGAACGTCATGATCCCCGCGCTGATTGCGGGCAAGCCTGCGGCCCAGGCCCGCTCCGAGGCGCGGGAACTGCTCGGGATGATGGGACTCGCCGAGCGCGAGGGCCACAAGCCCTCCGAGCTCTCAGGCGGCGAACAGCAGCGCGTGGCTATCGCCCGGGCGCTGGTGAACCGCCCCGCCATCCTTTTCGCTGACGAGCCTTCCGGCAACCTCGACACCCGCACCAAGGATGAAATCCACAAGCTTTTCTTCTCCCTGCGTGATCGCCTCGGTCAGACCATCGTCATTGTCACGCACGATCCCGAGTTGGCCGGCATGTGCGACCGATGCCTCTTCATGCGCGACGGACAGTTCGTCGAAGACTACCTCTCGAAGTAGCAGTTGTTTTTTTCTTGAAAGAGCCGTATATTTGCAACCCCTTCCGGAATGGAAGGGATTAACATCTCGGGGTGTGGCGCAGTTGGCTAGCGCATCTGGTTTGGGACCAGAGGGTCGTGTGTTCGAGTCACATCACCCCGACTTCTTTTTTACTGCTGTTGCCCTTGATTCATAAGGGATTCATATTGCTCCAGAAGCTCTGAAATGTCCCTGGCTGAGAATTCCATGTCTCCGTTGAGGGTATACTTACCATGGTAAATCTTGAATACGGCCTTGTCGAAACGAAGAACAAGCTGTTCGTCATTGAACTCCTTCAGGTATATATGCCCGGAGTATGAGGATGTGTAATCCTCCGAGTTGCTTGAGAAGGGAAGACAGAATCTGATCCTCTCGAATTCGGGCTCCCTGCCGATTTTGCTGTTCTCCTTCATGTAGATGCTTAGGGAGAATAAATCGTCAACCATCCTTCCGTTGGTGGCAGCATGGATCCAAACGCATCCCTCTATGTCAGACGGGTTGTAGAATACGGTGGTTGAGAATGACAGCTCAGCACCTTCATCTCCGCTGGATTTGGATTGTATGGTCCTGATTTTGCCATCAGGAGAAATAAATGTAAAGGGTATCTCCTTGTTAAGGCCAATGACAGACATCTTGTCACATCCCGAGAAGGAAAGGAGCCCAAGGCACAAAGCAAGAATGTATCGATGCTGTTTCATGGTATATAGTTACTTTTGATTGTCAAACAAACTGTCACCGAGGGTGAACATGTGCATCATCTCTACTATATTGTCATCGAACTTGATACCGAGTCCGAGACGTTCGTTCATGTATGCAAGGGGGATCAGGGAATTGTTCGAGAATGAACTGTCAGCCTTGCGCTCAGCCATTTTCCGAGAGACGATAGTCTTGAGTCTCTCCTTGTTGGAGTTGGAGTCCAGGCCTGGGACGAGTCCCGTTCCCAGGTATAATTCGAAGAATACTTCGTCCATAAGGGAGATGACCTCATAGTCCGAAGAAACTGTAAGGTTGATGTCGATCCTTGTCCTGTCAAATATATCTATCAGTACGGTGGCTGCATCCTTCCTTGCGGCGAGTGCCTGGTGGAGACTGCTTCTGTCGTATACCATTTTGACAGGTACATCCCAATAATTGTATGCATATACGATACCGTTCAACGGGTAATGAAGGATGGAGAGCCCCAGAGCCCTCGTAGTCTTGGCATTCAGGACTTCAGGCGATACTTCGCATGCACTGAAACGTTCCTCCAGCCCTCCTAGATGCGTCCAAGCATTGTGGTCGGTTTCACTGAGAAAGACAATAGGGGTATCGTCTTCTCCGGGATCGCTGTTCCATGGATTCGGATGGTCAGTGTCCATATTGGAACATGCAGATGCCAAGACAACAGCCATCAGCAGTATGTGGAGTTTATTTATCATGGCCTTCATTGTCAATGGTTTATGTCGAAGAGAATGCCTGCCCTGAGGTTGAGTCCGAGGCGGTTCTCAGTACGGTATGAAGTGAGGTTTGTCCTCGTGAAGTAGTAGGAAATGTCAGGCTGGAAGTAGATCCACGCATTCTTTGAGAGTCTGGACCGTGCACCGACATTGAAGGACCCTGACCATTGAAGGTCTCGTTCCTTGACACGCATCCCTCCGAGGCTTGCTTTCAGACACTTCTCTACTTTCCCACCGATCCCGGTGTAGAATTCGACCGGACCTGCGTTGAACAGGCTGTAATCCACCCGGAGTGGAATGCCGGCAAAATGCATGACGGTGTGGATATCGTCGAGTCTGGAATGCAGGTAAGAATACTCGAGACCGCTCTCGACAGAGAGTCTGTCTGACAGCCAGTACCTTGCATTCAGGCCGAAACTCAAGGGAAGGTCATGAACGTATTCCTTTTGCATGATCACTCCTTTCGAGTTGTTCAGGAAGCTGTTTGAGGCGACATTTGACGATTTCGTGACGAGGCCTCCTGCAAGGCTCGAGACGGTGACGGTGGTGGGGGCGCCGTCGGCCATGGAGGCCGCGCTTATGCCGGCCGTCAGGCGGTGCGCCCTCCTGGCCGGCGTCGCCTCTTCGGCATCGTAGAAGTCTGCACTGACGTGCTCCGGATCCGCCTCGCTGAGCACCGGAGGCTCGCTCGTCATGCCGCTGTGCTCAGAACGGCTCTCGCTGAGCACCGAGGACTCATTTGCCGTGCCGCTGTGCTCAGAACTGGTCTCGCTGAGCACCGAGGACTCATTTGCCGTGCCGCTGTGCTCAGAACGGCTCTCGCTGAGCACAGAGGACTCATTTGCCATGCTACTGTGCTCGGAATTGGCGTTTCGGAGCACCGAGGACTCGCTCGTCATGCCGCTGTGCTCAGAACGGCTCTCGCTGAGCACAGAGGACTCATTTGCCATGCTACTGTGCTCGGAATTGGCGTTTCGGAGCACCGAGGACTCGCTCGTCATGCCGCTGTGCTCAGAACGGCTCTCGCTGAGCACCGAGTGCTCGTTTGCCGTGCCTCCGTGCTCGAAATGGGCTTCGCTGAGCACCGAGGGCTCATTTGCCGTGCCTCTGTGCTCAGAACGGGTATCTCTGAGCACCGGGGTATCGTTCGTCAGACCGTCGCTCTGTTCGGGGACTTGCGCTACGAGCCCGGGAGCTTCCCGCACTTCTATCAGGGTCTCCCCGCTGTCGGGGCGATTCAGGAAGAAGATGCCGCCGGCGAGCGGCAGGGCGAGGGCTGCGGCCGCAATGACGGTCCTGCGCCTCGCTGCGGCGCGCCGCAGCCGCCCGGCGACGGCCTCCCAGCCGCCGTCAGCCGGCCGGACCTCCTCCGGGAAGCTTTCCCGGAAAGCGTCGGTCCATTCTTTTTGCGTATCAGTCCTCATGATTGTACTCCTTAATCTTCTTTGCCAAAATCACCCTTGCCCTTGAAAGGCTGCAGGATGCGCTGTTCTCCTTGATCCCGAGCGTCGAGGCTATCTCTTTGTGCGACAGGCCCTCCAGGCAGTGCAGCTTGAATACCGTCCGGTATCCTTCCGGCAGTTCCTCGACCATCGCCTGCAGTCTTTCGACCGGGATGGAGGCCGTCTCTCCGTAGTCGGGCGGATCCTCGGCTATCTGCTCCAGTCCCGAATCGTCCCGGATCAGTGCCGCCAGTCTCCGGCGCTTCTTCATGGAGTCGAAGCATAGGTTAAGCGTTACCCGTGCCATCCATGAGTAGAGGGAGCCTTGGCGCTCCCAGCGGAACTTGCGTATGACCCGGAAAATCTTTATGAATGCATCCTGCATGAGATCTTCTGCGGAATCCCTGTCCGCAGCGTATCTCATGCACAAGGCCAGCAGGCGGGGACTGTACGTACGATACAGTTCCTCGCGGGCTTTGGCATCCCCCCGGGCGCATAGTCTGGCCAGTTCCGCTTCTTGCATGCACAAATATAACTTGTCTTATCCTGTAATCCTGCGTCCCGAAATAACAAAAGCGCGGATTTTCAGCAGAAATCCGCGCTTGTTACTTAAATCAGGTCCCGTCAAGCCTTCTCGAGCAGGCAGACGGCCCAGACCTCGCAGCCTTCTCCGCGGCCGACAAAGCCGAGGCGCTCGGTCGTCGTGGCCTTTACGCTGACGCAGTCCACGTCAACACCGAGCAGGCCGGCGAGCGTTTCCCGCATAGCGGGGACGTAGCTGCCGATCTTCGGAGTCTGGAGTGCTATGGTAATGTCAGCGTTGCACACGGAATAACCCTTGCCGCGGACAAGATCCATGACCCGCGCCAGAAGTATCTTGGAATCAATGCCCTTGAACTCGTCTGAAGAATCTGGGAAATGGTGGCCGATGTCGCCGAGCGCGAGCGCGCCCAGCAGGGCGTCGCACAACGCATGTATGGCGACATCGCCGTCGGAGTGCGCCACGAAGCCCGTCGGGCTGTCGATGCGCACTCCGCACAGCCACATCGGAATGCCTTCCGCAATCCGGTGGACATCATATCCCTGACCTATCCTTATTCCCATTCTATCGTTCCCGTGGGCTTCGGTGTGAGGTCGTAGAGCACGCGGTTGACACCAGGGACTTCCGTGACAATACGTTTGGTGATGTGGTGCAGCAACTCATAGGGGATCTCCTCGATGGTGGCTGTCATGGCATCGCGGGTGTTGACGGCACGGATGATCACCGGCCAGTCCCAACTGCGTTTGTTGTCCTTTACGCCCGTGGACTTATAGTCGGGAACAATAGTGAAGTACTGCCAGACTTTGCCTTCCAGGCCGTTCTTTGCGAATTCCTCGCGCAGGATGGCATCGCTCTCGCGAAGGGCCTCCAGGCGGTCGCGGGTGATGGCGCCCGTGCAGCGGACACCCAGGCCGGGACCCGGGAAAGGCTGGCGGTAAACCATGTTGTCTGGCAGTCCCAACTCCTTGCCCACGACACGGACCTCGTCCTTGAACAGCAGTTTGATTGGCTCAACGAGCTCGAACTGAAGGTCTTCCGGAAGGCCGCCAACATTGTGGTGGGATTTGACGGGACCGGATTCGATAATATCCGGATAAATGGTTCCCTGGGCCAGGAAACTGATACCCTCCAGTTTGCGGGCCTCCTCCTCAAACACGCGGATGAACTCCGCACCGATGATCTTGCGCTTCTGCTCGGGATCGGCCACGCCTGCGAGCTTGTCCAGGAAACGGTCGACGGCATCCACATAGATAAGGTTGGCGTTCAGCTCGTCGCGGAACACGCGGACCACCTGCTCGGGCTCGCCTTTGCGCAGAAGGCCGTGATTGACATGGACTGATACTAGCTGCTTGCCGACGGCCTTGATCAGCAAGGCCGCCACAACCGAGGAGTCCACGCCGCCGGAGAGCGCCAGCAGCACTTTCTTGTCACCGATCTGAGCTCGGAGTTCTTTAATCTGTTCATCAATAAATCTCTTGGCCAGAGCGGGAGTGGTGATACGCTCCATGTCTGCGGGACGGACGTTACCTGTTGTCATAATGTTAAGTATCTGTTTCTAATAATTATTCGCCTCTGCTGTAATTGGGGGTCTCCTTGGTGATGGTCACATCGTGCGGGTGGTTCTCCACTACGCCGTTGGACGTGATACGCACGAATTCGGCTTTCTTGAGCTCCGGAAGGGTGTGTGCCCCGCAGTAACCCATGCCCGAACGGATGCCGCCAACGAGCTGGAATACAGTCTCCTGCAAGGTGCCCTTGTAGGGAACACGGCCAACGATGCCTTCGGGGACGAGCTTGTTGGCGCTGGAGACATTGTCCTGGAAATAGCGGTCGGACGATCCGGCGCTCATGGCGTCGATCGAGCCCATGCCGCGATATGTCTTGAACTTACGGCCGTTGAGGATGATGGTCTCGCCGGGGGCCTCCTCGGTGCCGGCGAAGAGCGAACCGCACATGACGCAGTCGCCTCCGGCGGCCAGGGCCTTGACGATATCGCCGGAGTAGCGCAGGCCGCCGTCGGCGATGATAGGGATATTGTGCTTCGCAGCCACTTCAGCCACATCGAAGATGGCGGTGAGCTGCGGGACGCCGACGCCTGCTACGATGCGGGTGGTGCAGATGGAACCGGGGCCAATGCCTACCTTCAGGCCGTCAGCACCTGCTGCGATGAGGTCTTCGGCAGCCTTGGCGGTGGCGATATTGCCTACGATAACATCGAGATCGGGGAACGCGGCCTTGATCTCCCTGAGCTTGTCGGCCACGCCTTTGCTGTGTCCGTGCGCGGAGTCGAGCACTACGGCGTCGACGCCTTCGGCCACCAGCGCCTTGACGCGCTCCAGCGCGTTGGCGGTGATGCCGATGCCCGCAGCGACGCGGAGGCGTCCGCGCCCGTCCTTGCAGGCGTTGGGATGGTTCTGCTGGCGGACCATGTCCTTGTAAGTCACCAGGCCTACGAGCTTGAAGTCCTTGTCAACGATCGGGAGCTTCTCGATGCGGTGCTCGAGCAGCGTCTTCTTGATCTTTTCATTGCTGAATTCGGTGTTCAGCAGGGTGATGAGTCCCTTGGAAGTCATCACGTCGGAAATCCTTACGGAGTAATCCTGCTGGAAACGCAGGTCGCGGTTGGTGACGATGCCCACGAGGGTGTTGTCCTCCGCTACCACGGGGATGCCGCCGATCTTGAGCTCGCGCATCATGGCGAGGGCGTCTCCGACCGTCTTGTCTGCGGTGATGGTGGCAGGGTCCGTGATCATGCCGTTCTCAGCGCGCTTGACGTGGCGGACCTGGCCGGCCTGCTGCGCGATGGACATGTTCTTGTGGATGACGCCGATACCTCCTTCCCTGGCTATGGCGATCGCCATAGGGGCCTCGGTGACAGTGTCCATGGCTGCGGAAACGATGGGGATGTTGAGGGTGATGTGGCGTGAGAACCTGCTGGTGAGGTCGACTTCGCGCGGGAGTACGTCCGAATATGCCGGCACAAGGAGGACATCATCGAAAGTGAGTCCTTCGCGTACGGCTCTTTGTTCAATGAATGACATAGGCGGATGTTTTAAGAATGTGCAAAGTTACAAATAAAATCACTATTTTTGTAAATCATAAAGCGACATTGTTATGGGAATTTTCAACTGGTTTGGAGAGCAGGAACACAAATCTTTCGACTACAAGCCGATCTTCTATGACAAGGAGAAGGACGAGCTCCGCCAGAAGTTCGGACATGTGGACGGTACGGTGGAGAAGGAGATGAAAGACGAGAAATATGTGCCCGGCTCATACATAAAGGGTTCGCTCCGTGACGGCAATTACCAGAAGTCCGTTCGTACCGGTAACAAGGCCCAGAGTTTCATCGGCCTTGTGGGCCTGATGCTCGTGGTCGGAGTGTTGTTCTATATCCTCAAGTTCTACTCTCTCCTGTAATGCCGGAGCTCAGGATACTGCCCGGCAACGTAGCCAACATGATCGCCGCGGGCGAGGTCGTGCAGCGGCCCGCGTCCGTGGTGAAGGAGCTCATGGAGAATTCCCTGGACGCCGGCGCGCGCAGCGTGTCGGTGGTCGCCACCGACGCGGGGCGCACGCTCCTCCAGGTCATCGACGACGGCTGCGGCATGTCCGCTGACGACGCCGTGCTCTGTTTCGAGCGTCACGCGACTTCCAAGATCGCTACTGCCGAGGACCTTGAGCACATAATGACCTTCGGCTTCCGCGGCGAGGCGCTGGCCTCGATAGCGGCGGTGGCCGAAGTCACCCTGCGCACCCGCCGCCCCGAAGACGAGGTCGGCACCGAGGTCGTCTTCGCCGCCTCCAAGCTCGTCTCGCAGGAAGAAGTAGCTGCTCCCAGCGGCTCTTCCTTCGCCGTGCGCAACATCTTCTACAACGTTCCCGCACGCCGCAAGTTCCTCAAGTCCGACAACGTCGAGTTCAAGCATATCGTAGAGGAGTTCACCCGGATAGCCATCACCCGTCCGGACGTTTCCTTCACCCTCTCGCACAATGGCCGGGACATCTTCGTGCTCAAGCCCGCCAAGTCCCTTAAGTTCAGGATACTGGACCTCCTCGGAAGCAATGTCGCCGGGGATATCGTTGATATCAGTGCGGATACTTCCCTGATGTGCGTCAGGGGCTTTGTCGGCCGTCCCGACACGGCTAAGAAGACCCTTGGCAACCAATTCTTCTTCGTGAACGGAAGGTATTTCCGCAGCCCTTACCTGCACAAGGCGGTCATGAAGGCCTATGAGGAGTTCGTCCCGGAGGGCCTCACCCCGTCATATTTCATCTTCCTCGAGGTGGATCCCGGTTCGGTAGATGTGAATATCCATCCTACAAAGTCCGAGATCAAGTTCGAGGAGGACAACCTCGTGTTCCGTACCTTGTATGCCTGTGTCCGCGAGACGCTTGGACGGAACTCCTTCGGGGCCAGCATAGATTTCGACAACGGGGCAGCAGCCCAGATGCCTGTGATCGGCAAGAGTTTCGACGAGTACAAGCCTTCAGTTTCTCCTGCCGTCGCAACCGATCCGGACTACAATCCCTTCGAGCCGGCTCCGATCCCGTCGGACTACGATTTTTCCAACTATTCCCCGGTTTCGGAACCCGGGCCTGCGAAGCACCCTGCCGGGACATCACAGTATGTGGACAAGCATGAGGATTACGGCAAGCTTTTCGAGTCCAAGGTTCTGCCCACGACGCAAGTCCTGACAGTGAAAGAAAAATACATCGTGACGACCGCCCGTTCCGGGTTGATGGTGGTCCACATCCGCAGGGCTTTCGAACGCATCCTTTACGAGCGTTTCCTCCGCGCCCTGTCCAAGGGTGAGCATGTGTCGCAGGCCTCGCTCTTCCCCGAACAGGTCCGCGTCGGGGTGGAGAACCGCCTCCTCTTCGACGAGAATGCCGGACTGCTGAAGTCCCTCGGATTCGACATAACCCCGTTCGGCAACGATACCGTAGTCGTGAATGGTGTTCCGGACGGTTTTTCCTGCGAAAGCGGCAAGGTTGAAGCGATGGTTTCGGACCTGCTCCTGATCCTTTCCGAAGGCCATGCATCCCTCTCCGAGACCATGCATTCGTCCTTGGCGGAGAAGTTCGCCATTCTGGGAGCCGCGTCGGCCAAGCTGCCTTCCTCTCCTTTCGAGGCGCAGCATCTGATCGACTCGCTCTTCGCCTCCGGCAATGCCGAACTCACATCCCGCGGCCGCCGCATAATTACCATAGTCCCAGTCGAGGATATCGACAAGAAATTCTGACCGCCTATGCCTGATTACTACTATTATAACGGCAATGACAACTCACGTGGAGGTTTCATGTCCAGTGTCCCGACCGTGACACGCAACCTCATTATCATCAACGTGATATTCTTCATCGCGACCCTGATCAACGAAGATTTCATGGTCAGGACCTTCGCGATGTTCTATCCTGCATCGCAGTATTTCCACTCCTGGCAGATACTGACCCACATGTTCATGCATGGCGGGTTCTGGCACATCCTCTTCAACATGTACACGTTGTGGATGTTCGGCTCCGTGCTTGAGCGTATGATAGGGGAGAAGAAGTTCCTGATCTTCTATTTCGTCTGCGGTCTCGGCGCCGTCGCCCTTCATACGGGAGTCGAGTTCCTCCAGGCGCAGGGTTACATGGCTGCGATGGCGGATGGCTCCTCGACTGCGGCGCAGTCGTATGCCATGCTCAAGATGACTCCCACCCTCGGCGCTTCCGGCGCCATCTACGGAGTCATCATCGGATATGCCATGCTCTTCCCGGAGTCCCGTCTCACCCTGCTGTTCCCTCCCGTTACGCTGAGTGCCAAGTGGATGGTCATCATTTTCGCCGTTGCCGAGCTTCTCTTCGGTATCACCGGCACGGCGGTCAGCGTGGCGCATTTCGCCCATCTGGGCGGCATGCTCTTCGGCTGGCTGCTCATCAAGTACTGGAGGAAGAAAGGCACGCTCTTCGACCGCAACTAGTTCTTCGTAAGGATGGCTGAGAAAAAGAAAAAAGGATTCGGACGTTTTTTGTTCGGGCTGACCGCCCGGACGTTGATGCTCATGAACGCCGGTGTCCTGATCCTGAGCTACCTGTCCATGTACGTCAATCCCGCCAAGGCGTGGTTCATGACGATCTTCGGACTGCTCTTCATCGTCTTTTTCATCGTCAACCTGCTTTTGCTGTTCTGGGCCCTGCGGAGACATTCCGGTTCGTTCGTCATTCCGTTGCTGGCATTGCTACCGTCGGTATTCCTCATTGGACGCTATGTACAGTTTTCCGGTCACGACCAGGTTTCGGACGATGCAGTGACGCTCGTCGACTTCAATGTCGGGAAGTTTTCGATGTATCCGTCGCACTCTCGCCTGGAGAGCATTGAAGCCTGCAGGGATTCGGTGTTTTCATTCATCCGGAGCGTCGACGCCGATATCGTCTGCCTCCAGGAGTTCCGCGGGCCGAAAGGCGTGGGAGTCGAGGAGTATTTCGCCAAGGTCATGCCCGAGTATAATGTCGGGCATTATACGCGCATAACGGGGCGAGGCTATTTCGGCAACGTCATCCTGAGCCGTTTCCCCGTCGTGGGAGAGGGGAAGTTCGATTTCGAGGAGAGTTCCAACCAGGCGCATTACGCCGATCTGGACATCAGAGGTGAAGTTATACGCGTATATAACTGCCATTTCGAGAGTTACAGCCTGTCCATCCCCCGCCTGGTCAAGGCATTCACCAGCCGAGAGGATGGAAAGGTCCTGGAGGCGGAGGAAAAGATGCGTAACTCCATCACCCGCCGTCCCCAGCAGGTGGACATAGTCCTTGATGACATCCGCAACTCCCCGGTCGAGTCCATCGTCACCGGAGACTTTAATGACACCCCGATGTCTTATACCTATCAGCAGTTGCAGAGGGGCAACAAGGACTCTTTCATCGAGGCCGGCAAGGGCATGGGAGGGACGTATTCCGGCCTGTGGCCGTTCATCCGTATCGACTACGTGCTTTTGCCCAAGAAATGCGACGCACTGTACCACAAGGTAGAGAGGAAGCGGTACTCGGACCATTATCCTATTGTTACCCGACTGAAAATCAATTGAAAATGAAGAAAGCGGACATCCCTGCCGTCATGGCTGAGGCTTTGGAAGTCCTCCGCAGGGGCGGCGTTATCCTCTATCCTACTGACACCATCTGGGGGATAGGGTGCGATGCTACGGACCCGGATGCGGTAAGGCGCGTCTATGAGATCAAGCGCCGTTCCGACTCCAAGTCGCTGGTTTTGCTGGCCAGCGATCTGGACATGGTGGCGCGTTATATCACCAAGATTCCAGATGTGGCCATCGACCTCGTGGAGGTCAATGACAAGCCGATGACCATCATCTACCCCGGGGCGGTCTGCTCGCAGGCTCCCGCAGAAGGGGAGTCTGCCCCTAAGGACCGCTGGCACTTGGCATGGAACACTGTTGCGGAGGACGGTTCCGTCGGCATCCGTATACCGATGATGGACTTCTGCAAGGAACTCGTACGCCGTCTCGGGCGTCCGCTGGTGTCCACTTCCGCCAATATTTCCGGCGAGCCTTCGCCGAAGGCCTTTGCCGATATCCCGGAGGAGATCCGCACTGCCGTGGATTATGTGGTGGAGCCTTCCCTGGAAAGGGGATCGACCGGCCTGGCCTCGCAGATCATCAAACTGGAGGTCGACGGCGAAGTGACCATCATCCGTCCTTAGGCCATGGAACTGTTCTTCTCGAGGGAAATCGACGGCTCCATCTGCCGTTTGGACGCTGACGAGTCGGCGCACTGCGTCAAGGTGCTCAGGCACCGGGAGGGCGACGACATCCATGTCATCGACGGCGAGGGCACGCTATATACCTGCCGCATCCTGTCGGCTTCGCCGAAAGAGGTGGAGGCACAGGTGACCGGGGTGGAGCGCGACTGGGGCTCGCATCCTTACAGGCTGAGGATGGCGGTGTGTCCGACGAAGAATACCGACCGTTACGAGTGGTTTGCGGAAAAGGCCACCGAGCTTGGGGTGGATGTGATCACACCTGTGATCGGAGACCATTCCGAGCGCAAGGTCTTCAAGACCGACCGCCTGAAGCGCATCCTTCTCTCCGCATCCAAACAGTCCCTCAAGGGCGCCGTGCCCCAGGTTGACGAAGCCCTTCCGCTCCGCGACCTTATCCGGTCATATGCTTCCGCTGAGGGTACTGCCCCTCAAAACGTCCTTCGGACCCCCCCCAAGCAAAATGCTTGGGTCCCCCCCTCTTATGTTGCCGAGGGTGGCACAGTTTTGAGGGGCAGTACCCTCAGCGGAGAGCAGGTACTTAAGCTGATCTGCTGTTGCTATGAAGGGGAGGAGAAGAGGGTTTCGATTGGAGAGTTGCTGGCGGAAAGCCAGGCTTCTGAGATAGTTATCCTGATCGGACCCGAGGGAGATTTTTCGAGGGAGGAAGTGGCGTTGGCGCTGGAGTGCGGATTCCGGCCGGTGCATTTGGGGCCGTCAAGGCTCCGCACCGAGACGGCTGCGCTGGCCGCGGTAGCGGCTGTCTATTTCCATTACTGCGGAGATAAAGGGACGTAAATCATGTATATAGGCCTGCTATCAGATACGCACGGAGTCTTCAGTGACCCTTTCAAGGAATTCTTCCAGCCAGTCGATCAGATCTGGCATGCCGGGGATTTCGGCGGGGGATTGGAGACAGCACAGAAGATAGCTGCCTTCAAACCGCTGATCGGAGTCTACGGCAATTGCGACGGACAGGACATCCGGATGGAGTATCCGCACCACCAGTTCTTCGAGTGCGGCGGGATGTCAGTGCTGATGATGCATATCGGAGGCTATCCCGGGCATTACGATCTCCGGGCAAGGGCTCTTATCGACAGCCTGCGTCCCCAGATCTTTGTCTGCGGACATTCCCATATCCTCAAAGTCATGCGTGACACGCAGTACGACATGATGACTATCAATCCCGGTGCCGCCGGCATCCAAGGCTGGCATGTCGTGCGCACTGCCTTGCGTTTCCGCATAGAAAACGGGAAGATATCCGACATGGAGGTCTTCAATCTTCCCAGATAATAATACCGTCTATTCCTGGCCGCCGGAAGGATTTGGAGGAGCGACAATGCCCATCTCTGGGGGAACGTCTCCCTGGAGCTGCTCTTCGTCAGGCTTATCTATATCGCCTTTAGTACAGGATGTCACTATGGCGGGCGCGACTGCGGCGAGGCCTATGGCCAGGCCCGCGACGCGGGCCACGTGGCCGAGCCGGCGGCGCCGCTCCAGTTGCTCTTCCAAGTAACGCACCTCGGACTCGCATTTGGGGCAGGTCCCGGCGCAGTCGCCCTTGTGCCTGCATTCCTCCGTTACGAATTCTATGTCATTCGCCTTGGCTATCTGCCTTCTGATCTCCTTGAGGATCCGGCATATTTCTTTTCCTCTTTCCATCTATGTATGTTTTATATTCGAATCTGTCAAAATCGCTGAAGCCCATGGCTTCCAACTCCTTGATGCTCCTGTCGCGGTCGGCATCCTCGTTGTAGCCGGGGATGTGCGGAATACGTAACGTGCATCTTCCTGCGAGCCCGGAGTCCGCCAGCAGCCGCAAGTTGCTGATGACCCTGCCGTTGTCCCTTCCCGTATACTTCCGGTAGATATCCGGATCCATGTCCTTGATGTCTATGAACCAGTAGTCGATGACGGGCATCAGTCCCCTGACATTATCTTCCGGAACGTTGAGGGAAGTCTCCACATTGAGTTTCCATTCATCGCCGCATAGGCTGCGGAAAGCCCGGATGAAATCCGGCCGCAGCAGCGGCTCGCCTCCTCCGAAGGTCACTCCTCCGCCTGTAGCGAGGAAGTATAGCTCATCCTTTCTGGTCTCTTCATACAACTCGTCGGGAGTCAGGGCCCTGTGCGGCAAGCCGGCATCCAGCGTCTGCGGGTTCAGGCAGTATCTGCATCGCAGCGGGCAAGTCATGAAAACGACGAGGGTGTTCACTCCATCCCCGTCTATGGCTATCCTGTGTCTCGCCACGGCGGCGATATCTGCTTGCGCTTTCATATTTCCGGTTAAAAAACGACGGTGATATGAAATTACTGCATGCAGATAAGGATTATTTTTCTGCAAGATGTCTTTCCCAGGCCCAGGCGGCGGCGAGGGTCTCCTCGACGCTGCGCTCAGCCTTCCAGCCCAGCTCCTTGTTGGCGAGTGTGGGATCGGCCCAGATGGCGGTGACATCGCCCGGGCGGCGCGGGGCGAAACGGTAGTTGAGCTTGATGCAGTTGACCTTCTCGAAGGTTGTCACCAGCTCAAGTACGGAGACCGGTCTGCCGGTACCGATGTTGAAGATCTCGTAAGACTCTTTCATCTTGCCGTCGAGCATGCGGGAGACGGCGCAGACATGGGCTTTGGCCAAATCTACGATGTCTATGTAGTCGCGCAGGCAGGTCCCGTCAGGGGTAGGGTAGTCATTGCCGAAGATGCTCAGGCACTCCCGTTTGCCGATGGCAGTTTGGGTTATGAACGGGACGAGATTGTTGGGAACTCCGCGAGGAAGCTCGCCGATGAGGGCGGAAGGATGCGCTCCGATAGGATTGAAGTAACGCAGGGCTATGCCGCGGATCTGCGGGTATGCCTTCACCGCGTCCCGCAGGAAATCCTCGCACATCTGCTTTGTATTGCCATAAGGCGAAGTGGCCGGCTGGCGCGGCGAGCGCTCGGTTACGGGCAGTTCGTCCGGCTCGCCGTAGACTGTCGCAGACGATGAGAAGAGGACGTTGCAGCCGCCGTGTGTACGTGCGGCTTCGAGGACGTTGAGGAATGACGAAAGATTGTTGCGGTAGTAGAGCACGGGCTCTTCGACGGATTCTCCCACGGCCTTGAAGGCCGCGAAATGGATGACAGCGTCAATGTGATACTCGGAGAATAGCCTGTCAACCGCCTCCATGTCGCAGAAATCCATCTGTATGAACGGGAGCCTGCGTCCGATGATCCTGGTCACACCTTCGAAACCTGTCATGTCGCAGTTGGACATATTGTCGGCCACTACTACGTCGTAACCGGCCTCGATAAGTTCCACGGTAACATGGCTGCCGATGAATCCGGCGCCCCCCGATACCAAAACAGTCTTTTTCATCATCAAATCCGTTTTTGTGCCGTCAAAGTTAAGAATAAATGGCTAAATTTGTGTGATATGAGACGATTGTTGATGGCTTTCCTTGCAGTGATTTCCACTGCCTTGCTGGCCCAGGGCCAGAATGCCGTTCAGAAATACGTAGAGCAGTTGAAGACCACGGATGAGCTCAAGGAAGCCGTCTGGGGTGTCAGGGCTGTGAGGGTCGGTGGCGGAGGTGTTGCTGAATACAATTCCCGTACTCGCATGATGCCTGCCTCCAACGTCAAAGTCTTTACAACCGGTCTGGCGCTCAACGAACTTGGGGCGGATTATCGTTTCAGGACACGGCTGGCCTATAGCGGAAGCATCGAGGACGGGGTTCTGAAGGGCGACCTCTATATCGTTGGAGGGGGCGATCCCACCATCGGAGCGCGGGACAGTGTGGCTTTCGCCTTGCAGAAGACTTTCTCCGAATGGGAAAAGCTGGTCCGCGCCGCGGGAATCAAATCCATAGAAGGCTATGTAGTGGGCGACGGACGCTGGCTTGACTGTGAGCCTCAGAATGTCTCCTGGCAGCTGGAGGACGCTGCGACGGGTGACGGGACGGTCATGACCGGCCTCGGCTTCGGCAGCGGCTTGCAGGCCTTCACTGTCGCGCCGGGCACGAAAGCCGGCGACCCCGTGAAGGTCACGCCGTCTTTCCCCGATACGCCTTGGATGAACTGGACGCATACTGCTGTGACCGGCCCTTCCGGGTCCGGGGACCAGCTCTATTATGCGTGTACCGACCTGGCTCCGGTCGCTTCCATGACAGGCTCCCTGGCTTTGGGAACGGCGGCCAAGCGCATCACTTGCACCAATCCGTTCGGGGCTCTTACGTGCGCTTTCTATTTCTACAGATATCTTGAGAATAAAGGCATTACGGCATCCGAAGGTCCCGCAGACATAGACCCTTCGGGTCGTCTGCGGGACTTTGCCGGAGACGGCACCGAGCTTCGCGCAGCCGTCGCGCAGGACGCCCTGACCTTCATCGGCGAGAGCAAGTCCCCTGCCTTGAAGGATATCATCAAGCAGGCTAACGGCGAGAGCGACAATTACTACGCAGAGGCCTTGCTGCGCATACTTGCCAAGGAGCGTACGGGCTCGGCCTCTTTCGAGTCCTGCCAGACCGCGCGTCAGGACGCCTTCGCAAAGCTCGGCGTCTCCGGCGCGGACAGGGTGCAGTTCTACGACGGCAGCGGCCTCGCCCGCAAGAACTACATCACCCCCGACTTCACAGTCCGTTTCCTGACAGCGATGACCAAGGTCCCGGGCTACAAGGATTATCTGTCGTCCCTGCCGCAAGCGGGCAGCGGTACGCTGGCCAGCCGCCTGCGCAGCGCTCCGGAGTCCGTCCGGAAGCGCGTCCGGATGAAGAGCGGCAGCATGAACGGCGTGCGCTGTTTCAGCGGATACATCCTGGCTTCCGACGGGAAGCCTGAGAACACCATCGTTTTCTCGATAATGACAAACAATACCGTGGTCCCTTCATCTAAGATGAATTTCATCATGGACCGCATCATCACCTTACTTGCGGAGGAGAATTGATTATGGCTGGAAAGGTAAAGACCGTCTGGTACTGCACCTCGTGCGGCAATGAAAGCCCGAAATGGATGGGGCGTTGCCCCGCCTGCGGCGAATGGAACACCATGGTGGAGCAGCCCCGCGAGAGCCGGAAGCCCGCTTCCGGATCCGCCCCTGCGGGGGAGCGCCGCCGCCCCGTGCAGCTGCGGGACATCTCGGCTGCCGGCGAGGCGCGCATATCCCTGCACAATGGCGAGGTAGACCGCATCCTTGGCGGCGGCATAGTCCCGGGCTCGCTCGTGCTGATCGGCGGCGAGCCGGGCATTGGCAAGTCCACGCTCTCTCTCCAGATACCTCTGCATTGCAATGATCTCCGTACCCTTTATGTCACGGGTGAAGAGAGTGTCAACCAAGTCAAGATGCGTGCTGAACGCCTCGGAGGTGATGCCGGACAGTGCTATATCTTCAGCGAGACGCTGATGGAGAACATCCTTTCAGAGGCCCGCGCCATGATGCCTCAGTTGATGATAGTCGATTCGGTGCAGACAATGTTCACGGAGACGCTTGATTCTGCTCCGGGTTCAGTATCCCAGATCAAGGAAGTGGCTGCACAGCTCCTGCGTTTCGCCAAGGAGACTGGAGTCCCTGTGATATTGATAGGGCATATCACCAAGGACGGTTTCATCGCCGGGCCGAAGATCCTGGAACACATCGTGGACGTCGTCCTCCAGTTCGAAGGGGAGAACCGCGGTTCGTACCGCATCCTGCGGAGCATCAAGAACCGTTTCGGTTCCACATCTGAACTCGCGGTCTTCGAGATGACCGGACAGGGCCTGCGAGAAGTGTCCAATCCGTCGGAGTTGCTGATTCCCATGCACGAGCAGGGCCTCAGCGGCACAGCCGTGAGCGCCATGCTGGACGGCTCGCGTCCTTTCCTCTTCGAGGTCCAGGCGCTCGTCAGCTCCGCCGCCTACGGCACGGCGCAGCGCTCGGCGACGGGCTTTGACGTGCGACGGCTCAACATGCTGCTCGCCGTGCTCGAGCGCCGTGCCGGCTTCCACCTCAGCGCCAAGGATGTCTTCCTCAACATGGCCGGCGGCCTTCGGGTCAGCGACCCTGCCTGCGACCTTGCTGTCATCTGCGCCGTTTTGTCGTCCAACTTCGACTTCGCCATCCCGTCGGATGTCTGCTTTGCGGGCGAGGTCGGGCTCAGCGGCGAGATCCGGCCGGTCGGCCAGACCGACCGGCGCATCGCCGAGGCCGCCCGCCTCGGCTTCCGCAAGGTCTTCGTGTCGTCATTCTCCTCCTTTGACAAGAAATCCGCAGAGGGGATCCAAGTCGTCAAGGTCGCAGACGTCCCAGCCCTGGTAAAGGCCCTGTTCAAATCGTAAACGAAGAAAGACCGGCACAATAGCCGGTCTTTCTTTTACGGTAAATAACGCGGATTATTATTTCGAATCCTTTACGATGTTGCTGAGCTTGTCGTAGAGAGCGTCCGTCTTCTCGAGGAGCTCTTTGCGGAGGCCGTTGAAATAAGCCTTCTTGCCGCTCTCGCTCTTGACGTTAACCTTGTCCTTCAGATCGTTGAAGAGCTCGATGGCCTCGTCGAGGAGTCCAGAGAGCTTGTCATCGGGAATGGACGGGTTACAGGTGGCGAGGAAATAGCAGTCATCCACGAACGCGCTGAGCACGTATTCGATGTCCTTTTTGATGTCACGAAGATTCATAACTTTCTTTCTGTTTTGAAATACGTTGCAAAGATAGTAATTATTTCGAAAAGCTCAATCCCATATCTCCTGCGATATTGTCCAGAGATGATGCGGACGATGCATCGGCGGATGTCATACGATTGATGGCGTCATACTTGACGAATTCCTCATAATCAAACTCCCAGGCGCTGCCGTAGGCAAGTTTGTGGATGCGATAGTAAGCGGCTAGGCGTGAGGGTGCATTGAACCGGCTACCTTCTCCAGTAGGAGTATCATTGCGCATGATACTGTTGAAAGTAGGACGCCATACTCCTTTTTCAAAAGTCATCCCTCCTTCAAACACTCCGAGCCCATCATACTTATATCGTTCGTCTGAGAGGAATCTCGCCCATTTGACCTTGGTAGGATCCGATTCAAAATCGATATTCGAATAGAATCCCTTGGAGAAGAAATTGTCTATTATATATTGCTTTTGCTCTTCCGGGTAAGGTGTTCCGCCTTTGTAGAAATATTCGTCCTGTAATTTTGTGAATCCGTGGCCGTTCGCCTCATGGTTGAGAAGCAGACGGCGAGCCACTTCATCATCCTGCAAGCCGAAACATGCATATGAGAATCCAGATCCATAGTCCGTATCAAAAGCAGGATAAGGGGGCATAAAGGCTGTTCCTGAATTACTGTTCTTGTTGACCATCACAATAGTCAGGGTCTCGTCCAGATTGTTGACCGCTTTGAGGCTGTACTGCTTGACGATCTCTTCGTCGCAGGAAACAGAAGAACCTTCCCCAAATACTACTCCAAGCGCAGTTTCATAATTTGAATAATTTGTCTTGGAGACAGCGGTTACGGCATACACATCAAAGAGATTCCGGAAAGAGGTAAACGGTTCGATACTGAAGAAATCCTCCATGGTCTGTCGCGCGACCGCATCGAATAATCCGGCGGCTATATCCCGGTCCGTGAAGCAGTCACCCGTGATTATAATATTGATACCATTACCTTTTTCATGGGTTTGCAATTTGGTTACCTGCCCATCTTTGGAATAATCTGTGGACTCATAATAGTCGTACGTGAGCGTGTAGCCTTCTTGCTGGGGAATAATGTATTTATCCGGGGCCCAGATGTCCCAATTGGAACATGACGTCAGCTCCTCCGGAACAACACCGGAAAGACGGTTCCCATACAGTTCAAGATCGATCAATTTTGGCATTTTGGCGAAACATATGGGGATATTCCCTTCCAGATTGTTATTCTCAACCAGGAAGTATTCCAAATTTTGGAGTTTATCAAGATTATCAGGAATGGGGCCGGAAATTTCATTCGACGTTTCGGAAAAATGACCAAGAGCGATTTCGTGGTTCTCAAGACTCAAATAGTGGAGGTCCGTCAACTCCGCTATTTCCTTAGGTATGGTCCCAGTAAGCTGGTTTGATCCGAGCCCGAGCCACGTCAGCTTTTTCGCGTTTTTTATGGCAGGAGTCAATTGCCCAGAGATATTATTGTTAGTAAGAAGAAGTTGTTCGAGGTCGGGCAGACTCCATAGTCTTTCGGAAAGTTCTCCCGAAATCCGGTTAGAATCCATATTAACAAATCTGAGCTTTTTTAAGTCATAAAACGGGTCTGGTATCTCGCCGTGCAGGTTATTATATGAGAGTTCAAGAACCTCAAGGTCAGAAAGGGAGAAAAACTCGGAAGGAAGTTGACCATCAAGATTGTTTTCATACAAGTAAATACTGCTAACTCGCCCATAACCATTCAAGACTATTCCGTACCATTCACTCAGCGGTTTGTCCGAGCACCAGTTTTGATTATGGATCCATTTGTCTCCGCCTGTCGCCTTGTAGAATGCGATCAGCGCGGCACGCTCCACTTCTTGAATCGGAGGCGTGACCGTAATGGCGCAAGAAGCCTTGGCTTCACCGGCTGCGGCGGTGATGGTGGCTGTGCCCTGTGCGACGGCTGTTACTGTACCGTCTTCGGCTACAGTGGCTACGGATGCATTGTCCGTTGACCATGTAACGGTCTTGTCAGTTGCATTTTCCGGAAGAACAGTGACAGTCAAAGTCAGCGTCTCTCCGACCTCCAGTTCCGCGGTCTCAGGAGCGATCTGGACGGAGGTTACGGCAATGAACGCGTCCTGTTCGAAAGTCAGGGTAATCGGTGCGACTTTCCCTTCGTTGTCCTTCACCGTGGCCTTGCCGGTACGGGCTTCGCCTTCATTTGCATCGACCTTGAATACCAGCGTGCCGCTCTGCATGGCCTTGGTTTCCACAAAGTGGAGCCAGGACTGGGCAGCCTGTTCGATATCAATGGTGTAGGAAGTGTTGTACTGTATTTTGAACTCTGCCGTACCGCCCTGGACGGGTACCTTCGCGGTATTTCCGGTGATCACGATCTTCGCCTGCTCGGTGACCTTTACGGAGCAGGTTGCGGTCTTGCCGCCGTCGGCCGTGACGGTAATGGTGGCGGATCCGGCCTTGACTGCCGTGACCTTGCCGTTGTCGTCAACCGTTGCCACCGCAGTGTCGGAGGACTTCCAGCTGACTTTCTTGTTGGTCGCGTTGTCGGGAGAGACGGTCGCGGTAAGTGTCTCAGTGCCTCCCTCGATCAGGTCGAGCGAGGTCTTGTCGAGGGATACTCCTGTGACAGCGACAGTCGCGGGTGTCGGGTCCGTATCAGGCTCGGTAGGTCCGCAGCTGACGGTAAGGCTTGCGGCCATAACCAACATTATTGCCAGGGATACAAAACGGTAAATAGTCTGTTTCATAGCGATTCGAATAATAAAATGCCTCTCTTACAAATATAATTATTATCAGCCTATCCAGCAAATCCTGCGGGCAGGACCTTGCAATAGTTTGCAATCGCAGCGCAATTGGATTCTCTTGGTATTAATTCTGGAGCAAAGCTAGTGATTGTCCTTGATTATCCCCCTTCTTTTTGATTTCTCGCGACGTGTTGTTATCTTTGCAAGAGAGTGTTTGGTTGAGCCATTATGAACGTAGATACATTATTACATCAGTACTTTCCTGTAGCGGACAACGTCTGCATAGAGCTGTTCGATGAAAAGAACATCCAGCAGGTGTACCGCAGATTGGTAGAAGTTCTGATTCATCAACCTGAAGTGGAAACTTCTCTGCTTCAGGCAATGAGTTATTGTTTCTACGAAGTAATGGATAACGTACTCATTCATTCCGGCAAAACTGTAGGCATTGTCATTACCAACTACTCGGAAGAGCAGCATCTGATTCAGATTCTTGTTGCCGATGACGGGATGGGTATTCAAGCGTCACTAGCTCAGAACAACGAGTATTCTTCAATCACAGAGCCGCAAGCGCTTGAGTATTGCATCAAGGACAGGGTGTCTGACGGTAAGGGTATGGGGTTCGGCCTATATTCCACATCCAGATTGATCAATACTGCAGGCCATAAACTGATTATTCGCTCCGGAAGTCATACGCTTACTGCAAACGGAGATATGAGAGTCTCAGAATCAGAGCCGTGGGGTGGAACAATTGTATATTTTGAACTGCGGGCCAACATGGATATCGACCCTTCTTCTGTGGTGGACCATAGAACAGACCCGGCAGAGGAATTCAATGAATTGTTTTTGGAAAATCATACCGGATTAGAAAAGTTATGGTAGTATTTAAGTTTTCCAAATATGGAGACAGTATGGGAACACGTCTCCTCGGGGCTCGGATCAGGGCCGATCTCCGTCCACTTTTGGATGGAGACGAGAAAGTTGTCCTTGACTTTACCGGCATAGATACCGTTACTAATTCGTTTGCAGATGAGTGCATTGCGAAACTTCTACTTGAAATGCCTCTGGATGAATTGAAGGCCAAAACCACATTTGCTGGTCTAACGCCCATGACGGAACGCAGTATCCTGACGGCATTACAACGTCGACATATGCAGATTCTACAGAATCATTAACACAACAACAGGCCGCTTCACTGCGGCCTGTTTCGTTATATCCTGACATCAATGATTACAATTCTTAATGACCTTTTTTGATGTCACGAAGATTCATTTTTCTCAACCGTTTAGAATTGTCGCTGCAAATATAGTGATTTTTCGCAAAACATAGCCTCAACTAACGGACAATCACCGGAGGTGCTGTCGGGACGAAGGATCGGCGGCTGTTCTCTGCAGCCTTCATCGGAGGTCTGGCCGCGGCGGCGTTGACCGAAGCCTGACGGTTTACGGCATCGTATTCAAGGAACTTGTCGAAGGAAGCTGCCTCGCCGCTAAGTTCCATGATCCGCTTGTAGATCGCCCAACGTGAAGGCGCGTTGAAATAAGGTGCGTCTTCGTTCATCATGCTGTTGGCAGAAGGACGCCAGACACCGGACGAATAGAGCGCACCTCCCTCGTAAACACTGACTTCTTTCTCGTAGCGCTTATCCGAGAGGAACGCACTCCAGCGAATCTTCGACGGGTCATTCGTGAAGTCGACATTGGAATACCAGCCGTAGGCATTGTAAAGGCGGTTGTATTCATTGACGGTTTCAGCCGGCACGGTGTTTTCGTACGACACGTATTCATCGGCCAGGAAAGCAAATCCGTGGCCTCCCGCCTCGTGCTGGAGAATAGCGCTGAATGCATCCGAATGGTTACCGAAGCTTGAGAAGAATGCAACGCTGGACTGCAACGATTCGGACATGTAGGCCGTACCGGCATTCCGGCGGGTATTGACCATCACGGGAATCAACAGATTCTTAGTGTCGGTGATTCCCGGGACCTTCAGCGCGTACTCGTAACATTTTGCCTGGTCACCTTTCACTTCGGAGCCGTTGCCGAACGTCGAGCCGAGTGCAGTGGTATAGCCCTCACCGATCCGGTCGTGTCTGGAGACGGCCTTCACCGTATAGACATTGAACCGGTTGCGGAAGGTCTTGTAAGGCTCGATGGAGAAGAATTCTTCCATAGCCTGCTGCATGAGCTTCTCGTAGAGACCTCCGGCAGCCATATCTTTGTCGGAGTAACCATCGCCCAGGAAGACGATGTTGATGCCCTTGCCCACCGAGGCTTTCTGCAACGTCAGGACCTTGCCGTCCTGCGAGAAGTCCTTCGATTCATAGACCGGAGCGTCGGCAGGTCCGAGGAGCGTTTCCAGAAAAGGAATCAAGTCATTGAAAGCAGACTTTTCGTATTCGTAAGACCCGTATCGTTTGCGGACAGGGTCCGGCAAATAATACACGGAACTGAAAAGGATGTTACCGTTCTTGTCATAAACCTCCGCTGTAGGGGTGTTGTGGCAGATGAACAATTCACCGTAGTAGGGCTTATAGAAGAAATTATACCATTGGTCATATCCCTTCTCGTAGATGGTTTTTTCTTCCAAGGCCTTTTCGCTGTCGCTGAAGTCATGCCTATCCGGATGCCAGACCGTCGCGATGACTTCGAGGCCGTCCTGCCGGTATTTCTCATAGTATTCTTTCAAGGAAGGCATCAGGACGACAGAGTAAGGGCACCAGGTTGCCCAGTTGAGATAGACGGTATACTCGTTCTGGCTGACCACGTCGGCGAAAGTAAATGTCTTCCCGTCAAAACCGGTTATAGTTCCCTTCGGCCAGTAGCCTGGAATGTCGATATCGCTGATGTCGAAACCGTAGCCTTCTTCCTGCTGCAGAATGCGGGCAAGCCGCCATGCCAGCTGCTCTCCTTTTGCCCGGAGGATGGTCTCCGGGATTTCCCCGGACAAGTGGTTCCACAGCAAATTCGTTCCTTGCACGTCCAGCAGCCTGGCCCATGAAGCAGGTATCGTTCCCGTAAAAGCATTGTCCTGAATCAAGATAGATTGCAGCTTCTCTGAATTGCCCAGGCTTTCCGGGAGCGGCCCGGTCATCTGTTTGTTGTAATAGACAAACACATAATCCAATTCCTTCATTCCGTCAAAGAGATCCGGAAGGGAGGTCATCGAAGTATTGTGGATATTGACTGAAGTCAGATTGATCAGCTTGCGGAATGAATCCGGCAATGTCCCGGTAACTCCGGGTTCATTCTTGAAAAAGAACTCCCGAAGGCCCGTTAGTTCCCCGATGGCATCCGGTATTTCTCCCTTAAGGCCGAAATCATCGAAACGAAGGGAATAGACACCATTCTCATTGTCGAATCCGACACCGGCCCAAGTGTTGAGACCGGCATCTGTACCCCAGTTGTCCTGTTTCTTCCAATTCGGTCCATCCATCGCATCATAAATCTGCATCAGTATAGCCTTAATCTGCTCTTCTTCTTCCGAACCTACGTTTTCTTCCTGCTCGAATATCAGGGTTATGGGGCTCAGTTTCCCCTCATTGTCTTTCACCGTGGCCTTGCCGGTACGGGCTTCTCCCTCATTCGCATCCACCTCGAAAACCAACGTGCCGCTCTGCATGGCCTTGGTCTCGACATAATGGAGCCAATCCTTGGCTGACTGTTCTATCTCGACGGTATAGGAAGTATTGAATTGGATATCGAATCCGACAATTCCGCCGGAGAAGGGGATATTGGCTGTATTTCCAGTGATAATGATCGTCGCCTGTTCGGTCACCGTAACGGAGCAGTCGGCGGTCTTGCCTCCGTCTGCCGTCGTGACGGTGATGGTGGCGGAGCCGGCTTTGACTGCCGTGACCTTGCCGCTATCGTCGACCTTGGCGATGTCCGTGGCGGATGACTTCCAGGTGACGGACTTATTGGAAGCATTGTCCGGCGAGACCGTAGCTGTCAGGGTTTCAAAGTTTCCTTCCAGCAGAGATAGAGTGGTCTTGTTGAGGGTAACCCCGGTTACGGTAACCTTCGCGGGAGTAGGCGTCGGGGTAGGCGCAGGAGTAGGCTCATCCGGCCTGCAGCCGGAAAAAACTCCTGCAAACAGAGCGAATATCGCGATAGTTCTGGAAAAGGTGTTTCTCATAATCAGGCTCTTTTGGGAAATACATCGGATTCATCTACTAAGATACGGAATAATCAGAATTATCCATATCATTTTACGACGATCCGGACTTTGGAAAGATTCGGAATAAGGACGTATGAATCGACATCAACCCTTCCGTGACGCTCGGAGTACACCCTCACCGTGGGGAAATATGTTCCCGGCCTGTCGTAGCTGACGGTCGTGTCAAATTCCACATGTTCACCATCCGCGCTGTATCTGGCCTGCCCCAAGTCAACCGGCAATGTGTATTCCTTGGACTCATCCAGGCACCATTCCGCCTTGACTACCTTGCCCTGCCCTTGCGGGACATCGACCGCCACATGGATTGTAACCTCCTCTCCGGCTTTCACTTCTGCCAGTTCCCTGCCGTCGACTGTTGCATAGGGCATAGGCTGGATACCACCACGGCTCCGCCCGTCCTTCCCGAGAAGTACCTGGCAGTCTTTTACCTCATACGTCGTGGTCTGCGAAGGCGCGATGCCCCGCTCCACCCAGTCGCTTAAGTCAAGGAGGGCCTGATAGAGAGTGGAAAAATAATCGATCACCTCCGTAGGGTCATCCACTTCTCCATGGGTGCATCGGTCGGTGTACCATAGCCTGAAATTGTCATCAGTTGCATCGCCAAGATATCCGGAAGCGTGTTTGCGGTACCAGTCGCCCTGCCAGGCGAATGCTTCGCGGTCCCACACCGAGCAGCACAGGATCATCTTTCCGTGGAATTTACCGGTAGGCAGACATCCGGCGGCGTCTTGCGTAAACAAGGGCCCCAGCAGCATCGGACGTTGAGGATAGATAGGCTGGTCATTAAAGCCCCGGAACTGATCCCAGGCATAATAGTCCGGCGTAGGGACCTGATGACGGTAGTAGGTCTCCACGGCGATCCAGTCGCTGTTGTCCACCTGTACGCTGTCGCCTGAATTGAGTTTTGCAAGCAATTGCATGTCGTTGACCGATGCAAAGGTAACATAATGGCCTTTGGCACCGGTTATCTGCAGTTGTTCTCCCTTGCCACTGCCGGAGAGCAGCATCAGTTCTCCTCCTAAAGTCGGCATATTGACTTCGCGGTCTATCTCACAGGCTATCGGCTTCTCCTTGTTTTCTGTACCCATGCTGGCCCAGGCACGGTCGGCAGTGCCGCGGTCGGATTCGGACAAGGGCTCGACCAAACCCAGCCGTTCGGCTTCCAACTGGCCGATGATCCGCTTCACCACTGCTTTTTCCTGAATGTGGTCGCGCTGAAGGGACGGGGGATTGTCATAGCCAAGATAACCGGGCTTGTGCCAGAAGTCTTCCCGGAAATACCCGGGATCAGATGCCACCACGCTCCTATATAGGACCAGGAAACCATGTGCGTCCATGTTCTTCCAGCCGTACCATGACTTTATGGGGAATCCCATCCTGGTCACTTCCTGAAGTACCTGACGCTGCTCTGCATCCAGCGTCGCATACGGATCGCCGCTTCCGCCGGGCTCCAACGCGTCAACTATGTCATCCATCTTGTCCCGCAGGATGCGAAGTGCATACATCCTCGCAGCGAATACATTGGGGATAGCCTGGGGAGACCCCAGTACGTATGGAACGGCACCGTCCCATACGCCCTCTGTCGACTCCATTCCACCTACGGTACGATATGCTCCGCCGCTTCCGCCGTAGCAATAACCGAACGGACGTTCGCAATCATATATCAATTCTGCGATGTGCCTTGAAAAATCCGCGCAAGCCGCGTTGGCGCGATATGCCCCGATCGAGGCATCCCTCCTGCTTGAGGAATCATTGAAGTCAAGCTGCCCGCCCTCGTTCGTCTCCACGAAATATGCTCCGTTGACGATGCTGTGTACGATGGGATTGTATTCGACAGGCATCGCCTGTGCCGAGGTTTCACTGTCGGGGAAAGGAGTGATATACTGGAAGAAACGCCCGGTGTAATCCTCTTTTTTCAGCGGGAAATAAAAGGAAAACAATGTGCCGTCATCAAATCCGCCGTGTATGTAGCGGCATCTCACCGGAGAGGTGATCTCCTTGTCTACATCTACGAACGGGTTCTTGAACTGGCTGTCCTGACAAACAAAATCAAACTTGCTTCCCTTAAGGTTTTTTCCGTTAGTAACGGTACACAAAGACAGGGCGGCAAAAAGAATCAGGATTGCTTTTTTCATATCGGTCTAGTTATTCAGGATGAAGGATCTGTGTGAAAGGATTTCGAAGAAAGCTGCCTTGCAGGAGTCCGACAGCGGTAGTGCTTCCCCGGCCAGAAGGACCTTTCCTCCCTTCAGGCCTTCCACCTTTTCGACGTTGACCAGATACGAGCGGTGGATACGGCAGAACCTCCCGAAGGGGAGTTTTTTCTCCAATGTCTTGAGCGTCATCAGCACCATCGGGGCCTGGCCGTCAGAAAGATGGAAGACGATATAGTCGCCGTCACTTTTGACATAGAGGATATCATCAAGCCTCAGATTTCTTTTCATCAGGTCAACCTTGACGGTAATGGTGTCTTCCCCCGACTCCGACTGTTTAAGCGCGTCAACCTGTCCCTGCAGTCTCTCGACATCCCTTTCGAGCGACCGCTTGTTCTTCTCTGCCTCGTGATAACGGAACGCTGCCATGCGCCATTCGTCCGACATTCCCACAGCCAGCGCGATGAATGTTGTGACCAATTGCAGTACTGACATCAAGGTCAGTTGGGCAATAATAGCATTAATACCAAGGATCTCGTTGGCTGTTACACCCTCTTCTACTTCAAAACTGCCAAATACTGAGTGCGCCAGATATTGAAGCCCGAGGCCGAGGAAAAAGACTGCGATGCTTGATAACACATATAGCACTATCCTGCCCTGGACGAAAAACCTGTCAATCAGCAGGCAGCGCTGTATCAGATATATACCTGCATTGACCAGGATGATGATGGCATAGAAGGCGAATGCCCACCATGGAAGGATGAGATGCCCCAGGATGTATGGGAGCGTGGTCGGTACGATGAGCAGGGCCAGCAGTACTCCCAGGAAAATGGTCAGGCGTTTGTGTGACATATATCGGTCGTTATCACACAAAGATAATCATTTCAGAACGAAAATCCCATATTGATGTACACCCCGAAGTTGCCATCCTGAGGATTCCCGGGCCTTCCGAATTCGATGGCTGTAAGGAAGTTGCGATTCATCGCGAACCAGAATCCGCCACCTGTACTGGTATGCAGCCGTTCGCGGTTTGCAATCATGTGGTCATGGATACTCGCATACGGGCCGATGACCTGTCCGTCCAGGGTCTTCGTCACCTGGCAGGTCTCCAACGCAGTCTGCTCAGCGAGCCGGTGAGACTGCACGACCGCTCCGGCATCGGCGAAACCTACCAGCCCCAGTTCGAAGTTCTGCCTGAAGGCCTGGAATGTGGCGAGACGGATCCGCAGGTCGGCGCTGGCCCAGGCCACGCCGTTGCCGGTTATTCTACTCCCGAACGAACCGCGCATCGCGAAGGATGGGAGCGCGTAGAAAGGCAGCGATCCCGCCAGCAGTCCATTATAGGCCAGTTGCCACGCAAGCGTGATGTGTCCCGGCCACAGGGGGATGTACTGCCGCAGGTCGGCCGAGAGTGTCAATGAAGGTTTGACCCCGTTGGAAAAGCTTGCGCTGCCCGAAGTCGTCACCGATGCGAACAATCCACGCTCGGGATTGGTCTCGAAATCGCGCGTATCGTATACCAGTCCACCCTTCAGTCCCACCCTGTGGCCGTGGGTATCCTCCTCGGGGATCAAGCCATTTTCGACATACTGGTGGTAAAGTGATTCTGTCCCGTCGTAGACCCTGAAGTTGACGTCGTCATAATGCTGCCATGAATAACTTGCACCTCCCAGCCAGGTCAGACCGTCGGCCAGCCTTCCTTGCAGGTCAACATTGGCGCTCAGTTGCTGCTGATGTGTCGCATAGAAGGCGATCCCGTCCGAGTCATCGGACGATTTGCGCAGGTCCAGGTCGGCGTAGTAGGGCGACACGGCGCCGTTGAATCCATAGAATCCGCAGAGGGGATTGTCCATATATGAAACGGAGGCCGTCACACGCTTGCCGGGTACCAGATACTTGGAGTCGTAATTCATGCTTATTTGCTTCGCACCTCGCGAATACAGGTTCACGTTGGCTGTGAACTTGTGACGGTAGTTGGGATATACGGTACCGTCGCCATAGTCGAACACCTGGGCCAAAGCGCCGACAGAGAATCCAAGGTCGCTGTTGTAGTAGAACGCAGGCAACAGGCCTATGTTCCAACCGGACTTTGCAATCTCTTTCTTGAGAGGAACGGCTACAGGATCGTTACGGTCATCGGTAGGGACGGTCCTGTCATTCCCGGCGAGTACAGGGAGGCCGGCTGAAAGAAGTACGATGGACAGGAGGATGGTGCTTGTGCGTTTCATGGCGTTTTCGATTCTGATTACGCCACGAAGGTACTTATGCACGCATTATTTTAGGAAAATACTCGGTGAACCGGCTTTTTTGTCGGTGAATCGGGGTGTTTTCATTTTGACGTTGCAAATCAGGAGTCAGATGGCCGGCTCCTGGGAAGGAGGCTTGCGCTTCACCTGTCAGATCTGAACAAATTCGTCGTTTTTGTTCAGATTCCTTCAAAAAAAGAGGAAATCTGAACAATCAGGCCATTTTTGTTCAGCGTACCTACGGTGCGTCAAGGGAGCTGATGCTCACCAGCTGGGACATCCTCTCGATGCGGGCGTCACGGGCAGCATCGACCCCGGCCAGATCATTCAAAAGATCGCCTATCGATGAGATGACTCAGAGAACCGGCGATTTTGTCGGTAGACGGGGTGCTCAGACAACGATTCGCAGTTCGCACAAGCCGTCCCTGTTGCCGACGACGAAAGGGACGGGTGGATTGTTACCTTGAACGAGATTGTTCAGATACAATGGTTCGTGAAGGATAAAGAGGGTGGTGCTGAATGTGTCACCTGCCTTGAGCTTAGAGTTCTCGGCCTGCTCGACTATGAACCTTGCATCGCCGAGATATCGGAAGGTGCAACGGCGGTCAGGCTTCCAGGAGACGAATACCCGGTCGCCGGTTTTAAGCTCATCGACACCTATGTGGAAAGATATGACCGGATCGGATCCGCTGTTTTTGTCGATATGGGCCAGGAAATCGTCCCAGTCCTGGTATCCGAGCGACTTAGAGAGAATGTCCAGCGTACTGCTCCGTGTCTCGTCTGCACCGTCAATATATCCCCAGAGACGTTTCAGCGTGGTGGAGCTGATGGTCTCGTGGGTACGGTCCCATATCACACCGCTGAGGAAGATGAAATCATTCGGGGTTTTCATCTTGCGCTTCAACTGACCTTCCAACTGTTTCTTGAGTTCATGGATCTCGGGGCTGGTCTGATTATGCTGACCGTATCCAAGCGATTCCAAAAACGTTCCCCGAGGGGATGACAGTTAATCTTCGTTTCGGCATTCCCTTGTGATGTAAATGGGACTAAGGTTGAGATGAAATATCAAATTGACGGAAATGCACATTGGCCCGGATCAATTTATTCTGCCATGTTGTTAGGAGGTGACTATTCGATTATTGCTTCCAGTCTGTATTTCGATTATCTGTTTTCTGACTATGATATAGACAAGGATGAAGGAACAGAGTATGCTTATAGAGAGGGTGTCCCAGATGGAGCCAGACTGTATTATGTCAAAATCTGGGATGCTGCCGACAATCTGGTCTATTTCGGTCATGCAGCCAGAGCGGTCAATCCTTTGAATTCACAGGAGGAGTTTTGCTGGTACTATGAAATTAACGGGGTGGCCGGGGTATCTTCACCGGTTTTTGCCTACAATAACGGCTCGTCCCGTCAGCCTTTCGGAGGCGGGATAGAATGATTGCCTGTTTTTGAAAAAAGGTGGCGGACGTCCCCGCCTTGGTGAAGGCCCTTTTCAAAAAGTTCGATGCACTAAACACCTGGTCTCCAGGCAAGGCTGGCCTTCTTTTACCGATTCTCTGAACAAAAATATCAGTTTTGTTCAGAATAGAGCATGAATCATTGATTTCTGAACAAAAAGCGCTCTTTTGTTCAATTGTGAGAATAATTCGGTGGGGATGGGGTAGAACGATTACAAAAAAGTGACCGATAAGATTATCGGTCACTTTTGTTTTCCAGGTATGGGGATGATTATTTCGACTCCTTCACGATGTCGCTGAGCTTGTCATCGGGAATGGACGGGTTGCAGGTGGCGAGGAAACAGCAGTCATCCACGAACGCGCTGAGCACGTATTCGATGTCCTTTTTGATGTCACCTGTTTTTTCCGAGTATTTAGAAAACTATCTATATTCGGGAGAATAGACGGTCAGAACAATCGGCGTGGTAGCTAACCGCTTGTTTATTAGTGAATTGATTTAACTTACTACCCCAATGAGTGAGGGGTAGTCAGTTATATGAAAAGTCTATGTCAGAGCGAGTTATGTACCACGAATCCGGCATGGATGGGGCATTGAAACCGAGAAAATCACTTCTCAGGTTGAATGAAATACCAGGGACTCTCAGCTAAGAGGGATGGGCCGGTATTGTCGGAAGTGTGACCGAGGATGCGGCGGGCGCGGAGGGGCTTGCGCTCATAGTAGTCTGGCTGTGCAGGATCCAGCGAGCTGATGCGGACCAGCTGCGAGGAATGGATGAAGCGGTCGTTGCCGATGTAGATACCGACATGGTTGATGCGTTCGGGCTTGTCATCGGTCGCCGGAGTGCCGAAGAAGAGCAGGTCGCCGGGCTGGAGGGAGTCGAGCTCTACAGGAACTCCGGCGCGAACTTGCTGCGAAGTGTTCCTCGGCAGAAGGATGCCGTTCATGAAGTAAGTGCACAGGACGAATCCGCTGCAGTCCGCTTCCTTGATGGAGGTGCCGCCCCACATGTACGGAACGCCGAGAAAGCGCATGGCTGTCTCCACGATGCTCTCCCCGTCGGGATGGCATGAAGCCGTCCAGGCGGCAAAGTCCGCAACGTCTGCCTTGGGCACCCAGCCGGTCCTGCCCGACGGCAGCATACAGGCGAGGAAACGCCCCTTCTTTACCGCCTTTCCGCGGCTGTCGGTGACGGGGCGTACCAGACAGCCCATGACAAGGTCACTTACGTACCCGGAGGAAAAAGATGGGCCTGAGAAAACATGAGTGTAGTCGCTCGTGCAGATGTATTTTGGACTGGCGATGTAGGTATTGACTTCGTCTTCGGTCATGAAGGCCAGGCCGAGCTCGTTCACCCATGCCTTGTAAGGCTCAGGACTAACGATCTGGCGCCAGTAGCTCTCTTCTCCGATAACCTCTACGACCGTACCCATGAGGGTCTGGTCACCGTTTTCCGCGGTGTAGTCGGGGGCCTCCCGCATGAAGTTGACCGACAGGTCGACGACGGCCCAGCGGCGCCCTTCTCCCGAAGGGACCTGGGCGGCCGCTGCCGCGGCAAAAACGACGGATGCCAGAAGGACGACAAACTTTCTCATATCAATGCCATTTGTTACAAATATAGCCAATTTCCCGTAACTTTGCCGGAGTACATGGACAAGAGATACAATTCATACGCCGGGTATTTCCGCAAGAAATACGGGGAGCGCCTGCAGAAGCTGGTGATAGATGCCGGATTCACCTGCCCCAACCGTGACGGGACGGTGGGGACGGGCGGATGCTCTTATTGCGACAATGCAGCCTTCCACCCTGGGTACAGCACTCCGGGCAAATCCATTGCACAGCAGCTTGACGAGGGCATCTCCTTCCATCAGGTGCGGTATCGCGGTGCATCGCACTACCTGGCTTATTTCCAGTCTTTCAGCAATACCTACGGTCCGGTGGAACGCCTCCGTCAGGTATATACGGAGGCGCTGGCCCATCCGAAGGTCGTCGGCCTCGTGATCGGGACTCGTCCGGACTGCATCGACGTGCCCAGGCTGGACCTGCTGGAAGAGCTCCGTGATACACCCATGTCTGGCAAGGAAGCCCCTTTCCGGACTCCGGTCATCCAGATAGAATACGGCATAGAATCATGTTATGACTCCACGCTTGAGCACATCGGGCGCGGCCACGGCTTCGAGTGCGCCCGTAGGGCTGTCGAAGCGACGGCCGCGCGCGGCTTCGATGTCGGTGCGCACTTCATCCTCGGCCTGCCGGGTGAGACAAGGCAGATGCTCCTCGATCAGTGCGCGCTTATCAACTCCCTGCCTCTCAACAGTATTAAATTCCACCAGCTGCAGCTGGTCAAGGGTACCAGGATGGAGGCTGAGGCACGTGAGCATCCGGAGCGTTTCCTGGAATGGACCCTCGACGAGTACCTCGACTTCATCATCGACATATTGGAGCGTCTACGCCCCGACCTCTATATCGAAAGGATAGCGGGTGAAGTTCCGCCGCGCTTCGTCGAAAAGACCCGCTGGGGGCTCATACGCAACTTCCAGATACTCCATCTGCTGGACGACCGGCTGGAGGCCCGCGATACCCGTCAGGGAGCCCTATGGGTGCCTCCTGTTTTTAATTGATAAAGATTATTCGTATATTTGCCAGTTACAAACGAATATATCGTGAATAACTGCCGTATACTCCTCGCATGTATCGTACTCGCGCTGCTGGTTTCCTGCCGCGCGATAGGGGATTTCATACATGACGGGGATGTGGCGGCCAGCGTCGGGTCGCATAAGCTGTACCTTTCCGAATTGGAGGCTTTCATTCCCAACGGAGTGTCGCCCGAGGACAGCACACGGTTGGCAGAACAGTACATCCGTTCCTGGGCCACCGGCTGCCTCTATGCCGACATGGCTGAGCAGCAGCTCTCCAAGTCCGAGAAGGACGTGTCCCGCGAGCTCGAGGATTACAAGAATTCCCTGCTCCGCTACCGCTATGAGCAGCGTTACGTGAACGAGCGCCTTGACACGAACGTCACCCGCCAGGAGATTGAGAAATACTATGAGGACCACAGCGACCTGTTCGTGCTGGACATTCCCATCCTGAAGGCGCGTTTCCTCGATATCATGGAGGATTCCCCGAACTACGAGACCATACGCAGACGGATGTCGTCAAACGAATACGAAGACATCGCCGAGGCGGACAGCCTGGCATATTCCTCCGCCTTGCGTTATGTCGACTGGTCGGAACGCTGGATTGACGCGGTCACTTTGGCGCGTGAGTTCGGTACCGATTACGGAACCATGCTCTCCAAGCTTTCAGGCTCCTATATCGAGATGAAGGAGGAAAGGGGGGACATGAAGGTGGCCTATGTCCTTGAAACCCGAAAGGCCGGGACCCTCGCTCCGCTGGATTATTGTGAGGACCGTATCCGCGACATCATCATAAGCAACAGGAAACACCGTCTGCTGACTACTTTGGAACAAGACTTGCTGGATGATGCCCTGGCCAAGGAAAACTTTATTATTTATTCTGACAAATGAGAAAGACAATCATCGTGCTGGCAACGGCCGTCGCCCTGTCGTGCTGCTGTACCGCCGCTTTTGCACAGAGATATCAAGGGGGACTGATCGACAAGACCGTTGCCGTGGTCGGCAACGAAATGATCTCCCTTTCAGACATCGAGGCTCAGATCCAGATGATGCGCGCACAGGGAATGCCCTCCGACAGGAGCGCCCGCTGCGAAGTGTTGGAGAAGATGCTCGAGTCCAAGATCTTCCTGATGCAGGCTCGCATAGACTCTCTCACCATAAGCAACGACAATGTCGAGAATGCGCTTAACAGCCAGATCGACCAGTACCGCACATATTTCGGAGGTGACGAGGGCCTTGAGGAGTATTTCGGAAAGCCCTTGTACCGCCTTCGCGAAGAGTGGCGCCGTCAGCTGGAGGATCAGAGCCTGACCGAGCAGGAGCAGGCGGATATTGCCGCCAAGGTTCCGGACATGACTCCCTATGATGTCAAGAAGTACCTCGAGACCGCGGATCCTTCCACACTGCCAGTCGTTCCGATGAAATACCAGATGAGCCAGATCTGCATCTACCCTGACCGCGAGGCTGCTGCTCTCGCCGTCAAGGAGAGGCTCCTTGCGCTTCGCGAGCGCATCCTGAATGGCGAGCGTTTCGCAACGCTCGCGCGCCTCTATTCCGAGGACGCCAGCTCCAGGAGGGGAGGAGAGCTCGGCATGGCCTCCAAGTCCATCTACTGGCCAGCTTTCTCCGATGCGGCCATGGCGCTCAAGCCCGGAACCATCTCACAGATAGTCGAGACCCCTGACGGATTCCATCTCATAGAGGTCCTCGAGAAGAAGGGCGACATGTTCAACGCGCGCCACATCCTCCTCCGTCCCAAGTACACCCAGGAGGATCAGGACAAGGCTTTCAAGACGCTCGATTCCCTGCGCACCGAGATCCAGAACAAGGCCGTCACCTTCGAGCTTGCCGCCCGTTTCTACTCAGAGGATCCGGCTACGCGCACCAACGGCGGGCAGATGTCAGATCCCAATACCGGAAGTTCCTATTTCGAGGTCGACCAGATCAAGCCGCAGGATTATGCCGCTATCCGCGACCTGCAGGAAGGCGAGATATCCGAGCCCATAGCGTCCCTCGACAATGAAGGCCGCGACGGCAACCTCGTGTACAAGATCATCCGTCTTGACAAGATCATCCCCGCCCATACCGCATCATTCGAGAATGACTTCACGGACCTGGCCGAACAGGTCAAGTTCGAGAAGCAGACCAAGGTGATCGACGAATTCATCAACGACAAGATCGCGACCACCCATATCGTCCTGGATCCCTTGTTCCAGGACTGCGAGTTCAACCGCAGCGGTTGGAAGGACAAGTTCCGCGAATAGCAGTCCCCGTCGATGTCATTCCGTCGTACGATCATCGCTTTGTTGCTGGCGGCCGCCGTGCTGCAGCCGCTGTCTGCCCAGGGAAACCGTGGCCAGACCGACAGCGTCGTGGTGTTGATGAACGCCAAGTCGCTTGAGTTGCTTGAGAGTGCGTCCGGAATGCATTACCGCAAGGCCATCGAGGCCCGTTTCCTCCACAACAACACTTATCTTGTCTGCGATTCCGCCCTTTGGAACGTAGACATGCGTATTATCAATGCCTTCGGCAATGTCCAGATCATACAGGACAGGACAGTGCTGTCAAGCGAACGTCTGGACTACATTATCGACGACGACCTTGCCCAGTTCAGGGGACCGCAGGTCCAGCTTCTGGACAAGGACGGCAATACCCTGAGGACGCACTTCCTTGACTACAATACCCGTGACAGCGTCGCCGTATTCGAGCGCGGTGCATCCATGCGCGACAAGGACGGCCAGGTGATCGAGAGCACGAACGGTACTTACGACTCCAAGGAGAAGCTTTTCACTTTCGAGCGGAATGTCAATATGTACACCGACTCCGTATATGTCAGTACCCGGCGTCTGCTGTACCATACCGACTATGACTTCGCCGAATTCTTCGGCGGCCTCGACGCGTGGAAAGGGAAGAACATGCTTTCATCCGAGGAAGGTTCGTACGACAAGGCGAACGACCGTTTCTTCTTTACGGATGATGTACATATCATGTCCGATACCCAGGAGGGGTGGGCGGATTCACTTTATTTCGACCGCTCCCGCAACGACATAGAGATGTACGGCAACGTCCAGGTCATGGATACTACCCGCAACGTGTCGGCGTTGTCCAAGCGCCTCTTCTACGTGGATTCGCTCTCGCAGGTTACTCTTGAGCGGGAGGCCGCTGTCATAGCCGAGACGGATCAGGACGGACAGATAGATACTGTATATATGGGTGCCGATTACATGGTCTACTGGACGGTGCCCAAATGCGACATCAATGGTAACATAGTTGCGGCAGCAGAAAAGCGTCTTTCCGATATTGCGGCAGATCCGGTGGCTGCCTACCGGGGGAAAAACACTAAGTCTTCTGCACCTGCGTCGGAACAGGGAGGAAACGGTTCTGCGGACAGTGGAAGCATTTCACAAAAAGCGGCGGAGGCCGATATCGAATCGTTGAAGATAGACAATGAAATGCCTGTGGAGGAGGATGAAAGGATGCTCGAAGAGGCGTCGGATTCTTTGTCGGTAAACGAGCCTGTCCTGCTTGATTCTCTGGCCATGGCCGAGAAGGCGCGGCTCGATTCCATCGCACGGGCCGAGCAGGCCGTGCTGGACTCGATCGCGGAGGCCGAGGCCCTTGCCGCCGAACGCGAGCTCTTTGTCAAGGATTCGCTGGCCAGCCGCGACACGACTGCCATAGGTTTCCTAAGGGCTACGGGCCATATCCGCATGTTCAAGTCTGACATGCAGGCACGCAGCGACTCTCTGGAGTATACTGACCTGGATTCCCTTGCAAGGCTTTTCCTTTCGCCCATCGTGTGGAATGAGGGCAACCGGCAGTACACGTCGGACAGCCTTACCATATCTGTCAAGAACCAGAGGATGGACAAGGCCAGCCTGATGTCCAACGCCTTCATCATCATACAGGAGGATACCATGTGCTTCGACCAGATACGTGGTACAGAGATAATGGCGTATTTCGATTCCACCACCGCGTTGAAGCGCTTCGATGCCCTCGGTGGCTCCTCGGCTCTTTTCTATCTCAAGGAAAACGACGCCTTTGCCACTGTGAACAAGGTCGAGGCCAAGATGATAACGGCTGATTTTGTCGAAGGGGAGATCGACAGGATATCCTATTTCGACAGTCCGAAGAATGACGCATATCCTCTTGTCCAGCTCCCCGAGGAGGAGAGACAGATGAAGGGTTTCAACTGGCAGCCGGACATTCGTCCAAAGGGCAAGGAGGACATAACGGACCTGCCTCTCCGCAGGTCGGAACGCGTCCGTTACCTTGCACGTCCTATGCCGCGTTTCACTGAGACTGAACGGTATTTCCCGGGACACATGAAGTCCATAGCCCGCAAGCTCGCGGCTGCGGACTCGCTCCGGCAGGTCCGGCATGCGGAGGAGCGCCGCCGCCATGCGCTCGCTGAGCAGGAGGCGGCCATGGCCGCTGCGGCCGATTCCCTTCAGGCCGCCGCGGACTCCATCAATACCGTCGCTCCGGCTGACTCCCTGCCTGATATGGGTTCTCCTCAGAATGCCGTTTCTCCTGCAGATACGGTCATGTCCGGAGGCAAGCCCGTCAAGCCTGCCGTTCCTGAGCGCGAGATGACTCCGGAGGAGTTGAAGGCGGCTGAAGCCGCGCAGAAGGCTGCGGAGAAGGCCGCCCGCAAGGCGGAGGCCGAAGCCAAGCGCCAAGCGCGCATCGACGCGCGCGAGGCCCGCTGGGAGAGGCTTGACGCGCGTGACGCCGCCAAACAGGCGGCCAAGGATGCCAAGGCTTTGGAGAAGAAGCGCAAGCGTACACTGAAACTGGTGATCAATGCCGAAAAGGATACGGCCCGTGACCAGAAGCGACTAGAGAAGTATATCCGGAAGTTCGAGCGGCAGAAAGAGAGGAAGGAGAACCGGAAAAACAAATAACCGATCCATTCATGGAAGAGAAAAAGAACTATTCTTTGCCTGAGAACGCGCATTGCGAGCTCGGGCCGGGCGAGGAGTACAAGCCCATCCTCGGTGCCGGAAAGAGCTTTCCGGAGGTGACCCCCTATTCTGTGGTCATGGGCCTGATCATGGTGGTGATATTCTCCGCTGCCGCTGCATATCTGGGCCTTAAGGTCGGCCAGGTGTTCGAGGCTGCCATCCCTATAGCCATCATTGCGGTCGGAGTGACCGGAGCACTCGGCAAAAAGGGCGGACTCGGCCAGAATGTCATCATCCAGTCCATCGGAGCATGTTCCGGATCGATCGTCGCCGGAGCCATTTTTACCTTGCCGGCCATCTATATCCTCGGCTTGGACATCAATTTCTGGCAGATGGTGTTCTCCTCATTGCTCGGAGGCGTGCTCGGCATTCTTTTCCTCATTCCTTTCAGGAAGTATTTCGTCAAGGAAATGCACGGAAAGTATCCTTTCCCGGAAGCTACCGCCACTACCCAGGTGCTGGTCAACGGTGAAGGGGGCGGAAAGGGCGCCAAGACCCTGCTTATCAGCGGTATAATAGGCGGTCTGTACGACTTCGTGGTTGCAACGTTCGGAGCCTGGAGCGAGACCGTCACCACTACCGTGATGCATTGGGGACAGGTCGTGGCCGACAAGGCAAAGCTCGTACTGAAACTCAATACAGGCGCAGCAGTTCTCGGCCTCGGCTATATCATCGGCCTGAAATATGCCTTCGTCATTTGCTGCGGTTCCTTCCTGGTGTGGCTTGTGATCATCCCGCTGATGAACCTCATCTGGGGCGGCAATGTCATTGACCTCATGCACACCGGTGTTGTAAATACCATCAGCCAGATGTCTGCGGACCAGATTTTCAAGGATTACGCCAGGCATATCGGCATCGGCGGCATCGCCACCGCGGGTATCATAGGCATCATCCGCTCTGCGGGTGTCATCAAGTCCGCGGTCGGCCTGGCCGCCGGCGAGTTCAAGCGCAAGCCAGGCGAGGCGTCTGTCTCCGTTGAGCGTACGCAGAAGGACATTTCCATGAAGGCCGTCATTTTCGGCATCGTCATAGCTCTCCTGGCCATCTTCGTTTTCTTCGCTTTCGGAGGCGTCGTCAGCAATGTCTGGCAGGCGCTGATCGGCCTGCTGATCGTCGCGGTGATTTCGTTCCTTTTCACCACCGTGGCCGCCAACGCCATCGCGATCGTTGGCTCCAACCCCGTCAGCGGCATGACCATCATGACCCTCATCATCACCTCGCTCGTCCTTGTGGCCGTAGGCCTTAAGGGCAATGCCGGAATGGTGGCGGCAATGCTCATCGGCGGAGTCGTCTGCACCGCGCTTTCCATGGCAGGTGCTTTCATCACCGACCTGAAGATCGGATACTGGATCGGAACCACCCCTGCCAAGCAGGAGACCTGGAAATTCGTCGGCACCCTCGTCGCAGCGGTGACGGTGGCCGGCGTCATGCTTGTGCTGAACAAGACCTATGGATTCGTGGGTGACAACGCGCTTGTCGCGCCGCAGGCCAATGCCATGGCCGCCGTCATCCAGCCGATGATGAACGGCGGCAGCGCGCCCTGGCTGCTCTACGGCATAGGCGCGCTCATCGCCATACTGCTTACCGTTTTCAAGGTCCCGGCCCTTGCATTCTGCCTCGGAATGTTCATTCCTATCGACCTGAACCTTCCCCTGCTCGTCGGCGGTGCGATCTCGTGGTATGTGGGCTCGCGCTCCAAGGATGCGGCGGTCAATGCCGCCCGCCAGGAGAAGGGCACGCTCATCGCCAGCGGCTTCATCGCGGGCGGCGCCCTCATGGGCGTGGTCAGCGCCATCCTCAAGTTCGCCAATGTGGATTGGTTCATGTACGGTTGGAACGGCCGTTTCGGCGAAGCCGTGGCCATCATTCCTTTCCTCTGCCTTGTGGCTTACATGATTTATGCATCGATGAAAAAAGATAAATAAAAGTATGGAAAAGATCCTTGACAGATTTCTCAGATATGTCGCATTGGACACCCAGTCCTGCGAGGAGTCGGAGAGCCAGCCTTCCAGCGCGAAGCAGCTGACCTTGCTGGCGATGCTCCGCGACGAGCTTTGCGCCCTCGGCGTCGAGGCCACCCTTGACGAATATGGTTATGTGATGGGCCGCATTCCGGCCAATACCGGCAAGCCGGTCCCCAAGCTGGGCTTCATCGCCCATGTCGACACTTCCCCCGATGCGTCCGGAGCGGACATCAAACCGCAGATCATCGAGGATTATGATGGCGGGAACATCGCGTTGAAGGGCGTTCCAGGACTGTATCTGAGGCCTTCGGAGTTCCCGGAAATGCTTGCCCATAAAGGCAAGACCCTTATCACTACCGACGGTACGACGCTGCTCGGCGCCGACGACAAGGCCGGCGTTGCCGAGATCATGAACGCGGTCCAGTATATCATGGCCCACCCCGAGTTCAAGCACGGTGAGATCAGGATAGGATTCACTCCTGACGAGGAGATAGGCCGCGGCGTCGTGAAGTTCGACGTGAAGAAGTTTGACGCCGATTATGCCTATACCATGGACGGAGGCGACCTGGGCGAGCTGGAGTTCGAGAACTTCAATGCAGCGGCCGCCACGATACGCATCCAGGGCCGTAACGTCCATCCCGGTTATGCCAAGGGCAAGATGAAGAATGCCATGCGCATCGCCATCGAACTCAACGGCCTGCTCCCTGTGGAGCAGAAGCCGGAGTATACCGAAGGATATGAAGGATTCTTCCACCTGATCGGCTTCAACGGCACGGTCGAGGAGGCTATCATATCTTATATAATAAGGGACCATGACATGGACCTTTACGAGCACAAGAAAGCCGTGATGCAGGAGTGCGTCGACTTCATCAACCGCAAATACGGTGAAGGAACGGCAGTTGCCACCATCCGCCACCAGTATTACAATATGCGCAAGGAGGTAGAGCCTCACTACCATGTCGTGGAAAAGGCCGTCAAGGCCATGGAGATGGAGGGCATCAAACCGAAGATACAGCCTATCAGGGGCGGCACCGACGGGGCCAACCTTTCCTTCATGGGCCTGCCTTGCCCGAATATTTTCGCAGGCGGATTGAACTTCCATGGCAAGATGGAATTCGTACCTTTGGAAAGCATGGAAGCGGCTTCGAAAGTGATTCTGAACATCATTTCTCTCTATGCCGGATAAAGGGGGGCCGCAAGGCCCTCTTTTTTTTCGTTTTTTTGATAAAAAGATTTGCAGGATTGAAAAAAGTGCGTATCTTTGCAGCCCGTTTCGAAAGAACGGCTAGTTATTTGACAATACTGAGAGAGATTACAACGAGGTAAAGAAGTTAGAGATTAAAGTCTGTAATATAGAAATTCGAGTTTTTTCGAGTTGCATTAGGGACTGCAATTTCATATAGGCAAACGAGTTTTAATCAAAAGAGACAGGGCATCCATTGAGAAATGGAGTCCATACAGTCGAAATTGATTCATTCAGAGAAAGAGAACAAGAGCGAACGGAGGATGCCTAGGCTTCCGTAGGCGAAGAAGGACGTGGTAAGCTGCGAAAAGCTCCGGGGATCTGCAAACAGGAACTGATCCGGAGATGTCCGAATGGGGTAACCCGGCAGGCTGAAGGCCTGTCACCAACAGTAGTTGGAGCGAACGCGGGGAACTGAAACATCTTAGTACCCGCAGGAAGAGAAAGAAATATCGATTCCCAAAGTAGTGGCGATCGAAATGGGAAGAGCCTAAACCGGTCACGTTGAGGCGCGGCCGG